>Ga0302314_10016794_pt1 | contig 12336 bp, 7 predicted proteins | sample III_Palsa_N2_3_FD_200533 | JGI IMG/M metagenome (GOLD analysis project Ga0302314, IMG submission 200533) | Peat permafrost microbial communities from Stordalen Mire near Abisko, Sweden - III_Palsa_N2_3 | ecosystem: Environmental > Terrestrial > Soil > Palsa > Peat permafrost | place: Sweden...
CATCTGCAAAGGTGACCCCGTGAAAAACGACGCCTCGCCCGCTGTCCCCGTCGAGTTGCGCCTCGACGAACTCATCGCCGCCCTCACCCTCGACGAGAAGGCGTCCCTCACCGCCGGCGAAGGCCTGTGGTACCTCCCGGCCGTCGAGCGGCTCGGCCTGCCGGCGCTGAAGGTGTCGGACGGGCCGAGCGGTGTGCGGGGCGACAGCCTCATCGGTCGGCGCTCACTCTCGATGCCCTGCGGGACCGCCATCGGTGCCACCTGGAACACCGAGCTCGTCGGTCGCCTCGGCGTGGCGCTGGCCGGCGAAGCGAGGTCGAAGGGCGTGCATGTGTTGTTGGGCCCGACGGTCTGCATCGTGCGCACGCCGCTGGCCGGCCGCACGTTTGAGTCCTACTCCGAGGACCCGCTGCTGACGGCCCGCCTCGCCGTCTCGTACGTGAGCGGGGTGCAGGGCGAGGGCGTGGCGTGTTGCATCAAGCACTTCGCCTGCAACGATCAGGAGTTCGAGCGCATGACGATCAGCGCCGAGGTTGACGAGCGGACCCTCTGGGAGATCCACCTCCCCGCCTTCGCCGCCGCCGTACAGGAGGCCGGCGTCTGGTCGATCATGACGGCGTACAACCGGGTCAACGGCACCTATTGCGGCGAGCAAGCGGATCTGATCGGTGGGGTGTTGCGGGGTGATTGGGGCTTCGACGGTCTGGTCATGTCCGACTGGTTCGGCACGCACTCGACGACGGCGGCGGCTCTGGCGGGCTTGGACCTCGAGATGCCCGGGCCGCCGGCCTGGTTGGGTCACGCGTTGGCGACGGCGGTCCGGTCGGGCGACGTTGACGAGAGCGTGGTCGACGGTCAGGTGCGGCATCTACTGCGACTGCTGAGTCGGGTGGGCATTTTGGAGGGCGGCGCGCCTCGTCGGCCCGAGTTGGAGCAGGACGATCCCGGGCGGCGAGCGGTGGCTCGAGCAGTGGCCACCGAAGGCACCGTGTTACTGGTGAACAACGGGCTGCTCCCGCTCGATCCCGACTCGTCAGGCGGTTCGGTGGCGGTCATCGGCCCGAACGCCGGGCTCCTCGAAGTCGGTGGTGGGAGTTCCGAAGTCACGCCCCATCGCCGACGTCGACTGGCCGATGCGTTGGCCGAACGGTTGCCGGGTGTTGCCGTCGGGTACGAGGTGGGGTGCCGGATCCATAAGGCCCTGCCGAATATCGATGTGCGGTTGCTCACCGATGAGGCGTTTTCGTTGGCGCTCTATGACAACGTTGAGCGCTCCGGTGCGCCCCGAGCGCACGATACGGGACATGCCGCTCGCATCGGTTGGGTCGCCCATCTCTCGCAATTGCCCGAGCCCAGTCTCCCCGTCATGTCGTCGTCGGTGCGGATCACGGCCGAGTTCACTCCCGACGTCAGCGGCCGCTGGACGCTTGGACTCGAGAGTGCGGGCGCCGCCGTCTGGCGCCTGAACGGCGAAGTGGTGGTGGACAACAGCGAGCCCACCCGCGGCACCAGCTTCTATGGCGCCGGGAGTGCGGTGGTCAAGGCTGAGGTCGATCTGGAGGCCGGACGGTCGTATGCGATCGCCGTCGACCTCTGGCCTCGTGGTCAAGCCATTCCCGTGCTGGGCGTTCGACTGGCCGCCGATCGACCCCAGCCCGCCGACGAATTCGAACGGGCCGTGGCGCTGGCGGCGTCGTCGGACGTTGCCGTGGTAGTGGTCGGATCCAACGGCTCGTGGGAGTCCGAAGGCTTCGACCGTCCCGACTTGTCGCTGCCCGGTCGGCAGCGCGAGCTCATTGATGCCGTCGTCGCCGTCAATCCGCGTACCGTCGTCATCGTCAACGCCGGCTCGCCGGTCGAGATGCCCTGGGCCGACTCGGCCGCCGCCGTGCTGCTCCCGTGGTATTCGGGTGAGGAAGGCGCCGACGCGATCGCTGACATTGTGGTCGGGCTCAGCGACCCGGGCGGGCGCCTGCCGATAAGCCTGCCCCGCCGCGTTGAGGACACGTCGGCCTTCGGGCACTACCCGGGCGCCGATGGACACGTCACGTACGGCGAAGGCGTGTTCCTCGGCTACCGGCATCCCACCGTGGCTGCCCGCACCCACTTTCCCTTCGGCCACGGCCTGTCATATACGACGTTCGACTACGGCGACGTCACGGTGTCGCAAGAAGGGGCGGCTGTATCGCTGCAGGTCGCCGTCACCAACACCGGCGCCCGCCGTGGCGCCGAAGTGGTGCAGGTCTACGTGCACCCGATCGACCCCGCCCTCGAGCGTCCCGATCGCGTGCTCGCCGCCTTCGCCAAGGTCACGCTCGATCCCGGCTCCTCCGCCACCGTCAGCCTCGACCTCGATCCCCACGCCTTTGCGCACTGGTCCGAAGGCGACCATGACTGGACCACCGACGCCGGCCGCTACGACGTCCTGATCGGTTCCTCCTCACAAGAAGTTCGTCGGAGCGTCGAGGTCACCATCCCCTAATCGGCCGACGCCATGGCGATGAAGCGCCCCGCCGCCGGCGACACCTCCCCCGCCCGATGCACCAACGCAATCTCCCGGGCGATCTCGGGCACGGGCCTCGCCGTCACCGCCCCCTGCGCCACCGCGGCGAGGGCCAGGGTGGGAGGGACGAGGGCGGCCCCGGCGCCGGCGACGACGAGGGGGAGGATGGCATCTCGCTGGGCGGTCACCACGGCGACGGTGGGAGCACCGCCGACGCCCGCCGACGCGAAGCCTTCTTGCAGCAGACGAAAGGTCGACGTGCCGGGGGGAGCGACGACGAATGGCGTGCCCGCCAGGTCGGCCAGGGCGAGCGGGGCGCCGTCGTCGTGGTCCGTGCCCGGTGGGAGGATCAAGACCAGCGACTGCCGCCCCATCGGGTGCGCCGTCAGCGCCGGTGGGATGTCATGCGCCTCGGTCACCCCCAGCTCGGCCGCCCCCGACATGACCAGCGCCAGCAGCTCGGCCGTGTCCTCGGGCGCGGCCAAGTCGATCCTCACGCCGGGGTGGAGGCGGCGGAATGCTCCCACCAGCGGCGCCACCGGGTCGGCCACCAGCGTGGGGAGACAGGCCATGGTCAGGGTGCCCGACTCGACTCCCATCACTGCTTCGACGGCGGCCCGACCCGTCTCCAAGTCCCGGATGACCTGCCGGGCGGGACCGAGGAGCGCCTCCCCCGCCGAGGTCAACTGGGTGAGGCGCCCCTGTCGGACGAAGAGTGCCGTCCCGAGTTCCGCCTCCAGGTCTCGTACGGCCATCGACAGCGCCGGTTGGGACACGTGCACGTTGGCGGCGGCGGCCGTGAATCCACCGTGATCCACCACCGCTATGAAGTGCCTCAGTCGCTGCGATTCCATCAATAAAGCTTATCTCTTTCATCAGAAGTTGATATTTTACTTCTAGATAGTCAGACCGCACGATGGAGGCATGGCTCTCCGGGACTCGTCGTCATATACGACGGCTCCGACCTGGTCCTGGGATCGCCTCCTCATCGAGCCCCGCCGTCCCCGCCGCATCCGGGAGCGCCCCAACGCCCACTGGCTCGCCGTCGCCGCCGTGTGCATCGGTGCCCTCATGGGTCAGCTCGATGCGTCCATCGTCACCGTCGCCCTCCCCACCCTCCAACGCACCTTCTCGACCTCGGTGGGCTCGGTCACCTGGGTCGGCCTGAGCTACCTCCTCGTGCTGGTCGCCACCGTCACCGCGGTGGGCCGATTTGCCGATATGTGGGGACGAAAGCTCCTCTACGTCTACGGCTTCATCGTCTTCATCATTGGATCACTTCTCTGCGGCCTGGCCCCCGACCTCGGCGCACTGATCGCCTTCCGGGCCCTGCAGGCGGTCGGGGCGGCGATGCTGCAGGCGAACAGCCTGGCCATCATCGTGCTGGTCGTGCCCACCCGATCGCTCGGACGGGCCATCGGACTCCAGGGCGCCGCCCAGGCCATCGGCCTCGCCCTCGGCCCCACCGTGGGAGGTCTCCTCCTCGCCGCCGGCGGCTGGCGCCTCATCTTCTTCGTCAACGTCCCCCTCGGCCTCCTCGGCGCCGGCGCCGCGCTCCTCCTCGTCCCCCGCAGCGTCCACCTGACCACCCGGGCGCCCTTCGACTGGCGTGGCCTCGGACTGTTCTTCCCCACCGTGGTCGCCCTCCTCTCCGCCATCTCGTTCGGCGCCACCCTCGGCTGGACGGCACCGGTCATCATCGGCCTCTTCGCCGCCGCCATCGGCCTCGCCGTCATGTTCGTCAGACGAGAACGGTCGACCAGCGCGCCCATGATCTCCCTCTCGCTCTTCCACAACACCCGCTTCTCCGCCGGCATCGCCAGCGGACTCGGCTCCTACCTGGTCATGTTCGGCGTGCTCCTCCTCATCCCCTACTACCTCGAGCGCTCGCTGCACGCCGGCACCGCCCGTGCGGGCCTCGAGCTCATGGCCATGCCGCTGGCCTTCGGGATCATCGCTCCTCTCGCGGGCCGGATAGCTGACCGAGTCGGTGCCCGACCACTCACCGTGAGCGGCATGACCCTGGTCGCCGCCTCCTTGTGCACCCTCGCCGCACTACGACCCGACACACTTGGGCTACTCATTCTGTTGGGCGTCATCGGCATCGGGCTCGGGCTGTTCACCTCCCCCAACAACGCCGCCATCATGGGTGCCGCTCCCACCGATCAGGCTGGCATGGCCTCGGGCATACTCAACATGACCCGAGGCTTCGGCACTGCTCTCGGTCTCGCCCTCACCGGTCTGGTCTTCACCATCAACGGCGGCGCCCACACCCCCGGTCATGCCTTCTCCGTCGCTGCCCTCACCCTCGCCTTCATTGCCGCCGCGGCCGCCCTCACCGCCGCCCTCCGCTCCAATGGCGATTTGGCGGACGCCACTCTTTCCTCCATCGAATAACCGCACCACACGCCGGAGAGCCGACCATTCACTACACGTGACGATGGTGCTCGATAAGACGTCGACCGAGGACTTGCTCGCCGAGGCCCAGCACTTAACCTCCGTGATGCAATCGGCCCAGGGCAAACTCATGGCCGTTGTCGGCGAGATCAACCGTCGTGAAGGCTTTCGCATTGACGGGGCCACCTCAATGGGGACCTGGCTGAGTCAGACATGCGGAGTCTCCGAACCCACCGGTCAAGCCTGGGCCATGACTGCCGTCAAGCTCTGGGACTTACCTCATATCGCCGCCGCCTTCGAGGCCGGCGATCTGACCTACGACAAAGTCCGGGTCATATTGCCAGCGGCCACTCCCGAGACCGATGCGGCAACTGTCGAAGAAGCCAAGGAATGTTCCGTCCGCCAACTCAAGGAGCTGGCCAAGATGCGCCGGGGCAGCGACGACATCAAGCCCGACGAAGAGTACGAAAGTCGTTACCTCCGCTTCAATGACGCACGTCGCACCATTTCCGGCCAATTCGATCGTGATGGCTACGCCCTGATCAAAAACTGCCTGGTGAAGATCGGCAAGGACCTCCCGACTGACGGCGAGACTCGCTGGGACCAGCGCCTGGCCGACGCACTGGCGATCCTCTGCGCGACCGACCTCGTCATAGACGATGCAGCCGACGCCGATCGCCCGCAGTTCAAGTTCGGCATGGGCCGCTCCAACAACTACCTGCTGGTCATCCACACCGATCTGGCCTACTTGCAGGGCCACGAGGGTTCGGCGGAGATGGAGCGCCTCGGACTGATCGGCCGCGAGACTGTTGAGCGCATCGCCTGCGACGCCCGGGTGGTGCTCGGCGTTGATGACGACGTCGGACACACCATGTACGAGGGTCGAACGCATCGATACCCCACCGATACGCAGCGCCGTGAAGTCCTGCGCCGGGATCGACATTGCCGATTCCCCGGCTGTTCGAATTTGACCTTCACCGACGTGCACCACATTCATATGTGGATCAAGGGCGGTGTGACGGATCTACCGAATCTGGTCCTGTTGTGCAGTCACCATCATCATTTGCTCCATTCGAACCAATGGTCCATGTCCGGTGGACCAAAGGGTCAGGTGATGATCTCGCGCCCTTCCCCGCTTTGGGGCAGGCCGAAATCGAAATCGATCAGACCCGGTCCAGCGCCAACATCTTGATAGCGTTGCCTACTCGATCGACCGCCGAGGCCTCGCCCGAGTCGTTTCGGTCGGAGCGTTATGCCAGTTTTTTGGCGACGATGATGTCCTGAAAATCGAGGGATGCCTCGCGGGCTGACCAGGACCCATAGCGAATCGGTTCCTCAATGACGAGCTGATGTCGTTGGTAGTACTCCCGCACAAGTTCCTCACGAAAGGCGACGGCGTTCATTGGGGCGTTGGCCACTTCGACCGAGTAGTCGTCGAGTTGGTGCGGGAATGTGAACGCCGCCTTGCCGTCGGCAATGGCACGCCGTGAATCGTCATTCAAAAGGAAGTACGTGATCAACATCCTGGCCCCTGGTCGGAGCACTCTCGATAACTCCGAAAGGTAGTGGTCGACCTCCGCCGGCATCATGTGGGTGAACACCGACCCGAGGATTGCCACATCAAACGAATCGTCGTCGAAGGGAAACCGATACGTCTCCGCCGTGTAGGAGCCAGCGGGGTTGTACATGCTGTTGGCAATGTCGGCGTGCACGAAGGTGAAGTTTGGGAAGCGGGACGTGATGTGCTTCGTGCACCAGTCCACGCCGCGCTGCACGATCTCAAGCCCAACGTATCTTCCCGATGTTTCGAGGTACTTCGTGAGCATGCGGGTCTTTCGCCCCATGCCACTTCCGACATCGAGCACCGCTTCATTGGGCTGCAAGGACAACAAGTTCTGGAAGAGCGAGAGATAGGCATCGCCGTTGCGGATGAACTCCGCTCGATTGGGCGGACCGTCGTACATGAGTCTCGTCGGAGGAATCAAAGGATCGTGCTGTCCACGAAGTCGAACAAGTCCATCAACACCCAACTGCACGAAGTAGCGGGCGATGACCTTCGGATTTGTTTGCATGCCTAGAGTCCTTTTGTCGAGATGTCACGCGCAGTGATGCGGACATCGGCGGACACTATAGGGGAGGCCCTATGGCGAAATGCCCACCGGTTGAGCGATGGGTGAGTGGATCTAACCGGTGATGAAGAGATCAATCACGGTATGGGCCATCAGCTCTGCGTCATCGTGTGTTGGACGGGTCCTACCCAAACGATTGATGGTGTGCAACTTGTAGCCGTGACCACGAAACCAGTCGAGCAATTCTTTGCCGTGCACCACCGGAGTGAACTCCATGATCATGCGCAGGTCCGGGTTGGCGGCGAAGAACTCCTTGCCGCCAGCGAACACTTCGGGCTCAAAACCTTCGACGTCGATCTTGAGCACGTCATAGTGGAGGTTGTCGGAGAGTGCCTCATCCAGCGTCGACGTCTGTACCTTGACTTCCTTCCCTTTCTGGTTCATCCAGAGCAGGCCGTCATCATCGGGCGATCTCAGGTGGGAGCCGGCGTTGTAGTTACCCGGGATGCGAAGAATCGCCTCGCCGCTGGTGCGGCTCAGCGCGTGGGAGTCCATGATGACCCGATCGTGGAAGCCGTTTATCCAGATGTTGTCGTGCAGAACATCGAACGTACGCGGATTTGGTTCAAATGCTCGCACGTGACCTCGCGGTCCAACCCGTTCGGCACTCTGCAGGGTGTACCAGCCAATATTGGCCCCAACTTCGAGCACCCTCTGGCCGGGATGCACCAACCGCCGAAGCAACCGAGTCGTGCCCGGCTCCCACAATCGTCGGATGAGCAAGGTTGGTGTAATTGAGATGTCCTCGGCATCGAGATACATCTTGTGACCGTCAGGATTTGTCGTGAGTATCCGGTCAGCGGAAAGAGAGTAGGTGCCTTTCGCCGAGCGTCGACGAATGAATCGACGAGCATGCATTTCGAGCACATCGCGATTGGCAATCCCGGATGATTTGTCCCGGAAATCGCTCGCAAACGGCATCGAGGAACCGTAGCAGCTTTGGATCTGAATCCGAGGGGGTCAACGGTCGCACGGTTGTCTATACCCGGTCGAGCTCCAACATCTTGATGGCGTTGCCGCGAAGGATCTTGTAGGACTGCTCATCAGTCAGCCCAATGCAGAGCTTCTCGATGTAGGCCTCCGAATTCGGCCAGGTGCTATCCGTATGTGGGTAGTCCGTTTCGAAGCAGATGTTGTCCTCACCGACTTCTTCGAGTGAGCGCAGGCCGTGCCGGTCGGCGGTGAAGCAGCCGAAAATGCGCCCGTAGTACTGCGTCGACGGCGGGACCGGGATGCGCTCCTTGGCATGCATCCAGGCGTCGTGCATCTCCCACACCGTGTCGGCCCGCTCGAGCACGTAGGGGATCCAGCCGATCTGACCTTCCGAGTAGGCCAACTTGAGCTTGGGGAAACGGAGCAGATTGCCCGAGAACAGCCAGTCGGCCAGTGAAGCCATGGCGTTGTTGAAGGCCAGGGTTCCTCCAACGGCCTTGTGCGAGTCCGGCGCGGCGGCAGGGTTCGATGATGACGAGCCCACGTGCATGCAGACGGTGACGCCGTAGTCGTTGCAGACCTGGAAGAGCGGGTCCCAGTAGCCCGAGTTGATGCTGGGCAGGCCGAGACGGGTCGGGATTTCGGAGAAGGCGATGGCCCGGACGCCCCGTTCGGCGTTGCGCTTCGTCTCGGCAGCCGCCAGCTCGGCGTCCCACAACGGAATCAGGCACAGCGGGATGTTCACGCCACCTGACGGGGCGCACCACTCCTCGACCATCCAATCGTTGTTGGCCTTGACGCAGGCCAGGCCCAGCTCTTTGTCCGGGTTCTCGTGGAACGTCTGACCACAGAAGCGGGGGAAGGTCGGAAAGGGCAGCGAGCCGTCGACGTAGTTCAGGGCCATGTCCTTGATGCGTTCGTCACGGTCCCAGCAACCCTTGCGCATGTCGTCATACGTGATGGCGGTCATCGTCATTTGGGAGCGGTCGAACACAATGTTGCCCTGGGCGTCCAGGGTGGTGGCGGCCTGCGGGATGGCCACGAACTTCTTGTGGACGTAGATCAGCTCGTCGTCGTAGTACCAGGCGCTGCCCCACTCGCCCTCGGGATCCTCGACCATGTCGTACTTGGCGCCCGAGAGGTGGGTGAAGCTCCCCCAGCGCTTGTCAACCACCTTGGGGCCCCGCTCCCGCCACTTCTGGGGGAGCCATTCCTGCCACACGTGGCGCGGCTCGACGACGTGGTCGTCAACGCTGATGATCTTGGGCAAGGCCATAGAACCAGGGTACCGGAACCCTGACAGCCATGTCAGGGAACGGATAGGGTCAGGATCCAAAAGCGGGATACATTCGCAGCGTCAGGGGGGCCAGACGTGCGTAATCATCAGACGACGTTGCGTGGCAGGACGGCGCTGGGGGCGGCCGCGCTGAGCGTGCTGCTCGCATCGTGTGGCGCGCGGGTCCCGGCCTATTTGGGGGCCACCCAGCCGGCTCCCACCACTTCGACTCCGGGGACGACCACCGCGACCTCGGTGGGAGTCGGGACCAGCGTCACGACGACGACGTCAGGATCAGTGGGAGGCACCGCCGCCGCCACCGGAGGAGGGGGAGCCGGGTCGGCCAACCCGAAGGTGGCCGCCAATGGAGCGGTCCTGACCTCCCCCACGTCGGCCGGGTTCGACTTCCAGCCGGCGGCCGAGGCGGCGGACTGTCCGACGTCGGCCGGCAACACGTCGTCAGACGTCGGGGTGACGCCGAGCCAGCTCACGTTCGGGAATGTGAGCGGCCTGAGCGGGCCGCTGCAGGGGAGCTTTTCGCAGGGCAGCCAGGGCGTCGAGGCGCTGTTCGGCGCCGTGAATGCCGCCGGCGGCATCTGCGGGCGGCACCTGAATCTCGACGTCGAGGACGATCAGCAGAACGCGTCGACCAATGCGAGCGACGTCGCCGATCTGATCCCCAAGTCGCTGGCCTTTGTCGGGTCCACGTCGGACGGTGACAACGGCGGGGTCCCGGCCATGACGGCGGCCGGCATTCCCGATATCGGGTTCGCCATCAATTGTGACCGCAGCGAGGAGCCGGTGTACTGGTCCCCCGCCGCCGGCAGTTGCGACCAGCCCGACGGTCCCAGTGGCCCCTACTTCATAGATAACGCCACTTTCGAACTGGCCAAGCAGTCCGGCTACCTGCCCACGAGGATGGCCTTCCTGTCGTATTCGATCGCCATCAGCGCCCAGGCCGCCATGGAATACGAGTACGTCTATGAGCACATGGGCGGCACGGTCTGCTACTCCGACTTCGCCGTCTCACCGGCGTCGGCCTCGCTCGAGTCCGACGTCGAGAGCATGCAGCAGAAGGGGTGCAACGGTTCGTTCGACACCATGGACGTCACCGGCAACGCCAAGTTGCTGCAGGCGATGCAACAACAGGACTACGTGGTGCCCTATGTGGCGGCGACGTTCGATGCCTACACGCCGGCGCTGATTGCCACGGCCGGCCAGAGCGCGGCGCAGGGCTTGATTGTGGCGCTTCCCTTCGTGCCGCTCAATGAGCCCCAGCCGATGGTGCAGCTGTACCAGCAGGAGTTGGCCACGTATGAACCCGGGGACCAGCCGAGTGGGTTCGGCTTCCTGGCCTGGGAGGCGGGGCAGATGTTGATCTACGCCCTGATTCAGAGCGGGCATGATCCGACACGGGCCAGCCTGGTCAAGGCGCTCGACAGCATGGCCAACTGGACCGGCGGCGGGGCGCTCGGCGGCTACACGCCGTCGTCCCGGGGCGCCTACCCGTGCGATGTTGACGTCCAGGTGAAGGGGACGGGCTTCGTCAGAAAGGCCCCCGCCACCGGATTGTTCTGCGGCGGCCAGGTGGTGCAGGCCTCATAGTGAGCTCGCTGTGGCCGTTCGTCGTCATCGGGGTATTCACGGGGAGCATCTATGGGCTGGCGGCCATGGGTGTGGTCTTGACGTATAAGACAGTCGGCGTCTTCAACTTCGCCTATGGCGCGCTGGCCATGTTCTGCGCCTTCACCTACTGGGAACTGCACGACAATTGGGGGCTCTCGGCCTGGATCGCCATGCCCATCCTGTTCCTGGTGGTGGCGCCGGCCCTCGGGGTGGCCCTCGAGATCCTCTTTCGCCCCCTGGCCGGCCTGGCCACCGAAGTTCAGATCGTCGTGTCGCTCGGCGTCCTGGCCGCCCTCGAAGCCGTGGTGCCGCTGATCTACGGCGCCCAGGACCGCCAACTCCAAGCCATCCTGCCCACGTCGACCTTCGTACTCGGCTCGCACCTCCACGTGGGCTACGACCAGTTGGGCAACCTCATCATCTCGCTGTCGATGGCGGCGCTGCTGTGGGCCCTCCTCCGCCACACCCGCTTCGGCCGGGCGACCCGGGCCGTGGTCGACAACCCGGACCTCTCCGACCTGGTGGGTCTCGGGGGCGACAACATCCGCCGGGCCGCCTGGATCCTCTCCACCGTCTTCGCCGCGCTGGTCGGCATCCTCATCAGCCCCAGCCAAGGGCTTGATGTCAACGAACTCGTCCTCGTGGTGATTTATGCCTTCGCTCCCGCCGTTCTGGGGCGCCTCGTCTCCCTCCCCTGGGCCTATACCGGAGGCATCCTGTTGGGGATCGGCGGCAGCATCCTCTCCAAGTACGCCAACTCGGGGACGGTCTCCAATGTCGAGGCGGCACTGCCCTACTTGGCGCTGTTCGTGTTGCTGATCGTGATGGGGTCACGACTCAAAGAAGTTGGCGCCACGTCTCGCCGGCTGTCCACCACGTCGACCACCACCTCGCGGGCACCGACGGGTGGCCGGCTGCTCAATCATCAGGCGGCTTTGGGGGCCGGCGGATTGGTGATGGCCGCCTTGGTGCCATTGGCGGTGCCGGGACCTCGGCTCATTGAAGTCACGGCCGCACTCATTTACGCCCTGATCGCCCTGACCCTCGTCGTCCTAACCGGTTGGGCCGGCCAGATCTCGCTGTGCCAGTTTTCCTTCGTGGGCGTTGGCGCCTTCACCGCCGGCCACCTCTCCGGCGACCACGGGCAGCACTTCCTCTTCGCCGTCCTCATCGGGATGCTCTTGGCCGCCCCGCTCGGCATCATCGTGGGCCTGGTCTCGCTACGGCTCTCGGGCCTCTACCTGGCGCTGGCCACCCTGGCTTTCGCTCTCATCATGGATAACGTCGTCTTCAATCGCCCCGACGTCAGCGGCGGCCTGACCGGCATCACGGTGCCGCGCCCCCATCTGTTCGGGCTGTCGTTCACCGGCCGGGCCAGCCTGTACGAGCTGGTGCTGGTCGTCTTCGGCGTGGCGGCCATCGTCGCCTTTGCCCTGCGAAGTGGCCCCGTCGGACGGCGACTGCATATCTTG
>Ga0302314_10016796_pt1 | contig 12335 bp, 7 predicted proteins | sample III_Palsa_N2_3_FD_200533 | JGI IMG/M metagenome (GOLD analysis project Ga0302314, IMG submission 200533) | Peat permafrost microbial communities from Stordalen Mire near Abisko, Sweden - III_Palsa_N2_3 | ecosystem: Environmental > Terrestrial > Soil > Palsa > Peat permafrost | place: Sweden...
CATGTTCGTCGCCGGCCTGATGGTGGGCCGTACCCCGGAATATCTGGGCAAGAAGATCGAGGCCAAGGAGGTCAAGATGGCCATGCTGGGCATCCTGATCATGGCGCTGTCCATCCTGGGCTTCACCGCGCTCGCCTCGGTGACCAAGATGGGTCTGGCCGGGCCGGAGAATAGCGGGCCGCATGGCTTCAGCGAGATTCTATATGCCTTCAGTTCCGCCACCGGCAACAATGGCAGCGCCTTCGCAGGCCTGACCGCCAACACGGTCTTCTATAATACGACCCTGGCGTTCGCGATGCTGATCGGCCGCTTCCTCTTCATCATCCCGATGATGGCGGTGGCGGGCTCGCTGGTGACCAAGAAGATCGTTCCGGCGTCGGCCGGCACCTTCCCGACCCATGGCCCGCTGTTCGTGGGCCTTCTGGTCGGCGTCATCCTCATCGTCGGCGGCCTTACCTTCTTCCCGGCTCTGGCGCTGGGCCCCATCGTCGAACATCTGGCGATGCAGGCCGGCACCTTCTTCTGAGAAAAAATATGACCAGACAATCCAGCAGCATTACAGATCCGGCCATTCTGTGGCCCGCCATCGGCAACGCCTTCAAGAAACTCGATCCTCGGGTGATGGCGCGCAATCCGGTGATGTTCGTGGTGGAAGTGACCGCGACCCTCACCACCTACATCTTCCTGCGCGATCTGTTCCTGGGCCAGCATCATCTGGCCTTCGCCTTCCAGATCAATCTCTGGCTCTGGTTCACCGTGCTGTTCGCCAATTTCGCGGAAGCGGTGGCAGAGGGCCGGGGCAAGGCCCAGGCCGAAAGTTTGCGCCGTACCCGCTCCGACACCGTGGCCAAGGTGCTGGCCGATCAGAAGGCCAAACTCTTCTCCAACAAGCCGTCACAGCTTCTGGAAAAAGGCGACCTGGTTCTGGTCGAGCCCGGTGACATCATCCCGTCGGACGGTGAGGTAGTCGAAGGTATAGCGTCCGTGGACGAAAGCGCCATCACCGGCGAAAGCGCGCCGGTGATCCGGGAATCCGGCGGTGACCGTTCGGCGGTGACCGGCGGCACGCGCGTGTTGTCGGACTATATCGTGGTCAAGATCACCGCGACGCAGGGCTCAACCTTCCTCGATCGCATGATCGCGCTGGTGGAGGGTGCGGAGCGCCAGAAGACCCCCAACGAGATCGCGCTCAACATCCTTTTGGCGGGCCTTACCATCATCTTCGTCTTTGCCGTGGCGACCATTCCGGCCTATGCGGCCTATGCCAATGGCACCATCACCGTGCTGGTGCTGGTGGCGCTGTTCGTCACCCTGATCCCCACCACCATCGGCGCGCTGTTGTCGGCCATCGGCATCGCCGGCATGGACCGGCTGGTGCGCTTCAATGTGCTGGCCATGTCGGGGCGCGCCGTCGAAGCGGCGGGCGATGTGGACACCTTGCTCTTGGACAAGACCGGCACCATCACTCTGGGCAATCGCCAGGCCACGACCTTCCTGCCGCTGGACGGGGTGAGCGAACAGGAACTGGCGGAAGCTGCCTTTCTGGCTTCGGGCGCCGATGAGACGCCGGAAGGCCGTTCCATCGTCACCCTGGCCCAGACCAAATACGGCCTGAAAGACGGGCAGGCGCGGGGGACCTTTGTGCCCTTCACGGCCCAGACCCGCCTGTCGGGCATCGACGCCCTCGACGGCTCCATCCGCAAGGGTGCGGTGGATGCGGTGCTGGCCTGGGCGGCCGCGTCGCCGCAAACCGCCAGCGCGCTTACCACCATCGCCGACCGCATTGCCAAGACCGGCGGCACGCCGCTGGCCGTCGCCAGGGACAAGCGCCTCCTGGGCGTTATCCACCTGAAGGACATCGTCAAGGGCGGCATCCGCGAACGCTTCACGGAGCTGCGCCAGATGGGCATCCGCACCGTGATGATCACCGGCGACAATCCGCTCACCGCCGCGGCCATCGCCGCCGAAGCCGGGGTGGACGATTTCCTCGCCCAGGCGACGCCGGAGAACAAGCTGAGCCTGATCCGCGAGGAACAGGCCAAGGGCAAGCTGGTCGCCATGTGCGGCGACGGCACCAATGACGCGCCCGCCTTGGCCCAGGCCGATGTCGGCGTGGCAATGAACACCGGCACCATGGCGGCGCGCGAAGCCGGCAACATGGTGGACCTGGATTCCGATCCCACCAAGCTGATCGAGATCGTGGAGATCGGAAAGCAGCTGTTGATGACGCGCGGCGCGCTCACCACCTTCTCCATCGCCAATGACGTGGCCAAATATTTCGCCATCATCCCGGCCATGTTCCTGGCTTTCTATCCCCAGTTGCAGGCGCTCAACGTCATGGGTCTTCATTCGCCGCAAAGCGCCATCCTGTCGGCGATCATCTTTAACGCACTCATCATCGTGGCGCTGATCCCGCTGGCGCTGAAGGGCGTGAAGTATCGCGCCGAAGGTGCCGCCACCCTGCTGCGCCGCAATCTTCTGATCTATGGCCTGGGCGGCATCGTCGTGCCCTTCATCGGCATCAAGGCCATTGATATGATCGTTACCGCCGTCGGCCTGGTTTAAGGAGCGTTGGCGAGAGCCAGAGCGACCAAATAAAGAGGACCCGCCCATGCAACACATCCGCCCCGCCATCATGATGATCCTGGTGATGACCCTGATCACCGGCCTGCTGTACCCCCTGGGCTTCACCGCACTTGCCGGGGCAATCTTCCCGCACCAGGCCGCCGGCAGCCTGGTGGAGCGCAGCGGCCTGGTCCTGGGCTCCGAGGTCATCGGCCAGCAATTCACGGCGGCCAAATATTTCCACAGCCGTCCTTCCGCCGCCGGCAATGGCTATGACGCCGCCAATTCCTCCGGCTCCAACTATTCGCCCACCGCCAAGAAGCTGAAGGACCGCATCGCCGCCGACACCGCCAAGCTGAAAGCGGAAAACCCCGCCATGCCGGTGCCCGACGATCTGGTGACGGCTTCGGCCAGCGGGCTCGATCCCGACATCAGCCCGGCCGCGGCCCTGTTCCAGGTGCCTCGTATCGCCAAGGCCCGTCACATGCCGGAGGCCGATGTTTCGGCCCTGATCGGCAGCCACACCGAAGGCCGGCTGTTCGGTCTGATGGGCGAGCCTCATGTCAATGTGCTAAAGCTCAACCTGGCGCTGGACGCCCAGAACAAATCCTGAAGCATTGCGCAGCGTATCGGCCTAAACTCGGCAAGGAATGACCGACGCCGATTCCAGACCGTCACCGGACGCCCTGCTCAGGGAAGCAGGACAGGTTGGCCATGGCCGGCTCAAGATCTTCCTGGGCGCCGCCCCCGGTGTGGGCAAGACCTATGAGATGCTGGTGCAGGCCCGCCGCAGAAAGCTCGAAGGCCTTGATGCGGTGATCGGGGTGGTCGAGACTCACGGCCGGGTGGAAACCGACCTGCTCACCAAGGGCATCGAGACCGTCCCCAAGAAGCGCATCCCCTATAAGGGGCGGGTGCTTGCCGAAATGGACCTGGACGCCATTCTGCAGCGCCGCCCGCGGCTGGTGCTGGTGGATGAGCTGGCGCATGACAATGCGCCCGGCAGCCGTCACCCCAAGCGCTATATGGATGTCGAGGAGATCCTGGCGGCGGGGATCGACGTCTATACCACCCTGAATGTGCAGCACATCGAAAGCCTGAACGATGTGGTGGCCAAGATCACGCATGTGCGGGTGCGCGAGACGGTACCGGATTCCATTCTGGATCGTGCCGACGATATCGAGCTGGTGGATTTGACGCCAGAAGACCTGCTGCAGCGCATGAAGGACGGCAAGGTCTATCTGGCCGACGCCGCCGAGCGCGCGGCACAGAATTATTTCGTGCCCGGCAATCTCGCCGCCCTGCGCGAACTGGCCTTGCGCCGCACCGCCCAGCGGGTGGACGCGCAGATGGTGGACTATATGCGCGCCCATGCCATCTCCGGTCCGTGGGAGGCGAGCGAGCGGCTGCTGGTGACGGTGAACGCGCGTCCGGGTGCGGCGGCGGCGATCCGCTATGCCCGCCGCCTGGCCGACCGGTTGCGCGCTTCCTGGACCGCGATCCATGTCGAAACCGGCGGGGCGGAGACCGAGGCCGAGCGCGACCGCGTCGCCCAGGCGCTCAGGCTGGCCGAACGCATGGGTGGCATGGCGGCGACAGTACCGGCGGCCAGCGAGGTGGAAGGGGTGATCCAGTTCGCCCGCGCCAACAACATCACCCATATCGTCACCACCGCCATGCGCGGCTCGCGCTGGCGCGAGTTGTTTGCGCCGTCGTTGGCGCAAGCGATCGTGCGCGAGGCCGGCGAGATGAGCGTGCATGTGATGCCCGATCGCGCCGAGAAGCAGGAGATCGCCAAGCGGCCCCCGCCGGAGCGTCCCGTGTTCGATCCGCGCGCCTTTGCGGGCAGCCTTGGCATGAGCGCGGCCGCCCTGGCGGTGGGGCTGTTGCTGCGCCACAGCCTGGCGGTCTCCAATGTCGCGCTGGTGCTGCTGGTCGCGGTTCTCGCCAGCGCCGTCACCTATGGCCTGATCCCGTCGCTGTTCACCTGCCTGGTCTGCGCGCTGGCCTATAACTTTTTCTTCCTGCCGCCGCTCTATACTTTCACCATCGCCGATCCGGAGAATGTGATCACCCTTCTGGTGTTCACCCTGGTGGCGGCCGCCGCCAGCAACCTGACGGCGCGGGTGCGCATGCAGGCCATTGTGGCACGCCAGCGCGCCGCCACCACCGAGGACCTTTATCGCTTCAGCCGCAAGCTGGCGGGCATCGCCTCTCTCGACGACCTGCTCTGGGCCACGGCCTATCAGGTGGCGCATATGCTGCGCCTGCATGTGGTGCTTCTGATGCCGCAGGGCGAAGAGCTGATGGTGCGCGCCGGTTATCCGCCGGAAGACACACTGGATGACGCGGATCTCGCCGCCGCCAAATGGGCCTTCGAAAAGGGCAAGGAGGCGGGACGCGGCGCCGATACCCTGCCGGGTGCGCGGCGGCTGTTCCTGCCCATGCGCACCGCGCGCGGGGTGGTGGCGATCATCGGCCTGGACTGCGATCAGGAAGGCCAGCTCCTGACGCCCGATCAGCGGCGTCTCTTGGATTCGCTGTCCGACCAAACCGCGCTGGCCATCGAGCGGTTGCATCTGGCCGAAGAGGCGGACCGCTCGCGGGTGGCGGCGGAAACCGAGAAATTGCGCACCGCGCTGCTCACCTCCATCAGCCATGACCTGCGCACGCCGCTGGCTTCGATCCTGGGGTCGGCGTCCTCGCTCAAGGCCTATCGCGACAGTCTGGGTGCGGGCGAACAGGATGAGCTGATCGGCACCATCCAGGAAGAAGCCGAACGCCTCAATCACTTCATCGCCAATCTTCTGGACATGACACGGCTGGAATCCGGTGCGCTGGCGCCCAATCTCGCTTTGATCGACCTGGACGATGTCGTGGGCAGTGTTCTGCGCCGGGCGCCGACACAGAACCACAGGCTGGCGCTGGAACTGGAGCAGGGCCTGCCCATGCTCAAGCTCGATCCGGTGCTGTTCGAGCAGGTGCTGTTCAATCTTCTGGACAATGCCGCCAAATACGCCGCCTCCGGCACCACCATAACCTTGCGGGCGCGGCGCGAAGGCGGCGCGGTGCGGGTCGAGGTGATGGACGAGGGGCCCGGCCTGCCGGAAGAAGACCGCGAACGGATCTTCGACAAATTCTACCGGGTGCGGGCGGGCGACAAGAAACGCGCCGGCACTGGCCTGGGGCTTGCCATCGCCCGCGGCTTCATGGAAGCCATGGGCGGCACCATTACCGCCGCCAACCGCACAGACAGGTTGGGCGAGGGCCTTGGCGGGGCCATCTTCACTTTGATGCTTCCCATCCCATGAACCCATTGCGCGTACTGATCGTGGACGACGAACCGCCGATCCGGCGGTTCCTGAGGACCGCGCTGTCGGCCCAGGACTATCGGGTCGAAGAGGCCGGCGATGGCGAGGCGGCGCTGGATTTCCTCAAGCGCAATCCGGTGGATCTGGTCGTGCTCGATTTGGGCCTTCCGGGCATGGACGGACTTGAAGTGTTGCGCCGGCTGCGCGGGCAGGGCATCGCCATCCCGGTCATCATCCTTTCCAGCCGCGATGACGAAGCCGGCAAGGTCGCGGCCCTGGACCTGGGCGCCGATGACTATGTCTCCAAGCCCTTCGGGGTCGAGGAACTGTCGGCTCGCATCCGCGCCGCCTTGCGCCACCGGCTGCAGCAGGAAGGCGAGAAGCCGCTGTTCAAGAGCGGCGATCTGACCGTGGACCTGGTGCGCCGCATCGTGACGGCGAGAGGCACGGACGTGAAGCTGACGCCGCGGGAATATGATCTGCTCAGGCTTCTGATTGCCCATGCCGGCAAGGTGCTGACCCACAAACTCATCCTGAAGGAAGTCTGGGGTGGGGAGACCGATGTGCAATATCTGCGCATCTATATCCGCACCCTGCGCCAGAAGCTGGAGGCCGACCCCGAACAGCCCAGCCTGATCCTGACAGAACAGGGCGTGGGCTACCGGCTGCGCGCCGCCGACGGCTGAAGCTCGGAGCGAAAATCCCGTCGCCAAAAGCGCGGTTTGCCTATACACAAGACGCGAGCAAAGCGCGGGCCTTCAGACCCGTCTACAGGGGAAGATTACCATCATGTCGAAGCGGATTTTGCCGGCCTGCGCCATGGGCGCGTCTCTCGCGGCATTGCTGGCGGTTGGCGCTTTGGCTGCGCCAGATGCCAAATCAGGCACCGACTGGCCCAATTACGGCAACGACCGCGGCGCGATGCGCTATTCCCCGCTCACCCAGATCGCGCCGGAGAATGTCAGCTCGCTCAAGGTGGCCTGGACCTATCACATGAAGCCGGCGGATGCGACGCGCGTCGCCACCTCGGAGACCACGCCGCTGGTGGTGGGCAACACCATGTATCTGGGCTCGCCCTACGGTCACATCGTGGCGCTGGACGCCACCACCGGCAAGGAAATCTGGAACTACAAGCTGCCCGGCAATACGCGGCCCGCGCCGCGCGGTATCGCCTATTGGCCCGGCGACAAGGACTTCGCGCCGGAGATTTTGTTTGGCACCAATGACGGCAAGCTGGTCGCCATCGACGTGAAGACCGGCCAGCCGGCACCCAAGTTCGGTGAAAACGGCTTTGTCAATCTGCGCACGCCCGAGATCATGCGCGGCTATGACAAGAACTATGCGCTGACTTCGCCGGCCGGCATCTACCGCAATCTGATCATCACCGGCGCCTCCAATCCGGAAGAGCCGCGCAGTGTGTCGGGCGACGAGCGTGCCTGGGATGTGCGCACCGGCAAGCTGGTCTGGACTTTCCATGCCGTGCCGCGCAAGGGCGAGTTCGGCTATGACACCTGGGCGCCGGGCAGCACCGAGAATCGTTCCGGCGTGAACATCTGGAACATGATCACGGTGGACGACAAGCGCGGCATCGCCTTCCTGCCGTTCACCGGCCCTGCGTCCGATCGTTGGGGCGGAGACCGCCATGGCGCCAACCTGTTCGGCAACTCGCTGGTGGCGGTGGACGCCATGACCGGCAAGCGTCTGTGGCATTTCCAGTTGCTGCACCACGAAGTGTGGGACTGGGACCAGCCCACCCCGCCGATGCTGTTCGACGTCAAGAGAGACGGCAAGACCATTCCCGCCGTCGCCGCGATGAACAAGTCGGGTTACCTGTTCATCCTCAATCGCCTCACCGGCAAGCCGCTCTATGACGTCAAGGAAGTGCCGGTGCCCAAGAGCAATGTCGAGGGCGAAGAGACCTGGCCGACCCAGCCCGTTCCGGTGACCCCGCCGCCGCTCGCGACGAAACAGAGCTTCACCGCGGCGACCGACGTCACCACCATCACGCCGGAGCTGCATGACTTCTGCGAGAAGCTGATCGCCGATCACCATCTGCATGACAGTGTGCCGTTCTCGCCATTGACCAGTGATTCCCAGATCGCACGCTTCCCCGGCTCAGGCGGTGGTCCGGAATGGGGTGGCGGCGCCTTCGATCCCAAGCTGGGCTATTTCATCGTCAACACCCAGGAGATGGGCTCCATCGAGCAGTTGGAGAAGAAGAAGGGAGGCTATTGGGCTTCGGCCAACATCCCAGACAGCTTCTTCGAGCAAGAGATACCTGGCCATGGCTATTACCCCTGCCAGAACCCGCCGTGGGGCGATCTGTGGGCCGTCAACGTCAACACCGGCAAGGTCGCCTGGCGTGTCAATCTGGGCGTCAGCGACATCATGCCGGAAGGAAAACAGGATACCGGCCGGCCCAATCTGGGCGCGCCGCTGACCACGGCCGCAGGGCTTATCTTCATCGGCGCCACCGACGACAGTCGTTTCCGCGCCTTCGACACCAAGACCGGCAAGGAGATCTGGACCTATAAGCTCGACGCTTCGGCGCATGCTTCGCCCGTGACCTACAAGGGCACGGACGGCAAGCAGTATGTCGCGGTTGTAGCGACGGGCGGAGCCTTCGTGCACAGCCCTCCGGTTGGAGACAGCGTGGTGGTGTTCGCGCTGCCATAGGCCTTATTGAGTGGAGGCGGGCATGAGGCTTTGGGCTATCGGGTTGGCGTTTGTCCTGCTGGCGGGACCGGTGCGGGCGGCAGAGCCGCGTCAGCCGGGTGAATATCCGCCAACCCAGGATTCACTGCCGCAACCGGGCGTGGCCGAAGGCAAGCTGATCGGGCCGCTGGAATTCCACAGCAAGATCATCGAAGGCACGGTGCGGCGCTACTGGATCTATGTGCCGGCGCATTATGACCCGAAGACCCCGCCCAACCTGCTGGTGTTTCAGGACGGCCAGCGCGCCATCAATCCGCAAGGCCCGCTGAACATTCCGGTGGTGCTGGACAATCTGATCGCCAAGGGCGACATCCCCCAGACCATCGGCATTTTCATCACCCCGGGCAACACCGGGACCGAGCACTATCCTGACAATCTGGGCACCGGCAATCCCAACCATCGCGCACCGGAATATGATGCTTTAAGCGACGCCTATACGCGCTTCCTGATCGAGGAAATGCTGCCTGAGGTCGCCAAAAGCTACAAATTTACCGACGATCCCAAGCGGCGCGCCATCGGCGGCACCAGTTCGGGCGCGATCTGCGCCTGGACCGTGGCGTGGAACCGGCCCGATGCCTTCGGCAATGTGATCAGCATGATCGGCAGCTATACCTCGATCGGCTATCATCCGGCGACCGCGGACCATCCGATGATACCAGGCGGCGACACCTATCCGGGTCTCATCCGCCGCAACCCCATCCGGCCCATCCGCATCTTCCTGCAGGACGGCACCAACGACCTCAACAATGAGTTCGGCAACTGGCATCTGGCGAACGAACAGATGTTGTCTTCGCTGCAATGGGCCAACGCCAATGCCGATGAAAAGAAGATACCGGGCGCACGTTATGACGTGCGTTACGAATGGGGCGACGGCGCCCATTCCGATGTGCATGGCGGCTGGCTGTTGCCCGGCATCCTGCGCTGGATGTTCGGCAAGTAGCTTAAGCCGGAAGTCCGATCAGCCGGTGGGCGTTGGTCCAGGCGATCTTGCGGAAGATCTCCGGCGTGGTTGAAGCGGTCAGCAGGGTCAGCGTCTCGCGCGCCACGCATTTGCCGCGCATGCGCGGGGCGACGCGGTCGGAATTCTGCGCCGCCCCGCCGCCCTTGCCGTCGTCGCAATTGCAGTCGCTGCCGAAATGCAGCTTGTCCTGGTGACGCTTGAGGAAATCCACAGTGAAAACGGGATCGCGCGACAGCGCATTGTTGGCCGAATTGGCGCTCGTGTCGGCGAACAGGTTGGGATAGTCCGACAGCAGCCTGTCGGCGATGCCGCCCGGCACAACGGGCCCGGTGGGATAGGCATCCTGTTCGTGATAGTCGGCGCTGATATTGGCCCAGAAGGCGTCGGCATGGCCGATGAATCTGGTACGCGGATAAGCCTTCAGGATCGCGCCAAAGCGCTTGACCCCGGTATTGTAGCCGCCGGCCGCTGCGGCCTGGCCGACTTCCTGGAAATGGATCAGCACCGGCACATTCAGTTCCGCCGCCAGGTCATAGACCCGTCGCATCTCCGGTCCATCTGCCGCCACCGGATATTTCAGCTCGCCAAATCCCTTGGCGCCGGATTTCACGGCCTGGGTCAAAAGCTGTTCGGCCTCGGGCTTGGCAACATCGGCCGAACCGAACCAGCTGGGGAACATGGCGGGCTTCTGCGCCTGCAACGCATTGGCGGCGGGTGCGGAGTCGTGTCGCGCCAGCAGATTTGCTGCGGTCACGCCCGCGCCAACCTGATGGGCGATGTTCAGGTCCGGTGCCGGGCGCATGTGGAAATGCATGTCGATCACCGGCGCGCTCCAGTGGGACGAGTCTTGCGCCCTGGCCGGCGCGGCCAGCGCTGCCGCGCCCAGGGATGCCAGCAAAGTCCGCCGGTCCATAAGTTCCTCCGTGTTGGAGCGCGAGGCTAATCCATTGCGCCCTGCGAAGGGCGGTTTTGCGCCAGATGCTGCGGTGCAAAATAGTGCTCGCAACCGCAGCAAACTTTCGCACAAATACCACAGTTCACTTTGGGGTTTGGATCGGACATAAGAAGCGTTGAGCTTGGACTCGGCAAATGGAAGAATTTGCTGTGGCCGCAGGGAGATGGACGGTGATGGTGCTTCGCAGATTGGGCGGGTTTGGCCTCGGTGCCGCTGCCGTTGCGGGCTTGATCGGTTTTCTGGGCGCGGCCAGCGCCGATACCACGCCGCCCGCGCAGGTCGCCTCCAATGCGGCGCCCACCGCACCTTCCGCGCCGGCGATGGTCACGCCCGACGATCACAAGCACATGCTGATGCAATATTGCACGGCCTGTCACAACGACAAGCTCAAGACCGCTGGCATGTCGGTGGTGCCGCTGGATGCCAATAATCTTCCCGCCAACCAGGACACCTGGGAGAAGATTCTCAAACGTCTGAGCCTGGGCGAGATGCCGCCCAAGGGCATGCCGCGTCCGCCCAAGGAACAGATCACCGCGTTCACGTCATGGCTGGCCAAGTCGCTAGACGATCAGGCGGCGGCCCATCCCAATCCCGGCCATGCCACGGTCAGGCGCATGAACCACACCGAATATTCCAATGCGGTGCGCGACCTTTTGGGACTGGATGTGGATTTCAGCAAGGAGCTGCCGGTGGACGACACCGGCTATGGGTTCGACAATATCGCCGATGTGCTGACGGTCTCGCCGACCCTGATGGACCGCTACATCAATGTGGCAGGCAAGATCGCGCGTCTGGCGACGGGTGAGGCGTCCAAGAAGCCCATCACCACAGACTATAAAGTGCCCAAGGACCTGTTCGAAAACGGGTTCGGGGTCGCCGCGTACAACGAACGCGCCAGCGACGATCTTCCGCTGGATTCGCGTGGCGGCGGTTCTTTCAAATATTACGCGCCCTATAACGCGACTTACACCATCCAGGTCTTCCTGAATGCCAACACTTCCGAAGAGGGTGAGATTGACGCCCATAACCGCTATGAAGTGAAAGTGCCCTTGAAGGCGGGCTTGCGCACCATTGGTGCCTCCTTCCCCAAGAACCTGGCGCTGGACGAGCATGTGGTGCCCAAGTCGATCCTGGGACCGCGTGAACCTGCGGCGGCCCCGGTTCCGATCCCGCTGGACATCCAGGTGGACGGCGCGCGGGTGCAGCGGCTGATGGTGCCGTCGGTCGCGACCGGCCCCAATGTTTCCCAGTCCTTCTACCTGCGCGACGTGATGCAGATCTCCGTCGCGGGTCCCTATGATCCGACGGGGCCGGGCGATACCGCCAGCCGCCGCAAGATTTTCCTCTGTCATCCTTCCAAGTCGCTGGGCGAGGAAGCCTGCGCCAAGAAGATCGTGACCACCTTGGCGCGTCACGCCTATCGCCGGCCGGTGACGGCGGCCGACATCGGCCCGCTGATGAAGATGTATGCCGAAGGCCGCAAGGGCGCGGACTTCGAGCACGGCATTGAGGCGTCGGTGGAAGCCATTCTGGTTTCGCCTGACTTCCTGTTCATGCGCGAAGCCGATCCGGCAAAAACCGCAGCCGGTGACGTACACCGCATCAACGATGTGGAGCTGGCGACGCGGCTCTCCTTTTTCCTGTGGAGCAGCATCCCGGATGACGAGTTGCTGTCGCTGGCCGAGAAAAAGCAGCTGTCCAAGCCCGATGTGCTGAAGGCGCAAGTGGCGCGCATGCTGGCCGATCCCCGCTCCAAGGCACTGACCGACAATTTCGCCGGCCAGTGGCTCTATCTGCGCCGGCTTGAGTATCAGAAGCCCGACCGCAG
>Ga0302314_10016799_pt1 | contig 12333 bp, 9 predicted proteins | sample III_Palsa_N2_3_FD_200533 | JGI IMG/M metagenome (GOLD analysis project Ga0302314, IMG submission 200533) | Peat permafrost microbial communities from Stordalen Mire near Abisko, Sweden - III_Palsa_N2_3 | ecosystem: Environmental > Terrestrial > Soil > Palsa > Peat permafrost | place: Sweden...
TGATCGCCGCCGCCGCAAGATACTTCCGCATCACATGGCCTTCGCTGGCGTCAAACGCGCCTTTGGACAGCTTCAATTTTTACGCGAATCGGCGCCAGTCCGCAAGACGCCTTGGATCGGCGAGATCACCAGTTCGTCATACCAGACGGACACGTCGGTGCGCTCGTTCGCCGGCTGGCTCTTCAAGGCTAGCCACTGCGCAGGGCAGCGGTCCGGGGGGACGATCACCGTGGCGCTAAAAGTCCGCCAGACGCCGGCGGGACCGGACGGCGACGGCGCCGTCGCCAGGAGTTGGTCGGCGCCGACGCAGGCGAGCGTCCATCCGAACAGCGCCGCGCCCGAGCCCTGCTCATCCTCGAAACGGCCAGACAGCCGGTAGGCGCCGGGGCTCAAGACCAGAAGTTGGCGCAGCCGTTGCGGCGGCGAGACGCCGTCGTAGTCGACGTTGAGCGCATTGCCGCGCGCCCCATCGGGACTGGGCGCGATCGACGCCGTCCAACCCACGCCGCTGGTGAGCGACCAATCGAACGGCGTCGATCCAGGCGGCCACGCGAAGTCGCCATCGTAGACGTCGCCAGCGGAAGCCGCCGCGGGCGTGAAGCGCCGCCAAGCCGCGTCGGCTTCCGCGAAGCGCTGCTGCGTGACCAGCACCCGCAGATAGGGCGCGATCTCGGCGTCCGTCGGCGGCGTGGGACCACTCGCCAGCCGCGTCAGCAGCGCGGCGATCATATCCGTGGGCGGCGTACAAGCCTGATCGGCGAGAAAGGCGAAGAAGGCCGGCCGCCAGGTCGGATTGAGGGCCAGCCGGTCCGCGAGCGGCGCCACGGCCCCGGGATCGCGCGCCGCGGCGGTCAGGATGGCGAACAGCGCCGGCGGCGGGTTCGGATCGCGGCGCAACACGGCGTCGGCGTGCGCGAAGCCGCCGGCAAAGCGCGCCGCGAGCAGATCGCGGCGCATCAGCCAGATCTGGCTCGGCAGATCGCGCCAGCCGCGCTGGCCGGCCAGGGTCATTGCCCGATCGGCGACTTGCGGATGGCCCAACCGGTCCATCGCCAGGCCATAGGTGGCGAGCGTCGGGTCATCGAGCGGCGAGCGGCGCAGCGCCCGGGCGGCGAGACGCGCGGCGTCGGCGGCGTCTCCGCGCGCCAGCCGCAGTCGCGCCAGCTGGCTTAGCGCATCCGGCGACTCGCCGAGCCAGAGCACCGCCAGCTCAGGCCGGTTCGCCTGCAGTTCGTCGGAAACGCCCTGGCGCACGAACTGCCCGCCCAGCCAGACGAGCGCGAGCGCTAAGCCGAATCCGACGGCGCCTGGAAGTCTCGGCCGTCTGATCGAGGCCGGGTCGGGTGCAGGCGACGATGCGCTCATGCCGCTTCAGGCCGCCGGCGGCGTCTTCCGCGGCAGGTCTTGCGCGAGCGCTGGCGAGCGCGCGGCGGCGACCGCCGGCGGCGCCTCCTTTCGCCCGTACTGGTAGTCGTACTCATAATCGTAGGCATAGGCGTAGCCATAGCCGTAGGCGGTGCGACGCGCGTCGAACTTGGTCAGGATCGCCCCGAACAGCCGCGCGTTGCCCTGCCGCAGACGCTTGATCGCCGCGCGCGCCTGGGCGCGGCTGGTCCGGCCGGCCTCGATCGTGAGCACGGCGCCGGCGGCCACGGAGGCGATCAGCGGCGCGTCCGCCAGCCCCATCACCGGCGGCCCGTCGAGGATGACGATGTCGAAGTGTTCCATCGCCTCCTTGATGAAGGCGACCAGGCGTGGCCCGATCAGCAGTTCGGCCGGACTCGGCGGCAGCGGGCCGCTCGGGATCAGAAAGAGGTTCGGCCAATCGGTCGGTTGCACGGCGCCTTGCAGCCGAACCGCGCCGGTCAATAGGTTCGAGGCGCCGACCCGGTTGTCGATGCCCAGGACCTTGTGCTGGCTGGGGTTGCGCAGGTCGAGATCGACCAGGAGGACGCGAAGGCCGGCGCGGGCGAAGCCCTGGGACAAGGCGAAGGCGGTGGTGGACTTGCCCTCCTCGGGCCGCGCGCTGGTGATGGCGAGCACGCGTGGCGCGCCGTCGTTGGTCGCGAACGCCAGATTGCTGCGGATCGAGTGATAGGCCTCGGAAAAGGGCGAGCGCAGATCGGTCAACGCCTCCATCGGCTGCAGACCTTTCTGCAGCAGCGGGACCGTACCCAGCACCGGCAAGCCGAGCTTGCTCTCGACGTCCGCCGGCTTGCGCACCGCCTGGTCCAGCGCCTCCAGCAGGAATGCGAGCAGCACGCCGGCGCCGAGCCCGGTGACGCCGGCGACCATCAGATTGTGCGCCGGCTGCGGCTTCGACGGGCCGCCGGGCGTCCGGGCGCGGTCGACGATCGAGATGTTGTTGGTGGTGATCCCGCCCGCGACGCCGATCTCCTTGTAGCGCTCGAGCAGCCCGTCATAGAGCGTGCGCGTCGTGTCCACTTCGCGCTGCAGGATGTTGTACTGGATCTCGCGGTTGCGCTCGTCGAGCACCGTGCCCTTCAGCCCTTCGACCTGGCCCTGTAGCGCGTTGACCTGTTGCTGAGCGGCGTTGAGCTGGGTTTTGAGCGAGCCGCGGATGGTGTCCGCGGCGGCGGCCAGTTGCCGAGTGACGTCGTCGAGCTGCCCCTTCAGCTGCAGCATGTCGGGGTAGTCGGGTTTATAGACCTTGAGCTGGTCGTTGTACTGGATGGTCAGCTTCACCTGCTCCTGGCGCAGCTCGGTGATGGTCGGATCGGCCAGCAGCTCGGGCGCCGCGAAGCCCGGCGCGGCCAGGGCGGCCCTGTAGCGCTCGGTCACCTGGACGAGGTTCGCCTTGGCCGCCGTCAGGTCGGAATTGACCGCCCCCAGGTTGGTGGCGGACAACGATTGCGGCGGCGGCGCATCCTTGCCCGGGTTCGGCTCGGCGACCTGGATGATCTGCTGCTGCGTTGCGTAGGCCACCAGTTGTCTTTCGGAGTCCTCGAGCTTGGCCTTCAGCTGCGCGAGCTGCTGCTCCAGAAAGTTGCGCGCGTAGGACGACGCGTCGAACCGGCGCTGCAAATTGCTGGCGATGAAGTTGTCGGCGAAGGCATTGGCGATACGCGCCGAAAGCGTGGGATCCGGGCTGTCGAAGGTGAGCCGCACCAGGCGCGAATCGCGCACCGGAAAGACCCCGAGTCCGCGCTGCAGGAAGCCGACCACCCAATCGTTGGAGCCGGCGCCGGGACGGAGGCGGCTCCTGCGCGCGCCCAACGCCTTCAACAGCGCCGGATCCGAGCCGAGATTCTCCGCCTGCGCCACCCGCTGCGCCAAAGACCAGCTCTTCAGCAGGCCGTATTGGGTCTGGAAGAACTCCTGATCCCGGGCCAGACGGTCGACCGGTTGGACTTCGTTCAGGCCGACGACATTGGTCGCTTCCCGGTCGATCTCGAGCGTCGTGCTGGCGGTATAGACGCGCGGCGTCAGCAGGGTGCCGACGAAGCCGATCGCCAGCGACACGACGACGATCGCCGCGATCAGCCACTTATGCTTGTAGAGAACCCGCCAGTATTCGAGCAGCCGCAGACTTTGCGATGTCTCCGGCGCGTCGGCGAACTGCGCATCGTCCCAGGCCGCGACGGCGGATTGGTGTGATCGGACCACCGCGCGCCGGGCTACGTCGGCGGAGGCCCAGAGACTCGATCCGCCTAGGTTGTCGCGGTCGCCAGCCATTCTAGGATCTATCCCATCGTCTGGAGCGGCAGCGCTAGCGAAGATACGCGAGCAGCGTGAATATTGGCAGGTTCTTCATCAGGTTGGACCAGACCGTCTTCACGGTCGAGCCGTCCATCACCACCTCGTCGTTACCCTCGATCAGCGGATCGGGCGCTCGCCCCTTGCGGATGGCGTCGTAGTCGCAAATGGCGGCATGGCGGATGCCGTTCTCCTGCCGGATCACCGCCACCTTGCGGAGGTCCGCCTCATCGTCCGGGCCTCCGGCCATGGCGATTGCTTGCATCAGCGTGGTGCGGCCCTTGATCTGGAACACGCCGGGGTTCTTGACCTCGCCCTCCACCGTGACCTTTTCGCTGGCCCCTTCGGCGACAGAGACCGAAACCTGCGGCGATTGCAGGTAGCGCTCGCCGAGCCGCCCGGCGATCTCGCGCTCCAGCTGCGCGGTGGTCATGCCGGCCGCCGCCACCTTGCCGATCAGCGGCAGTTCGATGTCGCCGCTGGCGTCGACCTGCTCATTGTCGAACGACAGTTCCTTGACCTCGAAGACGCGGATCGTGAGCTTGTCCTCGACGCCGATGACGTAATCGCCCTGCGGCCGTTCGAGATTTAAAGCAGCCCTGTCGAGCGGCAGCGGGGCTGACTGCGACGACGAACCCGCCGCCCAGACGACCGGCGCGACGAGCGCGACGCAACTCACCAACGCGAGCGCCAGCCAGCCCAGGCGCCGGAGGCTGTGCTTCGCCGCGGGACCAGGACGGCGTTGTCGCATCAACTCACCCCCCTCGCAGGTTGGCGCGCGGTCGCTCATGTCCAGCGCGAACTATCACGCTTGCAATCTTCGCGATGATGTTATCGCCGACGCGAATCAATGTCGCGCTTTAATTGCAAAACTACCCGCGGCCGTCGCGCTCACGCGTCAGAAACTCAGGAGGCCGCGCGGTCGGGCGCGCCGATGCCGATCAGGGTCCCCGCGTCGAGGCGCAGGCGCGTCCGGCAGAGCGCGAGGCTCTCCGGTCGGTGCGCGATCATCACAATGGTCGGACGGTCGGGCAGCGCGGCCAGCCGCCCCAGCACGGCGCGCTCGGTCTCGATGTCGAGGGCGTTGGTCGCCTCGTCGAGCACCAGCAGCCGCGGCCGACGCAGGATCGCGCGGGTCAGGGCGATGCGCTGGCGTTCGCCGCCGGAGACCAGCGTTCCGCGCTCGCCGACGAGACAGTCCAGACCCCCGTCCATGCGGCGCACCAGCGCCTCGGCGTCGGCGAGCGCGAGGGCGCGCCACATGTCCGCCTCGCTCGCCGCCGCGTTCGCCCATGCCAGGTTGCGCCGCACCGTATCGTGAAACAGGAAGGGGTCCTGGGAGATGTAAGCGATCCCCTGCCGCCAGGCCGCCAGCGTCGCGCCCTCCAGGCGGCGGCCACCCGCCGTGATCCGCCCGGACTGGGGCGGAAGCAGCCCCACCAGCAGATCGGCGAAGGTCGTCTTACCGGCGCCGGACGGGCCGGCCACGCCGACGAAGTCGCCCGGCCGCAGGGTCAGATGTAGTCCGCTGACCCCACGCGCACCGCGCGCCACGCCGGCCGCGTCCGGATGATGGAAGGACACGTCCTCAAACACCACGGCGCCGTCCGGAAAGACCGCCGCCCCTGCCGCATTGCCGGCCGCATTGCCGGCCGCGGCGGCGAGGTCCCTTTTCAGCTCCGCGACCGCCTCATGGGCGGGCAAGGCGAAGGCAAGCTGCTGCGCCGCCTGCTGGATCTGGCCCACCGGACCGCCCATCCGCGTGATCACCACGAGCCCGGTGATCAGCACCGCCGTCGGCGTGTGCAGGAATCCGAAGCCCACGAAAACCACGGCGCCGCCGACAATCGACGACAGCAGGGTGATCGCCTGGCGCGCATAGGCCCGCTCCCGGACGGCATCGACCTGCCGCGATGTCAGCATCCGGAGGGTCTCGCGGAATTCGCTGATGAAGGCGTCTTGGAGGTTCTGGCTGGTGGCCAATTTGAGGCCGCCCAGGAACTGGCCCGTGGAGTTGGCGAGCGACAGGTTCGCGTGGCTGACAAAACGGCCGAGGCTCTGGGATCGGTGGACCATCGGCGCGAGCGCCAGGCCCAAGGCCAGCAGCAACGCGAGAGCGATCAGAGCAAGCGCCGGCGACAGCACGAGCAAGAGCGCCCACTGCGCGCCCAGCATCGCCATGGAAACCGCCGACTGCAGCAGCGTGTTCACGCCGCCGCTGATCCGCTGCAAGTCGCCGCTCATCAGGTTGGAGATGCGGGCGTGCCGCAGCTGCGCCAGCCGCTCCCAAGGCGCCCCCGCCAGAAGCCGCGCGACCTCGTTGCGCTGCGCCTCGAGGAACCCGATCTGCAGCGCCGCCAGCTTCACATCGCGCCGGGTGACGATGACGCTCCTGAGGATCATCAAGGCCCCGTAGAGCGCGAGCAGGACGATGAGCTGGGCGAGCGGCGAGTGGGCGCCGGCAAGCTGGAACAGCCGCGCGGCCATCCGATGCGGCCAGCCGCCGCCGGGCGCCGTCGGGGCGAGCACACCCAGCACCGGTATCAGCAGGGCCAAGCCCAGGCTGTCGACCACCGCACCGGCCGCGAGCAGCGCGCCGGCTTGGATCGCGCCGCATCCGGCGTAGCGCGCGAAGTCCGCCAGAAAGGCGCGAAAGGACGCTGCGACGCCCACGGTTGTCCCCACGGCGCCCATCACCCAGCGTCCAAGGCCGCGAGGCGACGCCGGCGCCGTCGATGGACCCTGAGCAGCCAGAGCGGCAGTCTCAGCGGCGGATAGAGGAAGCGCAGAACCCGGGGCAGGGGCAGGGTCAGGGCGTCGTCGAGGCTTTCCGCCAGCATCCGCCACTGGGCAAAGAGGAACGCGAACCCGCGTCCGCGCAAAAATTGCGGCCGCAGCAGGCGAAACGGACCCCACGGACGCGCGGCGAGTTCAGTCTCGCCGTCGGGTCCCACCATGGCGTCCAGCGCGGCCGCGACGAGCATGCGCGGCTTGCGACCGCGAAGCTCGGACGCCAGCGCCCGCGGGACCGGCGAGCCCAGCAGGCGTTCGCGCAAGATCAGTGTCTGGGCGGCGCAGGACTCGACGCCGAGGCGGCGAGCCTCCCGGTAGAACTCCTCGATCTCGGCGGCGGTCTTGCCAGCCAGCCAGGCGTTGAGATCCGCGAGCCACTTCAGCCGAAACCAGCTGTGCGTGGCGCCGTGGACGCAGAGATAGGCGAAGAGTTGGGCGTCGGCGAGCGTGCGCAGACTCCCGTCCAGCACCGCGACTTCCTGGGTCGATGACGCCAGGCCCACAGCCTCCAGCAGCACCGGATTGTCCACCAGCCGCCAGTGAAGCTCGACGTTCAGCCGCCGCTCGGGGTGGGTCAGCTCCATGTCCTTGCGCAGGCGGTAGAGCGTCCGCCTTTGCGCCGTGTCGAGATCGCCCTCCGGGCCGGCCGCGACGTAACCCTCTCCCCGCAGGCGCTGGAAGGCGCGTTCGGCGTCGCCCGGATGCACCAGCAGGTCGATATCGCGGCAGTGCTTCAGCGTTTGGGCGCCGTAGGCGAGCTGGGCCAGCGTCGCGCCCTTCACGAACAAAACTTCGACGCCATCGCCCGCGAGCAGCCCGCGCAGCCGCAGCGCCTCCCGCGCCAGCGCCAGACTGCGCGCCGACTGCGTCGCCGCGTTGCGCGCCAAGCTGGTCGCCACCGGTTCGGGCGGCAAGACGCCGGCAGACTGGAGCGCCGCCTGGGCCAGCGGCCGGATGCGCTGGCGGCCCGAGACCCGCAGGAAGCTCTCCCAATCGACCCCGACCGTCGCGGCGCGCACCGCCGCGTCCCGCGCTGCGCTCGGCGGCCACATGGCGCAGGCGCAGGCGAGCCGGAAACTGGCCGGCGAAGGGTGGGAGGGGTCCGCCACCGGCCGAGCATAGAACCAAGGCGCGAAACACTCTATAGTTGCGGTTGACTCCGGTGAATCTCGCCGGTGGGAAAGCCCTTATGCTTGTCTCGCAGATCCTCGCCGCGATCCTGTTGCTCAGCGCCTGCCACGCGCTGTTCGGCGCCCTCGGGCGACTGTTTCCATGCAATCCGGACCAGCCGGTGTTTGTCTCCAGATCGATCGGGCTGGACCTGGGCTATGCGGCGCTGGGGATGCTGTACGCTGGCGCGGGACCGACCATCGCCGCCGTGCTGACGCAGCCGCCCTTCGGCGATCCGAGGACCGAACCGATCGGCCGATGGCTGGCGGCCACGTCGCTCGCGGCCCAGGTGGCGATCCTGCTGGCCGCGACGGACTTCTGCCAATACTGGCTTCACCGCGCCTTCCATCGCCGGCGGCTGTGGCGCTTCCACGCGGTCCATCACAGCGCCACCGAGGTGAACTGGACGACCACCTTCCGCGCCCATCCGGTCAACGAGCTGGTGGCGGGCGCCGCGCTGGCGGTGGCGGCGCGGCTGGCCGGGTTCTCCGAGACGGCCCTGTTGCTCACGGCCCCGGTCTTCTTCGTCTCCGGCGTCCTGACCCACGCCAACCTCGGCTGGAGCTTCGGGCCGCTGCGCTTCGTGCTGGCGAGCCCGGTGTTTCACCGATGGCACCACAGCGTCGGCCCGGACGCGCGCGATCGGAATTTCGCTCCGATGTTCCCGGTGTGGGACCTGATGTTCGGCACCTTCCACATGCCGCCCGCCCGCCGTCCCGACCGCTTCGGCGCAGAGGGCGTGCCGGGCGACCTGATCGGGCAACTGCTCTATCCGCTGCGCCGCGCCGCCGTTCCAGCCACGCCCCGCGCCCAAGGCCCACGCAACTAGAAAGCCTGGCTTCTGCCGCCCGCCCAAGGCGGCTTGAGCGTTCGCGCGCATCGTTCGATAAGAGGCTTCGGGCGCATGTCGGCGCTCCCCGTCGTTTCCGGGGTGAAAGTCGTTGGACTTCAAGCGCACTGTCGCCGCCGCGCTCGCCCTCGCCCTGCTCGTGGCGGGTCTCAGCGTCTTCCTGATCTTCAACCAACTCGACACCGTCAGCCGCGCGCGGGACTGGGTGCAGCACACGCGCACCGTGATCGAGTCGACCCAGCAACTCGTCGCCACAACGGAAGCGGCCGAAGGCGCCGAGCGCGGCTATCTGCTGACGCAAGACCAGCCCTATCTCGACCGCGTCCGCCCGGCGCTGGCCGCCCTACCGGGCCAGGAGTCGCGCCTGGCGAGGCTGGTCGTCGACAACCCCGTCGAGGCCGCGCAGGTGCGGCGGCTGAACGACGCCGTCGAGCAGCGGCGCGTTGCCCTCGCCCAGATCGCCACGGTCGCCGCGCGTGGCGACCTCGCCGCCGCCCGCGCCATGGTCGCCGCCGGCCACGGGCGCGCCGAGACGGATGCGATCCACGGCGACGCGGACGCTGTGACCGGCATGGAGAACGCGCTCCTGACCACCCGGACCAACAATGCGCGGAGCGCCCAGTCGCTCTCCCTGACCATCGGCGTCGCCGTCGCCTTGGTGGCGCTGCTCGTGCTCACCGGGGGCGTCATCCTGCTGGCGGGCGCCAACCGGCGGCTCAACCGCGCCTTCGACGAGCTGCAGGCGGCCGAAGCGGCGCGCGGCGCCCTGAGCGCGCTCACCCGCGCCTTTTTCAACAACACGCCCGACTACCTGATCGTGCTCGATGTCGCGGGCGACGGCCGCTTCATCGTCGCCGACGCCAACCCGGCGCTCGAGAAGGCCCTCAACTTCACCGCCGCCCAGGTCCGCGGCCGCGCCATCGACGACCTGCTGCCGGCCGCGCCCGCCCAGCGCTTGATCGCCCACTATCGCCGCGTCCAAGCCGGCGGCAAGCCGGTGACCAGCCGCGACGAGTTCGCCCAGCTGCCGGGTGGGCCCCGGGTCTGGGAGTCGATCCTGGCCCCGGTCCCGGCCGGCGACGGCGTCGGCGACCGGCTGATCGGCTCGGTGCGCGACATCACCGACCGCGTCCGAGCCGAGGAGCGGCTGCGCGACGCCCAGCGCATGGAAGCCATCGGCCAGCTTACAGGCGGCGTCGCCCACGACTTCAACAACCTGCTGCAAGTGATCCGCGGCAATCTCGAACTGCTGCAGAACTCGGTGCAGGGCGACGAGCGCGCCTCGGCGCGGCTGCGCAACGCCCTATACGGCGCCGAGCGCGCCGCCCAGCTCACCCGCCAGCTGCTCGCTTTCGCCCGCCGCCAGCCGCTGGCGCCCAAGGTGGTCAACCTTTCGCGGCTGGTCAGCGACATGGCCGACCTGCTGCGCCGTACCTTGGGCGAGTCGATCGAGGTCGAAACCGTCGTCGCAGGCGGCCTCTGGAACACCACCGCCGATCCCGCCCAGGTGGAGAGCGCCCTGCTAAACCTGGCTCTCAACGCCCGCGACGCCATGCCGGGCGGTGGCCGGCTGACGGTGGAAATCACCAATGCGTCGTTGGACGAAACCTACGCCGGCGCGGCGCGCGAGGTGACCGCGGGCCAGTATGTGATGCTGGCGGTGACGGACACCGGCGAGGGCATGAGCGACGAGATCCGCGCCCGCGTCTTCGAGCCCTTCTTCACCACCAAGGTCGACGGCAAGGGCACCGGGCTCGGCCTCTCGATGGTCTATGGCTTCGTCAAGCAGTCCCACGGCCACATCCAGGTCTACAGCGAGGTGAGTCACGGCACGACCGTGAAGATCTACCTGCCCCGCTCGCGCCAAGCCGAGGACGCGCCGCTGCCGACGCCTGGACCGAGCGTCACGTCGGACAAGAGCCTTACCGTGCTGGTGGTCGAGGACGAGGACGCCGTTCGCGAGGCGGCGCTGGCGATGATGGACGAGCTCGGATACCGACGCCTGGAGGCGGCCGACGCCTCGGCCGCGCTGGCCATCGTCGAGGCCGGCGCCCAGGTCGATCTCGTCTTCTCCGACGTGGTCATGCCGGGCCCCCTGCGCACCCGCGATTTCGCCCAACGCCTGAAGACGCTGCGGCCCGACCTGCCGGTGCTGTTCACCTCCGGCTATACCGACAACGCCATCATCCATCAGGGGCGCCTCGACGAGGGGGTGCACCTGATCTCGAAACCCTACGCCAAGGCCGATCTCGCTCGACGCATCGCCCAGTTGTTGGACGCTCGGGAATAGGGCGGGGGCGTTATCTGGAAACGGATGCGCAGGCTTCGGGCGCCGGAGCCATTGCGGCCTCGTCAGCCGCTGCGCCGAATTGACTTGGATTGTGCCGGAGGTGACGGTCGCATTGCTGGGAGCGTGGACGATCTGATCATTCGTCCGCAGCCTCGCCGCCGGCGTTCCTCCCCAATGGCGCGTCGAACAGCGCCCCTGGGCCTCCACACCCCAGGGGCGTTGCCGTTTCTGGCGTCGAGCGTAATAGGGGCTGGCGCCGTCTCAGGTCGAGCTTTCGGGCGCCATCTCGGCGGCGACCAGCCGCACGAAATCCAGGCACCCACGGCGGACGCGCTGGTTATCCAGGCGGCGAAATGTGTCCACCAGTTCCAGGCCCTCGTCACTGGCCAGGAACTCGGCGAGTTCCCGCTACCGCCGCGCCGCCCGATCGCCCGTCCGCGGGTCGGACTCCGGCAAGCCGTCGAAGAAGTGACTGATCGGCGCATCGAGACGCTTGGCGATCGCATAGAGCTTCGACGCGCTGACCCGATTCAAGCCGCGTTCGTATTTCTGGATCTGCTGGAACGACAAGCCGATGGATTCGGCGAACTCCACCTGACTGATCTTGCAGACCCGGCGTCTGGCGCGGATTCGCGCGCCAAAGTGGATGTCGACCTGATCCGGCGCGGGTTTGTCCAATGCGTGCTCCATGCCTAAATCCCGCGTCGGCTTCACGTCTGCGGCGAGTAGGTCTCCGCGCGGCGACATCCTCCCGAGAACCTTAGCGGCCCGCGACGTTTCAACTGTGCAACAATATGCCGCATTTCAAATCTCGCCTACCCGAAATGACTAGAGGCGCACGACGACCGGTTCGACCAATCCACCTGAAGTCGTCAAACTGACCGCCTTCGAAGCCCTCGCAGCGACGACGGCGCCTCGACTTTCTGATCGGAAGGAAGCCTGTTGAAAAACGCCGCCAGCCCCTCCGAGCCGTCGAAGCTGAGCGCCCGGGGGGCTCGCGCGGCGGTCCGGCTCAGCGACGAGTACTTCCTGCGTGCGCTTCGCATCATCGCCGACCTGACGGAAGGCGACATCATCACGGCGATCGTGCTTCGCGCCGTCGTGGCCGGCAACATCGGATACCTGGACGGCCATGCGGCCGAGGCGGCGCTCTACTCGGACCTCGAGACCGTGCCGCCCGACCATCTGCGCCGGCCGGTCAGCATCCTGTCTGTGTCCGGGGCGCTGGGACTGCCCTATGAGACGACGCGCCGACACGTTCACAAGCTGATCGCGTCGGGACGCTGCCGGATGGAGCGGGACGGTGTCGTGGCGCCGTCGGAGAGCTTGAGCGGACCTGCCGAACAGGCGGCGACCCTGGCCAATCTCGCCAATTTACGCCGGCTGTTCCGCGGACTGAAAAGGGCCGGCGTCGAGCTCGAATGACCACTCGCGTCAAAGTAAAGGCTCGGCTTACCTGACGCCTACCCAATTTGGGCACCTGACCCCGAGCCGTTCCGGGACGGAAACCTCT
>Ga0302314_10016802_pt1 | contig 12332 bp, 12 predicted proteins | sample III_Palsa_N2_3_FD_200533 | JGI IMG/M metagenome (GOLD analysis project Ga0302314, IMG submission 200533) | Peat permafrost microbial communities from Stordalen Mire near Abisko, Sweden - III_Palsa_N2_3 | ecosystem: Environmental > Terrestrial > Soil > Palsa > Peat permafrost | place: Sweden...
GATTACGGCCTCGACCCCGCCGGCGATCGCGGCTGGCAGCGCCGGAGCGCTGGTGTTGGCGAACGCAACGCGGCCGGAGGCGAGCTTGTACTGCGCAAGGCTGGTGGCGAACGCCCTCGAGATCGTGGCGACGCTGCCACTGACCTTGATCGAGAGGCTGTTGGCGCTGGTCGCGCCGACGCTGAGGCCGTCGGCGGCGAGTGTCTTGCGGACCGCGCTGATCGTCGCAGCGCTCGCACCGTACTTCGCCGCGAACTGGCTAACCGTCAAATAGTGCCGGTACTCAGCGCTGCCGGGGGTCGAGACCTCGGTCGCAAACGTCGCCAGCGCGCCGGGGTTGCTCGGCTTCAGCCCAATCACCAGCTGCAATGGCGTGCTCGAGTTCAGCGCTCCGAGCAGCTTTGACCCGGTTACGACGAGCGGTGCCTCGCCGAGCCGGAAGCTGCCGTCCGCGAGCTTCGTCAGTGCGGGTGACCGCACCAGCCCGGCTGTGTCGATCGCCGCTTCTCGTGAACCGGCGGTTGCGGCCGCCTGTCCGAAGGCGACGAGAGCGGTGAGCAGACCGCCGCATAGGGCGACCACGGTTCCAGCGATCCAACGGCGATTCATCAAGAGCCTCCCGGCGGTGCGTTCAAAGACGTGGGTTCGCACAAACCGCGCGAACCGAATTCGATCAAAGTACTGCGGTGTACCAGGCTTGCCTCTATCCATGTGGATAAAGCGAGGTTCATATGTCGGTGCTGTCATTTAACTGACAGCGAAGAGCGCGACGCGCCGATTCGACTAAGTGCTGGTATGCCTGTAGCGCTCGTAGATCACGCGCGAGCCGAACGTTCTGGTCTCGATTAGGTCAAGTGCGACGTCGGCGCTAACCGGTGGCAGGAAGGGTGTGCCGCCGCCGACGACGATCGGATTGCGGAAGATCCGCAGCTCGTCGACGAGGCGAAGCTCGATCGCTGCCGCCGCCAGGCTCGCACCGCCGATCGAGACATCCTTGTCGGTCGCGTCGAGCGCGGCGGCGATCTCATCTGCCAGCGGCGCCTGGGCCAGCCGGGCGTTGCCCTCAACGCTTGCAAGCGTGCGGCTGAAGACGACCTTCGGCAGGGCGCACCAGATCTCGGCGAATTCGGCCCCCGGCTCCGTGGCACGCATCGATGGGTCCGTTTCCCACACCAGCATCGTTTCGTAGAGCTTGCGGCCGCAGAGATAGCCGCCGAGTCCGCGGACCTGCTCAATATGGAAACGAAACTGCTCGTCGCTGGGGACGGTCCAGCCGAAGTTGCCCTCGCGGTCGGCGATAAAGCCATCGACCGACACGCTCATCGAGTAGATCAGCATGGCTCCCGCTGGGTGTAGTTGTCAGCCGGCGAGCTGGACACGCACGCCCAGAGTCTCGTAGGTCGCGCGTGCTCGTCCGTCACGGGTTGCCAGCTCGATGTCGTGCTCGATCGCCGCAAGAGCAACAAGCGCGTCGTAAACCGCGCCGCCCGCGACGCCGTTCTCGCTAAGGAAATCGGCGATCGTTCGGGAACGCTCGGGGCTCAACGTCAGCGGTGAGGCAAAGCGCTCCCGCAGCAGCCGTGCGGCGTCGGCCGGGGCCAGACGGAGGTTCCCTGGGAGTCGTGTCAGCACCGAATAGGTTTCAGGCAACGCGTGCCCGCTCAGGGTAAGCGGGCGATGGCGCCACCAACGGACAACGTCGGCGTGGGCTTCGTGCGACGCTACGAGCAGCGGAATCGCGACGCTCGTGTCGACTGCGATCAGCTCAGCGTCTGCCGGCATCGATCAGCGCGAACATGTCAGCGTCACTGATCTGGGTGTCACCGGTCGCGACCAGCACACCGTCTTCTTCGATCAGCCGAGCGGTACGGCCGGCCGGCACGAGCTGTAAGCCCGCGCCGTACCGCGAGATATCGACCGTCGTCCCGGCAGTCAGGCCGAGCGCGTCGCGCAGAGGCTTCGGGACGACGATTCGTCCGACGGAATCGATCGTACTCTCCATTGGTAGAACGATACCAGCTACGTGCCAGCTGTCGGTAGCGGGTTTGAGTGGGCGATACTGGGCTCGAACCAGTGACCTCCACGATGTCAACGTGGCGCTCTCCCAGCTGAGCTAATCGCCCTGGGAGCGCTCAAGGGTAGCGCGGCGAGGGTGTAGGCTTAGCTCCGCATGATGCGATTTTTCGCGCTGGTATTTGTATCAGCGCTACTACTAGCGCCGGAGGCGCTCGCCGCGTCGTTGGCCTCTGGGCCGCCGACGCCGCAGCGTCTCTCTGTCAGCCCGCCGAAGGGCGGTCCGAAGACCACCTTCCGCGTTGCTTTCACCGCGCGCCTCGCGAGCACCAGCCCGACGGAACTGACTGGCCGGCAGCGTGTTCGCTACTCGATGACCGCAGACCGCACCTCCAGCGGCTCAGTGCGGAAGTGCGCCGACAGATACTCCGCGACGGTGTTTGTCGCCAAGGCACACGAGCGCGTAACTGCCCGCCTTGATCAGGTCGCGGCTGGACACCAGTGGTGTGCCGGGCGTTACGAGGGCGAGGTCAGCGAAGTGATCACCCCGGCCTGTGGGCCGATCGTCGCCTCGCCGCGGCATCAACCGGTTGGCGCGGTGTGCCCGGACTACATCGTCGCCGAGGACATCGGCACGTTCCACTTCACCGTCCGCCGCTAGCCAAGCCCCGACGCTGTGTGTGTTGTCCGGCGATCCCGGACTAACTCGTACAACGCGGCGCCGAGCTTCGGCCAGTTCGGCGCTGTGCCGCTGTGTTCCGATATACGACAAAAGTGGCACAGCACCGCGTGCGGAGCTTCGCCCTCAGGTGATTCGTGGTTGCTATGCAACCACGGTTCACCCAGCGCGGTGGCGGCCCGGGGAGGCCGCGACCAGAACAAAGCGAGTTACTTGATGACCGGGCCGCTCGCGCTGCCCGTGACGGAGACCGAGAAGTTCCTCAGCATTCCCGCGGTGGTTGGAAGTGCGCTTCGCCGCCAGCCGAATACGATCCGGGTAATGGACTTCAAGCTCCCCAACGGTGACCTGCTCAGCCTGCCGGACGGCAGTAGCGGTGCCGATGTCGCAGCAGCGATCGGACCCGGCCTGGCGCGCGCGGCACTGGCGATCAAGCTTGACGGCGAGACGTATGACCTCGGTCGCGCGCTGCCCGCAGGCGGCGCAGTCGAGATCATCACCGCCAAGAGCGGGCCCGACGCGCTTGAGCTGATCCGGCACGACACCGCCCACGTGCTGGCGGCGGCGATGCTCGAGCTCTACCCCGGCGTCAAGATCTCGATTGGCCCGGCGATCGACAACGGCTTCTACTACGACTTCGACTTCCCGGATGGGGTCAGCCTGTCCGACGCCGACTTCCCGGCGATCGAGGCGAAGATGCGCGAGCACATCGCGGCGAACGAGGAGTTCGTGCGTGAGGACGTGACCACAGCCGCCGCGCTCGAACGGTTCAAGGGCGAGGGGCAGGACTACAAGGTCGAGCTGATCGAGGACCTGATCAAGAACACCGGTGTGGACACCGTCTCGCTCTACACCAACGGCCCCTTCACCGACCTCTGCCGGGGCCCGCATGCGCCCGGGACCGGTCAGATCAAGGCGTTCAAGCTGCAGTCGCTGGCCGGTGCCTACTGGCGCGGCGATTCCAATCGACAGATGCTCACGCGCGTGTATGGGACTGCGTTCTTCTCCAACAAGGAACTCGAGGAGTATCTGGAACGGCTGGAACAGGCTCGCGCCCGAGACCATCGCAAGCTCGGCCGCGAACTCGAGTTGTTCATGTTTTCGGAACTGAGCCCGGGGTCGCCGTTCTGGCAGCCGAACGGCATGGCGATCTGGAACGCATTGTCGGAGTTCTGGCGTGAGCAGAACGCGAGCCGCGGTTACCACGAGGTCAAGACTCCGATCCTGTATGACGTCGAGCTATGGAAGCAATCGGGGCACTGGGACAAGTACAAGGACAACATGTACTTCACTGAGGTCGAGGGACGTCCGATGGGGCTGAAGCCGATGAACTGTCCGGCCCACATTCAGCTCTACAAGGCCGAGCGCCGCTCATACCGAGATCTGCCGATTCGCTTCTCGGAGCAGGGCCTGGTCCATCGTCACGAGCCCAGCGGCACCCTGCTCGGCTTGATGCGCGTGCGCCACATCACCCAGGACGACGCGCACATCTTCTGCACCGAGGAGCAGATCGAGGAAGAGGTACTCGGTTGTCTGGACTTCGGTGCCTTCATCTACAACACGTTCGGGTTCGAGCCGCGACTCGAGCTGTCGACCCGGCCCGAGAAGCGGATCGGTACCGATGAGATGTGGGATCGCGCCGAAGGGGCGCTGCGCCAAGCGCTCGACCGACGGGGGCTCGCGTACGACATCAATCCAGGCGATGGCGCCTTCTATGGGCCGAAGATCGATTTGCACATGACCGACTCGATTGGGCGCTCGTGGCAGCTAGGCACCGTTCAGCTCGATTATTCGATGCCGGAGCGTTTCGATATCAGCTACACGGGTGAGGACAACACCGACCACCGGCCGGTGATGATTCACAGGGCGCTGTTCGGATCGTTTGAGCGCTTCATCGGGATCCTGACCGAGCACTTCGCCGGTGAGTTCCCTGTCTGGCTGGCGCCCGTGCAGGCACTGGTGTTGCCGATCTCCGATCGTCACAACGGCTACGCGTCGCAGGTGCGTGAGTGCCTGGCCGCCGGCGGGGCGCGGATTGAGGTTGACGAGCGCAGCGAATCGATCGCGCGCAAGATCCGCGACGCCGAACTGCGGAAGGTGCCGTTCATGCTCGTCGTCGGTGACCGCGAGGCTGAGGCGGGCGAGGTTGGCGTGCGCCGACACCTTGAGGGCGACGTCGGATCTGAGCCCGTTGAGGCGTTTGGCGAGCGCCTGCGCGAGCTGATCGAATCCCGCACATTGGCTTGATCGGCGCGGCTATACTCAACGCCGTTGACCACAAAGTCTTTCCACACACGGCTCGGCTCCGCTTGACAGCCGACCAAAGCGTCTAGTGCCGGTACCACGTAGGTACGACCGGCGGCCACCGGAGCGTGACCAGACTCGGATCAACGATCGAATCCGGGTGCCTGAGGTTAGGCTCGTCGGTGAGGACGGCAAGCAGATCGGCGTGATTAAGACCGCCGACGCTCTCGCATACGCACAGGAGCGCGATCTTGACCTGGTTGAGGTTGCGCCGGAAGCTCGGCCACCCGTCTGCCGTGTGCTCGACTACTCGAAGTTCAAGTACGAGCAGGCGCAGAAGCTGAAGGCTGCGCGCAAACATCAGCAGCAGATCACGATCCGTGAGATCAAGTTCCGCCCGAAGATCGCGCTGAACGACTACGAAACGAAAAAGGGCCACGTCACCCGGTTCTTGATGAACAAGGACAAGGTGAAGATCACGATCATGTTCCGTGGTCGTGAGGTGACCCATCCGGAGCGCGGTGTCGCCCTGCTGGACAAGCTCTCCACCGAGCTCGCTGAGATTGCCGTCGTCGAGCAGATGCCGTTGCAGGACGGCCGCAACATGACGATGATGCTCGGGCCTTCAAAGCACGTGTTCGCGCTCGACGGACACGAGCATCCGGACGGTGAAGGTGCTGGCGCTGAGGGCGACGCTCCGGCAAGCGAGCCGGCTGCCGTCTCGGCCGAGACCGCCCCGCCCACGGAGGTCGCCGAGGCTGCTGAGCCCGCCAAGAAGGCTCCCGCCAAGAAGGCCGCTGCGGCTAAGGCACCGAAAGCCGAGGAAGCTGAAGCTGAAGCGACCGCGGACGCCCCGGCTGCGGAGCCCGTGAAGAAGGCCCCGGCCAAGAAGGCCGCCAAGGCAACCAACGGTTCGGACCCAGCCAAAGCTGAGACGGCAGAAGCTGAAACACCAGAACTGCCGGTCGCAAAGGCACCTGCGAAAGCCGCCGCCAAGCGTCCCCGCCAGCCACAGGCACCGCCGAGCACCGCTGCGCCACTGGCACCGCCGGCCGCTTCGGTCGGGGGCGGCTCCCGGCCGGCCAAGCGCGGCTCGGCCTCCGAAGCCGAAGACTGAGCCTCCGGCAGGTCGCAGCGCCTCTTCGAGGGTGAGTCGATCTGCTTTACTGAGCGACCGCAATGCCGAAGATGAAAACTCACTCGGGCGCCAAAAAGCGCTTCAAGCTGACCGCCAACGGCAAGGTCAAGGCGCGCCATGCCTTCTCAAGCCACATCCTTGAGAAGAAGAGCCCGAAGTACAAGCGTGAGCTCGGCAAACCAGTGATCCTTTCCGACCACGACGCACCGCGCGTCAAGGTCCTGTTGGGAGCGAAGAAGAAATGAGCCGCGTCAAGCGTTCAGTTCACGCGCGTAAGAAGCGCCGCGCGACACTCGCGATGGCGAAGGGCATGCGTGGTGACGCCAGCCGTCATTACCGGACCGCCAAGGAGGCGGTGCTCAAGGCCGATCAGTACCGCTACCGCGACCGTAAAAACCGCAAGCGCGACTTCCGTCGTCTGTGGATCACCCGGATCAACGCCGCTGCGCGGATCAACGGGATGTCGTACAGCCAATTCATCCATGGTCTCCAGCTGGCCGGTGTCGAACTGGACCGCAAGGTTCTGGCTGACATCGCCGTGCACGATGCCGACACGTTCCGACGTTTTGCCGACCGCGCCCGTGAGGCGCTGGCTGCCGGCTGAACAACAGCCGACACCCGGCCAAACCTCAAGGCGCCCTCCGCACGGAGTAGGCGCCTTTTTTGCTTTCTATGACCATCACAAGCGCCCACAACGAGAAGTTGAAAGAGATCCGCAAGCTGAACGCGCGCCGGCGTGAGCGTGAACGTGCGGGCCGGTTCGTGGCCGAGGGCGAGGACCTCCTGGCGGCCGCCGACGCGGCGGGTTGGCACCCGGTCACGCGGCTGTGCTCCGAGGGCAGCGGCTTGCCGGGCGAAGCGGTTGTGCCCGAGCTCCTCGCCGGTGCTTCGGAGCTCGGATCCGGAACGCGGGCAATGGCCGTTTACGAGGTGCGTTGGGTGCCGGCTGCAGTCGGGCCACTGTGTGTGTACCTCCATGGCGTATCGGACCCGGGCAACGTCGGCACCGTATTGCGCGGCGCGCAGGCGTTCGGCGCGAGCTGCGTGGCGCTCGGACCCGGCAGCGCCGATCCCTACGGGCCAAAGGCCGTGCGTGCGAGCATGGGATCGATCTTCAACGTGCCAGTTGTCGCGGTGGAGAGCGTTGCGGAGCTGCCCGGCGTAACAGTTGCGCTGGCGGCCGACGCGGACATCGCGCTCGGCGAACTTTGGACATCTATGGGGTCTATAGACCTGTGGAGGGACAAAGAACGAGCGATCACCGTTCTGATCGGCGCCGAACGTGAAGGCTTGCCGCAAGAGATTGTCGCAGCGGCCGATCACGTCGCTCAGATCCCGACGGCGATTCACTCGCTGAATGCAGCAATGGCTGCGACCGTCGCGCTCTACGAGTTGACAACCCGCCATCTAGGCGCGGGTACGTAGGATGGCGCCCGCATGAACGAACGGATCGAACAGCTGCTGAAGGCCGGCGAAGAAGCCGTCGCGAAGGCGAGCACGACTGACCAGCTTGAAGAGGTGCGGATCGCCTACCTCGGGCGCAAGGCGGAGCTCCCGAACATCTTGCGCGGGGTGGCTGAGCTACCGGCGCAGGAGCGCGGCCCGGTTGGCCGCGCCGCCAACGAGGCTCGCAAACAGCTCGAGGTGCTGCTTGACGAACGGATCGCAGCGCTCGCCGTCGGCGAGCTTGACTCGCGACTGGCGGCTGATCGGATCGACGTCACGCTGCCGGCCGACCCGCTGCCGCAGACTGGCCGGCTGCACCTGTTGACGCAGACCCGGCGGGAGATCGAGGACGTCTTCATCGGACTCGGGTTCAACGTCGCTGACGGCCCTGAGGTCGAAACCGTCTATTACAACTTCGACGCGCTGAATCACGACTCGATGCATCCGGCGCGGGCGCACAGCGACACCTTCTACGTCTCCGACGACGTGTTGCTGCGCACCCACACCAGCCCGATGCAGGTCCGGGCGATGGAGCTGCAGCCGCCGCCGATCTACCTGATCGTTCCCGGGCGCGTCTATCGGCGCGACTCCGATGTCACGCACACGCCGCAGTTCCATCAGATCGAAGGACTCGCGATCGACGAGGACATCACCTTGGCCGACCTGAAGGGGACGCTGCTGGCGTTCGCGCGGGCGATCTTCGGCGCCGAGCGTGAGGTTCGCTTGCGGCCGCATTTCTTCCCGTTCACCGAGCCCAGCGTCGAGGTCGACGTCAGCTGCTTCAACTGCACCGATGGCGTGACCGCCGGCGGCGAGCGCTGCAGCATCTGTAAGGGGACCAGCTGGATCGAGATCCTCGGCTCCGGGATGGTCGATCCGAACGTGCTCGGCTACGTCGCCGACAACGGTTATGACCCGGAGCGCTATCAGGGCTTTGCCTTCGGGATGGGGATCGAGCGGATCGCGATGCTGAAGCACGGGATCAGCGATCTGCGGCTGCTCTACGACAACGACATCCGTTTCCTGGAGCAGTTCTGATGCGCGTCCCATTGGATTGGCTCTACGAGTACTGCGAGCCGCACATGGATGCGCGGACGCTGGCGACGCGGTTGGCACTGACCGGCACCGAGGTCGAGCGGATTGAGCACCACGGCGTGCAAAACCTCGATCGGTTCGTCGTCGGCCAGGTGCTCGAGCGCCAGAAGCACCCTGACGCCGATCGGCTCAGTGTCTGCATGGTCGATGTCGGCGGCTCGACGCCATCGCAGATCGTCTGTGGCGCGCCGAACGTCGCCGCTGGCCAGACCGTAGGTGTCGCCCGGCCCGGCGCGATCATGCCGAGTGGGCTTGAGCTGTCAAAGGTGAATCTGCGCGGGCAGGTCTCGGAAGGGATGATCTGCTCCGAAGACGAGCTCGGAATCGGCCTCGACCACGACGGGATCATGGTGCTCGACCCAGGCCTCGCACCTGGGACACCACTAGCCGAGATTGTGCCGATCTCAACCGACGTGCTGGTGCTCGAGATCACGCCCAACCGGCCTGACTGCCTTGGCATCTACGGAGTTGCGCGGGAGGTGCACGCCGCCACCGGCGCGCCGCTGAAGCCGCCGCCGTGGGAGTTTGATCCGGGCAGCGCCGGTGCGCTCGATGGGATCGAGATCGTCAATGCGGCGGGGCCGGAGCTGAACCCCCGCTTCACCGCCCGGATCCTTGACGGCATCACCGTCGGCACCAGTCCGCGGTGGCTGAAGGCGCGGCTGATGGCCGCTGGTCAGCGGCCGATTTCGAACGTCGTCGACATCACCAACTACGTGATGCTGTTGACCGGCCATCCGATGCACGCGTTCGACCTTGACAAGGTCGCCGGCGCCAAGCTGAGGGTGCGCACCGCCAAGTCGAAAGAGACCGTCGAGACGCTTGACGGGCAGACCCGCACGCTGGACGAGCAGATGCTCGTGATCGAGGACAGCGACGGTCCGACCTCGATCGCCGGCGTGATGGGCGGCGCCCGCTCCGAGGTATCGGAGTCGACGACAACCGTGCTGTCCGAGGCCGCAAGCTGGAGCGGGCCGAACGTCCATCGCACGAGCGGTCAGCTGGGTTTGCGCAGCGAGGCGAGCGGTCGCTTCGAGAAGGGGCTTCAGCCTGAACAGGCGATGTGGGCACAAATCGTCGCCACTCAGATGTTCATCGACATCTGCGGGGCCACCGTTCGGCCCGGAACTCTTGACCTCGGCGGTCCAGGCCCGGCTCCACTTCAGCTCACTCTGCGTCCCGCCCGCATGAGCACATTGCTCGGGACGACGCTGGAACGCGAGTCCGCGAGCAATGTGCTCAATGCGCTCGGGTTCACGACGGAAGATCAAGATGACGACCTGCTCGTCACCGTCCCCGACTTCCGCCGGGCGGACGTCACCCGCGAGGTCGATCTCATTGAAGAGGTCGCGCGGCTTGAGGTCCTCGAGACGCTTCCGGCGACGCTCCCTTCTCGCCGCTCCGCTGTAGGAGCTTTGACTGCAGAGCAGAAGCAGCGGCGCCGCGCGGCGGACTCACTCTGCGCCCAAGGACTGCACGAGGTCGTGGGGTGGTCGTTCACCGCGCCGGAGCAGGCGGACCGGCTGAACATGGGCGAGCTGGCGAAGCCGGTGCGGCTGCTCAACCCGATGTCCAGCGAACAGGCCTGGCTGCGCTCGAGCCTGACCGGATCGCTGCTTGACATCGCCGCCCGCAACCGGGACCAGGGCGCTGCCAGCATCCGGATCTTCGAGGCCGGTGCGGTCTATCACTCGCGGGGTGAGGATCAGCTACCGCAGGAGCCCTACATGCTGGGCGCGCTGATCATCGGCGCGGTGCGGCCCGCCTCGTGGCGCGAGCAGAGCCCGCCGAGCGCGGACTTCTTCGCCGCCAAGGGCGTGCTGAGCGGGCTGATGGATGCGCTCGGCGTGGACTGGGAGCTACGCGCTGAGCAGACGAAGTTCCTGCACCCGGGGCGCTCAGCGGCGGTGCTCGTCGGCGACGCCCCCGTCGGCTGGGTCGGCGAACTGCATCCAAACGTCGCTGCGCGGTGGGGGTTTGAGGCGGAGCCCGTCGCCGGCTTCGAGCTCGATCTTGACAAGCTGCCGCTGCCCGCGCCCGCGCAGTACACGGATCTGGTCAGCTTCCCGGAAGTTCGCGAGGACCTCGCCGTGGTGGTCGATGACACGGTCACCGCCGCCCAGTTGGTCAAGACAATCCTCGAGGCGAGCGGCGGCCTATTGGCAAGCGCCGAGGTGTTCGACGTCTATCGCGACGACAAGCGGTTGGGGGAGGGCAAGGTTTCTCTTGCCGTCCGGCTCGCCTATCGCGCGGCTGACCGGACGCTGACCGACGAGGAAGTCGCCGGTAAGCGCAAACGGATCGTCGGCGCCCTTGAGCAGCAACTCGGAGGGAAGATCCGTGAGCAGTAATCCGACCGTGTCGGTGTTCGGTGCCTCGGGCTATGCCGGGGCGCTGGCGGCCGACCTTGTTCAGAAGCACCCGAACTTCAAGCTGAAGGCGATCACGTCGCGCTCTGACGCGGGCCGCAAGCTGAATGAGCTCTACCCGCACTATCGCGTGGCGCAAGAGCTTGAAGAGTTCGACATAAACCGGCACGGCGACGTCGACGCGGCGATCGTCGCCTACCCGCACGGTGCGGCTGCCCCGATCGTCAAGGAACTGATCGAGGGCGGCGTCAAGGTCGTCGACCTGTCCGCCGACTTCCGCCTGCGTGATCAAGCGACCTACGAGGAGTGGTACGTCCCGCATCAAGCGCCGGAGCTGCTCGCCGATGCGGTCTATGGCCTGCCCGAGCTTTACCGCGATCAAATCAAGCACGCCCAACTGGTTGCCAATCCGGGGTGCTATCCGACCGCGGCGATCCTCGCGCTGAGGCCGCTTGCAACAGAGCTGGAGATCCTCGATGTAGTGATCGACGCCAAGTCAGGCGTCTCCGGCGCCGGTCGCGCCGCCACCGACAAGACGCACTTCGTGGCGGTCGATGAGAACGTCAGCGCCTACGGTGTTCCACGTCATCGGCACACGCCGGAGATCGAGCAGGAGCTGGCAGCGCTCGGTAGCCCGGTGACGATCACCTTCACACCACACCTGGTGCCGCTTGATCAGGGCGAGCTCGTCTCGTGCTACGTCAGCGTTGCCGGGGGAGTGGGCGGCGAGCTCGAAGGCATGTATGAGGATTACTACGAAGACGAGGCGTTCGTCGAGCTAGCAACGACCCCACCGGGAGTCCGTGATGTTCGGGACACCAATATCTGTCGTATCAGCGTCCACCGAGACGAGCGGACCGGCAGGGCGATCGTGTTCGGTGCGATCGACAACCTGTGGAAAGGCACCGCCTCGCAGGCGATCCAGAACCTCAACCTGATGTTCGGCTTCGATGAAGGCGCGGGGATCTCCTGATGCCCGACTCGTTCTTCAACTCACGCTGGGTCGAGGCGCCAGCGCACACAAAAGAGGTCCACAGCGGCGAGTTGCCGCTCGGCTTCCGTGCGGCCGGGGTCGCCGCTGGGATCAAGGAGTCCGGCAACAAGGACATCGCGCTGATCGTCTCCGACGCGCCCGGGACGACGAGCGCGGCGCGCTTCAGCCGCTCCGGCGCGCAGTCCGCGCCGGTGCTCGTAACCCGCCAACACACGGAGCTGCACGCGATCCGTGCGGTGGTGATCAACTCGGGCAACGCCAACGCCGCCACCGGCAACCGTGGGCTGGACGACGCCGCCAAGATGCAGGGCGCCGCGGCGATCGTCGCCGGCGTCTCGGAAGCGAACGTCGCCA
>Ga0302314_10016804_pt1 | contig 12330 bp, 16 predicted proteins | sample III_Palsa_N2_3_FD_200533 | JGI IMG/M metagenome (GOLD analysis project Ga0302314, IMG submission 200533) | Peat permafrost microbial communities from Stordalen Mire near Abisko, Sweden - III_Palsa_N2_3 | ecosystem: Environmental > Terrestrial > Soil > Palsa > Peat permafrost | place: Sweden...
TCCGCGCAAGGGCATGGCGGAATGCGCTGCGCTTATTCCGCCCTACGTGAACTCGTGAGCTACTTGCTGCCAGACTTGGCGGAAGCCACGCCCCGCCTCGGCCGGCGCACGGCTCTCACCTTGCCGCTGCTGCCGCCGCCGCAGAAGAACTGGTCGCCGCCATCGGACTCGAGTCCGGACACGGTCAATCCGGGCGGCATCTCCAGCCGCTCCAGGGCCTCGCCGGTATAGGGGTCGATGCGGCGCAGATCGCTCTGCTCGCCTTCCCAGGTGGCGTGCCACAGTTCGCCGTCGACCCAGGTGACGCCGGTGACGAAGCGGTTGGATTCGATGGTGCGCAGGATCGCCCCGGTCTGCGGATCGATCTGGTGGATCTTGCGCTCCCGGTACTGTCCCACCCATAGCGTGCCCTCGGCCCAGGCCAGGCCCGAGTCGCCGCCGCCGCCGGGGGCGGGGATGGTGGCGAGCACGCGGCCGCTCTTGGGGTCGATCTTCTGGATGCGGTCCTCGGCGATCTGGAACAGGTGCCGGCCGTCGAAGGCGGTGCCGGCATGGGCGAGGACGTCGATCGAGCGCAGCGTCTCGCCGCTCTCCGGATCGAAGGCGTTGAGCTTGTCTCCGGCGGCAATCCACACCTGCTGGCCGTCATAGGTGACGCCGCCCACCTTGTCGACACCCGGAAAGGGGCCGTACTCGCGGACGATTTCGGCGGCTGAGCTTTTCATGTCTTGATCCTGGCGATGCGGTGTCGGGCTTTCATCCTAATCGCTCGGCAGGGAAGCGGGGAGTAACAAGCTCGTCGCGAATCCCGGCACCGGCGGCGTCATCCAGCGGCGCGCCCGCGCGCGGCCGAAGGACTGCACCTTGCCCGCCGCCGCCAGCGCGTCGAGCGCCCGCTGCACGGTGCGCTGGCTGTCTCCCAGCGCCAGCGCCAGGGCGGAGCTGGACCAGGATTCGCCGTCGGCGAGGAAGGCCAGCACCGCCGCATGTTTCTCCTCGACCGGCCGCGCCAGCACCACCACCTCGTCCGCGCCGTGCGGCACCAGCGCAAAGCCCTGCCGGGTGGCGCGCACCTCGGCCAGCGGGCGCAGCGCGGTGCGCAGCCGCCCCACTTCGACGCGCAGGCGCGCGCGGTACGATTCATCGGCATGCCTGGCGCGGAACGCCCGCGCCACCAGCGCGTCGCGGCTCAGGTCCGCGGGCCAGGCCTCGGCCAGCGCGCGCGCCAGCGTGAACAGCACCGGGCGCCGCGCCAGCGGGATCACCGCGCCCGCCTCGCGCACCACATGACGGCAGGCGTCCACCACCAGCGCCTTCGACGCCAAGAGCGTTTCCACTTCTTCCAGCAGCAGCGGCCGCTCCACGCCGCGCGCGATCAGGCGCGCCGCGGGCGTGTCCAGAACCAGCGAGGCGCTTGCCACCTCCGCCGCCAGCGCCGGGATGCCGGCGTCGCGCGCGGCCAGCGCGGCGCGGGCCAGCGCGGCGCGCGCTGTTTGCGTGCGGATGCGCCGCATGGCGATCCCCGCCACCACCAGCTCGTGGGCGGCCCTCAGTGCGGGCGGAAAGGGCGCGGGGTCGAGCGCGGCGAGCTTGTGCTCGGCTTCGTCGAGCCGCCCGATCAGCAGCAGGCGCCGCACTTCGAGATAGCGCGCGTGCGCGGCGTTGACGCGGTCACCATGTTGTTCGAGCACCACCCGCGCCGCGTCCAGCGTCTTCGCCGGCCAGCCCAGGTCGCGCGAGACCAGGGCGATCTCGGCCTCGGCGACGACACAGCGGGCGCGGGCCAGCGCCTCTTTCGCACCGAAGGCGCGCGCCGCGCTGCGCACCAGTACCCTGGCCCGCACCAGATCGCCGAGCTGCGCCATGGCGATGCCGCGCAGCGCCAGCGCCGGGGCATCGTCGCGCAGGGCGATGCGCTTGAGTGCGCCGAGCGGATCGCCCGCCGCCAGCGCGCGCGCCGCGGCGGTGATCAGGGAGTCCATTCGGGGCCTGCTGCGAATCCCGCCAAACTTGTCACTCCCACTGTCCGGTGCCCGGTACTTAGTCTAGCTCAGCACCACTGACCAGCACGCCTTATCGGCACAGGAGAAACAGCAATGAGCACACAGATGATCGCGGCGCACAGGCCGGCGCCAGCACCGCACAGCTTCGATATTTTGCACAAGGTCGGAATCAAGTCCTCCTCGCTGCATCAGGTCTACCAGGCATTGACCACGGTCGAAGGCCTGTCCAACTGGTGGACCGGCAACACCCAAGGCGAAGGCAGGGTCGGCGGCGTGCTGCGCTTCCGCTTTCACGCCGGCGGCTTCGACATCAAGGTGCTGGAGCTGCGTCCCGACCAGCGCGTGCTGTGGCAGGTGGTGGACGGCCCCGAGGAATGGGTCGGCACCAAGATCAGTTTCGATCTGAAGCAGGAAGGCGACTGGACCATCGTCTACTTCAAGCACCAGGGCTGGAAGGAGCCGGTGGAGTTCATGCACCACTGCAGCACCAAGTGGGGCGTCTTCCTGTTGAGCCTGAAGTCGCTGCTCGAAACCGGCGCGGGCGCCGCGCATCCGAACGAAACCAAGCTCGATAGATGGGAATAAGCCCTTACCCACCCAAGGAGAGAAGCATGAGCACCACACACAAGACAGGCACCCGCAAGGACTGGCTGGCAGCGCGCATCGAGCTGCTGCAGGCGGAGAAGGAATACACCCGGCGCGGCGACGAGCTGGCGCAGCAGCGCCAGGCGCTGCCCTGGGTGCGCGTCGACAAGGCCTACCGCTTCGACACCGCCGCGGGCAGCGCCTCGCTGGCGGAGCTGTTCCAGGGGCGCTCGCAGCTCCTGGTCTACCACTTCATGTTCGGGCCGGACTACACCGCGGGCTGCCCGTCCTGCTCCGCCATCGCCGACGGCTTCGACGGCATCTTTGTCCACCTGGCGAACCATGACGTCACGCTCACCGCCGTATCGCGCGCGCCGCTGACCAAGCTGCTGGCCTATCGCAAGCGCATGGGCTGGAGCTTCCCCTGGGCCTCCTCGGCCGAAGCCGACTTCAACTTCGACTACAACGTCGCCTTCACCGAGCAGCAGCAGCGCGAAGGCAAGATCGAATACAACTACGAGCGCGGCGGCCACGCCATGGACGCCACCACCGAAGTGCCCGATGTTGTCGTCAGGCTCGCCGCCGGCTGCGGCACCGACGTGCCCACCTACGCCCGCGACCGGCCCGGCATCAGCGCCTTCGTGCTGGAGGACGGCGTGGTCTACCACAGCTATTCCAGCTATGCCCGCGGCGTGGACGGCATCTGGGGCATGTACCCCTGGCTCGACCGCGCCCCCAAGGGCCGCAACGAGACGGGTATCTGGTGGCGCCGCCACGACGAGTACGCGCGCTGAGCCCGGCCATGCGCAGCGCCGGCGCCAGTGGAGTGCGGCAGGTCACGCCCGGCATGGCTTGCGGGCGCGCCGCGGTCGGGGCTTCGCCGTGGGGGCCGAGGCGGGTTTTGGCGCGCACTCCGGCGCGCGCCTTCCTCGCCGTCTCGGCCCTGCTCTTCGCCGCCAGCGCGGCGCTGACCATCGCCTGGTGCGGCGCCATGTCGGCGATGGGCGGCATGCCCATGCCAGGCGGCTGGACGATGTCGATGGCCTGGATGCGCATGCCCGGCCAGACCTGGCCCGGCGCCGCCGCGTCCTTCCTCGGCATGTGGACCGTAATGATGGTGGCGATGATGCTGCCCGCCCTGCTGCCGATGCTGTTGCGCTACCGCCAGGCCGTCGGCGGGGCAGGGCAGCCGCGCTTGGGCCGGCTCACCGCCCTGGTGGGATTGGCGTACTTCTTCGTATGGACCCTGTGCGGCGCGGCGGTCTTCCCGCTGGGCGTCGCCCTGGCCGCGCTGGAGATGCAACTGCCGGCGCTGGCGCGCGCCGTCCCGGTCATGACCGGCCTGCTCGTGCTGGTCGCCGGCGCGACGCAGTTCAGCGCCTGGAAAGCGCGGCAACTGGCCTGCTGCCGCGAGACGCCCGGCCGCGCCCACACCTTGCCCGCGGACGCCGCCACCGCCTGCCGCCACGGCCTGCGCCTCGGCCTGCACTGCGTCACCTGCTGCGCCAGCCTCACCGCCATCCTCCTCGGCATCGGCGTCATGGACCTGCGCGCCATGGCCGCCGTCACCGCCGCCATCAGCGCCGAACGCCTTGCACCGGGCGGGCAGCGCGTCGCGCGGGTGATCGGCGTGGTCGCCGTCGCGGCGGGGCTGTTCATGATTGTGCGGGCAGCCGGGGTTGGATGAGGCATCGCGCGGGCTTCGTGTGGGCCACGCGGAAAACCAGGTATCTCCGGTAGAATCGACCGGCGCGTGCCAACAGCCGTACTTGCGTTCAATTGACTTCGTGCCGCCAAAAATTTATCGGCCTTAATATAAAGATACCGGGCAATAACGGGGAGTTATCACATGGTTTATTGTGTTGAATCGCAAGTGCGGTTTTGCCGCGTTCGGTTTAATCAGCGTTAGGAGCCAACGAAGAGGCGTCAGGAGCCGAGATGGGCATTGAGTACATGATCAAGGTGAGTCTGCCTAGCGCCGTAGGGCGGATTAGCTCCGCAGGAGCGTAATCCGCCCTACTTGAACTAATCAGCATTGAGCAATATGACAACGCCGCCTAGAACAACAATCTTTGTTCTCGCCGCCGGATTTGCTGCTCCGTGGTTATGGGCATGCCTTTTGATGGAATGGGGTTTGCACATTACTTCCACAGAATTCCGCGCCATCCATCGTTTTACCGGGATGATCGGGCAACCCCTGGTCATCATTGATGGCTTTCTGTTCTCACTCTGCGCGGCCCTGGCGTTCAGCATGATGTTTATTGTTGCATTGCGCTACGCGTGGCCTTGGGAGGCGGTTCGCTTTTCAATCAGTTTTGTAGTGGGGATGTTTGTACAGAGCTTTTTCGTGGGTTCGTCTCTTTCCTTCCTGCTCACATATTCAACGCTGTGGCTGTTTTTGCTTTTCTTTTGTTTCTTTTGTTCCGTCGGCTCTCGCTGGATGGCAGGCCCAGTAAGAAGTAGGGCGGAATAAGCGCAGCGCATTCCGCCATTGGATTTCGCGCAAAGACCTGGCGGAATGCGCTACGCTTATTCCGCCCTACGGTGACTGATCAATTTGTCACCCCCGCGCAGGGCGGGAATGACAATGATCCGGTTGTTCAGAATTTCCTGAGAGCGCAAGCGCCTGACATGACATCGAAGCGCAATCTCCAGCGATACGGCCTCCTCTACCTGAGCATGGCCCTGTTCGCCGTTTGCCTTGCCAACGATGGTTACTACATCTCGGGGGCCAGTCCGCGGGCCTGGTCGCCGGCCTGGGGCTTGTTGCTGGTGGGCTGGATCGGGATTCTTTCCGGGGGTGCCGCCTGGCTGGCGAATCCGGTTCTTTTTCTCGCATGGTTCATGTTTTATTCGGGGCGTTACTGGCGCGCCGCCCTGTTGGCCCTGATTGCCGCCGCGCTCATACTCAGTTTCCTGTCGGTCAAGATGGTCATCGCCAGCGAGGCGACGACGTATGCGAAAGTCATCGGTTACGGGCCGGGCTACTGGTTGTGGCTGGCCAGCGCCCTGGTGCTGCTGATCGGCTCGATTCTCCAGGCGCTGTTCGCGGCGAAGGCAAAGGCGTTGAGCCAAGGGGCCTGACTGGCGCAGGAGCATCCCACGGGGATTCCCGCTGGTCATAATTCGCACTACTTGAAATGGGCTTGAGTATCAGGCCTCATCATGTGTTTTCATTGTCTCCAGGGGGAGTTCATATGCGTTACAGACGATTTGCGGGTGTGATTGTGCTTTCCATCCTGCCGGCACTGGCCTGCGCGGACACCACCGCGGCGGATTCAGGCAAGCCTTCGGACAATCACGAAGGACCAAAAGCCATGACCAGAGTCACCGGCATCGGCGGCATCTTCATCAAGGCCAAGGATCCGGCGAAGTTGCGGGCCTGGTACAAGGAGCATCTGGGCATTGACGTTCAGGCCTGGGGCGGCACGGCGTTTCGCTGGGCGGATGGTGCAGGCCATCCAGTCGCCGGGACCACCGCCTGGTTCGTTGGAGACGGCAAGGACTTTGCCCCAAGCACGGCATCGTTCATGGTCGACTACCGGGTGGCCGACCTGCATGCGCTCCTGGCCGCGCTCCGTGCCGAAGGGTGCGACGTCCTGGAGAAAACCCAGGAATCCGACTACGGCAAGTTCGGCTGGGTCATGGACCCCGAGGGCAATAAAGTCGAACTGTGGCAGCCCCCGGAAGGCAAGTAACTCATGTGCATCCCGCCGAGGGCCAGCAAGTCACTTCAGCACGCGTAGGGCGGGTCCAGACCCGCCGTTTACCGGGCAGCTTCCGCGGAAGGCGGGTCACGACTCGCACAACTTGAACTGGAAGCCCAGGATGCAGACGGGGTAGAGTGATTCACAGGGGCATTGATTTTGCGGTTCAATCCGGCAGCAGCGCCAGTTGAATCATTCAAAATCAATAACGTACAGAACATCCATCCGGGGAAAGCCGCCCAAATGCAGCAATTATTTGCCGCTATCGATCCGTCTGATTGGCGTTAGCCCCCAATGGAGCTTGACGATGACCATTATCATCACGGCCTTTGAACGATCCCCCGATGGCGGCAAGGGATTGGCGCGTGATACGCGCGTTCGCTGGGCGCTGGAAGAAGCGGGCCAGCCCTACCAGGTTCGCCTTGTTTCATTCGCTGCGATGAAGGAGCCGGCGCATCTTGGTCTTCATCCTTTCGGCCAGATTCCAACCTATGAGGAAGGCGAGCTTGCCTTGTTCGAGACCGGCGCGATCGTCTTCCATATCGCCGACGGCCATGCGGGGCTGCTGCCGGACGATGCCAATGCCCGGGCGCGTGCCATCACCTGGATGTTTGCCGCGCTCAACACCGTGGAGCCGCCGATCCTTGAACTTGTAACGGCCAGATTTCTGGAGGGCGACAGGCCCTGGAGTGAGCAGCGCCTGCCTCTGATCCGGGATCGCATCCGCAACCGGCTGGATCAGCTATCCGCCCGCTTGGGCGATGCCGATTGGCTCGATGGTGCGTTCAGCGCCGGCGACCTGATGATGGTGTCGGTGCTGCTCAGGCTGAGACCATCGGGCATTCTGGACGAGTTTCCGAAACTGGCTGCCTATGTCGCTCGCGGAGAAGCGCGGCCCGCATACAAGCGGGCTTTCGCCGCCCAATTGGCAGTCAACGACTCTGCTCATGATGTTGGGGGCTGACAAATCATTCAAGCCGAACCCGCTTCGTGAAGCCCAGCAAAAGAAACATTCCTCTCATCACCATCGCGCACCGGAGGTCACATGAAACGAGTCACTGGCATCGGCGGCATCTTCTTCAAGGCGAAGGACGCCCCATCATTGCGGGCCTGGTACAAGCAGCACCTGGGAATCGACGTGCAGGTCTGGGGCGGAGCGGCCTTCCACTGGACCGACGCCGCGGGCAAGCCGGTTGGGGGCACCACGGCCTGGTCCATCGGTTCGCAGGAAAGCGATCACTTTGCCCCGAGCACGGCCTCCTTCATGGTCAACTACCGGGTCGAAGACCTCCACGCCCTGGTCAAGGCCCTGAAGGAAGAAGGCTGCAAGGTGCTCGACAAGATCGACGACTCCGAGTACGGCAAGTTTGCCTGGGTCATCGATCCGGAGGGAAACAAGGTCGAGTTGTGGCAGCCGCCTGAAGGCCAGTGAGCACGGTAGGACGGATTAGCTCCGCGGGAGCGTCCCACGGGGATTCCCGTGGGACGCTACGCTAATCCGCCCTTGAACTGCATCCGCGCACATCGACCCCCGAGCCTCCGGGGCTCAGCTCAGGTCAAAGCCTGCGCCGGCCGCGGTAGCCGTTCAAGAGATAAGCAATGACGATGATGGCAACAATCAGCCCGATTGGACCGATGCCCCACCCGGCGCCCATGCCCCAGTAGAGACCGCCGCCGCCGCCGAACAGCAGCAACAGCACGATCAGCACGATTAACAGATCCATTTTCTTCTCCTGCGCATGAAGAGGCAGCCTTGTTCCGCTGCGGGGTTCGATTCCCGACGCGCTTAACTGCCTTTCTTGACCTCTTCCTTGGCGTCGCCATAGGCCTTCTGGATTTTGCCGGTGGCGTCCTGAATCTTGCCCTTGTTTTCGAGGGTCTTGTCGCCGAGGATCTTGCCGGTTGTTTCCTTGACCTGGCCTTTCACCTGCTTGACGTCGCCTTTCACTTGATCTTTGTTCATGGGGTTCTCCGAAACTGCATTGAGGTAGGAGCGCCGCCTTGATGCCGGCGCCTGTCCCCGCAAGAATGAAATCATGGCGTCGCGCAGTCTGTACGCAGCCGCGCATAGCGGTTCGGCGGACGGCCCCGTCAGCCAATCAGGGAATCATCATGCCCAGGGAAGAAGCCGCGATCATGCCCGGCGATCTCATGCGAAGCTCAGCGGAGATCGAGCAGGGGCGCGGCGATGCGCAGGCAGAAGAAGGCAGGGGGCAGCCTGAATCAAACGCTCAGGTCGAAATCCGATCGCAGCTCGCTGATGATCCCTTGTACAAGACTCAGGCAACCCGGATCGCACTTGTTGCCCAGAAATTCCGCCCGCCAGCTCGATCCCGACGCGCTGGCCTGTGGTGAAAGGTTTACAACGCGGCAGCCGCAACGCCGTGATTGCGAATGCTGGAAGCCCCGCAGTTCATCGTTCAGATAGGACACCAGCCCCAGGCGCGTGACAGGCCGCGATTTGGACAGGTCGTTCATGTGTGTGCCCTTCCTGGCGCCGACACCGGGGCGCCGGATTTCGTGAACTGCACCCTCCCACGGGTGCGAAACAGCAGCTTCTGCGGACGCTTGCCGTAGCGGTACGCTGACTCGATCAGGCGTTCGCCGTGGATGAATTGTACGCGCCGCGCGCATCGAAATGGGGAGTCCGCTATGTACGTTACCGCACAGACAGGGCGTTTTGTCGCGGCCTACGTTGGAGCTTGATCTCCAGCGGTTCACTGAATCCCGTATCGGCCCCCCTGAGTTGCCGCCGCCAGATTCCGTCCCGGGCGACGGCGTGATCGGGATTCAGACTTGGCCCATTGATGCGCTCCCTCGCATCAATGGGCTTTCCTTTGTCGGCTCGCACGCGCGTTGCGCGCTGCGCGCCGCCTCCGCTTCATACGCCGTCGCGATGCGCCAGGGCGTAGTCGATCGCCGCGCACGCCGCCGCCACCTGCGCGGCGATGCACTGCTCGCTGCTGGCGCGCGGGCTGTCGGGATAGACCTCGGTGGTGGTCTTGTAGGGCGCGTCGGTGATGCCCGCGCACAGGCCAAGCTGCTTCAGCGCGTAGTGGATGACGCCGGGGGCGACGATGGGCGATCCGATGATCTTGCCGTTGCGATCGGCGGCGGCGATGTGGGTGACTTTCGCCACCGCCGCGATCACCGCTTGCTGGAACGCGGTTTGCGGACGCTCGCTGTCGTCCACCAGATAGAAGCCGTCGGGAATCTCGTCCGCTTCATAAGCCAGGCCATCGCGGGCGGCCAGCGCGGGGCGAAACTCGGACTCGTCAGTGTCGGTGGTTTCATGCAGGTCAATATGCACCAGCACCCGATCGCGCAAGGGTGCGACCAGGCGCATCAGTGCGGCCGACTCCTGCGCCGGGCTGTCCTCGAAAAACGAGCGGTTGGGGTCGACCGCGTACCTGTTCCAGCGCTGGATCGTCTCGTAGGCCCAGGGGCTGACACAGGGCGCGACGATCAAATTGACCCGGCCGGCATAGGCCGAGGCCTGCCGGTCGACAAAGCGCAAGGCCCCCTGCACGCCGCTGGTCTCGTAGCCATGCACGCCGCCGGTGACCAGCACGCAAGGCAACTGCTCGCGCCAGCCGCGGCTCTTGATGCAAAACAGCGGGTATCGCTCCGGGTCGTGATCCAGGCGGCCGTACTGCACCACCTCGTAGCGGGTGCGCAGGGTCTCGATCGCGCTCAGCACATCCGTTTCATAGCTGCGCCTGCGTGTTTGCCGCGCCTGCCAGGCCGATACTTCCGCGGCGCCCCAGGGGCGTCCGGGCGTGCCGATCGGATAGGGTTCGCTGGTGCTCATCAGGACGCTCGCTCCGCATTCAGGATTTGGCCTACGTTAGCATTGGCGCGAGGCGCCGGCAGCAGGCTCGCCCGAAGCTGTGAGCCGCCCCCCAAAAAGAAAGGGGCCCGGAGCTGCGCCCCGGACCCCCACCATCGAAGCTAAGCGATCAGTCGGACTCGACAAACTGGATCGACGGCGTCGATCCGCTCGATGCGGTGCAGCTCTTCAAGGTCAGGTTATTGGTTTCGCCGGTGGTGCCGGCATTGGAAGCGCAGGTCGGCGCGGCGGTGGAGCCGTCGGTCACCGCGATCTTCACCGTGATCGAGGCGCCCTTGTTGAAGGTGGCCTTGGATCCGTCGCCGTCGCCGATGATGTTGAACTCCGACTCGTGCCAGTCCGTTGCCAGATCGACCACGCTGTCCTTGCCGGTGGTGCTGTAGGCCTCGGTTTCGGTTGTGAACACCAGGGTGTCGGTGCCGCCCGATACGGCCGCGCCGGAGAGCTTCAGGTTCGCCAGCTGGCTGATCGCCACCTTGGGCACCGATACCGCGGTGCTGTTCTTGTAGCAGTCCGGGCTGTAGGCGATCCAGCCGCTGGGGCAGCTATCGCCATAGTTGATCAGCCAGTACTGCATGAAGGCGGATTCCTCGCCCGAGGAATAGACGAACTGCTCCCAGGACTGGCAGCCGGAAATGCCGTCGCAGGCCGCAGTGCTCATGAAGTTGGAATTGAGCTGGAGCGAATACACGTTCGAGCTGCCGTCCTTCTCGCTGGTCACGTCCGTCACCGTGGGGAAGGTGCCGACCGACTTGGTCATCAGCGGCGTCACCTCGGCGGCGTAGTCCACCCCATCGCCCACCGTCTCGGCCAGCGCGGCGTGGCGCGGCGTGTAAGGCTTGTTCGGCGCCACCGTGCATTCCACCTTGGTCCAGGTGGTGCTGGGGTAGGAGGCGTGGAAGCAGGCTTCTTCCGGCACCGGCGTGTGCACGATGTTTTCGCGCCAGGCCTCGCGTGCCTGTAGCTCCACCGCATCGGCAACGGGTGCCTGGGCAATGCCCTCGGCATAAGCCGCGAAGACAAAGGCGGCCGACAGGCCCGCCAATACAGCGATTCCTTTCTTTTTCATGTGAACTCCATTTCATGCATGAACAGGTTGTGGATGCTTCTATTTCAACATCGGCCACTCCGGCAAACGGTGTATTCAACAGCAGATGCGTCTGGTGCCCCCCAACGCGGCCGGCCGACAACGGCTGACGCACGCCGGCAACGACGCCGGCGCCGATAGTCGGCACGGTGATCCACGTACAGCGAGAGTCCCCCAACGAGAAGTGCAGCTTTTTAGCCCGGCATCGCCGATGAACTGGTCATGCCGTTGTGGCCGTGAAACGATCCTGCGCTTGGCGGGATATCGCCGTCAAGTCATGCTGGCGCCGCCTCGCTTGTTGCGGTCAAGACGGCCCAGCACCATCCGGCACCGTAGGGCGGAATAAGCGCAGCGCATTCCGCCATGCCGATGCGCGGAACCCAATGGCGGAATGCGCTGCGCTTATTCCGCCCTACGATTCAGCGGGATGAATCCGCTCCGTTACGCTAATTTGCATTGCCCGTACTTGTTGCAAACCAGACGGCCCAGTACCATCGAATGAACAGGCGAATCCGGCCTGCACAAGAGATCGGCCCCAACGGAAGGGAGGACAAAAATGAGAAAGGTGCTTCTGGCCGCGGCCGTACTTTTGACCGCTACGACAGGCTGCGTTCCGTCGCTGGGTGTTTTGCAAACCGAGAGCGCCGGGCAGACCGGCTGTGTTCCGGAATCGATTGGAGTCTCAAACGGAAGGATGGTTAACGGCGGCTACTTGTGGAATGCCTCGTGCAATGGCAAAACCTATCTTTGCACCGATTTAAGCAGCGGCCCCAAGAGCGGTCAGGTTAGCTGCGCAGTGGCGCAATAGGCTGGCGGTAGGGCTTCGCTAATCCGCCCTTGGTTCTGAAGGGATTTGTTATGACGCTCTCCCGCGAGACTGCAAAGACTGAACAGCCCCGGTTTTCCCGGAGGCCCATTGGTGTGAGTCAGGCCGCAAGGGCGAGACTCGGGATGTGTGAATAGTAAGCTGCTTCTGCCTCCGCCGGCGGGATGTTGCCGAGCGGCTCCATCAGTCGGCGGTTGTTGAACCAATCCACCCACTGCAGCGTCGCCCACTCGACGTCTTCGCGGCGCTTCCAGGACGATCGCCGGTGGATC
>Ga0302314_10016805_pt1 | contig 12329 bp, 7 predicted proteins | sample III_Palsa_N2_3_FD_200533 | JGI IMG/M metagenome (GOLD analysis project Ga0302314, IMG submission 200533) | Peat permafrost microbial communities from Stordalen Mire near Abisko, Sweden - III_Palsa_N2_3 | ecosystem: Environmental > Terrestrial > Soil > Palsa > Peat permafrost | place: Sweden...
GGATCTGGGCGCCTCGAAGGTCGCATGCTTCATCATGAAGCCCGACGGCGTGCGCCGGGGCGATCGGACCTTGACCGCCGCGGGCGTCGGCTACGTCCAGTCGCATGGCGTGCGCGGCGGCGCGATCGTCGACGTCGACGAGGCCGCCCAGGCCATCGCCCAGGCGGTGGAGCGCGCCGAGAGCATGGCCGGCGTCGATGTCCAGAGCGTCACCGTCGCCACGGCCTGCGGCCAACTCTCCAGTCACCGGGTGACGGCCCAGGTCAGCATCGGCGGACGGGCGATCAGCGACAACGACAAGATCCGCGCCATCGCCCAGGCCACGTCGAGCCTCAGACTCGACCGCCGGCAGGCCATCCATCTTCGTCCCATCGCCTGGTCGGTGGACGGGCAGCGCCGGGTGCGCGATCCCCGGGCGATGGTCGGCCGTGTGCTGGGCCTGGAGCTGCTGGTGGTGTCGATGAACGAGGGCGTGTTCCAGACCCTGGGCCACTGCGTGGAGCGGGCGCATCTTCAGTTCGAGGGGGTGGTGGCCGCGCCGTTCGCCTCGGCCCTCGCCGCGCTGGAGGAGGACGAGATGGATCTGGGGGCCATCTGCATCGACATGGGCGGGGGCTCGACCTCGGTCGCGGTCTACTCCGGCGGCGCCCTGGTGCACGTGGACAGCCTCGCCGTGGGCGGATCGCACGTCACCCAGGACATCGCCCGGGGCCTTTCCACGTCCATGGTCGGGGCCGAGCGGATCAAGACCCTGCATGGCTCGGCCATCGCCTCGGCCAACGAGGATCGCGAGATGATCGAGGCGCCGCCGCGCGGCGATGATCCGGGCGCAGGACCGGTGACCGCCCCGCGATCGATGCTCAAGGGCATCATCGCCCCGCGCGTCGAGGAGACGCTGGAACTGGTGAAGGAGCGCCTGAAGGCGGCGGGCGCCCTGATCGACCCGGGGGCCGGCATCGTGCTCATCGGCGGGGCGAGCCAGCTCGCCGGCGCGCGCGAAGTGGCCGTGCGCGTGTTCGACCGGCCGGTGCGGCTGGGTCGGCCGCGGCGCATCCCTCACCTCGCCGACGCCGCGTCGGGCCCGGCGTTCTGCGCCGCCGCGGGCGTGCTCCAGCGAGCGGCCTTCGGTCCTCGCGAGGTCGGGCCCAGGCGCCCCGGGGCCACGGCGCGTGTCGCCACGCCCATCGATCCGCGCGCCAACGTCGTCGCCAAGGCGGCCGCCTGGCTGCGGGACAACCTTTAGGGGAAAGGGTCCGTCGCCTCCGATCACGGCGAGCAAGAATTTACGAACCGAAAAGTCCGCTCAGGGTGACTCTCGTCTCATGGCTCCCCCCTTTCCGCTCTTCCCGCGCAAGCGGGACCCGGAGGGGGGGATGATCCTGCCACAGGGCAGCGGCATGATTCCTGCCACAGGAATGAGCGCCCCTCGCCGACATTCGGAAGGTTCTGAGCTTCCGATCAGGGTCGCACCCGGTTATTCACCCACGTCCAGAAAGCCGCAGCACGGCCCACGAGCTCCTGGCGAGTTTCCGCTGAAAATCAATGCCGGCACGTCGACGGGCGACCGACTCAGCTTATGCGGTTAACACCAGATTAAGGATGATGGTTGATGATTCATTGCCATCGAGCGAAGCAGTCCGCGCTCGGCGCGGCCCTGAAGTTCAACTAGCTCAAGCGGAGGCCGGGCGGCTACAATGACGTTCAAAGTGTTTGCGCCACAGACCAAGGAACTGAAACCTCGGATCGTCGTGTTCGGCGTCGGCGGCGCCGGCGGCAACGCTGTCAACAACATGATCGACGCCGGCCTCAAGGGGGTCGAGTTCGTCGTCGCCAACACCGATTCCCAGCAGCTCGCGTTTTCGAAGACCGATCGGCGGATCCAGTTGGGTGTGAACGTGACTCAAGGACTGGGCGCAGGCGCGCATCCGGAAGTGGGCATGTCCGCGGCCGAGGAATCTGCGCCGGAGATCGGCGAGCACCTGGACGGCGCCCACATGGTGTTCATCACCGCCGGCATGGGCGGCGGCACCGGCACCGGCGCGGGCCCGATCATCGCCAAGTGCGCGCGCGAGAAGGGCATCCTCACGGTGGGCGTGGTGACCAAGCCGTTCCACTTCGAAGGCCGCCACCGCATGCGCCTGGCCGACGCCGGCATCGCCGAACTGCAGCGCTATGTGGACACGCTGATCGTCATTCCCAACCAGAACCTGTTCCGGGTGGCCAACGAGCGGACGACGTTCGCGGAAGCCTTCGGCATGGCCGACCAGGTGCTGCATTCGGGCGTGCGCTCGATCACCGATCTTATGGTGCTGCCGGGTCTGATCAACCTCGACTTCGCCGATGTGCGCACGGTGATGACCGAGATGGGCAAGGCGATGATGGGCACCGGCGAGGCCGCCGGCGAAGGCCGCGCCCTCATGGCCGCCGAGAACGCCATCCAGAATCCGCTGCTGGACGAAGTGACCCTGAAGGGCGCCAAGGCCGTGCTGGTCAACATCACCGGCGGCCTGGACATGACCCTGCTCGAGGTCGACGAGGCGGCCAACGCCATCTCCAGCCAGATCGATCCGGACGCCAACATCATCTTCGGCGCGGCGTTCGACGCCTCGCTCGATGGTCTGGTGCGGGTGTCGGTGGTGGCCACAGGCATGGACGGCGCCTCGATCGCCGCCAGCCAGCCCCAGCACCACCGCCGCTCGGAGCCCGCGCACGCGGAAGTCAGATGGGAGGCGCTCCAGCCTGAGCCTTACGTCGAGCCGGCCGAGCCGGAGCCCGTGTTCTCCATGGCGGCGCAACCGGCGCCGGAGCTGAAGATCGTCGACTCCGAGCCAGTCGCCAGGCAACCAGGCTTCGCGTTCGACGATGCCGCTCACACTCCGGCGCCGGTGATCAACCTGCAGCCGGTGGCCCGCATCGTCGACCCGTCCGTGGCCGAGGATGACGAGCCGTTGTTCGCGCCCACCCGTTACGCCGACGACCGGCGGCAGAAGGGCCGCTGGCCGAGCCTGTTCGGCGGCCGCCGCCAGGAGACCGCCAGTCACTTCGCTCCGGCGAGGTCGTCAGGCGGCGCGCAGCCCTTGGCCGACCCGCTCGACGAGGACGAATCGGCCGGGCGCGACGATCTGGAGATTCCCTCGTTCCTGCGGCGCCTCGCCAACTGACCGCCGCGGCGCCGCAGCCGGGCGGGATTCTACTTTTCCAACAAATGCTTAGCGGCGAAACAGTCGGAAACAGGACGTGTGTTGCCGCACGGCGAAGGCAGACTAAGTGAGGCTGCGTGCGCGGTCGGGGCCCGCCGGCACGGAGAAACTTCGCTTGTCGCCACTTCACCAGCACACGCTTGCGGCCCCAGTCTCGTTCGAGAGTGTCGGCATCCATACCGGGCAGATGATTCATGTCCGCTTACGCGCCGCCGCCGCCGACACCGGCGTTCGCTTCATCCGCACCGACGTAGCATCACTGGACCCGGTCGTTCCCGCGCACGGTGAAGCGGTCTGCCAGACGCGCCTGGGCACGGTGATCGGCAATCAGGACGGCGTGACGGTGTCCACCATCGAGCATCTGATGGCGACGCTTTGTGGGCTCGGAGTCGACAACGTGGTGGTTGAGCTCGACGGCCCTGAAGTGCCGATCATGGACGGGTCGTGCGAGCCCTTCCTGGCCATTCTCGACCGCGCCGGACGCCGCCCGCAGGCGACGCGGCGGCGCTACATCGAAATCCTGGACACGATCGAAGTTCGCGAAGACGACAAATCGGCGTCGCTCTCGCCCGCCGACGGTTTCGAGGTGGCTTTCGAGATCGCGTTCGACACCGCCGCCATCGGACGCCAACGCGTCGATCTGACGGTGGACGAAGCCGCCTTCCGCGGCGAGCTGGCGCCTTCCCGCACGTTCGGCTTCCTGCATGAAGTCGACGCTCTGCGCGCCGCCGGCCTCGCCCGCGGCGGGTCGCTCGACACCGTGGTGGTGATCGACGGCGACACGGTGCTCAATCCCGGCGGCCTGCGCCATCCCGACGAGTTCGTCCGCCACAAGGCGCTGGACGCCATCGGCGATCTCTATCTGCTGGGCGCGCCGCTCATCGGCCGCTACGAGGGTCTCTACGCGGGCCACGGGCTCAACAACGCCCTTGTCCGCGCGCTGCTCGCCCGCCCCGACGCTTGGCGCTTCGCCTCGCCGGCGAGAGAACGCGTACGCGCTGTCTGAGCGTTTGCGCCCATCCCCGGCTCGTGTAGAACCACGGGCGCTGCGCGGGGCGCGCGCTCTACGCACGAGGTGACCGTCCGTGCTTTTCAACTCCCGGGGCCGATCCACCATCGTGGTGGCCCTGATCGCAGCCGTCGCCCTCTCCGGCTGCTCGCTCGTCAAGAAGAAGAAGCCGACCCTGGCCTATCAGGAACGCCCGGTGGAACTTCTCTACTCCGTGGGCGCCGAGCGGCTCGACCATCATCAGTGGAACGACGCGGTCAATTATTTCCGCGAGGTGGAGCGCCAGCACCCCTACTCGGAGTGGTCGCGCCGGGCCATTCTGATGACCGCCTACGCCCACTACGAGGCCAACAACTATCCCGAAGCGATCGCCGACTCGGATCGTTTCGTCACGCTCTATCCCGGTAATGCTTCCACACCGTACGCCTACTACCTCAAGTCGATCTGCTATTTCGAACAGATCGTCGACGTAGGACGCGACCAGGCGGCGACCGAGCAAGCGCAGGGCGCCCTTTCCGATGTGGTGAAGCGCTATCCGCACACCGAGTACGCCGTCGACGCCCGACTGAAGCTCGACATGGTCGTCGATCAGCTCGCCGGCAAGGAAATGACCATCGGGCGCTACTATCTGCGCGCCGGCGACCCCATCGCCGCCATCGGCCGCTTCCGCACGGTGGTCGACCGCTACCAGACCACATCGCACACGCCCGAGGCGCTCGACCGTCTGGTCGAGATCTATTTGACCCTGGGGCTCCCCGGCGAGGCCGCGAAGAACGGGGCGGTGCTCGGCTACAACTATCCGGGCGACATCTGGTATCGCGACGCCTATCGGCTTCTGACCTCCAAAGGCCTGCGCCCGGCGATCCCGCCCGCCGACTATCGCGGCCCTGGGCTGCCGCAACTGCTGCCGTTCGGACGCCACAAGGAGACCACGGTCGCGCCGCCAGCCGTCGATGTCGCCAATCAGACGGTCGCCGACGCCGGCGCCGCTCCGGCGCCCGCGACGACGCCCGTGCTTGCGACGACGCCCTCCGCCGCGACGGCTCCCGCGGCCGCGGCGCCGCCCGCGCCTGCGATCAAGACCAAGGCGGCGAAGAAGGACAAACCCGCGAAGAAGCGCGATTTCGTCCACGACGTACTGGGACTTTGAGCCCAGGAGATTCTCGGTCATCCTCGCGGCCATGCTGATCGGCCTTGGCGTCCGCGACGTCGTTCTCATCGAAAGCCTGGACCTCTCGTTCGGGCCCGGGCTGACTGCGCTCACCGGCGAGACCGGCGCCGGCAAGTCGATCATCCTCGATGCGCTCGGCCTTGCGGTCGGCGCGCGCGGCGATGGGGGGCTGGTTCGCCGCGGCGCGGCGCAGGCCACGGCGACCGCCATGTTCGCCCTGCCCAGGGATCACGCGGTGTGGGGCTATCTCGACGAGAAGGGCCTGCCGCACGACCGCGATGAGGACCTGGTGCTGCGGCGCGTGCTGTCGGCGGACGGCCGTTCGCGCGCCTTCGTCAACGACCAAGCCACCGGTGTCGGGGTGCTGCGCGAGCTGGGCGCCCTGCTAGTGGAGGTGCACGGACAGCACGAGACCGTCGGACTCCTCGACCCGCGCACCCACCGACCGCTCCTCGACGCGTTCGGCGGATGTGAGACCGCCTTGCGCGCCTGCCTGGAAGCCTGGAGCGCCTGGCGCGCCGCCCGCGAGCGCCTCGCCGCGCTCGAGGCCGATCACGCGCGCGCCGCCACGGAGACCGAGGACCTTACGGAAAGGCTGGCCGAACTGGATCGCCTCGCGCCTCGCGCCGGTGAGGAGGTGGCGCTGGCCGAGGAGCGCGCAGTCCTCGGGGCCGCCGAGAAGGCCATCGCCGACATCGCCGCGGCGCGCGACGCCCTCGGCGGAGAGGCGCTCTCCGGCCGTCTGGCGCAGGCGTTCCGGGCGCTGGAGCGGGCGCGTGAGCGCACCCTCCAGGCGGGCGTCGGGGCTGACGCTGCGGCGCCTAAGCGCCTCTTGGAGGCCGCGCAGGCCATCGACCGCACCCTGATCGAGGCCGACGAGGCCCAGACAGCGATCGAGGCGGCCGCAGGGTCGTTCGCGTTCGAGCCGGACCGTCTCGAGCAGGCCGAGAGCCGCCTCTTCGCCCTGCGGGCCATGGCGCGCCGCCTGAGCGTCGCGGTCGACGCGCTGCCCGATGTTCGCATCGCCACCGCCCATCGCCTGCGCGCCCTGGAGACGGCCGGCGAGTCGCTTGCCGCGGCCGCCGAGGCGGCGGAGTCGGCGCGCCGCCGCTATGTCGCCGCGGCCGCGGCGCTGACGGCGACCCGGCGGGACGCCGCCGACCGGCTCGCGACATCCGTGCAGGGCGAACTTGCGCCGCTCAAGCTCGACAAAGCGCGGTTCCGCGTCGCCATCGAGCCGTTGGCCGAGAATCGCAGCGGACCCTCGGGCGCCGATCGCGTCGAATTCGAGATCGCCACCGTGGCCGACGCGCCGTTCTCGGCGCTGGGCGCCATCGCCTCCGGCGGCGAGCTCGCCCGTCTCGCCCTGGCGCTGAAGGCGACCCTGGCGGTGCGCGGCGCCGTCCAGCCGTTGATCATCTTCGATGAGGTCGACCAGGGTGTCGGCGGGGCTGTCGCCGACGCCGTCGGCCAGCGCCTGGCCCGGCTCGCGGAGCGGGCGCAGGTGCTGGTGGTCACGCACAGCCCGCAGGTCGCCGCCAGGGCCAACGCCCATTGGCGGGTCGCCAAGACCGGCCGCGCCGAGGCGCCGCGAACGGCGGTCGAGGTGCTGGAGCGGACGGCCAGCGAGGAGGAGATCGCGCGCATGCTGTCGGGCGAACACATCACCGACGCCGCGCGCGCCGCCGCCCGCGCCCTGATGCACGCCTGAAGGGCCGGCCCGTGAAACCGGTGGAGGCGCTTACCGAGGGCGAAGCGGTGCAGGAGCTGGCGCGGCTGGCGAGCGAGATCGCGGCCCACGACCGGCGCTACTACCTGGACGAGGCGCCGACGGTTTCGGACGCGCAGTACGACGAGCTGAAGCAGCGCAACGCCGCGATCGAGGCTCAGTTCCCCGGCCTCGTTCGGCCGGATTCGCCCAGCGCCCGCGTCGGCGCGCCGCGCGCCGAGACCTTTTCCCCGGTGACGCACGGCACGCCGATGCTGTCGCTGGACAACGCCTTCAGCGACTCCGACGCGGTGGAGTTCGACGCCCGGGTGCGCCGCTTCCTGCGCCTGGACGCCGAGCCCATCGCCTATACGGCCGAGCCGAAGATAGACGGCCTCTCGGCGTCGCTGCGCTACGAGAAGGGGGTGTTCGTCCGGGGCGCCACCCGGGGCGACGGGCAGGTCGGCGAGGACGTCACCGTCAACCTGCGCACGCTTGGCGACATCCCGCACCGCCTGGCGTCTAGCGGCTGGCCGGACGTGATCGAGGTGCGCGGTGAGATCTATCTGGCCCACGACGGCTTCGCCGCGCTCAACGCGGCGGCCGCCGATGCCGGCCAGCGCCTCTACGTCAACCCACGCAACGCCGCCTCCGGGTCGCTGAGGCAGATCGACCCGGCCATCACGGCGGCGCGTCCCTTGCGCTTCTTCGCCTATGCCTGGGGCCTGATCAGCACCCCATTCGCGCAGACACAGTGGGAGACGCTGCAGGCCTTCGCGAGCTGGGGTTTCAAGATCACGCCGCAGGCTTCACGCGTGCTCGGCGTCGAGGGTTTGCTGGCCGCGTACGCTGAGATGGAGCGGCTGCGTCCGCACCTCGGGTTCGATATCGACGGTGTCGTCTACAAGGTCGATCGCCTGGATTGGCAGGGCCGCTTGGGCTTCGTCTCGCGCTCGCCGCGGTGGGCGGTGGCGCGCAAGTTCCCGGCCCAGCAGGCGCGCACCCTGCTGGAAGCCATAGACATCCAGGTCGGCCGTACCGGAGCGGTCACCCCGGTGGCGCGCCTCAAGCCGGTCACGGTAGGCGGCGTGGTCGTGGTGAACGCCACCCTGCACAATGCCGACGAGATCGCCCGCAAGGACCTTCGCCTGGGCGACACGGTGATCGTGCAGCGCGCCGGCGACGTGATCCCTCAGATCGTCGCGGTGGTGACGGCCGAGCGTCCGCCGGGCGCCGAGCCATACGACTTCCCCAGGCAATGCCCCTGTCCGCTGGCCACGCCCCTGGCGCGCGAGACCACGGCGTCGGGGGCCGAGACGGTGGTGCGCCGCTGCACGGGCGAGCTCGCCTGTCCGTTCCAGCGCATCGAGCACCTCAAGCATTTCGTCTCGCGCCGCGCTTTCGACATCGAAGGCCTGGGTGACAAGCAGCTGCGCGCCTTCTTCGAGGAAGGCCTGATCCGCGAGCCGGCCGACATCTTCCGCCTGGCGCGGGATCCGAGCACCGTGGCCGCCCTGCGCGAGCGCGACCGCTATGGCGAGACCTCGGTGGCGAACCTGGTCGCGGCCATCGAGGCGCGCCGGGCGATCCCGCTGGAGCGCTTCATCAACGCGCTCGGCATCCGCCATGTGGGTGAATCCACGGCTCTCGTGCTGGCGCGCGGCTATGGCGACGCCGCCAGCTTCCTCGCAGCCATGGATGAGGTCGCCGCCCGCGACCCCGAGGCGATGGCCGAACTGGACGCCATGGACCAGGTGGGCGAGGCTGTTATCGACGCCTGCGCCGCTTTTTTCGCCGAAGCGCACAACCGCCGCATGGTCGAGGCCCTGGCGGCCGAACTCACCATCCAGGACGCCGCCAAGGCCCGCGGCGACAGCCCCGTCGCCGGCAAGACCGTGGTGTTCACCGGCGCGCTCGAGCGCATGACCCGCGACGAAGCCAAGGCCCAGGCCGAGAGCCTGGGGGCCAAGGTCGCTTCGTCAGTGTCGAAGAAGACCGACATCGTCGTTGCCGGCCCCGGCGCCGGCGCCAAGCTCAAGACCGCGGCCGATCTCGGCCTGACTGTGATGACCGAGGAAGCTTGGCTGGCGCTGATCTCCTGAACGGCGTGTCTCTCGATTCCGAGGTATCCGGCCGTGGAGCAAGGGCGGCGCCGCCAATGAATCTGGCGCGGACCATCGCCCGGGTGCTTGCCAATGAGGCGAAGTTGTGTTGAAAAGAGGCAAACAAGACGCGAACCGGAGGGTGAATATGGCGGGCTTTCGTAACGGCGTAGCGGCGGCATTCGGCGGAGCGATGCTTTTCGCCGCGATGAGCGCTCATGCCGTCTCGGTCAACTGGGCGTCGCTGACCTCCGACGACCCGAACGCCGGCACCGTGACCGGTACCGTGCAAACGTCGTCAGGACCGGTCACTGCCGTCTATTCCGGGGGGGATTTGTTCGACCAGCTCAACAATACGGGCACCAATTACTGGTCTCCCCCCGACTTTACGCAAGGTGTGGTCAATCCGCCTCTGACGTCAGACATTATCGCGCTCTCTGACGCCAATACGGGCACGCTGACGTTCAGTGCGCCGGTGACCAACGTGTTCATGGCGTTCAACAGCTATAACGGCGCTGAGGTTACGTTCAGCTCTCCGTTCAAGATCATCAGCCAGGGCTGTGCCTACTGGGGCTGCGGCACCTTCGTCCCGAATGCGAACAACACCGGTTTCTATGGGAACAGCGAGACTGTGGGCGTGCTGGAATTTCTCGGCACCTTCACCAGCATATCGTTCACGGACACGGTCACCGAAGACTGGCACGGCTTCACCTTCGGCGTGAGCCCAGCGCCTGAGGCGCCCACCTGGGTTGCCATGCTGCTAGGCTTCGGTCTCGCGGGAGCTGGCCTGCGGATGGCGCGTCGGAAGGCGCGCCTGTCGCTCTCGGAAGCCTGAGTCGCGAGGCTCGTGGGCGAGCCGCACTCTGACCGACGCTTTTCAAGCGCGTTAGCCGGGCTCGGACGGTTTCGTCTGAGCCCGGTCTGATTCTAGATCGGCGCGCAGGCGTCAGTCAGCCATGCCCTCACAGCTGGATCCACCGCGGGACCGATCTCCGCCAGCACCCTGGTGTGATAGGCGTCGAGCTGGGCGCGTTCCTCGTCGGTGAGGAGGTCGCGGGCGATCAGGCGCCGGTCGATGGGGGCGAGAGTGAGTGTCTCGAAGCCCAGCATCGGGCGTTCGCCGCCCGGGATGGGCGCGGCCGGCGTGACCACCTGCAGGGTCTCGATGCGGATCCCGTAGGCGCCCTCCTTGTAGTAGCCGGGCTCGTTGGAGACGATCATCCCCGGCTGCAGGGCCACGGCGTTTGGCGCCTTGGCGATGCGCTGGGGTCCCTCGTGGACGCCGAGGTAGGAGCCGACGCCATGGCCGGTGCCGTGGTCGTAATCGAGGCCCTGGGCCCACAGCGGCGCTCGCGCCAGAGCGTCCAGGGCCGACCCGGTGGTGCCGGCCGGGAAGCGCACCCGGGCCAGCGCCAGATGGCCCTTGAGCACCAGAGTGAACCGCTCGCACATCTCCGGGCTGGGCTCGCCAATGGCGATGGTGCGCGTGACGTCGGTGGTCCCGTCGAGATACTGGGCCCCTGAATCCACCAGCAGCAGCGAGCCACGCTCAGTCCGGCGGTTGAGCCGTGCCGTCGGCCGATAGTGGACGATCGCCCCGTTTGAAGCCGCCCCGGCGATGGTGTCGAACGAGAGGTCCTTCAAGGCGCCGGTCGCCTCGCGGAATCCCTCGAGCTTGGCGACGACCTCGACCTCCTCGGGGAGGCTGTCCTGGGCCTCAGTGGCGACCCAGTGAAGGAAACGGGTGAGCGCGGCGCCATCCCGCCGGTGCGCGCGCCTGGCGCCCTCGATCTCGACGGCGTTCTTGCACGCCCGGGGCAGGGCGCAGGGATCGGCGGCGGTCAGGGCGTCCGCGCCGTCGGCCTTCAGGGTCTCGAAGTACCAGGAGGAGGATTGGGCCGGGTCGATCAATACGCGCTGGCCGCGCAGGTCGGCCAGGGCGCTCTCCAGGTCGCCGGTGGTCTCCAGCCGCACCTCGTTGCCCAGCCACGCCGGCAGTTCAGGCGTCACCTTGGCCGGGTCCAGGAACAGGCGCGCGGTTCCGTCCGCCGCCAGGATGGCCTGGCCCAGCGGCAGCGGCGAGCGGATCACATCGCCGCCGCGGATGTTGAACAGCCAGGCAATGGAGGCGGGGGCGGTGATCACCGCCGCGGCCGCGCCCTGATCGGCCACCGCCTTGCCCACGCGGGCGCGCTTCGAGGACGAGGCCTCGCCGGCGTATTCCAGCGGATGGGGAACGACCGGGGCCACGGGCTGGGCCGGCCGCGCCTCACCCCATGCCTGATCGAGCGGGTTGACCTCGACCGCCTTGAGGGCGGCGCCGGCCTTCTCGGTCGCGGCGCGCAGCCGGGCGAGCGCGTCCGGGCTGTGCAGCCTTGCGTCATAGCCGATGGTCCAGCCCGGCTTCGAGACCTCGCTCAGGTAGGCCGAAACCCCGCCCTCGACGAGATCGCGAACCTCGAACAGGGCGCCGTCGACCTGGTCGCGCACCTGCAGGGTGTAGCGGCCATCCACGAAGATCGCCGCAGCGTCCTTGAGGATCACCGCCGCGCCGGCCGAGCCGGTGAAGCCGGTGGCCCAGGCCAGGCGGTCGTTGGCCGCCGGCAGATATTCGTTCTGGTGCTCGTCCTCATGGGGAATGAGGAAGCCGTCCAGGCTCTGCGCCGCCATAGCCTGGCGGATCAGGGGCGTGTGACGGGTCCCGAAGGAGGGATCGGTGGCTTCATCGAAGGTCTGGCGCATGCGCCGACATTTAGGCGACGCCGGCGTAGGACGCAAAGGCCGCCCCTCGGCAGATCGGCCCGGTCGTAAAATATGCCGGCGAGGATTGCGCCGTCGGCGGCGGCTTCGAACGCAAACCAGTACGGTCCTTCTTTCGTCCAGCGGAAACCCAGCTCTGCAAGACCGGGGTAAGGTCGCGGCGCGCTGCAGAATAGGCCTCGATCTTGCTCGAACCGGGCGCACGCCGCCTCGAGAGATTGGGCAAGCCGATCGATCGCGCGATCCCGGACGCGCTCGACGTAGAACAGCGTGAGCGCCGCGAGCTCCGCGTCCGCGGACAGTCGGATCACGCGCTGCGTCTATCCGATCCCGGACTGGCGGTCCGATCGAGGCGAATTTTGTCGACGGCAGCGCGTAC
>Ga0302314_10016806_pt1 | contig 12329 bp, 10 predicted proteins | sample III_Palsa_N2_3_FD_200533 | JGI IMG/M metagenome (GOLD analysis project Ga0302314, IMG submission 200533) | Peat permafrost microbial communities from Stordalen Mire near Abisko, Sweden - III_Palsa_N2_3 | ecosystem: Environmental > Terrestrial > Soil > Palsa > Peat permafrost | place: Sweden...
CGGGCGCCGACCCGGTGAGCATGTTCGCCGAGCGCCACCGGCTTCCCGAGCGGCACCTGCCGCGCCTGTTGACCGAGGAGATCGCGCACATCGTCGGCGGACTCGGCGACAGGCCCGGGGAGGATGCGGAGCGGTTCACCGAGGAGGCGGCCGAGTATCCCTTCCCTCTTCTGGTGAAAGCGCTCTGTTCGCAGGGTTCCGCTTGGGGGAACGGCTATCGCCGGTATTCCGCGTGGTGGCCCGCAGATCCGCTCGCCTTCGCGCCGGAGGGTCCGGGCGACATCCCGGTCGCGTTCTTCGACCAGATGGCAGCACTTCCCGCGAGCATGTCCCACCTCTTCGAGTGGCTCCTGGAACGTCTCCGCATAGACAAGATCGAGAGCGATCCGACGATCTTCATAGAGGCCGTACTCCTCAGGTACGCGCGTGTCCGGGGCGGCGACGAAGAGAACCGCTTGGATGCCTTGGCCGGCCTCGACGAGTACCTGGCGGAGATCGACCGCCGGGAAGTCCTCTTCCATCGGGAAGCGGGCGAAATCCCGGATCCGTGGATGAGAGCCAGAGCCGTGCTACGTGCCGCAGAGCTCTATCCCTCGCAGCGGGCACAGGCGCTTGCCGACGCGGAGCATGCCATCGGCGAGGTCACCGACCCGGTCCGCGCGTTCCAGCTGCGCGAGCGGCTCGCCCTGCTCGGATCCGTGGCGCGGCGCGGCGAACATGCCGCCGTCTGCCGCGAGCTGGCCCTGTCGATCACGGACCCGGAACCGGGTGCACGCGCGCTGCTGCGACTGACCCGGCTGGTTCCGGCGCACGAGATCGACGAGCTCGTATCCTCGGCCGCCGACCGGATCCCGCGCATCGGCTCGCGCGCCGACCAGATGGAACTGCTGCGAATCAGTACCGAGATGTTCACCGACCGCCCCTCCTGCCAAGCCGTGATCAGAAGGGTGATGCAGTCCCTCCGTCTCTCCGGCCACGAGGAGGCGCATGTCGCGGGAAACTGGGGCTCCGTCGTCTCGCAGTACCTTCCCGCGCTCTGCGGAGACGACCGGGTACTGACTCAGGCGCTGGTCCCGGTCGCGCTCTACGGACAGGCCGTCAACGTCGTCCGGTCCGCGAAGCACGACGAGCTTGAGAACGCGTGGCTGCGCCTGCGCGCCGTTCCTGGCCCCGACGCGGTCCGACAGCTTCTCGACGCCCACCCCGAGCCGTTCATCCAATGCACCGGGCCCGTCGCACGAAGCCTCGATCAGGCCATGTCAGGCGCCGAGGACGAATTCCTGGAGCCGGTACTGGACCGGCTGGTCCGGGCGAACAACGACGCCGAGCCGATCGTGCGAGCGTGGCTTGAGCACTCGCTGCCCCGAGCGCGCCAAGTAGCCGCCTTGCTCCTCGCCGAGCGGTACCGGATCACCGACCTCTCCGCCGAGTCCATCGCCCCTCTCCTGATCGGCCAGGACGACCTGCTCCGATCCCGGGCGCGGGCCTGCGTCGTGCCGGGCCACTTCACTCTCCAACTGTCGGTCTCGACCATGGGCCCGTCCGCCGTGACCACCCTCACCGAGTTCGCGCACGAGCACTACCGCGAGGCACCCGGGATGACGAGCGTGCTCAACTGGAATCTCGCACTGATACTGCACGATGACCCGGACGCGCTCTCAGCATGGTGCGACGCCGCGGAGCGGGCCGGGTCGGACGGCGCGCCGTCGGCGGCGTCCTGGATTGTGAGCGGCATCAGATGGATCTCGACTCCGGCCTGGCTCCGGCTGCTCGACCGGCTGCGCGAGGGGAGCCCCGCATTGCAGGCGACGATCCTCCACGCGATCGGCACGATGCTTTATCTCAGCACTGACAAAAACGGGAATTTCCAAGGAGGCGGGGGCGGGTTACGCATCGACTCGACGCGCTGGACCCAGCTGTACGAGGTGCTGCGCGCCATCGACCCGGCGCCGCTGCGTACCCACCGATTGCTGCCGATCCTGGTCGGCGATGTATTCGACACGATCGACAAAGTATTCGCCGACAGGATCATCACCCTGGACGGCAGAAGCGTGTTTCGCGCCACACGCACATTGCGGCAGGAGTCCGCCACGAGCTTCGGCGCGATATTGAGCGCCGATACGGAGAAGGAGGTACGACAGGGGCTCTACCGGCTCGGAGAGACATCCATCGTCCAGTTCGGCAGCGCCGAGTGGGCTTCCACGTTCGCACGTTCGCGCCACCGGAACGCCAACCGCGTGGAGGGTCCGTGGACCGCCTACCTGCGCGCCTGGGCCGCCCGGCTGCTTGAGGAGAAGGCGGACGACCGGGTCAGCCGGGCGGAGCTCGATCTTGTCCTGGAGGCGCTCGCCGGCGCCGCCCGCGCGGAACCCGAATCATTCCGCCACGGCGCGAACACCGCCCGGCTCAGCCACCTGCTCGCGGACGCCGGCCTGCACCACGGCTACTATCCGGGCCGGGCCGCCGCGGCCACCCTGCTCGGACTGCTCCGGCACGGCTCCCCCGAAGTGTTCAAAGCACTGCAGTCCATGCTGCACGACAGCGCCGTGGAAGTCAGACGGGCCGCGCTCGGCGCGATCATCGCGCTGCGCAGTGTCGACCAGAGACTCATCAACGACCTCGCCGACGCCCTCGACGGCGAGAGCGTCATCGTGGCCTGGGCCGCCGCGCAACTTCTCGGCGTCATCGGCGAGAACGCCCGAACCCCCAAGGCCTCCCGGGACGAGGTCATCCGCCGCCTCGCCACCGCCGTCCACGCCCCACGCTCCCGCCGCACGGTCCACTTCGCCTTCGCCGATACGGCGATGCCCGCCATGCCGGCCCTCGACGAGGTCTTCACCGAGACCCTCCGCCGCGTCTACCGCCTCGGCTGAGACGACCAGTGAGTATCACATAGCTAATAAGTTGTCGCTTGCTTGGCGGGGAGCCGTACGCAAGACTGCGCCTGTTACTAGTGGATGAACCTGGTGTGGTTCATTCCTCACCCTTGTGACGCTCGTGGTGTCTGCTGACCCGGGCGCGGTTCGCGCAGGCGGGTGAGCAGTAGTCGCGTCGGGGGTGGTTCTTGACGAAGAACTTGATGCAGATCGGTCTGCGGCCGCAGGCGCGCACGTCCTGGCGGTCGGGGCCGCCAAAGACGGTGATCGCTGATCGGGCGATGGCGGCCAACGCGGCGTCGACCGCGGCGGCCTCGGTGCGTTGGACTGCGGCGCCGTCCACGAGCTGCGGCCAGGAGGGAGCGGCTGCGGCAGCTGCGTTCACGATCGCCGCCGCGTCCGGCGGGTCGGTCTGTTCGTCGTTGGCGGCCAGGGCGAGGGCGCGGATGGCGTCGCGCATTGCGACGAAGCCCTCCAGCTCGGCCTGCCCGAGCGCGCCGGTCAGGTCGTCGCCGAGATGGTCGAGCAGCCAGGCGGCCAGGGCGGCCGGGTCGGGCAGGAGTTCGACCGGTACGCCGCGCGACGCCCTCCGCGTGTTGGCGAAGTCGATCGCGAGGGGTTCGCCGGTGCTGGTCGTACTCATCGGGTCGATTCTAGAGGGAGTCGGTGCGCACGGACGGGTTGAACCGGTGGTATTCACCGAAGTGCCAGCGCAGCGGCATGCCGTCGGCCACTTCGACTGCCTGGTCGAGCTCGAAGTCGACCAGGCGTTCGGCTCCGGGCACCCCGGCGGCGCGGGCCGGGTCCCAGTCGGTGACCGCGCGGCCGGTCAGGTGCAGGGTGAGTCCGGTCTCCCAGTCGATGAACAGCAGTCCGGCGCGCGGGTCGAGCTCCAGGTTGCCCAGCGTCATGTACATCGAGTTGCCCACGTACTCCGGCCAGGTCACCCGCGTCGAGCCCGGGACGGTGACAAAGCCCGGGTTTCCACCGCGATGCGAGACGTCCACGCCCAGGCCGGGGGCCTGGGTCGTGATGAAGAACGTGTCCGCCCGGGTGATCAGGTCGCGGTGGGCCGAAATGAGTTCACCGAATGCGACCGGGGCCGACGCTTCCGGCGCCTGGGTTACGGCTGGTCGCTGCTCACCGTCGCCTTCCGTCGCGATCGTGCGGGTCTGGATGTACTTCGGGCAGTTGGAGTACACCTGGTCGGTGTGCATCACCAGGTGATCCGCGTCGCGGCGGCGGATGCGACCGTTGGCGCGCATCCGCTTGCGGGTCCACGGCTCGATCGCGATCATGCCGGAGACCCGCTCCGCCGCTGCGGTGAACTGCTCGTCCACGAGTGCCGGCCGCCCGGCGATGTCGATGGTGCGCTGGTCCGGCGTGTCGACGAAGCCCGCCGGGCCCGTGATGACGTCCGCCCAGGCGGCCCCGACGTCGTCGACCGTGCCGAGGAAGACGAGCCGCTGGGCGCGCAGGAAGTCCGCCGCGACGGGCGGGATGTCGGCCCCGACGTGCGCGGTACCCCAGTCCTTGACCTTGGCCCCGGCCCGCTGCTGCACCGCGGCTTCTCCCGGATGGAACGCGCCCATGCACCTAGCTCCCCTCAGCCTAGAAGAAACCGCAGGTGGGTGAGGTGCCGGAGGGGGCGGCGGCGGTCAGCGGCGCATGTGCCGTGGAAAGCTCCAGCCGGGTGCCGTCCGGGTCGAAGAAGAACAGGCCGCCGGAGTCCGCGCCGTCGCGGTGCGGCACGACGCCTTCGTAGGCGAACTCGGCGCCGATCTCCGTGAGCACGGCCTGGGCCTGGTTGATTTCCTCCGGCCCGGCGGCCTCGAAGGCCAGGTGGTGCAGGCCGGGGGTGTCGGTGGAGAACTTCCCGTCGCTCTGCGGCCAGAGCGTGAGGACCAGGCGGCCCTCGTGGCCGAGCCGGGCGTAGCGGTGCGGGTCCGCCGGGTCCGGCTGGTTGAGCAGGTCCAGGCCGAAGACCCGGCGGTAGAAGTCGATCGAGCGGTCGAGATCGGTGACGTTGAGTCCGACGTGGCCGGTCTGCATGGCGGGCGCCCTCCATTGGCTAATGGCTATTACTACTTCTTCCATTAGCCAGCATGGCAGATAGTTCTAACGGTTGCAATGCAAAACATCCGTTAAAAGTGTGGGCTAGTGTGCTTGGAGCACACTGGTCTCGGGCGCGCTCCAATCCCCGGGAGCCGTCCACCTTGCCCACGGCTCCCACCAGGCGTCGCCCGACTCCACCAAGGCCTCGACCGTCTGCGCTTGCGCCCGGACGGCGGCCGCCTGCGCCGCAGTGAACAGGCCGGACGCCGCCATATGCTCGAACTCGGCGACATCCTTCCATCGATGAGGACTGCCATCTGCCGGAATCCACAGGTCGAGCTCGTGGTCCAGTGTCGCGATCCCGCTCGTCGTACGCTGGAAAGGCGCCTGGAAGTTGATGTAGCACCCGCTGTGCCGACCCTGTTCCTGGAACATCCATGCCGCATACGCGTCCCCAGGGCGCTGTACCTGAAGGACACCCTCGGACTGCCAGAACGGTTCGAGTTTCGCCCATGGATGCACGCCCCACCGGAAATCGCCTTCTCCGAACCGCATCGGTGTGCCCTGGGCCATGTACAGCGCCAGGACTTCCTCTGTGTCAGCGACCACTCGGACCGGGTAGGCGATCCACTCCCTGCCATCGAGGATCTCCTGTCGCAGGATGAAGTCGCCTTCGTTGAATGGATCTCGCATGAAGGAAGTATATGAATCGCTCATGGCGCCAGGCGCTCGACGAGGAAGGCGACCGCCTCGCGGATGAGCGAGTCGGGATCGTCGAAGCCCGTGAAGCAGTGGCCTGCGTCCGGGACCAGTCGGAGGGTCGAGTCGTTGCCGGCCTTCCGCAGCGCGTCGTGCAGCGCCCTGCTCTGGCTCGCGGGGACGAAAGGGTCGGCGTCGCCGTGGACGAGGAGGAACGGCGGGGCGCCGGCGCGGACGTTGGCGACGGCGCTGGCCCGGCCGGCCAGCGCGGGCAGGCTGGCGGGCGCCCCGCCGAGCAGGAGCGCCTCGGGCGAATCGGTCGCCTCGGGCGACAGATCGGGGCCGAGCAGATCCGTGGGCGGATACCAGCACACGACAGCTCCGGCCTGCGGCAGCACGGGCCCTGATCCAGGTGCCACGGCCAGACCGGCGAGGGCGGCGAGCATCGCGCCGGCGGACTCTCCCCACAGGCCCAGCCGCCCGGTGTCTATGTTCAGCTGTTGGCGATACGTGTGCAGGTATTCCCATGCTGCCAAAACGTCGTCGAGCTGTGCGGGGAACAATGCCTCGCCGGAGAGCCGGTAGTCGATCGTCGCCGTCGCCAGTCCGGCCGCAAGCAGTGCGCGGGGGACAGAGCCGGGCCGCAGGGTGTCGGGCAGGAACCGGCGGTCTCCGGACAGAAACGCCCCGCCGTGCACCCAGATAACTACCGGGGGCGGCCCGGCAAGGCCGACCGGCACGGTCAAGTCGAGCAGCAGGGGACGGAACCCCGGGCGCAGCGCGTAGGTCACCGCGTCGTAGACCGCGCCGCCGTACGGCCCGTCGCCGGGCGGCGGCGGAACGAGGTGCTCCACAGGGCCGGAAACGTCTTGTCCGTTCACGGCCGTGCTCACTTCTCCAGGGTCACGCCGAGCCGGGCCACCGCCCAGCGCAGTGCGACTACGCCCATCACCACGAGGTAGAGCACCGGCACGAGCAGCCCCAGTCCGAACTGGCCGAGCGCGGGCTGCCGGACCAGCTGGATGCTCTGGTAGAGCGGCAGGCACTCGACGACGAGTTGCAGCCAGCGCGGGTAGACGTCGAGCGGGTAGAAGGTGGTGGCGAACAAGAACATCGGCAGCATGGCCAGTTGGATGTACTGGAAGTCCTGGAAGTCGCGCAGGTAGGTGACGATCACCAGGCCCGTCGAGGCGAAGGCGAAGCCGACGAGGGCGGCCCCGGGGATCACCAGCAGGATGCCGGGGGACTTGGCCAGGCCGAGTATCGTCACCACGATCAGGAATCCGCAGGTGATCAGGGTCCCGCGCAGGACGGCCCACAGCGCCTCGCCGAGGGCGATGTGCCGGGCCGCCATCGGCGACGAGGTGATCGCCTTGTAGGTTCCGGTCAGGCGCAGCTTGCCGTACATGTTGAACGTGGTCTCGTTCATCGCGCCGTTCATCGCCGCGGTCGTGAGCAGCGCGGGCGCGACGAAGGCCGCATAGGTCACGTCGGGGGCGCCGAGGCCGGGGATGTGGCCGACGAGTTCGCCGATGCCCACGCCGATCGACAACAGGTAGAGGACGGGCTCGAACACCTCTGCCAGCAGCAGGTACCAGTTGTGCCGGTAGATGTAGAGGTTGCGTTCGAGCATGTAGAAGGCTCCGCGCGCGCGGCCCAGCTTCGGCGGAATCACGAAGGTCGGCGGGCCCAGGCTGAGTGCGGTCACGGCGAATCGCTCGCTTTCGGAAATTCAGGACGTAGGTCGTCGGCTGCTTGGCGTTCGGGTCAGGCGTGGAGGTGGCGCGTGTAGATCCTGCGGCCGTAGAGGTATCCCCCGACGGCCATGACGAGGAGGTATCCGGCATCCAGCGCGAACCCCGGCCCGGTCTCGGTGTCCAGGGCGATGCCGCGGCACAGGTCGACTCCGTGGTACAGCGGCGTGACCGAGATGATCGCGTGCAGCCATCGCGGCAGTTGGCTGGTGGAGTAGAAGGTGCCGGAGAACATGTACATCGGCATGATCACGAAGCGCAGGATGGCGCTGATCTTGCTGAACTGCGTGATCCGGATGGCCACCGCGGCCACCGGGGCGGAGAAGGCCATTCCGATCAGCACGGCCGCCGGGAGCATCAGCAGGCAGCGCTGCCAGGGGAACGTGCCGCACACGGCGAGCACCAGGACGAACGCAGCCGCGCTCAGAAACGCCCGGAAGGCCATGAACATCAGGTGGCCGAGGTAGATGTCGGTCGGCTTCATCGGGGTGTTCGCCGCCGAGCGGTAGTTGCCGCGGCCGTACGCGGACTTGAAGACGGGGCCGGCCGAATCGATGAAACCGTTCTGCATGGCCGCCGCCGCGAGCAGGCCGGGGGCGAAGAATTGCAGATAGGGCGTGGAATGCAGGATCGGCGTGGCGTTGTTCTGGACGAGTTTGCCCAGGCCCGCCCCCATGGCCGCGAGGAACATCAAGGGGTTGGCGACGCTGACGACGATCGTGGCGCGCCAGACTCGGCGGTAACGGTGGAGCCAGTAGGTCAATTCCCGGAACGGGGCTGGTGGAGTCGTCAAGGCGAGCGACATCGTCAGGGTCTTTCAGTCTCGGCGGAAAGGGGGCGGGCGCTGTGGGCCGGCCGGGGCGGATCCCCCGGCCGGTCCGGCGGGTCAGTCGATCAGACTGCGACCGGTCAGGGTGAGGAAGACGTCTTCGAGGCCGGCCCGGCGCACCAGCGCCGTCACCGGGGTGAGTTGCAGGGCGTGCGCGGCGGCCAGCGCGGTCTCTCCGTCGTCGCAGTAGAGCAGCAGCCTGTCGGCGAGCGGCTCGATCCGCTCCACGGCCGAGGCGAGCTTCTCCGCCGCCGCCTGCTGTTCGCCGGGAGCGAAGCGCAGTTCCAGTACTTCACGGGTGACGTGGGCCTCGATCAGTTCGCGCGGAGTGCCCTCGGCGACGAAACGGCCGCCGTCCATCACCACCAGCCGGTCGCAGAGTTGTTCGGCCTCGTCCATGTAGTGCGTGGTCAGGACCAGGGTCACCCCGCTGGCCTTGAGCTCGTAGAGCCGCTCCCACAACTGGTGCCTGGCCTGTGGGTCCAGGCCCGTGGTGGGTTCGTCCAGCAGGACGATCTCCGGTTCGTTGATCAGCGCCCTGGCGATGGTCAGACGGCGGCGCATGCCTCCGGACAGGGTCTGCACCGGCTTGTCGGCGCGGTCGGTCAGCCGGGCGAACTCCAGCAGCCGCTGGGCGCGCTCGCGCACCACGGCCCGGCGCAGACCGAAGTAGTGGCCGTAGACGAGCAGGTTCTCCAGGACGGTCAGCTCGGTGTCGAGCGCGTCGTCCTGCGGCACCGAGCCGAGCCTGGCCCTGATCCGCTCGCCCTGGGTGATGGCGTCCAGGCCCAGCACGTTCAGCGTCCCGCCGCTCGGCGTCGAGACGCAGCCGATCATTCGCATCGTCGAGGACTTCCCGGCCCCGTTCGGTCCGAGGATCCCGAAGGCCTCGCCGCGGCGCAGCGCGAAGTCGACCCCGTCGACGGCGACGTGGCCGCCCGGGTAGACCTTGCGCAGCCCTTCGGCCTTGACCAGTATGTCCGTCGGCTCCGGCGCCGGCGCGGCGGTCGACGTCTCGGTTGCCGTTGGAGAAACGTTCACGGCGTCACACTTCCTTGATCGGTGAGGTGAGGTGGGGTGCGTATCCGTCGTGCGCCCAGGCGGGCCTGAGGGCGCCCACCGGGGTGTGCGGCGCCGACGCGGCCCCGACGAGCAGCCGTTCGAGGTCGCCCAGCAGTGCCGTGATGCGGTAGGGCCCGAGGAACGCGGGGTCGAGGCAGGCGGTGATCCGGCAGCTGGGGCCGAGCTCCTGGAGGTACAGGAAGAGCTTCGCCCCCTTCTGGCGCTCGTCTTTGTGCAGCTGTTCGAGCACGGTCCGCTCCAGGCTCACGGCGAGTTCGGCCGGGTCGGCCGGGGCGTCGGCCGCGGCCGCCCCGTTCCGGTCGGCGAAGTTGAAGCGGACGTCGTTGAAGAAGCAGTACCCGTCGGGGGTGAACCCGCGCCGCTCGGCCACGTCCGCCACAAGCTGCTCGACCTTGCGCGGATCCGCCTCGCACCGGCGGTAGGCGCCGAGCGCGCCGGCTCCGGCCCGGCGCAGAAAGCCGACCGCGGGTTCGTCCTCGTCGATCTCCACGTGGAAGAGGGCGTTCTGGTTGAATGCGCCCACGTAGAACCGGTCGGCGGCGGTGAACCGCGGGGTGACGATCACGCGCAGGGTGGCGCGCGGCTCGGCGACCCGGAACCCCAGCAGCAGCGCCAGCGCCGCGAGCACGACGGCGCCGGGGTTGATGCCGGCCGCCGCGGACAGCGCGGCGGCGGCCGAGGCCGCTGCGGGCGAGTCGATCCGTCCCCAGTCGCCGACACTGGCCTCGGGCCCCTCGGGTTTCTCAAGCATCGTCGCCGAGGCCTGTTCCAGGGTGTTGGTCCACTGCTGTAGGGTCAGTCGCTCCCTGGCCACGCCCGCTTCGGTGTGTTCGAAGGCGGCGCGCTCGACGGGCTGGCGGCCCCGGGCAGGCAGGAGGCCGTCGCCGGGTCCTTCCTCCAGCAGAGTGGTCAGTTCACGCTTGACGAGGCTTATGCTCCAGCCGTCGGCGGACATGTGGCTGACCACGAGGACCAGCGCCCACGGCGCACCGGCCAGGGTCAGCAGTTCAGCCCGCACCGGCAGGTCCTGGGCGATGTCGAAAGCGCCCTGCTTGAGCCGTTCGCCGACCGCCGCCGTGGCCGCTTCCATGTCCGGGTCGACCGCTTCCGAGACCTGTAGCGGCAGCCGGCCCTCAGCGAGCACGCGCTGGGTCGGCTCGCCGTCGGCCTCGAAGTAGACGCTTCGAAGCGAGTCGTGGCGTTCGAGGACGATGCGCAGGGCCGTGACGATCGCGCCAATATCAGTTCCCGGCGGTACCGGAATCCAGCCGACCTGGTTGAGCGAGTCGTCGCCGGGCGGCAGCCAGCGCAGCACGTCCCAGATGGCGAGCTGGGCCCAGGCCAGCGGCGCGGGCCCGGCCGGCTGCGCGGAGAAGTCGACCTGGAGCGCAGACACCTCGGTCTTCATACCGCCTCCGTTCGGGACCGGCCCACGTATTCGCGGGCGAACAACTGCGCCGTCCCGGGCGAGCCGACGATGCGCTCAAGCACGCCGAGCCGGCGCGCGGCCGTCTCCTCGTCCTCCCCCGGGGCGATGTGCATGGTGTGTGTCATGAACCGGGAGAAGCGCTCCACGTGGCGGGCCTGGAGTACCCGTTCGCGCGCGTAGTGCTCCAGCGACTGTTCGCCGTCGGCCGTCTCAGCCGTCTCGGCAGCGAGCAGTGCCTGCGAGAGCGCGAACGCGTCGGCCACGGCGAGGTTGAGGCCTTTGGCACCGGTGGGGGGCATCACGTGGGCTGCGTCCCCGGCCAGCAGCATCCGGCCGACCTTCATAGGGGCGAGCAGTTCGCTGCTCATGGCGATAACGGCCTTGGAGGTGATCGGTCCCCGCTCCAGCTTCCAGTCGGTGCCGGCGGCCAGGCGAAGGGCGAGTTCGTCCCAGATCGCCTCGTCAGTCCACTGCTCGGGCTCGTGGTCCACGGGGACCTGGAAGTAGAGCCGGCTGACGGTCGGCGAGCGCATGCTGTGCAGCGCGAAACCGTGGTCGGACCGGGCGTAGAGCAAGGTGTCGGTGGACGGCGCGACATCGGCGAGGATGCCGTACCAGGAGTACGGATACGTGCGTTCCTGCAGGTGGCCACCGGCAGCGAGCACAGTGCTCCGGCCGATTCCGTACGCGCCATCGCAGGCGGCGATGTATCGGCAGCGCAGGCTGTGCTCGCGGCCTGCCATCCGGAATCCGATCGTCGGCCGGGGGCCATCGAGGTCTGAGACGGTATGCACGTCGGCCTCGAACAGCAGGGGTGGTCCGTCCTGCGTCTGCAGCGCGACCAGGTCCTGGACGATCTTCGTCTGCGGATAGACGGCCAGGCGGGCTCCGTCGGCCAGGGCGGCGAAGTCGAGGAAGTGGCCCCGGCCCGCGAATCGCAGTTCGATCCCGTCCAGGACCAGACCCTCGCGGTCGAGCCGCTCGGCGGCGCCGATGCTGCGCAGCAGCTCGACGGTCGCGGGTTCGAGCGTGCCGGCGCGTTGGCGCTGCTCGATGTACGCGCGGTCCCTGCGTTCGAGCACGACGCAGTCGACGCCCGCGAGATGCAGGAGGCGGGCCAGCGCGAGGCCGGCCGGGCCGGCCCCGATGATGCCGACTGTGGTGTCCTGCGGCGGCGCGCTCATCGGGTGGTCCGATCCGCGTCGAGCGCGATCAGCGCGGGGTTGAAACTCTCGTGCACGTAGATCTCCTCCCCCTGGTCGCCGTGGATGAGGTACTCCTTGAATCCGCAGAGCCTCTCGTCCGGCGGCCAGACGCCGATCCCGCTGGCGAGCAGTACCCGGTGCTGAAGGGAGCCGAGGTCGCGCAGCTTGTGGCCGAGCGGGGTGCTGTCCGGCGGCGCCGCCAGCCAGGGCACCTGCTCCGCGCGGAAGACGACGCGGTTGATGCTCACGACCTGCTGGTCGGGGGTGAGCAACCGGGAGCGGCGCAGCACGGCCTGCTGTCCGTCGGTCAGGCCGAGCAGTCCGGCGATGTGGTCGGACACCTCTGCGCGGGTGCACGCGCGCTGCGAGTCGACGTGGACTGCGACCCGGAGGCGCAGC
>Ga0302314_10016807_pt1 | contig 12329 bp, 7 predicted proteins | sample III_Palsa_N2_3_FD_200533 | JGI IMG/M metagenome (GOLD analysis project Ga0302314, IMG submission 200533) | Peat permafrost microbial communities from Stordalen Mire near Abisko, Sweden - III_Palsa_N2_3 | ecosystem: Environmental > Terrestrial > Soil > Palsa > Peat permafrost | place: Sweden...
CTGCCCAGACGGCGCCTACATGTGCAAGCATGTTGCCGCCGTCCTCTACGGCATTGGCGCCCGCTTCGACAGCAAGCCGGAGCTGCTGTTCATCCTGCGTCAGGTCGATCCTGCCGAACTGCTGAGCAAGGCCGGCAGTGGCGTGGTCACCGCCCCTGCGGCTGGCGAACGCACCCTGGCCGGCGAAGATGTCGGCGCCCTCTTCGGGCTGGAGATGGATGGTTCTGTGGCGGCAGCCACGGCAGCCCCGAAAAAGTCGCAAGCGGCGGCCAAGCCGGCCCGTGCGGAGCGTGCTGCCGCCAAGCCGGCACCTCCACGCGCCAAGCCGGCGCGGGCGCGCGACCCGGCCTCCCGCCTGCTGGCCGCCTTGCGACAGGCAGGTTCGCTGGACAACGCCGCCGCCCGCGCTGCCACCGGTCTCGACGCCGCGGCGGTGAGGCCACTGCTCAGGCAATTGGTGGCGGACGGACATGCCCGGGTGCAGGGGCAGAGGCGCGGCACGCGGTATGTGGCGGTCGGAAAGGGCTGAAGGCATGAGTTTCATCGCTGCTGGCGAGATCCTGGGGGCCACGGCGCGGGTCCGCACGCTGACCATCGCTCGCCATCCTATGCTGCCCGATGGCGGCTACGCGATGGTGGACGCCTACTGCACCGACCTCGCCTGCGATTGCCGCAAGACGATGATCCTGGTGCATCTCGATCACCGTCATGTCACGACCATCAACTTCGGCTGGGAAAGCCCGGAGTTCTACGCGCGCTGGTACGGCGCACCGCTCGACGGTCGCACGCTGGCCGAGATGCAGGGCCCGTCCATCGATCTGAACAGCCCGGATCTGGTGCCGCCTGGCGCCATGTTGGCCTTCTTCTCCGCGCTGCTCGACGAGCATTACGTCGAACACTTGCGCTCGCAGTACGCCCGCTTCCGTGCCGCCATTGCCACACCAGCCGGCGCGCAGCGGCTGGTGCGGTAATCAGGACGTGGAGGCGATCCCCATACCAACCGACCCCGCCCTTGCGGCAGCGCGAACTCTCGGCCAGTAGCCGACTTCGGCAAAAGCCCGCTCAGGAGTATGCGCTGCGCGGTCGAGCGCCCGCGGCTGCAGCCTGGCAGCGAGTCGAGAAGTCCCCACACCGAAGCCATTGCTCCAACACGAAATAGAGACTATGTTGGCTTGCGCTGAAGCAACATGACGTGCGGAATCTTCTTCTCGCCATTGAAGTTGAACTCAGACAGGCCGCAATGCGGCCGGGAGTGCAAATGGCCAGCGAATCGCGTGTTGCTCGACTCAAGGCTGTCGTGTGGATTCCGACGAGCCAATTCGACATTAGTGCTTGCTCCTTGAGCCCGCACTGAGCGGGCTGCGCAATGGCTACTCGAATTCCCGGACCCGACGACAGTGAGGCTGGCGTCGCGGCGCTGGTGAACCAACTCCAGGTGATCGAGCGCAAGCTGCTGCCGATGATGACCGGACCCGCACGTCGGCTCCCTCGCTCATCCAGGGCCGGACGCCGTTGCTCAAGCACGATTGCAGGGCCGACAGGCAATCAAGACTCAGGCCGCTGTGCTGAATGCGTTGCCTGCCCACGTCGCGCTGCTCGACGCCTCGGGCGTCATCCTCTCGGTGGACCACGCCCGGATTCGCTTTGCCAAGAGGAACAGCATGCGCGCCGAGCACGGCGGCATCGGGCTGAACTACGCGACACTTTGCGATGCGGTGACGGGTTCCTGCCAGGCCGACGCGCGCAAGGCGGCGCGGGGGCTGCGAGCGCTTCTGGCCGGCCTCCCCAGCGAAGGTCGAAGAACCGAACACGATCCTGAGAGGCTCTGATGGCACCGCGTGAGGTTCAGCTGCTTTTGGTCGACGACGACCCGTCTGCAATCCGGGTCATGGGGCGGATGCTCTCCCAATACCCCAACCAGCGCTTCGCCACATCGGGCGAAGCCGCACTTCGGCTGGCACGCGAGGCAACCCCGGACCTCATCGTGCTGGACGTCGACATGCCTGGCATGACCGGGCTCGACGTGTGTGAAGCGCTGCGGTCGGATCCGGTGCTGGCTCACGTCCCCGTCATTCTCGCGACCAGCCACGACCCCACGACCCTGCTGCAAGTGACGGCCTTCCGAAAGGGCGCGTCCGACTTCGTTTGCAAGCCGCTGATCGCGGCTCAGTTGACGGCCCGCGTGCGTGCGCACCTGCGAACCAAGTTGCTGATCGAGGACCTGCAACGCGACAGCCTCGCGTCGGGTGTCGCGCTGCCACTGCCGGGCACGCAGGCGGCCCGACTGCTGATCGTCGACGATGACATTGCGTCGATCCACGTTCTGCGACACACGCTGGCAGCGATGGGCGATTTTCACTTCGCCAAGAACGGCGAGGAGGCATTGGACCTTGCGCGTCGCCTGCTGCCGGACCTCATCCTGCTCGACGCGCACATGCCGGGGATCGATGGATTCGACGTGTGCAAGACCCTCAAATCGGAGGCCGCCTTCAGGCACGTGCCGATCGCGTTCATCACCCGGTTCTCCGATCCGCGCAACGAGATGCGCGCGCTCGATCTCGGCGCGGCAGACTTCATCGCGAAGCCCTACACGCGGGCCGTCCTGCAAGCACGCGTGCGCAACCTGCTCGACCTGAAGCGACGCACCGATGCCGAGCTGGAGTCGGTGCGCGAGCACCTGCGGCGTGTGGGTGACGCGCGTGTCGCCGACATCGTCGGCGCCGCATCGGACGCCATCGTCACCTGCAACGCCGACGCCAAGGTGGTGCTGATCAACGCTGCGGCGTGCCGCATGTTCGGCGTCGAGTACGCCCAGGCCATGGGGTCGCTGATGCAGGCCTTGTTGGGCGAGGGTACGTTGACCGACGAGTACCGCCAGGACGCCCCGGTCCGCGCCACGATCAGGCGGGCGAACGGCGAGTGCTTCCCCACCGAGATGTCGGTGTCGCGAGTCGGTGTTGGGGCGGACTGTCTGACCACCGTGATGCTGCGCGACATCAGCGACCGCGAACGACTCGAGGCCGAATCGCGCTCGCGCATCGAAGCCGAGACAGCAAGCCGCACCAAGACATTGATGCTGTCGTACATCGCTCATGAGATGGGCAACCCCTTGAACGGCGTGCTCGGCTTCGCGCAACTGATGGCAGCCGATGGCGACCACGCCCTGCCCCCGGCCCAGGCCAAGCGCCTGACGCAGATCCTGGCCAGCGGCAAGCACCTGGAAGTCCTGATGCGCGACGTGATGGACATCGGTCGCTTCGAGACCGGCAAGCTGACAGTCGAGCTGCGCCCCGTGAACGCCACCCGTTGTGCGCAAGACGCGACCGAGGCGGTCTCGGCGCTGGCTGAGCAGGCCGGCGTGACGGTGGCGTGCCTGCTTGCATCCGCCTCCCTCCACTGCGCTGCCGACGCCGCACGATTGCACCAATGTCTGGTGAACCTGCTGACAAACGCCATCAAGTACAACCGGTTCGGAGGATGGGCAAGGGTCGAGGTGACGGGCGATTCGCACGAGATCGCGATCGCCGTACGCGACAACGGCTTCGGGCTCGACGCGCTGCAGCGCCAGCACCTCTTCGAGCCGTTCAACCGCCTCGGCAGGCAGTTGGCCGCGGCGCCCGGTACGGGCCTGGGGCTGGTGATCACGCGCCAGCTTGTGGAGGCGATGAACGGCCAGTTGCGTGTCGACAGTGAACCGGGTCAGGGAAGCTGCTTCACCATCGTGCTGCCCAGCGCATCCGATCCAGCGGCGTCGTTTGAAGCGAAAGCGACGACCAGCCATGAATGACAACATCCTGCTGGTCGACGACGATCCCTCCACAATCCAACTGCTCGGCCGGATGCTCGCGGATGTGGGCAATCTGCGCTTCGCGACCAGCGGCGAGGACGCACTGCGACTCGCGCAAGAGTCGGCGCCCGATCTGGTGCTGCTCGATGCCGAATTGCCGGGCATGAGCGGGTTCCAGATCCTCGAAGAGCTCAAGTCGGACCCGGCGCTGGCAGAGGTGCCGGTGATCTTCGTGACCAGCCACAGCGGGCCCGAATTCGAAGTGGCAGGGTTCGAACTGGGCGCGGCGGACTTCATCGCCAAGCCCGTCAGCGCGCCGCTGGTCGTGGCCCGGGTCAAGACTCAATTGCGTCTCAAGCACATCGCCGACGAGTTGCGCCGGATCTCCACGATGGACGTGCTGACCGGCGTGGCCAATCGGCGGGGCTTCGACATGGCGTTGGCGCACGAATGGCGCCGCGCCCGGCGGGTCGGAGACCCGCTGGCAGTGCTGATGATCGATGTCGACCACTTCAAGTCGTTCAACGATCGCTATGGTCATCCGGCGGGCGACGTGTGCCTGCGGGCCATCGCGCAGGCACTGGTAGGCGCCAGCCCGCGTCCGGCAGATCTGGTGGCGCGCTACGGCGGAGAAGAATTCGTCGTGCTGCTGCCGCAGACGCCGCGCATGGGCGCCGAGTGCGTGGCTCACAGCGTTCTCGATGTCGTCGAGGCGCTGGCCATCCGGCACGACGCTTCGTTGACGGCGCGCCACGTCACCGTGAGCGTAGGTATTGCCTGCTACGACGATGCAAGCGAGTGCTGGGTAGAGCCGTCGGCCAACTCCCGCGGCGCAGATCTCACCACTCCTAACAGCTCTCCGCTCGACTTGGTGAGCGCTGCCGACAAGGCCCTGTATCACGCCAAGCGTTCCGGCCGGGCCCAGGCCATGCTGCTGGATGTCTGCGACGTGGACGCGCCACAGATGGCCCGCGATGCGCGCCGACCAGGGGCCGTGGTGAGGCGAGGCCTCGATCGCGCAAGGTTCTTCGGAGATTGACCATGAGCAAGAAATTCGGCGACCCCACAATCGCTGGCCCCGCTGGCGGAGCACGCAGCGAACCGCTGCGATCTCGTTTCGATTCGATTCCGCTTAAGCCATGGCCGGCTTGTGTGTTGGCGCTGGTGGCAACAGGCGCCACGCTCGGTCTGCGCCTCGCGCTCGATGGCCCGCTTGGTGGCCGACCGACCCTCGTGATCTTCACCATGCCGATCATGCTCAGCGCCTACCTGGGCGGTCTGCGCGCCGGACTGCTGGCGACCGGGCTTTCGTATTTGCTCGCCAGCTACGACTTGCTGCCCCCGATCCACAGCTTCGAGATTGCGTCGGCAGCCGACCGCTGGCAGCTATTCTTCGTGGTGCTGGCCGGCGTGGTCATCAGCGTGTTGAACGAAGCCCTGCATCGTTCGCGCCGACGCGCCACCCTCGCCACTCACGAGCAGCAGCGTGCGGAAGCCGGGCTGCTGCCTCTGAAGCGGTCCATTGCGCACATGCTGGAGGGTATCCAGATCATCGACCCGCAGTGGCGCTACTTCTATGTGAACCCGGCAGCCGCCCGGCACGGAGGTCGCTCTTCGACCGACCTCGTCGGGCGCACGATGATGGAGTGCTATCCCGGAATCGATGCGACACCGGTTTTCGAAGCCATGACCGACGTCATGGCGAGCCGAGCGTCGCGACAAGTGCAAAACGAGTTCACATTTTCCGACGGCACGAAGGGCTGGTTCGAGCTGTCGATCGAACCCGATCCGAACGGGATTCTGATCCGGTCTGTGGACATCACGGACCGCAGACAGGCGCAAGAGGCGCGACACGAGAGCGAAGCGCGCTACCAAACGCTGTTCGAGCACGCGCCGGACGGCATCGTCATCGCCGACGGCGAGAGCTACTACACCGACGCCAATGCGAGCATCTGCCGGATGCTAGGCTATACCCGCGACGAGCTGATCGGGTTGAACGCCTCGGACATCGTGGCTCAGCCGGAGGTCCAACACATCGGGCCCGCATTGAGCGTGATCAAGGCCGGGTCCGACTACCGCCGAGAGTGGCAATTCAGGCGCAAGAACGGCTCGGTCTTTGCAGCAGAGGTGATCGCGACGCAGATGCCCGATGGTCATCTGCTGGCGATGATCCACGACATCACCGAGCGCAAGCGGATCGAGGCGCGCATGCGCCGGCTGGTGGATTCCAATGTGCAGGGCGTGATGTTCTGGAACAGGAATGGTGAAGTCATCGAGGCGAACGACGCCTTCCTTCGTATTGGGGGCTTCACGCGCGAAGACCTGGAGGCCGGGCGCGTCGGCTGGGCTGCGATGACGCCCCCGGAATACGCCGAACTCGACCGGCACGGCCTGGAAGAACTTGCAGCCACAGGTGTGTGCACGCCGATCGAGAAGGAATTTTTACGCAAGGACGGCTCGCGCGTACCGGTCATGCTGGGAGCGGCGACTTTCGAGGACAGCCCGGACGAAGGCGTGTGCTTCGTGCTCGACATTACGGCGCGCAAGCGCGCGGAGGAGGCGCTGCTCGCGGCCAGCGCCCTGCAGAGTGCGATCTTCGAGAGCGCCGGCCTGTCGAGCATCGTCACTGACCCGAAGGGCGTCATCCAGATCTTCAGCGTCGGCGCCGAGCGCATGCTCGGCTACACGGCTGCCGAGGCGGTGAACCGGCTCACGCCCGCCGACATTGCCGATCCGCAGGAAATGCTCGCGCGTGCGCAAGCGCTCAGCGCCGAGTGTGGAACTTCGGTCGCACCCGGCTTAGCGACCTTGACTTACAAGGCTTCGCGCGGCGGTGCCTACGTCTTCGAGCCGACCTGGATCCGCAAGGACGGCAGCCGCTTTCCCGCGACAGTCTCGGTGGCGGCCTTGCGTGACCCGCAGCAGCGTGTCATCGGCTACCTGTTGATCGGCACCGACAACACCGCAGGCAAGCAGGCCGAGATGCGGAGGCAGCAAGCGGAAGCGGCGGTGCGCGACAGCGAGCAGAAGCTGCGCAAAGTGATCGACGGTCTGGGCCCCAATACATTTCTGGGGCTGATGACGACGGAGGGCATCCTGGTCGAAGCGAACCGCCCTGCACTCGACGCCGCCGGTTTGCGAGCCGAAGACGTGCTCGGAAAACCGTTCGACCAGACATTTTGGTGGAGTCATTCCGAACCGTTACGGGAGCAGCTTCGCACGGCGATGGTCCGGGCGGCTGCCGGCGAGCCTTCGCGCTACGAAGTCCAGCTGCGCGTGTCAGCGGACACCCTGGTCTGGTTTGACTTCTCGCTCAACCCGGTTCACGACGCGAGCGGCAATGTGATCTATCTCGTGCCGTCTGGCAATGTCATCGAGGAACGTGTGCGGGCGGACGAGGCGCTTGTGCAGGCGGGAGCATTGCAGAGCGCGATCTTCAACAGCGCCAACTTCTCCAGCATCGCAACCGACGCGAAGGGCGTGATCCAGATATTCAACGTCGGTGCCGAACGCATGCTGGGCTACGCGGCTGCCGACGTGATGAACAAGATCACGCCGGCCGATATCTCCGATCCGCAGGAAGTGATCGCGCGCGCCAAGGCGCTCAGCATTGAACTCGAGACCCCGATTGCCCCCGGCTTCGAGGCGTTAGTGTTCAAGGCCTCGCGCGGCATCGAAGACATCTACGAGTTGTGCTACATCCGCAAGGATGGCAGCCGCTTCCCGGCGGTGGTGTCGGTCACGGCGCTGCGCGATGCCGACGAGGGCATCATCGGCTATCTGTTGATCGGCACCGACAATACCGCGCGAAAGCAAGCCGAAGAGGCGCTGCTCAAGGCCGGCGCTCTGCAGAGCGCGATCTTCAACAGCGCCAACTTCTCCAGCATCGCAACCGACGCGAAGGGCGTGATCCAGATATTCAACGTCGGTGCCGAACGCATGCTGGGCTACACGGCTGCTGACGTGGTGAACAAGATCACGCCGGCTGACATCTCCGACCCGCAAGAATTGGTTGCCCGCGCCAAGGCGCTGAGCATCGAACTCGAAACCCCGATCACCCCCGGCTTCGAGGCGCTGGTGTTCAAGTCCTCGCGTGGCATCGAAGACATCTACGAACTGACCTACATCCGCAAGGACGGCAGCCGCCTCCCGGCCGTCGTCTCAGTCACGGCCTTGCGCGACGCAGACGACGCAGTCATCGGCTACCTGCTGATCGGCACCGACAACACCGCCCGCAAGCGGGCGGAAGAGGCGCTTGTGCACGCAGGAGCATTGCAGAGCGCGATCTTCAACAGCGCCAACTTCTCAAGCATCGCGACCGACGCGCACGGCGTGATCCAGATCTTCAATGTGGGTGCCGAGCGCATGCTGGGCTACGCAGCGGCCGACGTGGTGAACAAGATAACGCCTGCCGATATTTCCGATACGCAGGAATTGATTGCGCGCGCGAAAACACTCAGCGCCGAACTTGAAACCCCGATCGCCCCCGGCTTCGAAGCGCTGGTATTCAAGGCATCCCGCGGCATCGAAGACATCTACGAGCTCACTTACATCCGCAAGGACGGCAGCCGCTTCGGGGCCGTGGTCTCGGTCACGGCGCTGCGCGACGCCGACGAGGGAATCATCGGCTACCTGCTGATCGGCACCGACAACACCGCGCGTCAGCTGATCGAAGAGGAACGCCAGAAACTCGATCAGCGCTTGCGCGACCAGCACTTCTACACCCGCTCGCTGATCGAATCCAACATCGACGCGCTGATGGCCACCGACCCGCGCGGCATCATCACCGACGTCAACAAGCAGGCCGAAGCACTGACCGGCTGCACGCGCGACGAACTGATCGGCGCACCGTTCAAGAACCATTTCACCGCGCCGCACCGTGCCGAGACAGCCGTCAAGCGCGTGTTGAGCGAAGGCAAGGTCACCAACTACGAACTCACCGTGCGCGCTCGGGATGGCAAGCTCACCGTGGTGTCGTACAACGCCACCACCTTTCACGACCGCGACCGGCAGCTGCAAGGCGTCTTCGCGGCGGCCCGCGACATCACGGAGCGCAAGCAGTACGAGGAATCGCTGCGTCACGCGACGCAAAAGGCCGAACAGGCGAATCGGGCCAAGAGCGAGTTTCTCGCCAACATGAGCCACGAAATCCGCACTCCGATGAATGCGGTCATCGGCCTGACCTACCTACTCGGTAAGACCTCGCTGGACGAGGAGCAGCTGGCCTTTCTGTCCAAGGTCAAGCTCGCCAGCAAGTCACTGCTCGTGGTGCTCAACAATGTGCTCGACCTGTCGAAGATCGAGGCCGGCGAGTTGATCGTCGAGCGTGCCGCGTTCAGCCTGCGCGGCCTGCTGACGGAACTGAGCGACATGATGGCGGTGCAGGCGGATGCCAAGGGCATCGCCTTCGAGATCGACGCGCCGGACAACCTGCCCGAAGCGCTGGAAGGCGATGCCGCGCGCCTGAATCAGATCCTGATCAACCTGCTGTCGAATGCGATCAAGTTCACCGAGCGCGGCGGCGTCGAGCTGCGCGTCCGGGTGCTCACCGTCACGGCCAAGCATGCGACGCTTTCGTTCAACGTGCAGGACACCGGCATCGGCATTGCGCCGGACGTGCAAGAGCGGCTGTTCGCGCCGTTTGCCCAGGCGGATGCCTCGATCACTCGGCGCTTTGGCGGCACCGGGCTGGGGCTGTCGATTGTCAAGCGCTTGGCGGGCCTAATGGGCGGCGCGGTTAGCCTGGAGAGCACTCCTGGCGTCGGCAGCGCGTTCAGTGTCGTGCTCGACTTTGCGCTCGCCTCGCCGGATGCGGTGGCGCAGTTGGAAGCGCCTGCTGTCGCACCCGGCAAGCACGCCCTGGTTGGCGTGCGTGTACTGGTCGTCGACGACAGCGACATCAACCTGGAAGTGACGAAGCGCATTCTCGAACTGGAGGGCGCGACGGTTCTGCTGGCGAGCAACGGACAGGAAGCCTTCGATCTTCTCGAGGTGCAACCACACGCCATCGACGTGGTGCTGATGGACGTGCAGATGCCAGTGCTCGACGGCCACGATGCCACCCGCCGCATCCGCCTCGAACTGAATCTGGCCGACCTGCCGATCATCGCGCTGACCGCCGGCGCACTGAGCAGCGAGCGACAGCGTGCCACCGCGGCCGGAATGGACGACTACCTTGTCAAGCCATTCGATGCCCAGTCTCTGGTTACCAGCATTCTGCGCCGCGTTGCGCCTGCGCGCGGCCAACCCGTGCGGCCGTTCGACGGAGTGCCCGACACGGGGGCGCCGGAAGCGCCGCCGTGGCCGGAGATCGAAGGCATCGACTCGACCGACGCGCGCGAACGCCTGAGCGATGACTTCGTCCTATTCAGATCGATGCTCAAGCGGCTGCTCGACGAGTTCTCGGATGTCTCGATTCCGGTCCCCGTGGAAGGCCCGGTGGAACTCGCTGTTCATGCCAGCCGTATGCACAAGCTGCGGGGCAGCGCGGGCATGCTCGGGGCCAAGGAGATCCATCAGTTGGCGGGCGAAGCCGAGGCGGCCTGCGCCGCCGGGGAATTCGAGCGATCCGTGCATCTCGCGACCCGGATTGCCACCAAGCTGCAGCGGCTGCGGGAATTGGCGGCCCCCGCGTTGGCGGTGATCGCGTCGGGCCAGATCGAGGATGCTTCACTGACCGGCGGTGATGCCCTCGAGCCGCGGGCCGTGGCCGATCTTGTCAGTCTGCTGCGCCGGCAAAGCATGTCGGCGATCGAGCGCTTCAGTGGTCTGTCGCCACAGCTTCAACGGCTCTTGAGCAAGAGCTCGTTCGAACGCGTGCGCGAGCATATCGACAACCTGCAGTTCAGTGACGCGGCCAATGCGCTGGAGGAGGGGCAGTTGTAGACCCCAGCACCCGGATCAACCGCGCGCCAGCACTGGCTTGAGTGCCGCCTCGTGTGGCTGCGTGCGCTACCGACCAGCACCTCGGGCGTTCTATCGCCCACATCGGCGCCGCCCTTCACGCCGCCGTCCGGCCCGAAGGCGATGACCCAGTCGACTGCGGTGATCGCGTCGAGGTCGTGCGCGATCACAGCCTGGCGTGACGGCACCATGCATCCGGTGACGTCGTCGCCGGAGTTCTGGCTCAAGGTCGTTTGAGGCGTGAGACCGGGACAATGAAGTCTGCAGCAGTCGGCTTTGCGGCGATCCAGTTCGACTTCCGTACGTCTGCAGTGGGTCGGGAGCGTTACGATCGGACGGGCCGCTTTGGAGCGGCAGACGGCCATGAGCCGACGGTCGCCAGTGACAGCTTCCAGGCTGATCGGTGCCACGCTAAAGTAGGTGGTCTGAGTACCTGGGGTGTACCCAATGCCAAGTGATCATCACCGCCGCCTGTCTTGTTGGTGGATATGTCGGACATTCGCAGCGATCTGCCTGTCTGCGCTGGCCGCAGCATCGTGGGCGACGACGTCCGATTCGTCCGACGTTGAATCGCGCGTGACGGCGGCGGCACGCGTGCTCGATGGCAGGACTCAATCACGCGCCATGATCGTGGAGTGCGCGAGACGATTCGCTCCCGAACTGGATGCAAGGTTCTTCTTGTCGTTCTGGGAGACGAAGCGGTTCGAGATATTCGAGGGTGCGAGGCAAATCGTCCGCGACGCTGCGTCTGAAATGCACGCGGCGTCCGTCCCGACGAGCGCCGAGACCGTCTCGACCGGCATCGATGGCCAGGATCCGCAGCTTGACTCGACGCGCTGCGACCAGCTTCTGAGGGGTACAGGCAGAGTCGCGCAGGAGATCACAAACATCTCTGCGGACGATGTTGAACTCATGCGCAGGGCGTATCGCTCGCTCGATCCTGATCCCCACGTCGCTCGCGACCGAAGCCTGCGCAACGACTGCATGAAGGCCAATTTCAACTCGGGACACCGAGACTTCGACGGCGCATCACGTCGCTGCGATTGCGTGCTGAGCGAGATGGACAGGCTCCCGCAAGACCAACTGGATGACTGGTTCGCCAAGGCTCGCTCGGGCGCGCCGGCTCAGATGACGGTGCAACCTTGGTGGAGCGATCTCGCGCCGAAGCTCCAGGCCTGCTCAGCGTTGAAATAGCATCCCAACCATCGGTCGCCACCTGCCGGCTATCCGGCAAGCGCCTGCCCCTGAGATCCGCAACGGATCTGCAGCGTTACGATCGACTGTGCCGCTTTCGGGCTGCACGCGGCCAGAAGCAGGCACTCGTGACCGACCGCTCCTGGGTATCCTGCGAACATGACCCTGATATGCTGCCACCCCTGCCGAACGACAAGTGCGACGTGCGCCGAGCCGCGGCGCTGGTTGCGTGTGGCTATCCTGCTGTCGAACCGGTGCTGCCACGGCTTCTTGAATGGATTCAAGACGGCAACTGGCCAGTTGCCCGCGTGCTTGCCCCGTTCCTGGCGACCGTAGACGCGGCTCTTGTGCCGCACGCCCAGCGAATCCTCAACGGCGACGACGACACGTGGAAGTATTTTCTTGTTCAAGACGTCGTGGCAAAGTCAGCGGAGCTGGCGGTACT
>Ga0302314_10016808_pt1 | contig 12328 bp, 13 predicted proteins | sample III_Palsa_N2_3_FD_200533 | JGI IMG/M metagenome (GOLD analysis project Ga0302314, IMG submission 200533) | Peat permafrost microbial communities from Stordalen Mire near Abisko, Sweden - III_Palsa_N2_3 | ecosystem: Environmental > Terrestrial > Soil > Palsa > Peat permafrost | place: Sweden...
ACCACATCCAGACCAGCGGCCGCTCGCTGCACGCACAAGAGATTCAGTTCAACGACATCCGTACCACGCTGCAAGCGATGTACGCATTGTTCGACAACTGCAACAGCCTGCACACCAACGCCTACGACGAAGCGATCACCACGCCCACCGAAGAAAGCGTGCGCCGCGCCGTCGCGATCCAGATGATCATCAACAAGGAACTCGGCCTCAACTTCAACGAGAACCCCTGGCAAGGCAGCTACGTCGTCGACGCACTCACAGACCTGGTGGAAGAAGCCGTATACAAAGAGTTCGAAGCGATCAGCGAGCGCGGCGGCGTGCTCGGCGCCATGGACACCATGTACCAGCGCGGCAAGATCCAGGAAGAGTCGATGTACTACGAGCACAAGAAGCACGACGGCTCGCTACCACTGATCGGCGTCAACACCTTCCTGCCAAAAGACCACGGCGGCGAGATCGCCACCGAGATCGAGCTGATCCGCTCGACCGAAGAAGAGAAGGGCCAGCAGATCCAGAACGTGAAGCTCTATGGGGAGGCGCGCAATGCGCTCGCTTCAGATAGCCTCAAGGTGCTGCAGACGACGGCGCGGGATCGGCGCAATGTGTTCGAGCAGTTGGTTGAGGCGGTGAAGTACAACTCGTTGGGACAGATTTCCCATGCGTTGTACGACGTAGGTGGCGAATACCGTCGCAACATGTAAGCGATCCGCTTGAACCCTCTCCCCGATGGGGAGAGGGCAGGGTGAGGGGCGGGTGCTCGCGATAGGCTTGAGCGGTGTGGGCTCGTATGTGTGCCCTAAAGTCTCTGAGCCGAATCCCGGGAGCCGACAATGATTAAGCTGAAATCGATCGAGTCGAAAGGCTGCTATCGATTGCTCCTGCGTTTTTCTGGCGACACCAGTGGTGTGTACGACTTCACGCACTTCGTCGAGGCCGCGACCGAGATGACTGCACCATTGAGTGATCCACAGTTCTTCTCGCGCTACTTCATCGAGCTGGGCGCACTTGCGTGGCCCAATAGTTTCGAATTGAGCGCCGAATCATTGCATCGACGTCTGCAGGAAACCGCTGTCCAGCGCAACAACGCCGAAGTGGCTTGAGCAAGGTGCATAAGATGCTGAGCAAATTCGCGCTGCCGAATCCTCATCCTGGCGAAGTGCTGCTCGAAGAGTTTTTGAGGCCTATGGGCATTAGCCAGAATGCCTTGGCGCGCGCTGTAGGTGTGCCTAGACACCGGATCAACGAGATTGTGCTTGGCAAGCGTGGTGTGGCGGCAAATACCGCTGCGTGCTTGGCAATGGTCCTGGGAACCAGCGAACGCTTCTGGTTGGGACTTCAGGCAGACTACGATCTCGAGGAAGCCCATCGTGCAGTGGGGAAGGCCGTCGACTCAGATTGAGTAGATTGCGGCGTGAGAGTGCGGGACCAATGACTGGCGGCGCCCCGCGTTCGATTTAAGTACGTCCGTCCCCTTTGGTCATGCCTCTTAAGCGGCCACAAGAAGTGCCGTTTCTTCCTTAAACGAGAACCGCTTCGAGATGCAAACGCTGTCCCTGCGTGGGCCGCGCGACAGCTCGAGTGTTAGCAGGCTATCCTGTGGGAAAGCCGGGCTAAGCTCAAGTTTGAGATACTCGAACAGTTGGCGATCATGAACTGCAATCATCACCTGGCGGCCATGCTCTTTCGACAATGTCCTTAGCAGCGCCGCGAATTGGGCAATATGGACGTCATCCATCGATTGCACCGGATCATCAAGGATCAGCCAGGGCAGCTCTCGAGGCACTGAGAGGTGCAGTGCGATAAACAGTGTCAGTGCGGCCGTATTTAGATTGCCTGCGCTCAGCATGGCGCCAGGCGTTCCACCAGCGTCGCCGCCGTCCCGATGTTCCGTGATGAGCTTGGGCTGGAGCTTAAGAGTGGACGATTCTGGGATCCGAAATGCTGGCACGAATGGCTCGCCAGGCGCCAACCGCACGAACAGATCGCGCCATACGCGATTGAGCCGGTCATTGAACTCACGTCGGATGACAGCAGAGCGAACATTGTCGACAGCGCTTCGGATCACATTGCCCTGTTCGCGCAGCGCCTGCGCTTGCTCGAGGGCCTGCTCGACGCGCTGCCATGATGAAAAGTCGACAGAAATCCGTTCGTCAGCTTCTTTCCGGCGCATAACCAACGAGCGGATCGTGGCGATTTGGTCGGCACCTCTACGCTGCATCGATAGTCGCTCCTCGAGGCGCGTCGCCTGGCTCGTGAGAAGCACGTCCAGCCGCACCGCAGCCGCCTCAAACGACTCGCCCTCCTCGAGCACGGGCGCTCCAGTCGAAAGCGCAAAATCGTTCAACGTATCGCGCGCAGACGCAAGCGACACATGGCTTGACTGAGCTTGGGTCACTGCACGCCGCGCAGCGATGTCAGCGGAACGTAATCGCCCACCTTCGCGCAGCGTCTCATTAATGGTCTCGAGCTCATTGATTAGTAACTTGATGGAAGCTAGCCGCCGATCAAGCTCGGCCAACGCTTCCTCACCAAGCCTGCGCGCAGCAATCGCCTCAATCTCACGGTTCAGTCGCTCGATGTTGACCTGCGCTTCGCTACGAGTGCGTCCAAGGGTCAGCAACCGCTCTGCGGATGCTGAGAGCATCCGCACCTTGCTATGGATATGCTCGCCGAGCGGGACGGTGCTCACCTCGCCAAAATCTCGATCGCAGACTGGGCAAGTCTCGTCAGCGATGAACGACGTCAACTCAGCCAGTGCCGCTCCGAGACTGCCCGAGCTCTTCGACAATCGCGTGACTTCTTCATCAATCGTGTCACGTTGACGCTGCGCCACATCGCGCTCATCCTGCGCGACCGTATGTCGTGCAATGTCCGCCCGCGCCTGCGACGCGCGATCATAAAGCTGCTTCAACTCGGTGCTCAAGCGTACATGCGCGGCTTCCGCGAACTGCTCCGGATCGCTTGGCAGCGAGACATCGGGTAGCAAGTCTTCGACTCGGCTGCGGAGCGTGCTGACACGTTCCCCATATTCTGCCTCCCATCGAGCAAACGCGCTGCTGGCTTCGTCTGCGCCAGTCGGCGTGAAGGCTGCGTTAGGATTGATCGCGCTTTGCGCAGCATCGATCTCACGCCGGATCGAAGCCAGTCTCCGCTGCTTGTCCGTTACTTGAGCGAATGTCTTGGGGTCATTGCTATCCGAAAGCGCCGCTGCGACCACATCTAGCGTTTCGTCCTGCACCTTGACCGACAGCTCTAGCACTGTGCAGAGCGTTGCGAGCTCTCTGACTGTGCTCCGAAGTTGCTCATTCAGTCCGTCGCGGGTCTTTCTCTGGTCGGATAGCAGCCGATCAAACTGCGACTTTTCATTCTCCGCTGCCAGCCAGCCGTCCACATTCTTGCGGACGTTGCGCACGTCCGCGAGTGGCTTTAGCCCGGCTTCAAGCGCGTCCAGTTGATCGAGTCCCAGTAGCTTGGCCACAAACTGAGCTAGGGGTGATGCCGCATCGTTCCCAGCGTCCTGATAAAGCTGGAGCAGCTGCCCGAGCAGAGACTGTGGCAAAAATGCGCGCTCCCGGAAGAATGCGGCACGCTGATCGTCTAGCGCGGCGATCGACTGCGCACCGGCGGCATTTAATGCAGCCCTAAAGCTTTGTTCCGATGTTCCTGCCAGCGTTCGCAACAGTACGTTGCCCTGGGTAGCTGAGCGATGCAGCAACTGTTTCTCATAGCCCGGGTCGGCGCGCTCCAACGACTGGACCTTCCCCGTCAGCGCTAACTCAACCGCGGAGAGCAAGCTCGTTTTTCCGGCACCATTCTCTCCGTGAACGAGCACTACATTGGCGTCAAGCGGGGCGTGGATCTGGCCGCGGATGCTGCGGAAATTGTTGATGTCGAGGCTCTTGAGCATGAGGTCGCTCACGACTGATCCTCTCCAACTTCGGGCTGGAACGCGCCGTTGATCATCAGCGCCACAGCATCGGTGACCGCCTGCTCCCCAGCACTCGATGCGGTGATCACCGCATCGACAAGAGTCATGCTCATGCCAGCGGGAAGCGCGCGAATAAGCTGCTCAATGGACGTGCCACCACCGTCCTGAATCTCTGCGAGCGGAACTGGAAGCGTGAGTGGCAGGAGCACGCGAATACGATCGTCGAGCTGGCGCACTGCGGTCTCGTCCGCCGGTTTTCCCTCGTCATCGAGAGCGATGCTTTCGACCTGCAACACGCGGCAGGTCTCGGATAGTGCTTCGATACCTTCCGCCAGCACTGCACCTGCAAGGATTACGGTCACGACATAGCGTGAGCCTGTAACGTCGAGCGCGCGGCTCAACGCTTCCACCCGTTGTCGGACCCGACCACCATCGCGATCGCCAAAGTCTCCGGTCGTCGTATCGATCAGGAGTACCAAGTCCAGCGATCTACCGTCGCTACCACGCATTGCACCGGTGAACGCGAACTCGACGCCCGCAACTTTGAAGGGCGTCGACAGATCCCCATAGTTGGCACCGCAGAGCCGATCGTGGATGGCTTGTATGAGGGGCGAGCCTGTCACAGTATGAAATCCTCAAAAAATTGCTGTTGCAGCGTCGCGGCATCGACGCAGCGCGCAAGCAGATCGCCAAGGCTGACGTGAGTCTCACCGATACGTCCGGTCCGCCCCGGCGCCGCGCGAACGCGCCGCGCGCTTGCACCGCCTTCCACCATCTGATGCCAGGTATCGTCGGCATGGATGACAATCGCATTGTCATTGGCGAAGGCGCCGTTGCTCTTGAGGGCGATCGCTTCCGTGGCAGACTTTACGACGAAGAGCGGGCGATCTAGTCCGCCAAGACGCAACGCGCGAGCTGTCATCGCTCCTGACGTCAGCGCATTTGACGTCGGTTGACGTAGCTCCCAAAGCCCAACTGCCCGTCCATACTGGAGTAGTGACAATGCGACCCCAAGGCGACCCAGGCCCATGGCTTGGGCGTTCTGATCAGCCGCAAGGAGATTGGGCGTCAAGTTGCTCAATGTCTCATAGGCATCCGGATTTGCGGGGAGGGTGCCCCCGCGGAACAGCGAGAGCGTACGCGACCACAGCGCAATGGCACGGTTCACAAAGGCGGTCCTGCTTTGCACCGCGGGAACGAGTGCCGCTAGATCAGATATGTCGTTCCTCAACGCCTTAAGCAAGGGTCCTAGTGCGCCCGCGATTGGCTCTTTCCCCATGGTAGCGAGGCTGAGCTCCATCAATCGGATGAGCTTGTCCGCAAGGAGCTTCAGGACGAGCGCAATTAGCACCTTCTCGCCCCAGGCGCGCAGCAGCGTGGCCTCATGGACGGCAGCAGGATTTTCATTGTATGCATCGGCATAGGTCAGGCGCAGCACGTCACGCTGACCCTGCTGGATCTCGTCCTCGCAGAAGACATGCGCTGGGGCAGCCGGTGCGCAAGGCCAAGGCCATGCATGCACTGCCTTAGCGCGAGCGAATAGAGTCTGGAGATTATTGTCCTGGATCGAAAGCCCAAGCACGAGCGTCTTCTGGGCTGTCGCAAGGCCGACGACGGTGTTGCGCATGGCCGCGAAATCAGCCTTCTCTGGCCAGTCGATGATCTGGGTGTAGCTCCCGGTCAGGAATCGCCGAAAGACCGACGGCTCCCGTGCAGCATGCACGATGCAACCATGGAACTTAAGCAACCGCGCCCGACCTGCGGGTCCCCGGAGCTGGTTGGGATCGACAACGACCTGGATGATTCCAGGTACGCCGTTGCTCAACCGCTCAACGGCTGCTTCGATGAAGCCATCCCAATTAGCCGAGGCAATGGCCTGAACTGCGCCCTCGAGGATGAGGATCGCGACGCACAGGTGCTCAGCGGCTGGTGGTTCGGGGTGCTCGAAAGCACGTCTTATATCGATCGCATTCCACAGGATGAAGTCTGCGTCCGTTCCGGTGATGCGGATGTCCAGCACGCGAGAATATTTGCTCCATAGGCGGCTGATGATCGCGTCATGCTCCGGCCAGCCCGCCAGCGGTTGTCCGTACTGCGCTTGGACTCGTGACGGCTCGATCTCAGCAAGCCCAAGCGCCTCCTCGAGCGCTGGAATATAGGTAGCCGTGGTCGCGGGATCGATTGCTTTCTCGCGGATATAGTTGAAAGCCTGCTCGATGAGGTTGCCGAGATTCGGGGCTTGCCTTGAAATTCCCGAGCCGAGCCAAAGTGCAAACTCGCCATTCTCAACTGCTTCGGCGACGGGCGCGAACTCAGCCTCGAATTTTGCGAGCACCTCTCGCACGGTAATCTCGTTGGCTGTTGGAGTCAGCGTCATGCCTCTTTCTTCTTCCGATCACGACGTGGTCGCGTCGTCCCCTCAAGTAACGACACTATAATGTTTCCCCCGAACAAAAGGGGTAGTGTCATTTTTCTCAGTGAATCTCTTTTCCCCTCTTGTCTAGGTCGCAGGCCTGCCTGAGCGCCTTCCTGAGCAATGTTTCATAGAGCTGAAGTCGCAATCTGATACCGATATGCATCACGCTTAGCCAGTAGCCCAAGATCAACACAACGATCAAAAAGATCTCCACCCAGCTGGGATGTGGCGGCCAGTGCATATCCTTGAACTGCAAGTAGAGCGCGATGACGATGGGCAGGGCACCGAGCTTTTCGATGCTGCCTGTGAGTATAGGGAGCTTCTCCGTCATCCGCTCGTAGCGGTAGCTGATGAATTCGCTCAACGTTTCGCGTTGATCGAGGGGGAATGTTCGTAGCCACTCGACGAGCGCCAGATGATGAGGCAAGTCGAAATCCAGCTGCCCGACAAAATCGCGGCGCTCGTTGGCAAACGTTGGCCACCGCTTCGGTATCTGAGAAATGGCAGCGATGACGACGCCAGTGATTTCCGCAGCCACGCCGATGTAGGCGAGTACGAAGGTGTACATCGCGTTGCTCGGAAGCAGCTTGACGCACAGCAAGCCAAACAGCGCGCCGGCAGCTGCAGCAGACAATCCCCATTTGGCTTTCTTCGGAAAGGTAGCCGTCTCTAATGGAGATTCTGGCAGCGCTTCGATCCTTGCATCCAACTCGGCAAACGTGAGCTTCGGTGATTCCATGCGTTGCCGCTCCCTGGGGATTTGCTTCGTCTTTCGGATGCTCTAAGTGGAAAGGACTCTTGTGAAGTGTCCATTTTTTGGGGCGGACACTTTTCCGGCGCCAGCTTAGACCGCCGTATCTTGAAGATGAGTGGTAGCGACAAGCTCGCGCGAAACCAAAAATCCGTCTTTGTAGCGCTCTGCGCTGTGTACTCTCATCAGCATGCGCAAAATTTCTTGACCGGTTGGCGGACTCTTGTTCATTTCTTCGTAGGTGACCATTTCTGGCCACCGGGGATGTTCAAGAAGCCTTTCTCGGATCTGCTGAACGATAGAGATTTCCTTATCGCTTATTCCGAGAAGGGCCCCGAAGAGCTCGAAGTATAGACATAGGAGAAAAAGGCTGTAGATCTGCGCAAAAGCTAAGTAGTAGGCGTCAAAGTTGCGCGGCGAAAATTTGACGTTAATAGGATCTTCCCCCCAGCCACTTCTCAGAAGAACTTGCGGGTTGAAATGAACCATGCCCGATGTCAGTCGGTAGAGATAGTCATATACGGTCGTTAACAGATCGAGATGATGTTTCTCCGCGATTTGCCTGGTACTCGGCATGTATCTTTTTCTCAGGCCGGGCCAGCCGTTGCCTTTCCAGATATCTCTGATCCTGTCCTCGATTTCTTCGAGGGATGTGTCCTTCAGACGAAGAATGGGCTGATCTGGCCGTACAGCATCGAAGAACGCAGCCTGCACCGCGAAGCGATCGCGTAGCTCGTGCATTGTCAGAAGCTGCGCGAGTTCGTCGCGCTCTGCTACTTCGATCTTTGCCATGAATCCAAGCACAATCACGTCCTCACACACACTACGGAGCGATGGGACGAGAAAGAAACTAATCCGCGACTTCTTCCTTGCGTGAGCCTCGCATGCAAGCTCATATGCTTTCGATAGAGATGCCCTTACGCAGCACTCGTACCGCGTGCTGGGTTCAAATGTACATTCGATTGCGGTCTCCATAAAGGGCTTCAACCGCTTTAGAAGGTTAGATATGGATAGTGGTTTTGACATTTTAAAGAGCTCAGGGTCAGGTTTTTTTTCGCGACGTCTTGAGAATCAAGGGCGTCAAGCTCATTTGTTTGAGATGGTCTCACGGGTCTTCAGAGCAAATTATTCTGGTCACACCGCTCTCGTGCTTCTGCAAGCTGGATATTTTGCGCAACCCCAGAAGTGATCTTTGGTCTGACGGTTTGAGCGCTGAACCATATCGCTGCCGCACTTTGGACAGAGGTGATTGGCTGGAGGTGTCGAGTCAGGGTATGTCGTGTCGGCGGCTATGGTTTCTGTCCTCGCTGCTTTATCGGACGGCGTCTGACCTTCGCGCACCATCGCAAGCAACGCCTCACCATGAATCAGCTCAATCGGCTTGCCCCGCGCAAACCGCTGCGCGTCCCCGGTGTAGTCGCCCACTGCGACGATCTTTACCGCCGCCGCGCCGTGATGCGCCAGCAAACCAAACATCTCCCGCACTATCTTGACGTCGACGCGCTGCGTCTTCCACTGTTTGCACTGCACGAGCGTGGTCTTACCATCCTTACGCAGGATCAGGTCGATTCCGCCATCCGCGCCGCCCAGCCCAGTTTCCTGGATGGCGTAACCGCGACGGCGAAACGCCTCGCCCACGAGCATCTCAAACTCGCGCCAACTCATGGCGCGTAAGCTGTCGAGCCCGGTCTGCGTATCCAGTAAGCGTCTGCGGCTACGTTGACGAAGGAAGGAAATGAGAGCGCCAAACCAGCAGATGCCCAACGCCATCCACCCGAGGGGCGCATAAATACCGCCAGCGGCCTGCTTGCCCACGCCCATCAGCACGGGGCTGCTGGTTGAGGTGAGGTACCAGCCGATGCCGTAGCGAATGCTGATGTATGCGAGCAGACCAAGCACGATGCAGGCCGGCCATGGCAGCGAGATCAAGACTTCGAAACCGCTTTCCTTGCGTCTTGCCATGACTCCCCCCTGAGTGATGCGCCGCCCGGCAACGATAGCGCGAATGTGTTGGTGTCGCTACGCACCCGTGCGGTATCTGCTTTTCAGATATTTCCAATCAACGGATAGTGTTGTCAGGCGGACGGCTGTGTTCGCGATATCGCCAGAGCAGGGACGCCATGACCCACGATCGCCTCGTTTTCGGAGTCACCATCGACCAGATCGACGAGCTCAACAGTCTGCTCCGGACAATCACCGCCAATGGAGACATGGTCACGAACTGCTATGCGGACGCCTTGCATGCGCGAACCGTGTCGACAGTGGGAGAGGCGATCTTTAGCGCAGCCCTTGCTGTAGGGGAGGTCTTCGATAAGGTCAAAGAACAGAGACTTCAAAACCGGGACGCAGGAAGTTAAAAGGGCTAACTGGTCGGAGCTGGCAAGAGTCTGAGGGTCGGAAGCGGACACTGCGTGACTGCTTCCAAGCCCAGTTAAGCTAAGAAGCAATCGCCTCCAAATTCAAAACGCGACAAGCGGAGCGATGGTCATGGCCGCTGCAATGAGCGATCTAATCTGGGCTTCCGAATAGGGCGGCATTCTTCACCGCTGCATAGATCATGAGGAAAATACCCAAGGCAATCAGTCCGGCACTGGATGCCGCAGAGTACCCGCCTCCTACAACACCATTTATGGCGTAGGTAAGGCGCCACTTCTTCTTATCGACTCGTGTTCCAACCGGTAGCCACTTCGGTAACGAATACTCCGCAGGTACCGCAACAAACGTCTCGGAGGGGAAAAAGGTGTCAGGGACAATTCCTGACACCGTGCCGGCTCCTGGGATGAAGCCCCCACACGGCTTTCACTGATCGTCTTACGCTTGGCTCACGAGCGATGCTGTCGCGCATGGCCCGACATCCACGCCACGATATCGCCGGCATACCGCAGCACGTAGTGCAGCGGGGCAACAACCGGTTGCCGTGCTTTTTGGACGATGAAGATCGCCAGCGTTACCTGCAATGCCTGAGCCATGCACTCTTGCGCTTCGGATGCCGACTGCACGCCTATGTGCTGATGAGCAACCATGTGCACCTGCTGCTTACGCCGGAAGAGGCGGGCGCAGTCTCGCGGCTGATGCATACTTTTGCGCGCAACTATGCGGGTCTGTTCAATGGCAGGCACGGCCGTACCGGAACCCTCTGGGAGGCGCGCTACAAGGCATGCCTAGTAAACAGCGACGGAGGCAGTTAAGTCGAAGCGCCCTCGGACGATTCCTTCGTGGATCTGAGGCATGACTGGACGGCTTACTGCAGAGCGTTCATTCAACCGAAATCGAAACGTAGCTCACGCGCTCAGTGATCGTCGTAGTGATCGCGACAGGCGAGGATGGTGACAGTCTTCTCGTCAGCCTGATAGATCACGCGGTGCTTGTCGTCGATTTTGCGGGACCACCAGCCGGCCATGTCTCCGCGCAGTTGCTCCGGCTTACCGATGCCGTCGAACGGTTCGCGTCGACACCCCTTCACCAACGTATTGATTCGTTTCAGCGTCTTTTTGTCTCGTGACTGCCAATCTACGTAGTCCTCCCAGGCGAGGGTTGACCACAGGACAGCCCGACTCAAGCGTTGCGCTCTTCGTGGTCGTCAATCTCGACCAGATCGTGTTGCTTCGCCTTGTCAGCTTTTAGTTCGGCAATCGACTCCATTAGGCGCTTGCGGTTACCCCCGCGCAGCACGTACTCGGTCTCCACCATGCTGTTGTAGCTGGCGAGAGATAGCACCACGACAGCGCGCTCGCCATTGTTGTCGCCACGACGCGTGATGATGGTGGGCTCTACGTCGTCGATGACCTTGTCGAGGACGCTCGCGAGGTTGTTCCGAACTTCTGAATAATTGATCGCGCGCATTGGGTTCTCCTTGAGCCCGCAGTAGGGAGGAGTCTTATTACTTGTTCAACTCACAGGACAAGTCTACGCGCGTCAACTACTCACACGCAACGCCGCGCGGTAGTTTCGGCCAGTGATCATGACGTTTGAAGCGCGACAATATCTTGCATATTCAATCACTTAATACTAACGTCGGGCGACGCATCGACTCGTTCTCACGGACCCTCCTAGGGCACGTGCTTTGATGGACTGAAGTAGAGCCCGACGGTTAGGTGCATTTTGCTAGTTTGCTAGCCCGGGCGATCTCTCCGCGCCACGTCGGGGTTATATCGGTCGCCACAGCATGGGTGTTCGATTGAACGAGGTCTCCGATCAAAGGGATGTGCCGCTGCAACGTCGGCGTTTTCGTCGCACGGCTGACGAGATTGTTGCGGAACTCCGCCTCGTCAGCCTACGCGGCGACCGCGGAAAATTGTGCGCAGAGACTGTCGCCTCCGTTGTTCTGGCCGTATATCTCGCAGACGTCTTCAACCTCAAGGAGCGCTGGTGGGTGGCGCTAAGCGCCTATGTGCTCATCAGGCTGAACCCTTGGATGGTCTTTCGGCGCTGCCTGGAGCGGCTTACGGGCACGGTCGTTGGAGCGGCAAGCGGTGCGCTGCTCGCCGTTCTCATTTTTCACGACGCCTGGTTGACCATTCTGGCGCTCGCGCTGGTATCCGGCCTGGGTATTTATTGCATGCTCGGTTCGCCCTACGCGTATAGCTGGGTTCTTGGAACCGTCACTGCGCTTATGGTGCTCAGTGATCCTATAAGCACGGCTTTGCCAACTCAGCTAGCCATCAGCAGAATCCTGGATGTTGCGGTGGGAGTTTTTGCGGCGGCTACGATCTCGGCAGTGGCGTTGTGCATTGAACGTTTATTTCGCAGCGACGATTTTTCCGTCAACGCTTCCTCGGCAGGCGCAAGTAGCGCACAGAAGACTCCTGCGCCGCCCATCGTCGGGCACTCGCGATCCGCACGATTGTGGCAAGCCGTGCAGGGCGCCATTGCCATTGCGCTCATCGGCGGGGTCAACCATTTTCACGCGTTGCCAAATTTCGCGCAGTCGATGGTTTCGGTGGTTGCCGTACTACTTGTACCGTTATCTGTCCTGGTAGATGGACAGGTCATGGAAGCGGTGCACATGCGAATGCTTAATCGCTTCCTGGGCTGCCTTTGCGCTGCCTTGCTTGCGGCTGCGCTGTTACCGTTGATCGGTGGAATGCCTCTTGTGTGTCTGGTCGTTTTGGGCGCAGGGATTTGGTTGGCAGCACACGTACAGGCGGGTTCGGCGGAAGTGAGCTACATAGGAACCCAGTTCGGCGTCGGATTCATCATGATTTTTGTACAGGATCACGCGTGGTCAACCGAT
>Ga0302314_10016809_pt1 | contig 12328 bp, 13 predicted proteins | sample III_Palsa_N2_3_FD_200533 | JGI IMG/M metagenome (GOLD analysis project Ga0302314, IMG submission 200533) | Peat permafrost microbial communities from Stordalen Mire near Abisko, Sweden - III_Palsa_N2_3 | ecosystem: Environmental > Terrestrial > Soil > Palsa > Peat permafrost | place: Sweden...
GAAGACGATCAGGTTGGCCGGGTTCATGAAGCCCGTCCGCCAGATCAGGCTGCCGATGAAGCCCAGTGCGACCAGCAGGATCGTGGCGTAGGGATGAGTCTCATGCCGGATCCCCGGGATCTCCCCGCGGCGCAAGCGAGGAAGTGACGGTGCCGTCGGGCGTCCGGTCCGCTCGGCGATGCGGCCGTGGCGGTCAAGCTTGGGAGCCCGTTTACGTAGCCGATTACCGCAGTACGGACACTCGGTGATATACGGGCTGACTTCAGATCCGCAGTTCTTGCAGATAACAAAGAGATCGGGACCGCCAGTGCTCACCTCTGGAAGTGTATGCCGTCACCCACGTCAATCCGAGCCCGTCTAGACTCGCCTGGAACTTTCGTTTATCCAACCGAGGTGAGCACGATGCCATTGGGTTACGACGGCAAGCTGTACATCCTGGCGTTCGACCATCGGGGGTCGTTCCAGACCAAGATGTTCGGGATCACAGGCACACCCACGCCTGAGGAGACTGAGACGATCTCAGACTCCAAGCGTCTGATCTTTGAAGGGATGCTGCAGGCCGTCACGCGGGGCGCAGACCCCGACGCCACCGGCGTCCTGGTTGACGAGCAGTTCGGCAGCGACATCCCGGCTCGGGCGCGCGATGCAGGGCTGCGATTGGCCATGCCCGTCGAGAAGTCCGGCCAGGAGGAGTTCGAGTTCCAGTACGGCGATGACTTCGACTCGCACATCGAGCGATACAACCCAGACTTCGCCAAGGTCCTGGTCCGCTTCAACGTCGGCGATGACGCGGACATGAACGCGCGGCAGCTCGCACGCCTCAAGCAGCTTTCCGATTGGCTGCACGAGCACGACCGCAAGTTCCTGTTCGAGCTGCTCGTTCCGGCGACTCCGGACCAGCTCGCCTCCGTCGACGGTGACTCCGACCGCTATGACGCCGAACTGCGCCCTGAGCTGATGCGCCAGGCGATCGAGGCGATGCAGGACTACGGCATCGAGGTGGACATCTGGAAGATCGAGGGCCTGGATGCAAGCGCCGACGCGGCGATGTTGGCCGAGCAGGCCCGCACCGGTATCGGTCGTGAGGGCGTGGTCTGCGTGCTGCTTGGTCGCGGCGCCTCGACTGCCAAGGTCGAGGAATGGCTCACCGTAGCCGCGCCGGTCCAGGGTTTTATCGGCTTCGCGATCGGCCGTTCGATCTGGTGGGACGCGCTCAAGGGCTGGCTCGATGGGAGCCTCCAGCGCGAGCAGGCGGTGACCCAGGTAGCCGACAACTACTTGCACTTCGTCAAGGTCTACGAGGGCGCTCTTGTCGCCTAGGGCGGCCTCAGGAGAGTCGGTGGGTGCGGCGTCGCTGCCCTCCACCGACTCTCAGTTCGTTGTAGGCTCGGCTTCGATGAAGATGCGTCAGAGTCTTGCTCAGCTGGAGCAGGAGTTCATGCACCAGCGCGAGCTCGAGTCGCAGCGGCTGGATCACCTGAAGCGCACGGCTGCCGTGCGCTCACGCCAGCGCTGGCGGGCGCGAGAGCGCAAGAAGAGCTCAAAGCGCTTCTACGTGCTCACGCTGTCCCTGATCCTCACAGCGGTGCTCGTCACGGTCGCGATGTTCGCGACGCTCTATCTACTGCTCTCGTAGCTCGGCGGACTCGGCGCGAGGCTGAGTCCGATCGTCCAGAGGACTACTTGGAAACGGACTCGCCGAGTCCCTGAAGAGCCGCGTCGACTTCAGCGGCTACGTCCTTGGTCTCCGCACCGGCCTCATCCTGGATCTCCAGGTAGACCTCCTTGCGGAACACGGGAACGTCACGCGGGGCCTGGATCCCGATGCGCACCTTCTCGCCAACAATCGCCAACACCGATACCTCGATGTTGTCGCCGATCATGATGCTTTGGTTCGACTTCCTGGTAAGTACCAGCATCGGAAAACACGCCTCCCGGCCCGAAAAAGGGTGATGGTCAAGCGCACCAACCCCCTAGGCGCGCCAATCAGACCGCAACTAGCATATCGCCGCGCGCGGCGAGCGTACAACTTTCCCCGCACGCTCCGATGTATTCTCAGGGTTTCTATGCCAAGACGATCGTTGCGACCGGAGCTGAACCGGATCCGTGGTTGGGTGCGCGATGGGCGCACCGACGCCTGGATCGCGCATCAGCTTGAGGTCACAGTTCAACAGATCCAAGCCTTCAAGCGTGAAAATGCGCTGGAGCCAGACGCCGATCCTGACACGGCCGTTGTTTCCGTCGACTTTGAAGACGGAATCGACCTTCGTGCCGAGGACGACGCTCTGATCGCTGCCGAGCTGGATGCTGAGGCGGAGGCTGCTGCCGCCGCCGATGATTCCGACGAGGACAGCGATGATGAGAGTGACAAGCCCAGGCGCCGGCGTGGCCGGCGCGGTGGTCGTTCAACCACGCGCACCAAGCGCAAGGCTGGCGACCCCCTTGAGGGCACTTTTGATCACGGTGATGAGGGCATCGGGCTGTGGCTCGATCCCGCCGTGCAGGATGACCCCATCTACGCCGAGCACTGGGCTGGCCATCGGCCAGTCGAGGTCTTGATCGAAGAGGACCGGATCGTCATCCGCCGAGCTGGCGGAGATGAGTCGGAGGACTCCGAAGACTGAACCGCACGGAGGCGGGGTGCGGCGCACAGTGCGCTGCACCCCGTGTCTGTCCGGCGACCGCGCGTCCGTCGGCCCCGTGCCTTCTCAGACGTCGTAGATGTCCGGCGGAGGATCCTGCTCCTCACGCCGTAGCCCACCGCCGTAGTCGGTGGCACTGCGCACGAAACGTGCGAACGCTGCCCCGGCGACTATCCCCATGTCCCAGGCCTCGGGATGGCTGGGTGCCGTGCGGTAGGCGATCTCGTAACACCAGTCGGTCCCCTGCTGTAGGTAGTAATCGGTCAGCTCATCGGCTGTGAACCTGCCGCCGAGGCGCCTGCGCAGTTCCAGGACGATCTGATCGACCACCTGCTCGTAAATACGACGCTCGACCGGCTCGGCCTCGCGTACGCGCCGCTGCCCGTCCTCCCAGAGGCCGGCGATCTGATCGAAGCCGGTCACCGGCGAACCGCCGGCCGTGGTCTCAGCTGCCCGCGCGTGAGGTCACAGCGTATGCCCGCTCGCCCAGCCGGACCATCCCCAGCTGGCGGGCGTCGTTCATGATCGTCCCGGGCTGGCTGAGCGCCGCCTTCTGGCCCTCCAGCTGCTGGTTCTGCTGGCGCAGTGAGTTCACCAGACTGCTCTCCTGCGCGGCCTGCTGATGCGCGGAGTACATCGCCAGCCCAGCCTTGACCGCGATCCAACCGGTCAGCGCGAACACAACGACCATCACCGCACGGAACTTGCGGTCCCAACCCACCTTTGACTTCGGCAGCCCGCGCGTTACCGCACGCGGACGTGCAGCACTGCCCTGCGTAGAGCGGGCGTTGCGAGCTGTGGACCTCTGGCTGGCGGGCGGCATGCCTTAGGCCCTTTGTTCGCCGCCGCCAGTTTCCTTCCTGCTGCAACAAAAATTTCCGCGTGATCGCAGGTTAGGCCTGGGTCGCCTTGAACGCCTTACGGCCCAGATACTGCGCGTCTTGACCGAGCACTTCCTCGATCCGCAGCAACTGGTTGTACTTGGCCACGCGGTCCGTGCGCGAGGGTGCTCCGGTCTTGATCTGGCCGCAGCCGGTCGCAACCGCGAGGTCGGCGATGGTCGTGTCCTCGGTCTCGCCTGAGCGATGCGACATGACGGCCGTGTACCCAGCCTCACGCGCCATCCGAATCGCCGCCAGCGTCTCCGTGAGCGTGCCGATCTGGTTGACCTTGATCAGGATCGAGTTGGCCACATGCGAGTCGATGCCGCGCTTGAGGCGCTCGGTGTTGGTCACGAACAGGTCGTCGCCAACGAGCTGAACGCGATCACCCAGCCGTTGCGTCAGCGTCGCCCAGCCGTCCCAGTCCTCCTCGGCCATGCCGTCCTCGATCGAGATGATCGGGTAACGGTTGACGAGGTCGGTCCAGTAGCCGGCCAGTTCGTCAGCTGTGAGCGTCCGGTTCTCGTGCTCCAGAACGTACGCCCCGCCCTTGTAGAGCTCTGAGACGGCCGGGTCGAGGGCGATGGCGATCTGCTCACCAGGGATGTAGCCGGCGGCACGGATGCCGGCCAGCAGCACCTCAAGCGCCTCCTCGTTCGAACTCAGGTCCGGAGCGAAGCCACCCTCGTCACCGACGGCCGTGCCGAGGCCGCGGTCGTGCAGGGTCTTCTTGAGGTTGTGGAAGACCTCAGCGCCCATGCGAAGGCCCTCGGAGAACGACTTGGCGCCGACCGGGACGATCATGAACTCCTGGAAGTCGACCTTGTTGTCCGCGTGGGCGCCGCCATTGAGCACGTTCATCATCGGCACCGGCAACAGTCGCGCCGTATCGCCGCCGAGGTACTTCCAGAGCGGCAGACGCTCCTCCGCGGCGGCCGCGTGGGCGGCTGCCAGCGAGACGGCGAGGATCGCGTTGGCGCCCAGGCGTGACTTGTTGGGCGTGCCGTCGAGGCTGATCAGAGTGCGGTCGAGCGCCGCCTGGGCGGCCGCCTCCATCCCGCGGATCGCCGTTGCGATCTCCCCATTGACGTTCTGGACCGCCTTGGTGACGCCCTTCCCGAGCCAGGCAGCGCCACCGTCACGCAGCTCCGTGGCTTCGAACTCGCCGGTTGACGCGCCCGACGGAACGGCTGCGCGTCCCCAGGCGCCAGACTTGACGCTCAGCTCGACCTCAACCGTCGGATTGCCGCGACTGTCGAGGATCTGACGGGCGTGGACATGCTCGATCTGGCTCATAGGTCGGTCGGTCTCCTGGGTCTGTGTGGGCGGGCGGCAGGTGGCCGCTGCTAGGGCGTCTCTTGGCGCTGCTACGGCGTCTCTTGGGTCAGCCGCGCCTGCGCGTAATACGCCAGTTGCTCGGCTGGGTCGAGATCGTTCCAGTTTCGGCCGTGCGATGCGGCCAGGTCAACCCCAGCCTGAACGCGGCCGCGAAAGCGGTCAGCGGCGGAACGCAATGCAAGCTCCGGATCGAGCTTGAGTTTGCGGGCCACGTTGACGGTCGCGAACAGCACGTCACCGAGTTCGTGGAAGCGTTCGTCGTCGGTCTCCGCGGCGATCAGTTCGTCCAGTTCGTCACGCACCGACTGCAGCGGCTGCTCCACACCCTCGAAGTCGAACCCGCTCGAGGCGGCGCGTCGCTGCACCTTGCGCGCGTAGAGCGGTGATGGCAGGTTCTCCGGAACCTCGCCGAAAACCCCGGGCTCACGTCCCGCCTCCGTCTGCTTGATCGCGTCCCAGTTCTTCAGGACCTCCGCAGCACTCTCCACCTCGACCTCACCGAAGATGTGCGGGTGGCGGCGGATCAACTTCTCCGTCGTATTTCGCGCCACCTGAGCCAGGTCACCGGCGCCCCGCTCTTCGAGCAGGAGCGCCAGGAAGTGGACCTGAAACAGGACGTCGCCAAGCTCATCGAGGAGCTTGGCGTCGTCCCTGCGGTTGGCGGCATCCGCCAACTCATATGCCTCTTCCAGCGTGTGCGGGACGATCGTTCGCTCGTCCTGCTCACGGTCCCACGGACACTCCCGCCGTAGGCGGCGAGTGATCGCGTCGAGACGCTCCAGCGCGGCTGGAATCTCCGGGTCGCCGGAGTCCATCCGTCAGGTGCCTGTGGTTGACGTCTTAGTGGTCGTGGTTGGGGTCGTCGTCGCTGCGGTCGTCGTCGTAGCCGTAGCCGGCGCCGTCGTGGCCGGGGTTGTCGTCGTCGTCGTCTTCGGCGCTACGTAACCCTTGCAATCAGACACGGAATACGTGGAGCGACAGAGCGTCTTGGACAGCCACGCCTTCTTGACCGCATCGTTCACGTTCGTCTCAGCGCTCTGCTGCGAATCGCTGGTCAGCAGCTGCTTGATCTGCGCCGTCGCCTGCTTGAGCGTCTTCTGGGTCGCCGGGGTGACCTTGACCACCTCAATCACGTAATAACCGAAGAGGCCCTTCACCGGACCGACAACCTTGCCCGTCGGGCTACTGAAGATCGCGGCGTTCGCGGCCTTCTCCTCTTCGCCATTGGTGACACCAGTCAGCAGGCCGCCGTTGGCCTTTGAGGCCGCGTCAGCCGCGTACTGCTTGGCGACAGTGTCCCAGCTCTGGCCGGACTTCAGCGCGTCGTAGGCAGCCTGCGCCTTTGCCTTGGTGGTAGTGCGAACCAGGTGGATGTTGCGAGTCTCAGCAGTACCGAACTGCTGCTTGTGAGCGTCGTAGTACTGCGCGATCGTCTTGCTGTCGACCTTCTTGGAGACACGCGCGATCAGCTTTGTGTAGACCGAGTTGACACGGACCTGGAACTTCAGGTCGTCCTCGGTCTCGCCGGAGCTGCTCAGGTAGGTCTTGAGCTCGGCGGTGGTCGGGAAGTCTGTCTTGACTGCCTTGGCGAAGTCCTTGGCCTCTTCAGCGGCGGTGTAGTTGATACCGACCTTGTGGGCTTGCGCCTGGTACCAGTAGCCCTCGATCAGGAAGGCCATGACCTCGCTGTTGAACTGGGTGAAGACCTGCTTGCAGTCGTTGCGCAGTGTCGTGGCCGAGTCCTTCTTGAGGTCCGGAATCTGTTCGCGGACCTGCGCGATACAGCTCGTGAACTCAGGGGGGTCGCTGGCGACGATCACGGGCTCACCGGGCTCCTCGGCCGCCTCATCCTTCGCGGCGATGTACATCCAGTGCTTGTAAGCCTGCACGGTGATCGGGTTGCCGGCCACAGAGGCCACCGAGTTACCGGGAATCGAGCTGCTGCTACTGCCGCAGCCTGCAACGGCCGCAGCGATAACAAAAAAGGCGCCTAGCGCCGAAATCTTCTTCTTATTGATCCGCATCGGGGGCGATGGTAGCGATCTGCGCCTGCCGGAGTCCGCCCGCCGACGCCTATTTATGAAGTTCTTGCTTAACAGCCGCACCCAGAGGTTACGCGCGAGCCGGCTCGGTCTCGGCAGCGGCCTGCAGCACGGACAGCAGCACGTCAGCCACACGCACGACGGCGGGGAACTGGCCGGCGGCGTCGTTCGGTACGCGCACAGACAGCTGAGACTTGCCGGACTCGTACAGCGCCTCCGGAATCTCCGCGCGGATCGCTTTGGCACGGGTCGAGTCGAGCTCGATCGGCGTGACCGCCAGACGGCCCGCGCGCAGGGAGACGGCCGTGGCACCGGCCTGTCCGAGCTTGATCCGCGCCTGTTGCAGGAGCAGCAGGTTCTCCAGGGGCTCGGGCAGTTCGCCGAAGCGGTCCAGCAGCTCCTCCCGCAGCAGCCCGAGATCCGCGACTTCCCGCGCACCCGCGATCCGCCGGTGGACGTCGACCTTGGCCTGCTCGTAGGGGATGTAGTCGGCTGGGACGTAGGCGTCGACGTTGATGTCAAGCCGCACCGGCTCCCAATCGTCGTCCTCAGGGCCACTCTCGGAGGCGGCCTGCACGGCCTCATCGAGCATCTGCATGTACAGCTCGAAGCCGAGCGCGGCGACGTGGCCGGACTGCTCGTCCCCGAGCAGGTTGCCGGCGCCGCGGATCTCCAGGTCACGCATCGCCACCTTGAAGCCGGCACCGAGTTCGGTGTAGTCGCTCAGCGCCGCCAGACGCTGAGCGGCGTCGCCGGTCAGCGCGGCCGAGGACGGGTACAGCAGGTACGCATACGCGCGCTCGCGCGAGCGTCCGACACGACCTCTGATCTGGTAGAGCTGCGAGAGCCCGAACATGTCGGCGCGCTCGACGATCAGCGTGTTGGCCTGCGGGATGTCGATGCCCGACTCGATGATCGAGGTGGCGACCAACACGTCAGCGTCGCCGCGCAAGAAGCTGAGCATCCGCTGCTCCAGCTCGGAGTCCTCCATCTGACCGTGCGCGACCTCAAACCGCATCCCTGGGCAGAGCGCCCGCAGGCGCTCTGCGGTCTCGTCGATTGACTCGACGCGGTTGTGTAGGAAGAACGCCTGGCCACCGCGGGCCTTCTCGCGCAGCAGCGCCGCCTTGACCAGCTCCTCGTCGTACTCGCCGACGTATGTCTTGACCGGCCGCCGTCCCTCCGGCGCGGTCTCGATCACGCTGATGTCGCGGATCCCCGCGAGTGACATCTGCAGCGTGCGCGGGATCGGCGTGGCGCTCATCGCCAGCACGTCCACCTTCAGCTTCATCTGCTTGAGCAGCTCCTTCTGCTTGACGCCGAAGCGCTGCTCCTCATCGATGATCAGCAGTCCCAGGTCCTTGGCGCGCACGTCACGCGAAAGCAGCCGGTGTGTGCCGATCAGGATGTCCACCTCACCGCGCCCGAAGCCGGCGATCGCCTCCTTCTGCTCCGCCGCCGGGCGGAACCGCGAGACGTGCTCGATCCGCACCGGATAGTCCTTGAGCCGCTCGGAGAACGTGCCGTAGTGCTGCTGCGCGAGGATCGTGGTCGGCACCAGCACCATCACCTGCTTGCCGTCCTGGGCGGACTTGAAGGCGGCGCGCAGCGCCACCTCGGTCTTGCCGTAGCCAACGTCACCGCAGATCAGCCGGTCCATCGGTCGCGCCGTCTCCATGTCAGCCTTCACGAACTCGATCGCATCGCGCTGGTCGGGCGTCTCCGTGTAACCGAAGTTGTCCTCGAACTCGCGCTGCCAGTCGGTGTCGGGCGGGAACGCGTGTCCCTCGCGACGCTTGCGCTCGGCGTACAGGTTGAGCAGCTCGCCGGCCATGTCGGCCGCGGCCTTGCGAGCCCGCGCCTTGAGCGTGTCCCAGCGGGTGCCGCCGAGTTTCGATAGCGCCGGCCCGTTCTCACCGCCGCCACCGACGTAACGGCTGATCTTGGCCAGCTGCTCGACCGGCATGAAGACGCGATCAGAGCCCGCGTACTCCAGGTTCAAATAGTCACGCGTGACACCGGCGACGGTCTTCGTATCGAACCCGGCGAAACGCGCGACGCCGTGATCCTCGTGGACGACGATGTCTCCGGTACGCAGATCCGCGAACGAGCGCAGCACCCCGCGGCGCCCGACCCGCATCGGCCCCTCGGGCTGGCGGCGGCGCCGGAACAGCCGGTGCTCCGGAATCACCGCGAGCTTGAACTGGGGCGCGATGAACCCTTCACGGAGCCGGGCATGCGCGAAGGCCAGTGGGCTTGCATGCCCACTGGCGTCATCATCAATCCACCCGACCTGCAGGCGGCCGAGGTTGTAAGCGGCGCGCTCACCCTCCCCGCGCACGGCGAAGGTCACGACCGTGCGGTACCCGGAGCGCGTCAGCTTCTCAAGCTCCGGCTCGGCGTCGCGGATGCCGCGGGCGCCGACCTCAGCTGCCTGTGCGCGGAACTCGAACGGCTGGTCCTGAGCGATCGACGAAAGCCGGATCTTGGCGCGCGCCTCCAGGTCCTTGGCGATCACGTCCGGTGCGATGTAGAGGTGGTGGGCTTCGCTGTCGTGGAAGGCGACGGTGACGTCCTGCCAGTGGTCGGCGAGCGCCGGCGGCACCTCCTCCTCGGCGGCGATCAGGACCTGTGCGTCAGCCGCAACCAGATCCAGGAACGCCTTGAAGTCTTCGACCGGCAGCAGCTCGGTGATGTCCGGCCTGTCCTCCTGCTTCTCCAGGGCGGCGATCTCAGCCAGCTCGCGGTATTCGGCGGCGAGCTCCGCCGCCGGGGCGACCTCGATCTCATCAGCGTCACCCAGCGAGCGCTGGGTGAAGGTTGAGAACCAGCGCAGGGACTCGACCTCATCGCCGAACAGGTCAACGCGGATCGCACGGTCCTCGGTCGAGGGGAACAGGTCCAGCAGGCCACCGCGGATCGCGAACTGGCCGCGGTCCTCCACCTGGTCCACACGCTCGTAGCCGGCGGCAACCAGGTCAGCGGCAGTCTCGTCCAGGTCCAGCAGATCGCCCTTGGTGATCGTGAACCCATGCGGACGCAGCGACGGGTCCGGGACCTTCTCGGAGAGCGCGACGGCGCTCACCACCACGACCGGAGCGCCTTGCTCAGGATGTTTTGGGTTGGCGTCAAGCAGCGCGTCGAGCGCGGCGATCCGCTGGCCGATCAGATGCGCCGGTGGCGAAAGGTGTGACTCGTAGGTGACACCGCGGCTCGGGTAGTAGCGGACACGGCGCGGCGCCAGCCAGGTGCGCAGGCTGCTCGCGAGGTCGCGGGCCTGACGGTCGTCGCCAGCCACCACGATCGCGGGACGCTCGCGGTCTCGGTCGAGCAGGGCCGCAATCAGATACGGCCGCAGCGACATCGCGACGAAGGCGCGGCCGCCGTCGGCGTGCAGCCTGCCGGTCTGCGGATCGGCATCCGCGTAATGAAGCAGCGAAGAGAGCATCAATTCTGAGTCTAGGCAGACGCGTCAGGTGCCAGGAGCACCTGTTCGGCAGCGTCCGCGGCGGCATCGATCAGCGCGTCGACATCAGCCTTGCTCTCGCGGAATTTGCCGAGCACGAAGGCCGCGACCTTGTCGGGATCGGTCGTCGGCGGACGACCAACGCCGATGCGGACACGGTGAAAATCGGGGGTGCCGAGCTGCGCCTTGATCGACTTCAGACCGTTGTGGCCCGCGAGTCCGCCGCCCAAGCGGGTGCGGATATCACCGAACGGCAGGTCGATCTCATCGTGCAGCACAAGGATGTGGTCGGGCTCGACCTTGAGCTCGCCTCGCGCCGGGCCGACAGACGTGCCGGACTCGTTCATGTAGGTCTGCGGCAACAGCACCGCGACGCGCACGGCCGGGGTTCCGAGACCGCCCGGGCGTGCGCTGCCGTCGGTGATCAGCGCGCGGTACTTGGAACGCGGCTTACCGAGGTCCCAGCGCGCGGCAAGGCGGCTGGCGACCTCGAAGCCAATGTTGTGCGGGGTGCCGGCGTACTCGGCACCCGGATTGCCCAATCCGACGATCAGCCAGTCAACCGGAGCCGGACGGCGACCGGGTAGTGGCATTAGAGCGTGTGCGACCGGTTACTCGGCGGCGCCGTCAGCGGCTGCTTCGGCGTCAGCCCCACCCTCGGCCTCGGCGCCTTCGCCGACGACCTCGGTCTCAAGCTCGATCTCATCCTCGCCACCGGCGGCAGCCATGCCGCGCGAGACGCGGATCGTGGCGATCACCTGCTCGGGGTCACCGAGGATCTTTGTGCCCTCGGGGGCAACGATCTCACCGAGCGTCAGACCGACATTGGTCTTGAGGCCGGCGATGCTGTGTTGGATGAGATCCGGGACGGACGTCGGGAGTGCTTCGACCGTGACCTCGCGGATCGGGTTCTCGAGCACGCCGCCAACCTTGACGTCGGAATCGTCGATATCGATCAGCTCAAGGGCGACTTGGGCCTGGATCGGCTTAGCGAGGTCGACACGCAGCAGGTCGACGTGCATCGTGTCGCCGCTGACGGGGTGACGGACGCGCTCCTTGAGCACGACCGGCTCGGCCTTCTCGCTGTCGATCTGAAGGTCGAGTACGGCGCCGGAGTGCGCAAGCGCGTTGCGCAGCGTGCGGGCGTCGATCTGAAATGAGACTGCATCCTTGCCGCCGCCGTAGACGGTGCCAAGGACGAAGCCCTCGCGGCGGGTGCGGCGCGCACTGCGCGAGCCAGCCGACTCGCGGCGAGTGACTTGAAGGGCTGTGGACTGTTCTGACATAGGTGCGGTCGATGGTAGCGAGCCATTGACCACGGCGCTTTGCGGACTTTCCGCCAGAGATTCCTAAGCATCTGGCGCAAACCCTTTACGTACCGATTACGAGCGCGCTAGGCTACGCGAATGACGGAGTTCCAGATGCTCCTCTTCCTTGTGGGGGTCCACATCCTGGGCTTTATCGCAGTGGCGATTTTGCTGATTCCGGCCCTGCGCGATGACAACTCCGGGCTGGACGAGGACGGCAACGACGGAACCGATGACGGCTGGGGTAACCGCCCGAACGTCAGACCTGACCCGAGCCGCTGGCCTGGCGGCGGTATCCCGCTGCCGGACGCCGAGCAGTCGAAGGTGCGCCTGCGCGAACCGGGACGCCTGAGCGAGCATCTGCCTGTGCCCCAGCGCCGCCCGTCGCGCGAGCCGGTCCGCGAACCGACTCGCGCTCGCTGAGACGTGACCGCGCCTGAGCGCGATACTTAGCGGCGTGAAGCTCCTCTATCTCCCGTTCGGGATCCTTGCGGGGATCCTCGGTGCACGTGCCGGCAAGCGGACCTTCGAGGCAATCTGGCCGGCGCACGTGCAGAAGCCGGGAGAGCCCGACGCCAGCTTCGCTCACGTCGTGCTCGGCGCCGCCGTGCAGGGCGCCACGCTCGCGGGAGTCGCGGCCGCGGTGAAGCTG
>Ga0302314_10016810_pt1 | contig 12328 bp, 7 predicted proteins | sample III_Palsa_N2_3_FD_200533 | JGI IMG/M metagenome (GOLD analysis project Ga0302314, IMG submission 200533) | Peat permafrost microbial communities from Stordalen Mire near Abisko, Sweden - III_Palsa_N2_3 | ecosystem: Environmental > Terrestrial > Soil > Palsa > Peat permafrost | place: Sweden...
GGCGCTCCAGGCCTGATCGCCTCGACCACCTAGACCAGCGACATCCACCGACGCCTACGGCGAGCCGACCATAGGCCGCGCGCTCCGCTCGCACGCCTGGACGCAGCACCGAGCTGGTCGATCAACCTACCCAACCAAGCCGGGACCCATAGGTTCACAGGCTCTTGCGGGGAGGGGTCAGGGGTGGGGGTGCGGTCTGTGCGTCGGCGATGACTCACTGCGCCTTACCTCGAAGGCACAGAAGATACCCCCACCCCCGACCCCTCCCCGCAAGGGGCAGGGGAGTTTCTACCGCAGTACCGGCAGCACGAACGCCGGATTGAGGGTCTTGGCTGGGTTGTAGCCGCCGACCTGGCCCATGATGCTGCCGGTGGTCAGCAGTTCGTAGCCGAGCAGGATCTGCATCTCGCGGCTCATCGCCCGCACCCGCTCCTTCGGCACGCCAAGATAGAAGTTCTCCTGCGGCCGGGCCCACGGCTCGCAATAGTGGTTGGTGTAGGCGAGCCGGGCCGCATCGCTGGCGTTGGCGCCGGCGCCGTGGACCAGCGTGCCCTGGAACACGCAGAGCGCGCCGGCTGGCATGGTCAAATAGTTGACGCTTGCCGTGTCGGCAGTGGTTTCGCCGCGGTCCAGCGCCACCATCAACGCTCTGACCCGGTCCATCGGCCACTTGTGGCTGCCGCGGTACATCACCGTGCCGCCGTTCTGCGGGTTGAAAGCGTCGATCGCGCCGATGGTGCTGATGCTGATCGACGGCCGGGGCCGCGGGAATGGATAGAAGCTGTCGTCGGTGTGCAGCCGCTGCGCCTTCTCGCCGGGATAGATGCAGATCGCGTGGTCGGCGCTGAGCAGATAGTTCGGCGCCAGCAGCCGGTCGAGGATCGCCAGCAGTCGCGGGTCCGAAGCCGCCTCCTCGAACACCGCGCCGCGGCCGACCAGGGTGTAGACTCGCTCGGTGGTGTGGCCCTCGAACGGATTGCGGCCGCGGTAGCTGCCGAGCGAGCGCGCCAGCCCTTCGCGGAAACGCTCAAGCTGCGCCGAGCTGAGATAGTTCTCGATGACGGTGAAGCCGTCGGTGTCGAGGTCGGCCATGTGCCGCTCGAGCTCGAAGCCGGGCGGCAGGTCGCGCTGGGTCTTTTCCTTCAGCATCGGACGATCTCCCTAACCGTCTTTTTCGACATCTAACGCCCTCCAGACCGCACACTCAATCGATCTGACGGCGCGAGACTTGACCGCGCCGCCGCCGCGCCGCTAGTTGCCCGCATGGTCCTCGCCGCCCGCCTTCGCCAGCGCTACTACCGCCAGCTTCCATAGCTGAGCGGCAGGTCCTTTTTCGTCCCAGCCGCCCGGAAGGTCGGCGGCATCGAGACGGTCTCCGGCCGCAGGGCCCTCCAAGGAGCCGTCCATGACTGACCAGAGCGCAGCGCAGACCGCCATCCGTCCAGTATACACCCGCATGGCGGTGATCGGCGGCGGCCTGATCGGCTCGTCGGTGATCCGCGCCGCCAGGGCGCACGGCGCGGTCGGCGAGATCATGGTCGCCGACGCCAACCCCGCGCACCGCGAACGTCTGGAGGCGCTCGGTATCACCGACGGTGTGTTCGCCGATCCGGCCGAAGCGGTGGCGGGCGCCGACCTGATCGTGCTCGCCGTGCCGGTGATGGCGATCGGCGCGGCGACGGCCGGGGCGGCGGCCGGGATGAAGCCGGGTGCGACGCTCACCGACGTCGGCTCGGTGAAGGGCGCGGTGGCCGACGCGATGGCCGCCGCGGCGCCGGCCGGCGTGTTCGTGATCCCCGGCCACCCCGTCGCCGGCACCGAGCAGTCAGGCCCGGACGCCGGCTTCGCTAGCTTGTTCGAGAACCGCTGGAACATTCTGACGCCGCAGAAGCGGGAAGACGCGCCTTACCTCGCCGCGCTGGAAAAGCTCACCGAATTCTGGATGCGGCTGGGCGCCCGCGTCGAGCTGATGGACGCGAGCCACCACGATCTGGTGCTGGCCGTCACCTCGCACCTGCCACACCTGATCGCCTACAACATCGTCGGCACCGCCGCCGACCTGGAGGAAGTGACCCAGGGCGAGGTGATGAAATACTCCGCCGGCGGCTTCCGCGACTTCACCCGCATCGCCGCGTCGGACCCGATCATGTGGCGCGACGTGTTCCTGACCAACAAAGACGCGGTGCTGGAGATCCTGGGCCGCTTCACCGAAGACCTGCAGGCGCTGTCGCGGGCGATCCGCTGGGGCGAGGGCGACAAACTGGAGGCGTTGTTCACCCGGACGCGGGAAATTAGGCTGGGCATCGTCGCGGCGGGGCAGGAAAGCTCGGAGCCGAACTTCGGGCGGGACAAGCGCGCCTAGCTGTAATTTGGAGCGCGCCGCAAGCGCGCTCAAGTTTGCCTTCGGCGGATAATGCTAACGCGCCGCCAAACACTCGCGCTTCAGGTTCAGCAGCACCTTCGGCGTATCGCTCTTCAGCCCGTCGCGGACCATGCTGGCGGGGGCCATGATGTTGGCGGAGATGCGGTTGGTGTAGATCACCCGGGTAGCCTTTCCGCCGTCCATCGACTCGAAGCGCCACTCGCCCTCTTCCTCCTTCAGATCGCCGCCGACCTTGTGAAACCGGATCACGCTGTAGGGCTGGTAGTCCGAGCGGTAGACGTTGTGGATCGTGGGAACCAGGAATCCACCGTGGGTGACCTGCTCGCGAACGTCCCAAGCGCCGCCGGGACCGGTCGACAGCACGCGGCAGGGGTCGGCCGAGGTGATCAGCTTCGGCGTCTCGCGGCAGTCGGTCATGATCCGCCACACCAGCTGCGGCGGCGCGGCGATATCCACCGCGCCGTGGATCAAGCCGGCGCCGTTGGGGGCAGGCTGCACGTCGGCCCAGGCGCCGTTGGCGCGCATCGTAGCCTGAGCCGAGCCGTCCGGCTCCCAAGCCGCGGCGCGGCTGGCGATCAGGGCGGTGGTGATGACGACGGCGGTCACCAGGGAAGCGCGCATCGGTCGGTCCCTCGGGTTTCTATGTCCTGGGTACGCCCCGATCTGTGCGCCGGATCACTTTTCGGGCTACCTACGGCGTCCTGGACCGCATCGAGGCAGGCGCGCTGGAGAAGTCGAAGTCCCGTTGACGATCCGGGGCCGCGTCCGGCGCGGGCTCGGCGGCATGGTCGGGCAGCATGCGGCCGAGCACGCCGTCTTGCCGCCAGATCAGGTGGAACGCCACCGCGCAGAGGTGCAGGCCGATCAGACCGTAGACCGCCCACTGGCCGACCGAATGCAGCGTGCCGTAGAGGTCCGACAGGTCCTTGTCCTTCGGCAGCAGCAGCGGCATCGGGACCAGGTTGAACAGCTTGGTGGCGTGGCCGCCGTAGGTCGAGGTCAGGAACCCGGTCACCGGCATCCAGATCAGCACCGCGAAGAACAGCCAGTAGACGATGTGCGCCAGCGTCCGGTCCCAGGCCGCGACGGCGGGCGGATAGGCCGGCGGCGGATCGCGGAAACGCCAGACGATGCGGATGGCGGTGACCAGCAGGACGATGCCGCCCAGGGTCTTGTGCCAGTTGAACAGCGCTGCCGAAAACGGCGTGCCTTCCTTGGCGTTGGTCATCACCCAGGCCAGCGGCAGGATGGCGAACATGCAAAGGGCGGTGATCCAATGCAGGGCCTGATTGGTTGGGGAGTATTTCGGCTGCACAGCTGGGGCCTCCGCGGCGCGTCCTCGCACCCGGCCAAACGCCTCGGAGGGCCGCGCCGTTGCAGGCGCCCCCGCGGGTTAGGCCTGTGACGCGCCTGGGAACGCCGCTGGCGGCCGTTCAGGGGTCGTCTGATACCTGTGCATCGTCGTCGCGCCGCTGCAGAAAAACGACGCCTAAGGGGCGGATTTTTGCACCGTCGCCAAATGCTCGGTCGTCGCCTCGATCGCTTCGACCAGGCCCATCCGTTCCAGCCGCACCCCTTCCGGCAGGCTGGAGAACAGCCGCGTCGGGGCGGCGGCGTCGAGCATGATGAAGACGCCGCGGTCGTCGGCGCGGCGGATCAGGCGGCCGAACGCCTGGGCGATCCGGGCCCTGGCAAGGCCGTCGTCGTAGCCCTTGCCGCCGAACCGGCCGCGGCGGGCCTTGTGCAACAGGTCCGGACGCGGCCAGGGGATGCGGTCGAACACCAGGAGCCGCAGGGAGCGGCCCGGCACGTCGACCCCGTCGCGCACCGCATCGGTGCCGAGCAGGCAGGCGTCCTCCTCGGCGCGGAAGATGTCGACCAAGGCGCCCACCTCCAGCGGGTCGACGTGCTGGGCGTAGAGCGCCAGCCCCTTGTCGGCCAGGGGCGCGGCGATCCGCTCGTGCACCGCTCGTAGCCGCCGGATCGCGGTGAACAGGCCGAGCGCCCCACCGCCGGCGGCGACGAACAGCTCCCGCATCGCCGCGGCGACCTGGCGCGGATCGTCGCGGGAGACGTCGGTGACCACGATGGCCTGGGCGTTGTTGGCGTAGTCGAACGGCGAGGCGAGCCGAAGCGTCTTCGGCCGGTCGGTGAAGCGGGCCGAGCCGGTGCGCATTTCGGCCAGGGCGAACGGGTCGTCGAGCGTCGAGTCGGCCAAGGTGGCGCTGGTCACCAGCACGCCGTGGGCCGGCGCCAGCACGGCCGAGGCCAGCGGCTCGCTGGGATCGACCCAGTGCCGGCGCGCGGCGGCATCGACCACCCGGCCGAACATGAAGTTGGCGTCGAACCAGTCGACGAAGTCGGGATCACCGTCGGCGTCTTCCTCCAGCGCCTTCAGCATCGAGCGCCAGGCCGGCAGCATCATCCGAGCGCGGCGATCGAGGCCCCGCAATGCCCCCTCGATCCGGGCGCGCTCGGCGGTCGGCAGCTCGTCGGAGTCGTCGTCCAGCACCTCGGCCAGCCGGCGGGCGAGCGCCAGCAGCGGCGCCTCGACCGCTGCCAGCGCTGTCGCGGCCTTGGCGGCGGTCTCGCGGACCAGGTCGAGCGCCGGCCGGGCCGCGCACTCCATGCCCTGCTCGCCCGAGTCGGCGCGGGCTCGCAGCTGCTCGATCACCGCCACCAGGAACGCCTCGATCGGGCCGATCGGGCTCACCTCGCCGTTGGGCGGGGCGATACGGCCGGACCAGCCTTCGCCCGGCAGCGCCGCCGCCGCCCGCGTCGCCTGGTCGAGCGCCTCGCGGGCCCCTTCGCGGTCGACCAGAATTTCCGCCAGCCGCGCTTCCAGCCCGCGCCCCCGCCGGCCGCGCCCCTCCGGCCCCCGGATCCAGCGCCGCATCTCGGCGGCCTCGACGCCGGAGAGGCAGGCGGCGAAGGCGGAGTCGGCGGCGTCGAAGAGGTGGTGGCCTTCGTCGAACACGATGCGCTTCAGGTGCGCCGTCTCGACGTCGGCCGGCTGGCCCCTGGCGGTGCGGGCCCCGTCGTAGGCCGCCTGGGTCATCACCAGCGCGTGGTTGGCGATCACCAGGTCGGCGTGGCGCGACGCTCGGATGGCGCGCTCGATAAAGCAGACCCGGTAGTGCGGGCAGCCGGCGTGGACACACTCGCCGCGCCGGTCGACCAGGTTGGCGGCCGAGGCCTGGGCCACCGGGCCGACCGCGAACAGGGTCGGCAGCCAGGCTGGGAAGTCGCCGCCGGTCATGTCGCCGTCGCGGCTGGCCCTGGCCCAGCGCGACACCAGCGCCAGCCCGATCACATCGCCGCCGCCAAGCTGGGCGGCGTTGACGCTCTCCTGGAAGTTCAGCAGGCAGAGGTAGTTCTCCCGGCCCTTGCGCACCACGGCCTTGCGGGCCCGGACCGCCGGGTCGGGATAGAGCGCGTGGCTTTCCCGCTCGATCTGCCGCTGCAGGGCGCGGGTGTAGGTCGAGATCCAGACCGCGGGGCCGTTGGCCTCGGCCCAGAGCGAGGCCGGCGCCAGATAGCCCAGGGTCTTGCCGACGCCGGTGCCGGCCTCGGCCAGCATCAGCCGGGGCTCGTTCTCCCGATCGCGCGGCTGGAAGGCGAACGCGGTCTCGGCGGCGAACTGGCTCTGCGTCGGCCGCGCCTCGTCCAGCCCGGCGCGCTCGAGCAAGGCGGCCAGCCGCTGCGACGCGCCGGCCGGATCAATCGGCTTGGACCCGGCTTCGCCGGCCGGCGCCTGGTCCTCCCACTCCGGCAGCCGCGACCACACCTCCAGCCCCGTGCCGCGCCAGGGCCGGCCGAGCGGCTTTGACCGCAGCGCGCCGATGGCGGCCGCCGCCCAGGCCCAGCTTGCGCGGCCCAGCGCCTCGGCCACCGCCAGCGCTTCCTCACGGCTGGGCTTCGGCGTCTCAGCAAGCTCAGCCAGCAGCCGAGCGGCGGCGTCTCGCAGCGCCCCGGCCTGCTCGGCCGCACCCTTCGGCTCCGGCAGGCCAAGCGCGAGCGCCAGGCCCGCCGCCGAAGGGGCGCAGTAAGCCGCCGGACGCACGAAGGCGTAGAGTTCCAGCGCGTCGAAGATCCGCGCCGACCTGGGCGGGGTGTTCAGCTGCAGCCGACGCGCGGTCATACCGGCGTGCGCCACCAGCACCGGCCCGGCCTCGAACAGATCGCGCGCCTCCGGCGGCCGCGCCATCCGCACCCCGGCCCCATCGGCGATCCCCGCCCGCGGCCCGGGCAGCACCACCAGAGCAGGGGCCAGATCGAGACTCGGGGCGACGGCGTTCACACCTCTGCATACGCCACGCGGCGTCGAAACGGAACAAGAACGCACCTTGCGCGGCGCCAAGAAAATGCTAAATGGCTATCTTTGTTAGCCAGATGGAGGTCACCTTGAGTTGGACACTGGCAACCGCAAAGGATCGACTTTCAGAGGTCGTGCGGCGGGCGGTGGATGAAGGTCCGCAGACGATCAGCGTTAGAGGGCGAGAAACCGCCGTCGTGTTGTCGAAGGCTGCGTTCGATAGGCTCGACCCGCGTACGCCAAGGCGCAATTTCAAGGAGTTCCTCCTCGCGATCCCGTCGCTTGAGGGAGTGGACCTTTCGCGTGACTCGACCCCGGCTCGCGACATCGAGTTTTGAAGTACCTGCTCGACACCAACGCCGTCAGCGAGCCGCAGCGCCCGCGCCGAAATCCGGGATACATGGATTGGCTCGGCGAGCGGGTTCCGGAGGAGTTGGCGATCAGCGTGCTGACCTACAGCGAGCTTACGCGAGGAATTGTGGCCTTGGACCATGGCCGTCGTCGCGCCGATTTGACGGCGTGGCTCGCTGAGGCTCTGACGTTCTTTGACGACCGCATCCTCCAGGTGGATATGGGTGTAGCCGCGGTCTGGGCGGAGCTTTGGGTCACCCACCGCCGGCTGGGACGAGTCGTGGGCGTCGTCGACGAACTGACCGCAGCGACCGCTCTTGCTCATGATCTGGTGGTCGTTACCCGCAACGTTGCTGATTTCGAGCACAGCGGCTGCAAGCTAGTTTCGCCGTGGTCTTCTTAGTTCCCACCGCCCGCGGTCCACGCAGATCACCCTCGCTTCGCGGCAAGCCTCGAAACAGAACGGGAACATGTTATAGCCGGTAACGATGGACGACGGTCGCGCTCTCACAGCCCTGCCGCCGCGCTTCGAAGCGTGGTTCGAAGGCCGTGGCTGGTCGGCGCGGCCGCACCAGCTGGCGATGGTCGAGAAGGCGCGGGCAGGGCGCCACGCGCTGCTGATCGCGCCGACCGGCGGCGGCAAGACCCTGGCCGGGTTTCTGCCCAGCCTGATCGAACTCTCTGAGCGCCCGCCGAGCAACACGCCCCGCGGGGTCCACACCCTCTACCTCTCGCCGCTGAAGGCGCTGGCGGTGGATGTCGAGCGCAACCTGATGACACCGATCGCCGAGATGGGGCTGAAGGTCACCGCCGAGTCGCGCACCGGCGACACCGGCGTCTCGCGCCGCCAGCGCCAGCGGATCAAGCCGCCTGACATGCTGCTGACCACGCCCGAGCAACTGGCGCTGTTCTGCGCCTGGGAAGGCGCGCGGCGCTATTTCGAAGACCTGCGTTGCGTGATTATCGACGAGGTGCACGCCACCTGGCCCTCCAAGCGCGGCGACCTGCTGTCGCTCGGCCTCGCCCGGCTGCAACAGTTCGCGCCCAACCTGCGCCGCGTCGGCCTCTCGGCGACGGTCGACGATCCGGACGTGATCCGGCGCTGGCTGACGCCGACGACCGAGGACGACGTCGATCTGGTGCGCGGCCTGCCCGGCGCGCCGCCGGTGGTGGACGTGCTGCTGTCGGAAGGCGGCGTGCCCTGGGCCGGCCACACCGCCCAGCACGCGATGCCGGAGGTGTACGAGACGATCAAGCGGTCCCGGATCGCGCTGATCTTCGTCAACACCCGCTTCCAGGCCGAGTTCGCGTTTCAGGAGCTGTGGCGGCTCAACGACGACAGCCTGCCGATCGCCCTGCACCACGGCTCGCTGTCGGCCGAGCAGCGGCGCAAGGTCGAGGCGGCGATGGCGCGGGGCCAACTTCGTGCTGTCGTGTGCACCTCGACGCTTGATCTCGGCATTGACTGGGGCGACGTCGACCTGGTGATCCAGCTCGCCTCGCCGAAGGGCGCGTCGCGGATGGTCCAGCGGATCGGCCGCGCCAACCACCGGCTGGACGAGCCGAGCCGGGCGCTGTTCGTGCCGGCCAACCGGTTCGAGATGCTGGAGTGCCAGGCCGCCCGCGAAGCCATCGCCGAGAACGCGCTCGATTCGGAGCCGGAGCGGGAAGGGGCGCTCGACGTGCTGGCTCAGCACGTGATGGGCCTGGCCTGCTCCGAGCCGTTCGACCTGGTGACTCTCTACGACGAGATCCGCACCTCCGGCCCTTACCGCGACTTAGCCTGGGAGGACTTCGAGGGGGTGATCGATTTCGTCTCCACCGGCGGCTACGCGCTAAAGAGCTACGACCGCTTCAAGCGGATCGTGAAGGGGCTGGATGGGCTCTGGAAGGTACGCAACGAAGAAACCGCCCTGCGCCATCGGATGAACGTCGGCGCGATCGTCTCGCCGGCCATGCTCAGCGTCCGCATGGCGGGGCGGCGGGGCGCACCGGGCTACAAGATCGGCGAGGTCGAGGAAGGCTACCTTGAGGTGCTGGAGCCAGGCGACACCTTCGTCTTCGCCGGTCGGGTGTTGGAGCTGGTCGGGGTCACCGGGCTGGATGTGTTGGTGCGGCCCGGCGGCGACAAGACGCCGAAGATGCCGTCGTGGGGCGGCTCGAAGTTCGCGCTCTCGACCTTCCTGGCCAAGAAGGTGCGCCATCTGATGAGCGACGGGCCGCACTGGCATGTGCTGCCGGACGACACCCGCGAGTGGCTGGAGATCCAGCGCGACCGTTCGCTGATCCCGGCCGAGGACGAGATGCTGCTGGAGACCTTTCCCCACGGCCAGCGCCACTTCATGGTCGCCTATCCGTTCGAGGGGCGGCTGGCGCACACCACCCTGGCCATGCTGCTCACACGCCGGCTAGAGCGGGCCGGCGTCGGGCCGCTCGGCTTCGTCTGCAACGACTATGCTGTCACGATCTGGTCGTTGAAGCCGATGGACGCGCTTGATCTGGACGACCTGTTCGCCGAGGACATGCTTGGCGATGACCTCGAATCCTGGCTTCTCGAAAGCTCGATGATGAAGGCGGCTTTCAAGGCATGCGCGCTGATATCGGGGCTGGTGGAGCGGCGCTTCCGCGGCGACCAGCAAAAGAGCGGCCGCCAGATCACCTTCTCCACCGACCTGGTCTACGACGTGCTGCGCCGCCACCAGCCCGACCATCTGCTGCTCCGTTGCGCCAGGGCCGACGCGGCGCGGGGCCTGGTCGATGTGGGCCGGTTGGGCGACCTGCTGGCCCGGATCAAGGGCCGCATCCGTCATGCGCGGCTCGACCACCTGTCGCCATTCTCGGTGCCGATGATCCTGGAGATCGGCAAGCAGCGCTCGCCGGGCGGGGCCGGGGAGATGATCCTGGCCGAGGCGGCCGAGACGCTGATCGCCGAGGCGATCGCGTGATGCGGCGGACATCTCCCCACCGGCGTGTCTCGCATCGCTTTCGCGATGCTTGCCTCACGCCACCTCCCCTCGCTTCGCGACGGGGAGGAGCGATTGCTCTTCACCCCGCTTGCGGGGGGAAGTGTCGCTGGCGAGGCCCGCAGGGCCGATGCGCGACGATGGGGGGAGCGGCGGCATGAGCGCTGAGCCCGCGTTCCGCTACGCCTTCGCCCAGAGCCCTTGCGGCGGCCTGGTGTTCGAGCTGGCCGGTGCCGAGGCGCTGCTGCGGGCGTCGGGCGCGCTGTGGCTGGCGGCCGAGCGCCTGCTGGTGGTGGCCGACTTGCACCTGGAGAAGGGCTCGGCCTACGCGGCCCGTGGCCAGATGCTGCCGCCTTACGACACCCGCGAGACCCTGGCCCGCCTCACCGCCGAGGCCGCTCAGCTTCGTCCGCGCACGATCCTGCTGCTCGGCGACACCTTCCACGACCGCAGAGCCGAGGGCCGGCTGGGCGCTGAGGATGTCCGCACCCTGACGACCATCGCCGCCATCGCCGAACTGGTATGGGTGGTCGGCAATCACGACGCCGATGGCCCTCGCGCCCTGCCGGGCCAGTCGGCCGACCGCTGGAGCGCGTACGGCCTGTCGCTGGTGCACGAGCCGGCGGCCACGCCACGCTACGGCGAGGTGGCGGGGCACCTGCATCCGTGCGCCAGGGTGAAGGGCCGGGTCGGCAGCGTGCGCCGGCGCTGCTTCATCAGCGACGGCGAGCGCCTGGTGATGCCCGCCTTCGGCGCCTACGCCGGCGGCCTCAACGTGCGTGACGCCGCGTTCCAGGGCCTGTTCCGCCGCCCGCCGCTGGCCGTCGCACTGGGCGACCGCCGCGCGCACGCCGTCGGCTGGGGACAGCTGGGGTCGGACTGACTCCGGCTTCCCAGCCTACCGCGTGTATACCGACAGCTTGCTGATCGTCGCCGCGTCGGGGGCGCCCGACATCGGCAGCGATTGGTCGCGCTGGTAGGCGCCGATCGCCATGGTCAGCGCCTGCGAGGGCACGCCGTCGGTCGGACCCTGGTAGTAGCCGAGCTGGCTCAGCGCGCGCTGAGCGGTGACCAGGTCCGGCGAACTCGCGGCCGCAGCGGCTGCGGCAGGCGGCGGCATGGTCGAGGGATTGGCGGCGGTCGGCTGGAACTCGGCGGCGGCGCGTTCGGCCACCGAGCGGGCGTCCGGCGTAAGGCCGGTGCGGACCCGCAGCGCGCCGGATTTAGCTTCGGCGTCACCGGAGCGGCTGGCGACGAGGTACCACTTGTACGCCTCCGCGGGGTTCACGCTGACGCCGTCGCCATGTTCGTAGATGGCGGCGAGATTGAACTGGCTGTCGAGCAGACCAAGCTCGGCGGCGCGGCGGAACCATTCGGCGGCCTGCGCGGCGTTACGCGCCCCACCGACGCCTTCGTGCAGATCGAGGGCGAGGTTGTGCATGGCCGTGCGGTCGCCGCCCTCGGCGGCGCGCTGTAGCCATTGCCGCGACTGGCTGGCGTCCTTCTTCAGCCCGCCCTTGCCGTCCTGGAACAGCTCGGCGAGGTAGAACTCGGCCGGGGCGTAGCCGCCGTCGGCGAGCTTGCGGATGTCGCCCAGACCGGCCGCCTCGCCGGCGCTGACCTTGGCCACGGCGGCGGAGTATGCCGCCGAAAGATCCGGCCCTTGCTGGGCGGCGTCGGTCGGCTTCGGCGCCAGCGCCATGGCGGCGAGCGGTGCGCTGTCGGGGGCGCCAGTGGGCGTGGCCGCGCTTTGACCCTGGACCACCGAGAGCGCGTCGGCGACGCGTTGCGGCAGTTTCCCGCCGCCCTTGCCTTCGAGGAACACGTAGCCGCCGGCGGAAAGGCCGACTGCCGCCAGCAGGCTGGCGACCATCAGCGCGCCGGACGATCCGGTGACACCGCGCTTGCGCGACCGGCCGAAGCTGAGGCCCTGTAGCACGCTGTCGTCGGCTGGCGCCGACGGGCCGCGCGGCTTGGTGGAGTCGCGTTCGTTGGCCGCGCGAGCCGCGGCGCGGGCGCGTTCGATCACTTCACGCGTGGTGAGGGCGGGCGCTTCCTGGATCGGCTCGGCGGGCGCGCTGTGGCCGCGCACTACGAAGTCGTCCTCGTCGTCGTCCAGCATCGGTGGCGGCGGCGCGTAGACCCGTTGGGCGGGCGCGCTTGCTGCCGCCGCCGTCGGGGTGGGGGCCGGCTGTGGCCTGGTGGCAAAGACTTCGGTGGCCGGACCGATCAACTCGTCGTCGACGTCGAAGCCGACGTTGGGTTCGAGCTCAGTGTCGCCGAAGTCGGACTGCACCGACCTGACGGGGGCTGGCC
>Ga0302314_10016814_pt1 | contig 12326 bp, 8 predicted proteins | sample III_Palsa_N2_3_FD_200533 | JGI IMG/M metagenome (GOLD analysis project Ga0302314, IMG submission 200533) | Peat permafrost microbial communities from Stordalen Mire near Abisko, Sweden - III_Palsa_N2_3 | ecosystem: Environmental > Terrestrial > Soil > Palsa > Peat permafrost | place: Sweden...
GAGGACGTGGCGCCGCTGCCGGCTCTGCTCGACAGCCTGGCCGAGAACTACCGGCAGGACCTCGGCGTGAACGCCGCCGTCACAGTGCTCGGCCAGCCCCGGCCGCTGACCGCGGAGACCGCACTGGCCGTGTACCGCACTGCGCAGGAGTCGCTGACCAACATCCGCAAGCACGCACCGGGGGCGGAGGTGGAGCTGACCCTGGCCTTCGAACCGGAGCTGACCCGGCTGACCGTCGCCAACGGTCCGGCGACCTCGGCCCCGTCGGCGCTGGCCGGGTCGGGCGGCGGCTACGGCCTGACCGGCCTGCGCGAACGCGCCGAGCTCGCGGCCGGAACGCTCACCGCGCAACCGGTGTGCACAGACCGGGCAGACCAGGGCTGGGCGGTGACCCTGACCATTCCGGCCGTAAACTGAGCCGGTGACAGCTGGAACAGCGGGGGATGGAACAACGGGGGGCGGCCCCGCGACCGAGAACATCCGGGTCCTGGTCGTGGACGACCAGGCGGCAGTGCGCGACGGGCTGTCCACTCTGCTGGACTTGTCCCCCGGGATCGAAGTGATCGCCCAGGCCGCCGACGGCGAGCAGGCGATCGCGGCCATCGCGGTGCACGCGCCGGACGTGGCGCTGATGGACCTGCACATGCCGGTACTCGACGGGATAGCGGCGACCGCGCGGATCTCGGCCGAGTATCCGGGCACCCGTGTCGTGGTCCTGACCACCTACGCCGACGACTCCTCGATCCGCGGCGCACTGCGCGCGGGCGCGCTGGGCTTCCTGACCAAGGACTCCGGCCGGGCCGAGATCGCGCGGGCGGTGCTGGCCGCGGCGGCCGGGCAGTCGGTGCTCGACGGCGCGGTGCAGCGGCGGCTGGTCGCGGCCGCGACCGGGGACGAGCGCTTCGCCGAGGAGGGCGGCGCCGGGGCGGGCAGCGCGGATACGTCAGCCGCGGACGGCGATCCGCTGGACGGCGACCGGATCCCCGACGATCTGACCGCCCGTGAGCTGGAGGTGCTGCGGCTGATCGCGGCGGGCCGGTCGAACGCGGACATCGCCCGGGAGCTGTTCGTCTCCGCCGCCACGGTCAAGACGCACATCAATCACCTTTTCGCCAAGACCGGGGTGCGCGACCGCTCCCAGGCCGTCCGATACGCGTATCAGAACGGCCTGGTGCGCTGATCCGGCGGGCCGGCGCTCCGGTCCGGGCTCAGCTGTCGGAACCGTCGTCCGAGGCGCCCGGGTTCGGCAGGCCGCAGGTCGTGTAGATGGCATTGGTGTCCGCGGTGAGCGCGGCGCTGTCCGTAATCAGGGTGGCCGGCGGGTTCGACAAGTCGATGGTCTGGTTGGCTTGCAGGAAGGCGATGGTGCTGACTATGTCCGAGTTGTACTTCTGCAGCTGGTCCCTGAGCGTGCCGGACTGCGCGTTATTCGCCAGGCTCGCGACCTGCGACTGCTGTTGCTGCGCTTCTTGCAGCAGCTGAGTCATGCTGGTCGGGTTGTCGTTGTTGCTGGCGTTCTCCTCGGTCTGGAAACCCGCGCAGGTGGTCGCCTGGGATGCGCTGCCGCCTGACGAGCTGTTGTGGGACACGAGCAGGACGGCGGCCACGATCACCACGAACACGACGGCCCCGACTCCGATGAACGTGCCCCGCTTGCTCTTCTGCGGGGCGATGACCGGGAATCCGTAGCCGGGCTGGCCGAGGTAGGACTGGCCGGGTATCTGGCCTTGCTGCGGCTGGCCATAGGGGTTCGGCGGCTGCTGCTGACCGTAGGGGTCCTGCAAGGGCTGCTGGCCGTAAGGGTTCGGGGGCTGCTGACCGTAAGGGCTGGGCGGCTGCTGACCATACGGGCTCGGCGGTTGCTGGCCGTAGGGGTTCGGGGGCTGCTGCTGACCGTAGGGGTCCTGCGTCGGCGGCTGCCCGTAAGGGCTCGGGGGTTGCTGACCGTAGGGGCTCGGCGGCTGCTGACCGTACGGGCTGGGCGGTTGCTGCGGCTGGCCGAAAGGTGCCGGCGAGGGCTGCTGCCCATACGGATCCTGCGGCGGTTGCGGCTGACCCCACTGGTCGGACACGATTGTTCCCCTCCCGTGCATTGACGGTAAAGCCCAAAAATAGGATGCCTGTAAAAGGTTTGTAGCATAACCACACGCTTGTTCCAGGTGGCCGATCCTACAACGCGTCAAGCCCAGGTCGAAGGGCAGTCGCCGAAGGCCCCCGCGCGCCCCGTTTGCCCGCTCGCCCGGTTATGGCAATTCTGGCAAAGCCGCCAAATATACCCAGGAATCATTTAATACATTCAAATCGCCGCCGGTGTAGACCTGCGGGATTGTCTGCAGGAAGTCCGCGGTCGTCCCGGTGCCCGCCGCGGCCCGGTTGAACCAGACCTGCAGGAGCTGGAAGAAGTCCTGGTCCCCCATGACCTGCCGCAGCGCCTGGAGGTAGCAGGCGCCGCGCAGCGCCACCCTGACGTCCAGCAGCCGCTCGGCGTCCGGGTCGGAGAGCACCAGGTCCTGGGGCAGCTGCCGCAGCTCGGCCATCGCGGCCAGGGCCGAGTCCTGCGCCGAGGTCGAACCGGTGCGCTCGGCCCACAGCCACTCGGCGTATTTCGCGAAGCTCTCGGTCAGCCAGATCTGCGACCAGTCCGCCACCGAGACGCCGGCCCCGAACCACTGCCGGGCCACCGCGTTCGCCACCTGGTTCTCGTTCGTCCGCCGGCCGTCGATCAGGGTGGCGTCGATCAGGCCGAGGGTCTGCGCGCCGAAGGAGAGCCGGACCGGATCCTCGGGGCCCTGACCGCCCTGGCCGGGCAGTCCGGCCACCACCATGGTGCCGTAGACGTCGAAGGGGTAGGCGCCGAACAGCTCGCTGAAGACGCTGAGCATCTGGCCCTGCCGGCCGAGGTCGTATTCGGCCGCGGCGGCCAGGTCCGCCGGATAGGCGTTGCGGATCAGCACCCCGGCCGGAGGCTTGCTCTGCGTCTGACCCGGCTCGACCAGCTCGGACTCACCGATCTGAATGGTCGCCAGATAGGTCGCCATCGGCCCGGGGTGGTGATAGGTCCAACTCGTCTGGCCGCCCCGACTGGACTTCCCAGTGAGGCGTCCGTTGGCCAGCACGGAAAACCGGGCCGGCGCGGTCACCGTGAAGTCGTAGGCGGCTTTGGCTGACGGGTGATCAACGCACGGGTACCAGGTCGACGCTCCGGTCGGCAGCGACAGCACGGTGACCGCTTCGGCGCTGCCGGTTTGCGAACCACTGGCTTGCAGCCAGCCGGCCCGGCCGATGCCCGGCACGGTGACCGGCGCACGGCGCGCCGTGTAGCCGATCTCCAAGGTGGCGATCCGGCCCGGGGACAGCGCGGTCGGCACGGCCAGGTGCAGCTTGCCTGCCGGCAATTGGGTGAAGTCCACGTTCTGACCGTTGATCAGAGCCGAGTGCACCAGGGGTCCGCGCAGGTCGAGGCTCAGGCCGCTGAGCGCGGCGTAGGGGGTGATCTGGATCGTCGCGGTACCGGTCAGCGTGCTCAGATCCGGGCCGTATACCAGTTCGAGCCCATAGTGGTCGACCAGGAAGCCGCCGGCGCCGTAGCCGGGGAAGTAGGGGTCCAGGGAGCTGCTCGCGGCCTCGATCGGGGTGGCCGGCACTCCGCCGAGCCCGCCCGATCCGCAGCCCGCGAGCAGGGCTGAAGCACCCGCCGCGCCGATCAGCGCACCGATCCCGCGCAGCACAAAGCGCCGGTCAACCTGCGGCTGACCGGCGCTGGCCCGGCTGGCGGAAGTCATCGGGTCTCCTCCGGATCGAGAAGCCCCAGGCTACCGCAGCCTTGCTTAGGCCTGGTTGAAGAACCCGGGGTCGGCCGACGGTCCGTGGGTCCCGTCCATCAGCTCGGTCCCGGCCGGGGAGAGCAGGAACACCCGCAGCGCCACCCGCTCTATCCCGCCGCGCAGCGAGAAGATCAGGCCCGAGGCGAAGTCGACGATCCGCTTGGCGTCGGCCTCCTCGAGGTCTGCCAGGTTCATGATCACCGGAATCCCGTCCCGGAAGTACTCCCCGATCACCTTCGCGTCGCTGAAGCTCGACGGACGCACGGTGGCGATCCGGTATCCGGCCTGGCCGGCAATCGCCTCCTCGCCATACCACCGGTCTCCATCGTCCACCGGTACCAAATGCGGGGCAGTCGCCCTACGGCTCGACACCATCACACGCCTCCTTTCCGGGGTCCTGAACAATCCTGACTGCGACACACCACTCGTTTGAGTGTTTCTTGTCTCGTCTTTCTACGCTAACCCTTTTCCGGCTTCTACGTCCGGCGACGCGCCGTGCACTCACCCTCGGCACTTTTTATGTCCATGGTATCAACTTCCGAATGTCAGTCGAGCAGGGGAACCTGACACGGGGTCCACTGAATGGTCGTCCGGCAACGCGCAGTTTGGCTGATCATGCGTTAGCCGGAAAGGCGGATGGTCTGATTTTGTGCGTGCCCCTTTGCCCGCGGCTTCGTTGCACTGGTCGTGGCACGGTCACCGACGGTTCGTCAGCACGTACCGGCAAAAGGAACCGAAAGAACTGCCATTGACCCGTACGGCCGTGGCCCGACCCCGGGCCACGACAAGGAGGAACCCAGAAATGAACGTCAAGAAGATCGCCGCCCTGACCGCGGCCACCAGCGGCCTCGTCTTCGCCGGCGCCGGCATCGCCATGGCGGACACCGCCGCTGACGGCTACGCGCAGAACTCCCCCGGCATCGGGTCGGGCAACTACGTGCAGATCCCCGTGCACATTCCGGTCAACGCGTGCGGCAACACCCTGTCGATCATCGGGCTGTTCAACCCGGCCTTCGACAACACCTGCTCCAACTAACGCATTCCCGCGCGTCAGTTCACGTCAGTACACGCCGAACCCCGGTCCAGGATGCGAGGACCGGGGTTTCGGCGTTCGCATGATCGACGGATCATCAGATGGTTGTAGCGGAGTGCGCACATTCACCCGTGAGCGGGATTCGTGCTATTTCACGTAACCCTGATCGTCGTATTTCGTTCCCCGATCAGACAGTGCCAGCCACGCAACACATCTGAGGTCCCAAAATATGAGCGCCACAGCTTCACCATCGACTTACTCCGCGAAGAAGCGGATCCTGTACGGCCTGACAACGGGCGGTCTGCTGCTGAGCGGATTCGGCATGGCCACCGCCCAGGCCGACACCTCCGCCGCCGGCACGACCGCCGGTTCGCCGGGCGTCGCCTCCGGCAACCTGATCGAGATCCCGCTGAACCTGCCGGTCAACCTCTGCGGCAACTCGCTGAGCGTGGTGGGCGTGCTCGACTCGGCCTTCGACAACACCTGCACCAACGAGAGCGGCGCGGACTCCAGCAGCTCCGCCTCGACCACCGCGACCGGCACCGCCGCCGACTCCCCCGGCCTGCTCTCCGGCAACCTGATCAGCATCCCGGTCAACGCCCCGGCCAACGTCTGCGGCAACTCGCTCAACGTGATCGGCATCGGCGACTCCGCGCATGACAACTCGTGCAGCAACGAGAGCGGCTCCGGCGACTCCGGCTCAGGGGCGGGCACTACTACCGCCACGGGCACCGCCGTCGGCTCGCCCGGCGTCGGCTCCGGCAACCTGATCAGCATCCCGGTCAACGCCCCGGTCAACATCTGCGGCAACACTCTCAGCGTCATCGGCATCGGCAACCCTGCCCACGACAACTCCTGCAGCAACGAGGCGGGTACCGGCACCTCGCCGACCCCGCCGTGCGGCTGCACTCCCCCGCCCCCGCCGCCGCCCTGCGGCTGCGCGCCCACCCCGCCCAAGAGCACCGCGCCGCTGACCGGCCCGTCCGGTCAGACCTCGTCCAGCATCAGCCCGACCGGCACGTTGGCCAGCACGGGCACCGGCGCGATGGCCGTGGCCCCGCTCGGCTTCGGCCTGCTCGGCGGCGGCACCTACCTGCGCCGCCGCAGCGCGCTCAAGGCCCGCGGGCGCTAGTCCTCGGTCGACTTCACGACGGCGGCCCAGACTTCCTTGGCCGCCGTCCCGGCGGCCAGCGCCTGAGTCACTGTGCGCCCGCCGAGTTCGCTCATCACATGGTCGCGGGCGAAGCTGTCCACGTAGGCAGCCCCGAACCGCTCGGTCATCAATTCCCAGAACACCGTCAATCGCACGCACCCAGTATCCGCTATCCATTCGCCCAGGCGGACGGGTAGCGGATCCTTGTGTGGGCGGAAGGCGTCATGCTGGAGGAATGCGCGCCACCCCGCCCGCCTCGCCCGCCGAACCCGGCCCGGATCCCGCGGATCCCGCAGACCCGGCGACGGCCCGGTTCGCCGAGCCGACCCGCCGCTGGTTCGCCGGCGCGTTCGCCGGGCCGACCGCGGCCCAGGCCGGGGCGTGGGCCGCGCTGGCCGAGGGCCACAACACGCTGGTGATCGCGCCCACCGGCTCGGGCAAGACCCTGGCCGCCTTCCTGGCCGCGCTCGACCGGCTGGCCTTCGGGCCGCCTCCGGCGAGCGCGATCCGGCGCTGCCGGGTGCTGTACATCTCCCCGCTCAAGGCCCTGGGCGTAGACGTGGAACGCAACCTGCGTGCACCCCTGGCCGGTCTGCGCCTGGAGGCTGAGCGGGCCGGACTGCCCGAGCCGGACGTCCGGATCGGCCTTCGCACCGGCGACACCCCGCCGGCCGAGCGGCGTAAATTCGCCCGGCAGCCTCCGGACATTCTGATCACCACCCCGGAGTCGTTGTTCCTGCTGCTGACCTCGCAGGCCCGGCAGGCGCTGGGCGGCGTCGACACGGTGATCATTGACGAAGTGCACGCCGTGGCCGGCACCAAGCGCGGCGCGCACCTCGCGGTCAGCCTGGAGCGGCTGGACGAACTGCTGGCCCGCCCAGCTCAGCGGATCGGCCTGTCCGCGACGGTGCGCCCGGCCGAGGAGGTGGCCCGCTACCTCGGCGGCAGCCGGTCGGCCGAGATCGTCGCGCCGCCCAGCGGGAAGAGCTTCGAGATCCAGGTCGTCGTGCCGGTGGCGGACCTGACCACGCTGGACCGGGCCGCCGGTCCAGCCCCCGCTAGCGCCCAGAGCGCCGCGCCTCGGCTGCCCTCGATCTGGCCGCACGTCGAGGCCAGGATCGAGGAGCTGATCACGCAGCACACCTCAACCCTGGTGTTCGCCAACTCGCGGCGGCTGGCCGAGCGCCTGTGCAACCGGCTCAACGAGATCCACGCGGCCCGGCTCGGCTGGAGCCCGGCCGTCTCCCGTCCGCCACGTCCGCCGGCCGAGCTGATGGGCGAGGCCGGGTCCGCCCTGGGCGCCCCGCAGGTGCTGGCCAGGGCGCACCACGGCTCTCTGTCCAAGGAGCAGCGGGCGCAGGTCGAGGAGGCGCTCAAGGCCGGTTCGCTGGCCGCGGTCGTAGCGACCTCCAGCCTGGAACTGGGCATCGACATGGGCGCTGTGGACCTGGTGGTCCAGGTCGAGTCCCCGCCCTCGGTGGCCGCCGGCCTGCAGCGGATCGGCCGGGCCGGGCACCAGGTCGGCGCGGTCTCCCGGGGCGTGTTCTTCCCCAAGTTCCGGGGCGACCTGGTCCAGGCGGCCGTGGTCGCCCAGCGGATGCGGTCGGGGCAGATCGAGGCCCTGCACGTCATCAGCAATCCGCTGGACGTGCTGGCCCAGCAGATCGTGGCGATGGCCTCGGTCGAGCCGTGGGACACCGGGCGGCTGCTGGCGGTCCTGCGGCGGGCCGCGCCGTTCCACACCCTGGCCGAAGAGGTCTTCGACGCGGTGCTGGACATGCTCTCCGGCCGCTACCCCAGCGACGACTTCGCCGAGCTCAAGCCGCGTCTGGTCTGGGACCGCGAGGCCGGGACCATCACCGCGCGGCCCGGCGCCGGGTGGCTGGCCGTCAACTCGGGCGGCACCATCCCCGATCGCGGCCTGTTCGGGGTCTTCCTGGCCGGCGGTCAGGAGGGCGGGAAGGGCCGCCGGGTGGGCGAACTCGACGAGGAGATGGTCTACGAATCGCGGGTGGGCGACGTGTTCACCCTGGGCACCTCGTCGTGGCGGGTCGAGGAGATCACCCAGGACCGAGTCGTGGTCTCGCCAGCGCCCGGACAGCCCGGCCGACTGCCGTTCTGGCTCGGCGACACGCTCGGGCGGCCGCTGGAGCTCGGCCGGGCGCTCGGCGCCTTCACCCGGGAGCTATCGGCCGCCGGCGGCGGCAGCGCCGCAGTGCGCAGCCGTGCCGAGGCCGAGGCCCGTGACCGGCTGGCCGGGATCGGCCTGGACCAGTGGGCCGCGGACAACCTGCTGGCCTACCTCGCCGACCAGCGCGCCGCGACCGGCCAGGTGCCGGACGACCGGACGATCGTGGTCGAGCGCTTCCGCGACGAGCTCGGCGACTGGCGGATGGTGCTGCACTCGCCCTTCGGCGCGCAGGTCAACGCGCCGTGGGCGCTGGCGATCGGCGCCCGGCTGCGCGCGGCCTACGGCTTCGACCCGCAGATCATGCACGGCGACGACGGGATCGTGCTGCGGCTGCCCGACACCGAGTGGGGGCTGACCGACCCGGACGGGAGCGACCTCGGCGGCGACTTCGATCCCGGCGCCCCTTTCGGCGCCGATCCGCCCGGCGCCCCGCAGCCGGGCGTGCACCTGGTCGTCTTCGCCCCCGAGGAGATCGAACGCCTGGTCACCGACGCGGTCGGCGGCAGCTCCCTGTTCGCCGCCAGGTTCCGCGAATGCGCCGCCCGCGCGCTGCTGCTGCCCCGGCGCCGGCCGGACCGCCGGGTGCCGCTGTGGCAGCAGAGGCAGCGTTCGGCCCGGCTGCTGGGCGTGGCCTCGAAATTCGGCTCGTTCCCGATCGTCCTGGAAGCCCTGCGCGAATGTCTGCAGGACGTCTACGACGTCCCCGGCCTGGTGGAATTGCTCGGCGACATCCAGGCCCGGCGGGTACAGCTGGTCGAGGTGGAGACGGCGGAGCCCTCGCCGTTCGCGAAGTCCCTGCTCTACGGCTACGTCGCCCAGTTCCTCTACGAGGGCGACTCGCCGCTGGCCGAGCGCCGGGCGGCGGCGCTGAGCGTCGACCCGACGTTGCTGGCCCAGCTGCTCGGCCAGCCGGAGCTGCGCGATCTGTTCGACTCGGCGGCACTGGCCGAGTTGGAGGACGAACTCCAGTACCGCCTCGGCGCCCGCGCGGGCGCCCGTCCGCCGTCCGGTCCCGAGGACGCCGCCGACCTGCTGCGCCTGCTCGGGCCGCTGACCACCGCCGAGGCCAAGGAGCGGGGCATCAGTCAGCCCTGGCTGGCCGAGCTGGCCGACCGGCGCCGGGCGATCCGGGTGCGAATCGCCGGCCGCGCGCACTGGTGCGCGATCGAGGACGCCGGGAGGCTGCGCGACGCGCTCGGCTGTGAACTTCCGTCGGGCGTACCCGAGGCCTTCACCGAACCGGTCGTAGACCCGCTCGGCGACCTGCTTGCCCGCTACGCCCGGACACACTGCCCGTTCCCGGCCGATGCGGCGGCGGAGCGGTTCGGCCTCGGCGCGAGTGTGGCCACCGAGGTGCTGGCCCGGCTGGCCGCCGAGAACCGGATGGTGCGCGGCGCCTTCCGGCCGGGCGGCGGCGGGGACGAGTGGTGCGACCCGCGTGTGCTGCGCCGCCTCAAGGCCCGCGCCGTCGCGGCGCTGCGGCAGCAGGCGGAGCCGGTGGAGCCGGCCGCGCTGGCCCGGTTCCTGCCTGCCTGGCACGGGATCGGGTCCGCGGGGCGGCGGCCGCACGGAGTCGCCGGGACCCTGCGGGCAGTGGAGCAGTTGGCCGGGTTCGCGGTCCCCGCCTCAGCCCTCGAACGCCTAGTATTGCCCGCCCGGGTGCCCGACTACCAGAGCGCTTTCCTGGACGAGCTGACCGCCGGCGGCGAGGTTCTCTGGGCGGGCGCGGGGGCGCTGGCGGCCGACGACGGCTGGGTGGCCCTGGCCCCGGCCACGATCGCGCCGTTCGTCCTGCCGGAGCCGACCCCGCTCGTCCGGCCGACAGACCTGCACCAGGCGGTGCTCGACCAGCTGGCCGGCGAGGCGGCGTTGTTCTTCCCCAACCTCGTTCGCGCCCTGGCGGCGGCCTCGCCGGACGGGGGTGCCAGCGGACCCGTCGATCAGTCCGCCGTGCTGGCCGCGCTCTGGGACCTGGTCTGGTCGGGCCAGGTGACCAACGACACCTTCACCCCGGTGCGGACGCTGCTGGCGGCCGGGCGCCCCACCCACCGGGCCAAACGGGCGGTTCCGCGCGGCCGGTACGCGGCCCTCCGGATCAGCGCCGCCGAGGTCGGCCTGCAGGGATTCGGGAGCACGGGTTCCGGCGCTTCCGGGCTCGGCGTGCCGGGCGCACCCGGCACGCCCGGCGCAGGAACTGCAGCGGGCTCGGGCCTGTCCGGGTTCATCGCCGCCCAGGCTGTCACCGGCCGCTGGTCCCGGCTGCGCCGCGCGGAACCGGCCGAGGCGGTGCTGGGCGCGCAGGTGATCGGCGGGGTGCTGCTGGATCGGCACGGCCTGGTCACCCGAGGCTCGGTCGGCGTGGAACGGTTCGCCGCCGGATTCGGCGCGACGTACCGGGTGCTGTCAGCGTTCGAGGATGCCGGGCAGTGCCGGCGCGGCTATTTCGTCGAGGGGCTCGGCGCGGCGCAGTTCAGCGCGCCCGGCGCGGTGGACCGGCTGCGCGAATTCGCCCGCGCCGCACAGCCCGGCCATTCGGACCGGCCCGAGGCGCTGCTGCTCGCCGCAGCCGACCCGGCCAACGTCTACGGCGCGGCCGCGGCCTGGCCACCCCGACCGGCACCAACCAACTCGCCCTCCTCCGGCGACGCCGACGCCAACCGTGCCGGGCACCGGCCGGGCCGCAAGGCGGGCGCCCTCGTGGTCCTGGTCGACGGCGAGTTGGTGCTCTACCTGGAACGTGGCGGCCGCACCGTGCTGTCCTGGTCATCCGATCCGCCCGTCCTGGCAGCCGCAGCCCGGGAGCTGGCCGCCGGTGTGCTGGCCGGCCGGGTGGGCACGCTGACCATCACGACCATCGACGGCGAGGCAGCGCTCGCGGGCCGTCCGTCGGACGGGGCCTCGGCCGGATCCGCCGCCGTGAGCCGGGCGCTGTTGGACGCCGGTTTCGTGTTCACTCCCCAGGGTTTGCGCCTGCGCTCCCCGTGAACAAATTAGCGCCGCGCCGCTTCGGCGTCGCTCCGTCGCCGGGCCGAGGCGTCGCCGGCTCGCGCCCAGAGGTCCAATCAGTACACCTGATCAGGTGAATTGCAGCTGAACGATCTCCTCCTGCGGGCCCGATGATCTGCGATAACGAAAATCTTTATCGGAGTTATCCAAACGTGACTATCTGCGCTGACAACCATTGCCGGGGGTCGCTGGTCTGACTGGTTGGATCGGACGACCATGAGAAAGCGACCCGGCGGACCGCGCGAGCGGGAGGCCGGATCGGTGGGGAGTAATCAGGTCTCGCCGGTCTGCACAACCCGGGAAGGGAGCCCGGCGCTGGGAGGGAGTTGTCGGCATCACCGGATCCCGCTAGGGAGAGCGGGACCCGGTGAACTGACGAGGGGTGACGTGGGCAGCTGCCGTGGGGGCGGCTGCCCACGAGCCCGCTCGCCCGGCGCGGTAGCCCGCCGACCGACCACTCACCTTCCCCGGCCCCGGCCTCCCCGGAAGTCCCCCGCGTCTCCCGGCATACTCCATTCGGCCTCCATTCGGGTCGTTGATGATGCGGCGATCCGGGCGCCGGGCGATGCTCTAGTGGTGGCCCACATTCCCCCGAGCAGCCCCGGCCCCCGCCCCCTCGGGGCTGTCCCGGCCGCGGCCCTGTGGGCGCTCTCGGCCGCGAGCCTGCTGACCGCCGCCGCCCTGCGCGCCCCCAAGCCGCGCCACCTCCCGTTCGCCCCCGCCTCACTGCACCTGCACGCCGCCTCGCCCCGCCCCCCGGCCACCGACGAGCTGATCTCGGTGCTGCTGCCGGTGAGCCAGGGCACCGAGGCCGCGGTCACCGCCATCTGCGCCGCGCTGACCCAGCGCTCCGTCGGCGACATCGACGTGGTCGTCCTCGACGAGGGCTGCCCGCAGGAGACCCGCGACGAACTGCGCCGCTGCTTCGGCGACGACCCGAGGGTGCGGGTCTTCGGCGCCGCGCCGCTACCCCTGGGCTGGTCCCGGCACGCCCACCGGGCGCACCAACTGGCCGTGGCGGCCCGCGGCAAGGTCCTGTTGTTCAGCGAGCCGGCCGCGCCACTCGGCCCGTACGCCGCAGCGGCGGCCACCGCGCTGCTGCGCATGGAGTCACTCGAT
>Ga0302314_10016815_pt1 | contig 12326 bp, 10 predicted proteins | sample III_Palsa_N2_3_FD_200533 | JGI IMG/M metagenome (GOLD analysis project Ga0302314, IMG submission 200533) | Peat permafrost microbial communities from Stordalen Mire near Abisko, Sweden - III_Palsa_N2_3 | ecosystem: Environmental > Terrestrial > Soil > Palsa > Peat permafrost | place: Sweden...
AAATCCTGCTCCGGCGTCAGGTTGGGATTGGCGAAGGTCGCGACACCATTGACGGTGATGTTCTGGTAAAGCTCGGTGACGGTCGGATAGCGATAGGCCTCGCCAAAATTTGTCGTGATGTTCCAGTCCTTGTTGAGATCATAGGACAGCGATGCCTTCGGCGAAAAATTGGTCGAGTTGAGGCCCGGCTGGTTGACCGAATTCGCCAGCAGCGTTGGAACTGGCGCGCTCGTGGTCCCGGTGCCCGACTTGGCGACGCTGTTGAGATTGAATCCATCAAGGGCTTCCCAGCTTTCCAGTCGACCGCCCAACGTCAGCTTCAGCGCGGGAGCGATCTTCCAGGCATCCTGCACCCACAGCGCCCCGGTTCGGGTTTCGCCGATGCTATCGGAGAAAAGCTGGCCGGTACCCGTTGCCGACGTCACGTTCCAGGTCGACGAGAGGTAGCCTGGATTATTCAGATAATAGCGGTCGCCATGCAGGCCGAAGCTAATCTCCTGCGGACCATCGTAACCGAACGGCCGCCAGATGCCCTTGGCATCGCCATTTTGCCAATTGGTCCCGTCATTGCGGGTGATCTTGCCGTTCTGGGAGTAGCCGACGCCTGTCGGTGCCACCGTGTACGGATTGAACATGATATCTTGCAGATAATTGTAGCTCGATGCCGAGAGATCGAAGTCGTAGACGCCCTTGGTGTCGCTCCTGATCGAGATCGCGTTGCTGAGATGGGTCTGGTCCCAGATGTATTTGTTGCTCGCAAAGCCGGAGATTCCGGCGAAGGTCGGCGCGCCTGTCGCGGTTGAGGTCAGATAGGTCTGTGGATTCGAGGTCTGGACGTTGTTCCAGATCCCGAGCGAATAGGTCGCCTGCACCAGCGGCGTGACGTCGTAGGCGACCCTCACATTGCCCGAGGTCTGCTGCGAATGCGCCAGCGCGCCGGTGCCGACCACATCGGCCGGCGTTCCCTGCTTGGTCAGCGCCGGAAACGTGCCGCTGGTTCCGGCCGGGATCGTGGCGTTGGTCGTGTAGGTCAGCGGCTGCTGATAGCTGTCCTGGTAGTTGACGCTCGCGAACCAGGAAAACTTGCCCTGACGATTGCCCGCGGAGGCGCTGGTGACGGTGCTGACATAGGTGTCCTTGGTGCCGTATTGATTCCACGGCATCACCGAGACGGTTTCCTTGGCGGTGGCAAACGCGTGGTCCGGCATTTTCGAGGTGATCAGGAGCACCCCGCCGATGGAATTGCCGGGATAGGCGGCGGCGAACGGGCCATCGAGGAAATCTATTCGCGCGATGGCATCCGGCGAGATCAGGTTCCAGTGCGGCGAGGCGCCCGAATTGTTGTTGCCGATCAGCGCCGAGACCAAGAGATCGTCGTAATAGATCAGCGTACGCGCGCTGGAAGCCAACCCCCAGGTCCGGGTCGCCAGCACCGCCTGGTTGTCGCCGTCGTTGCGCTTACGGACGAACAGGCTCGGCATGTATTTGACCGCGTCCTCGGGGTCCTTGAGATTGATGGTCTCGTCGATCTGCTTGGCGGTGATGCTGTAGGTTTCCTGCGGCAGCGCGAATCGCTGCTTGGCCGGTGGCGTCCCCAGCGAGGCGATAACGCCGCTGCCGTCGCTCTGCGGGGCCGGTGGATTGGCCGCCGCAATTGCCACCGGTTTCTTGCGCTGGGCGGCGGCCGTCGCCTGACGTTGCGGCTTTTTCTTGGGGCGGGCCGCCAGCCGTTGTCTTGGAGCCTCCACGGTGACCGCAGGCAACGCGCTACCGGACGTCTGGGCGATGGCGGGAGGACATGAAGCGAACATGGCGCTGCACAGCACAAGCGTGCTGGCGCCACTCAAGGCAGAGATACGAAACATCTGTAATTCCTGGCACTGGCGCAACGACCAGCCTACCCAATGGCGATACCGGCATGGCCCCAGCCGCACCGATCGTGAGGTCTTTGACGGTCAGGAAATGGAAGGGGGCGCCCGGGCCTGGGCGTGTGCGCCGGACCGGAAAGCCGGCGGGCTCAACGCGGCGGCGTGCCAGACCACCCGCAAGGCATGCCGATAGGGCACAGCGATGGCCGTATGAGGCGTATCGATCGAGGCCGGTACATGGGAACCGCAGGCCATGCAGCATGCGCCATCATGCATATGATGGCCGCCGGTCTGGCCGGTCGAGCTATCGGCCTGCCCTGCGGTTGCGGCGGCGCCGTCCCGGCAGATGGTCGCGGCAGCCAGGGGATCGGAAGCGGCGATGCTGGCAGCCCAGCAGGCGCCGATTGGTGCCAAAATCTGCACCATCAGAGCGATCAAGACGATCGGAAGAAATTTCCGCAACCGTCGGCGCATCAACCAGCCCACCTTCCCGATGATGCTACCTTAATCACCCGCTTGGTCCGAAGTCGAGAGCATCCCACCGGCGATATCTTGGGCGTCCGCGCGAAATAACCGGCCCGTTTCGGTGTCGCCGAATGCCGCCGCTTCACGTTCGGTTGCGCGGCCCCTCGTCCTGCCCCGACTGCCGACTGCCCGCCAGAAACGCAACTCCGAGTGGTCAAATCCCGATCATTTCGCCAAATGCATGAATTTTGAACAATCGTTGCTGAAATTGATGACAAGTCAAAAAAGATAGTCTACCACTACAACCTCAGGCTGGCCGCAAGGTCGAAGTCTGGTGGTCCAAGTCTCGGGAGGAGCCCTGACGCGCACAAGCGGCGTCGCCCCGTCAATCAAGATCAAATCCAAATTTTTCGGGGAAATAGGGTCGACACAATTTTTGAGCAGGGCTAGGGCCCTGCTCTTTTTTTTGAGATGTTTTTTTCGAGATGATTCGCGAGTGCTCTTTGCGCGTCGTTGCGAAGAGCTCTCGCGACGACGCAATCCAGTTCTTAGCTGTCCAGTTCTTAGCTGTCGCGCTGGATCGCTCGCAATGACGGGCAGAACAGACACCATGTCGCCCACCAACCCGATCGAACGCAGTTTCGAACTTGCCGCAGAACGCTGCGAGGATTTGACCCCGCTGGTCTATCGACGGCTGTTCGACGAACACCCCGAGGCGCAGATGATGTTCCGCAGCGAGGGTAGCGATCCCGTCAAGGGTTCGATGCTGGCGCTGACCATCGAGGCGATCCTGGATTTCGCAGGCGACCGGCGCGGGCGTTTTCGCCTGATCGAATGCGAGGTGTGCTCGCACGATGCCTATGGCACGCCGCGCGATTTGTTCGTCGAATTCTTCGCGGTCATCGCGGCGACGTTGCGCGAGCTTCTCGGTTCCGACTGGTCACCTGAGATGGACACGGCGTGGCGGCGATTGCTCGGCGAAATCGAGGGCGTGGTCGCGGAACAGAACCAGAGCCTCGGATAATTGCCGCGCCGCGGCAACGCCAAAAAATCTGCGAACCGCGCTATCGATCAATTTCGACGAATAATTTTCGACGATTGGCTGGCGGGTAGCGCAAGCCTCCCGGATGTGGAAGACTGCCGGCATCCGCAGCGCGTGCAATGACGCTGTCGGTTACAAACAGTGAGAGGGAGAATGCAATGTCCGGGACCGACAATTCCTCAACGACCAGGCGCGATCTGCTTCAGGCAGCGGCAACCGCTGGCGCCGCAACCGCCCTGCTCGGCGGATTGCCCGTAAGCTCAGCGCTGGCGGCGGAAATGGCGCGCTCGGAGAAGCCGCTCAAGGCCGCTTTCTCCAACGCAGGGTTACAGGCGACCTGGTGCGCCCAGGGCAAGCAGGCGGCGGAGGCGTGGGGCAAGCTGTTCAATGTCGAGGTCACATGGTTCGACGGCCAGCTCGACGCCGTCAAGCAGCGCACGGCGATCGACAATATGGCCTCGCAGAAATGGGACTTCGTCGCAATCCAGGCGTTCGGCATCGGCACGCTGACCCAGCCGGTGCAGAAGATGATCGACGCCGGCACGCCGGTCATCGACATGGACACGCTGATCGCACCGCTCGACCAGCTCAACGTCCACTCGTTTCTCGCGCCCGACAACGAATTCATGGGCGCCTCGGTGACGCAGGCGCTGGTCACCGCGATCGGCGGCAAGGGCAAGGTCATCATGACGCAAGGCGCGCTCGGCCATACTGGCGCGCAAGGCCGCGCCAAGGGTTTTAACAGCGTCATCAAGCAGTATCCCAACGTCGAGGTGCTCGATACCCAGCCCGGCGATTGGGACGTATCGAAGACGGCACGGCTGTGGGAAACCTATCTCACCAAATACCCGCAGATCGATGCCGCGTTCTTCCACAATGACGACATGGCATTGGCGGCCTACAACATCATGAAGGCGCATAACCGCACCAACATCCTGATCGGCGGCGTTGACGCGATGCCGCCGGCCATACAGGCGGTCAGCGAAGGTCGCATGTTTGCAACCGTGCGCAATCCCTCCTGCCGCATCCATGGCGGCGCCATCGTCGCCGGCGTCGCCGCCGTGACCGGAGGCGAAAAGAGCGGACAGGGTATTCCGAAGAGCGTCGTGACCGACGGTCCGGTGGTGACCAAAAGCAATGCGGCGGGCATGCAGTGGATGGAGGATCACTTCCTGATCTGAGCCGTGATGCCGCAAGGCCGCTCGCCCATCCTGGAACTGCAAGGGATCACGAAGGCCTTCGGCGGTGTCGAAGCGCTTCGCGGGGTCGACTTCGCGCTTTGCGCCGGCGAGATCCATGGTCTCGTCGGCGAAAACGGCGCGGGGAAGAGCACGTTGATGAAAGTCATCGCCGGCGTGCACACGGAATTCTCCGGCCGTTTCCTGCTCGATGGGCACGAGACGCATTTTCGATCGGCGCGCGACGCGCGCGCGGCCGGGATCGCCATGGTCCATCAGGAGCTCAGTGTCGTCCCCGATCTGTCGGTCGCCGAGAACGTGTTTCTCGGTCAGCAGCCGACCAATCGCTTCGGTTTGGTGCAGTGGCGCCGCATGGCGCGCGAAGCCGGCGAGCAACTCAAAAGGCTCGGCATCGATGTCGATCCGTATTCGCGGCTCGGCGACCTGCCGATCGGCTTGCAGCAGCTGATCGAGATCGCTCGGGTGCTGTTCTCCGGGGCGCGCATCATCATCCTCGACGAGCCGACCTCGGCGCTCTCGCCGCCGGAGGTGGAGCGCCTGTTCGCGACCCTGCGCCAGTTGCGCGACGCCGGCACCGGCATCGTCTTCATTTCCCATTTCATCGAGGACATCTTGCGCGTCTCCGACACCGTGACGGTGTTTCGCAATGGCCGGAAGGTAGCCGAGACAGCCGCCGCCTCGACCACGAAGGGCGCGCTGATCGAAGCCATGATCGGCCGCGACGGCAAAGCGCTCGAGCACAGCTATAGCGACGATCTGATGCTGCCGCCGTCCAATGCGGGATCGGTGGTCTTGAAGGTCGACCAGCTCACTTTCGCCCGCAGCCTGCGGGCCGTTTCGTTCGAGGCGCGCGCCGGCGAGGTGCTGGGCATCTACGGCTTCATGGGCTGCGGGCAGCAGGAACTGTCGCGGATCCTGTTCGGCAAGCTGAAGCCGGACGGCGGATCGCTCGCGGTGGATGGCCGAAGGAGAACTTTCGGCAGCACCGCTTCTGCCCGGCGCGCCGGCATCGCTTTGGTGCCGGAAAGCCGCCGCGCGATGCTGTTCCATCAGGAGCCCGTCTACAAGAACATCACGATCAGCATCCTGGACCGCATTTCGTCGGTGCTGCTCAAGCCGGCACGCGAGCGGGCCATCGCGATGCGGCAGGTCGAGCAATTGCAGATCAGGCCGCCGGTCGTCGGCCTCGACCTCGGCATGCTCTCCGGCGGTAACCAGCAAAAGGTGGCGCTGGCGAAATGGCTGACCTTTCCACCACGGCTTCTGGTGCTGTGCGAGCCGACGCGCGGCATGGATGTCGGCGCCAAGAACGACGTGATCAACATCGTCCGCGACCTTCGCGCCAAGGGATTGGCCATCATCGTGCTCTCGACAGAACCGGAGACCGTGCTGTCGCTCGCCGATCGGATCGTGGTGATGAAGCGGGGCGCGGTGGTGCGTGAATTCGCCAATGAGGCGGTCAGCAAGGATCGGCTGCTGGAAGCCGCATGACGGAGAAGCACGATGGCGAGCAGTGAAACAGTTCCGGCCGGCCGCAAGCGAGGCGGCGTTGCCCCGTTCCTGCGTTCCCAGATGCGCAATATCGCGCCGTTCCTGACGCTGATTTTCCTGAGCGGCTTCTTCGCCGCGGCAAGCCCCTCGTTCGCCACGCTCGACAATCTCGGCAACATTTTGACCCAGGTTTCGGTCACCGGCATCATCGCCGTCGGGCTGACCTTCGTGATCCTTTGCGCCGAAATCGACCTCTCGATCGCCAGCATCGCCAACGTCACCGGCATCGCGGTGGCTTATTTCACGATGCAGGAATCCTACGTCAACATCGCCAACTTCCCGATGCCGGGATGGGTGGCTGTGCTGCTCGCACTGGTGCTTTGCGCCCTGCTCGGCGTCGTCAACGCGCTTGGGCTCACCCTGATCGGCATCCCCTCCTTCATCATGACGCTGGCGATGATGCAGATCGCCGCCGGCATCTCCGCGCTCTTGGTGCGCGGACAGATCGCCTACAAGGTGCCTGACGTGATCGCGACGCTCGGATCGGGTTCGATCGGCGGCATTCCCTGGATCGTGATTGTCGCGGCCCTGATGCTGCTCGCCGGCCATCTGGTGCTGACCTATACGCGCTTCGGCCGCTACGTTTACATGGTCGGCGGCAACCGTGAGGCGGCTGAATATTCCGGACTGAACGTCAACCTGATCCTCGGCAGCGTGATGGTCATCGCCGCGGTCTGCTCGGGGATCGGCGGAATGCTGGGCGTCGCCCATTTCGGCAGCGCGCAGCAGAATGAGTTCGACAGCTATTTGCTCGATTCGATCGCCGCCGTCGTGGTCGGCGGCACCAGCCTGTTCGGCGGTCGAGGCGGCATCGGCAACACCATCGTCGGCCTGTTCGTGCTCGGCGTCCTCAACAATGGACTGGATCACGTCAACATCGACAGCTTCCTCAAGATCCTGATCCGCGGCCTCATCCTGCTCGCAGCATTGGTCATCAACGTTTATGCGCAGCGGTTGCGGGCGAGGACGGCGGAATAGCTACCCGGCGAAATCCGGCTGCCAGTCGCGCAGCTCTCGCGCCGCTTTGGTCACGGCGCTGATGTTAGGGAACAACGCCGTCTCCAGCATCATGGTGCGGGCTAGGCGCAGGCTACGCGCCTCGCAGATGGCCCGGCGCTTCGGGTCCTCGATCAGCTCGAAATCGATATTGTGCGCGAGGCCGAGGATGCGGCGGATGATCTTGGCTGCCGAGAATCCCACGGCGTCCCGGAACAGCCGATCCATATAGCTCTGCCGCTCGATCTCCAGTCGCGCCGCGCCGGCCTCGCCGGCAAACAAGGTTGCCGGATAGGCGTCGCCATTGGCCTCGGCGCGCCACAGCTCGACGAATTTGCGGGAAAACTCCGCCCACAGATGTTCGATCGTCTGCAGGATCCAGGCCTCGAACGATCGCCGGTCGCCGGGCCCGCGCTCGTGGCCGGCGGAAGCCAGATAGCTCATCAGCAGATTGCCGATGATGGCGCCGAGGTCGAATCCCATCGGGCCGTAGAATGCGAACTCGGGATCGATCACCCGCGTCTCGCTTTCGGTCACCATGATTGATCCGGTGTGGAGGTCGCCGTGGATCAGCGCTTCCGGCCGCGCCAGGAATTCAAGCTTGAGCCGTGAGACCGCGACGTGCAAATCGAGGTCTTCCCGGAAGGCGGCGGCGGTCGTATCGAGCCACGGCGACGTCCAGTGGTTCTGCCCGGCCTGACGATAGGGATCGGTGAAGATCAGATCCTCGGTGATCTTGCACAGCGCATGGTTGCCGCAGAAAACGGAAATATCCTGCTTCTTCTGCGCGGCCGGCATCGCGAGATCAGAGCTCAGGAACAGCGTCCGCGCCATAAAGGTCGTGATGTGATCGACGAAGCGCGGATAACAGATTCCGGCAACCAGCCCCTTGCGCATGATGATGTGCGGCTCGAGCAGTTCCATGGCCGTCAGAGCCAGCGCCTCGTTGTGATGAAGAACGTCCGGCACCAGACCGGGCGCCAGCCGTGCCTGATGCACCAGCGCCCGGTATTCATAGTGCGAGCGAGAGAGCGGCAGCGGCCAGCTTTCGCCCACCAGGCGCACATAGGGCAGCGCTTGTTTGACCGCGATGCCGCCCTTCGTTCCTTTTACGATGAACACCAAATTGAGGTTACCATCCCCCACCTCGCCGATCGACCAGGCCTCAGGCGGGCCGCCGAGCTGTGCGGCGATCGCGGGAAGCCGTGCAAGGTAACCTCGCAGATCTGCCTCGCGCAGGATTCGGTATTCGTGCTGGCCAGGGTCGTCCGGCGGTCGCTGCTGTGAACTCATCGCTGTCGCGTCCGGTGCTGCTGCCCGCGAATTTCAGCTTCAATCCCGTTCGAGGAAGCTCGAACCGATATCCGCCTTCTTCTTGATCGGATCATAGTCGCAATAGACGCCGTCGGCGACCAGCGAGTAGCTCGCGATCACATTGTATTTGTCGAGCTTGACCGAATTCAATCCGATGATGGACGTGCGGGAGCCGTCGTTCCATTTGAACGGCGTCGAACTCTGCGCCGCTTCGCAGGCCGCGACGGCTTCGGCGAACACGTGTCCCTCGACGAACGCTTTGACGGTCCGGAGCTGAACCGACATTTTCCACTCGATGTAAAAGGCCCCGGCGAGGCCTGCGATCACAAGCACCAGCAACGCAATGACAACTCTTTGAAACGTCATTTCCTTAACCCCCGCGAAACCCGGCAAAATCAGGCGGTCAGAACGGCATCCCGATCAGCCGCGAAAGCCATTCGATATTCAGATAACCCTTATAATAGGCCAGCATGCCGGCGGCGAAAATCACCGCGGAGATCACCGTGGTCCAGATCAGCTTGAGGCCCATATGGGTCGTTACCGGCGCGCCGGGATCGGAGCCCGGACTGCCCTCGCCGTCCTCGTGCTGGCTGCGCACGCCGAACGGCAGGGTCAGGAACAGCGCGATCCACCAGATGACGAAGTAGATCGCGAACCCGGTCGAGATTGTATAGACCATCGGCTCAGGCCTGTTCGATTTCGACGAGCGCGCCGGAAAAATCCTTCGGATGAAAAAACAGCACCGGCTTGCCGTGGGCGCCGATCTTCGGCACGCCGTCGCCGAGCACGCGCGCGCCGTCCTTGATCAGCCTGTCGCGGGTCGCGATGATGTCGGGCACGTCGTAGCAGATGTGGTGGATACCGCCGTCGGCATTGCGCTCGACGAATTTGGCGATCGGTGAATTGTCGCCGAGCGGCTGGATGAATTCGATCTTGGTGTTGGGCAGCGTCACGAACACGGTGATGACGCCATGCTCGGGCAATGGCACCGCCGCGGAGATCTCGGCGTCGAACGCCGCGCCGTAGATCCTGGCGGCCTTTTCCGCATCCTTGACCGCGATCGCCACATGATTGAGCCGACCCAGCATGCGCATCTCCTCCCTGTCGTTGGCGCGCCTTGCGATCGCAAGAGCGCCGACCGCTTTTGCCGAACCCGCGCCTCTATCAGACCGTCAGAACGTGAACGTAGCAGAGCGGCTTCTTGCCCCACTGCTCGTTCAGCGTCGCGCGCACCGCACGGCGCACCGATTCCGCCATGGCGTCGGGATCGCGCCGCCGTGCCCGCGGCAGGCCCTCCACGGTCGAGACCACCACGTCGAACACGATCTCGTCGATGACCTCACCGGCGGTATTCTTCTCGGGAATGCCGACCAGATCAACCTCGGGATCGTCGGCCAACTCACCCTTGTCGGTCACGGCGATCGCTACGAAGGCGCAGCCGGCGAACGCCAACCTGCGCCGATCGACCACCGCGCGCGATTTGGAATCCTCCAGGATCGAGCCGTCCTTGTAGAGCCGCCCGGCAGGCAGTTCGTCGATCACGGCGGGCTCGCCAGGCCCAAGCTTGACCAGGTCGCCGTTGCGGCAGACCAGCACCTTGGGCACGCCGGCGGCGCGGGCAAGCTTGGCGTGCTCGAACAGATGCAGCGCCTCCCCGTGAACCGGGATCAGCAGTTGCGGCCGCACCCAGGAGATCATGTCGCGCAGTTCGTCGCGGCGGGGATGGCCGGAGACATGCACGAGATGGGTGCGGTCGGTGATGACTTCGATGCCCTGCGTCACCAGGCCATTGATGATGCCGCCGACCGCCTTCTCGTTGCCGGGAATGGTGCGCGACGAAAAGATCACGCAGTCGCCCTTGTTCAGCGTCACCTGCGGATGATCGTCATTGGCGATGCGTGCCAGCGCCGCGCGCGGTTCGCCCTGACTGCCGGTGCATAGCGCCAGCACCTTGTCGGGCGGGAAATGACCGTAGAGGTCGGCGCCGCGGAAATTCTGCACGCCTTCGAGATGGCCGGTTTCGCGCGCCACCTGCACCACGCGCTCCATCGCACGTCCGACCACCACCACCTCACGCCCGGCGGCCTTGGCCGCGTCCGCGACCGCGCGCAGCCGCGCGACGTTGGAGGCAAAGGTGGTGACGGCGACCCGGCCCTTGGCGCCCTTCACCAGTTCGGCAATGGTTTTGGCCACCTCGGTCTCGGACGGCGAACGCCCCTCCCTGACCGCGTTGGTGGAATCGCCGATCAGCGCCAGCACGCCGGCATCGCCGAGTTCGCGCAACCGCCGCTCGTCGGTCGGCGGCCCGATGATTGGGGTCGGATCGATCTTCCAGTCGCCGGTGTGCAGCACGGTGCCGGCCGGCGTGTGGATCGCCAGCGCGTGCGATTCCGGAATCGAATGCGCGACCGGAATGAATTCGACATTGAACGGGCCGAGCTGGACGCGACCGCCCGACGGCACCACGGTAACCGGGATTTTGGGCGGGTTGCGCTCGGAGGCGCATTTGGCCTCGAACAGCGCGGCGCTGAATTTCGTCGCGTAGATCGGGCATTTGATCTTCGGCCAGAGGTCGATGATGGCGCCGAAATGATCTTCGTGGGCGTGGGTCAGCACTAGGCCGACCAGATTCTTGCGCTCTTTTTCCAGAAAGCGGATATCGGGCATGATGAGATCGATGCCGGGCAGATGCTCCTCGTCGCCAAAGGACACCCCTAGATCGACCGCCAGCCATGAGCCCTGATGGCGGTTGCCGAAGCCATAGACCGACAGGTTCATGCCGATCTCGCCGACGCCGCCGAGCGGCGCGAAGGTCAATTCATCCGGACGCGCCATCAGACTGCCCTCACGGAGGCTGCGTCGCCGAAATAGACGTCGCCGGCGGTAACCGGCAGGCGCCTGCCGTCCGGTGCCCGGACGATCATGCAGCCGGTCTCATCCAGGGTGTCGAAGGTACCCTCGATCAGCGAGTTGCCGGTCTGGACCGCAACCCGCTCGCCGAGCCCGGCCGCGCGCTCGAGCCAGAGTTTTCGGATGTCGCCAAAACCCCGGCCATTATCCCAGATGCCGCGGAATTCGGTCCAGGCATCCGACAATGCCGCAAACAGCTCTTCCGCACTGATCTGGACGCCGAGCGCGGCTAGCGACGTCGCGGGCGTTGGCGTCCCCTCAGGAGCTGCGACGACGTTGGTGCCGATCCCGACCACGACGGCAAGCCGGTTATCCCCGACCGCTTCCGCTTCCAGCAGGATGCCGGCGAGCTTCTGTCGCCCCGCCAACACATCATTGGGCCATTTCAGCGCAAACTTCATGTGATCCGATCCCGCTGACCTCAGCGATGCCTCAACGCTTACTTTTTGCAGCGCTGTCTCAAGTGCAAGTCCCGCCGCGAACCCCAGAGTCGCCGCGACCGACGGCGATATTTCGATCACCTCCAGGATGCTGCTGGCGAGATTACCCCGCGGCGCGATCCAGGCGCGATGCCGCCGCCCGCGTCCGGCCGTCTGCTCCGACGTCACGAACCACTTCGGCCCGGCTTCGCCCTCGCGCGCGCGCAGCAGCGCTTCCGCGTTAGTCGAGCCGATTTGATCGAAAGCCGCGAGCCGGTAACCCGCCGATATGGCTCGTGGACCGAGCGCGAATGCCATCAAAAGAGTGACTTCGCCGCGACCGTCGCGACGCTGACCAGCGGTCCCGGATAGACGAAGAAAAAGATGTTGAAGAGGCCTGCGACCGCCAGCACCGTGCGCAGCTCCACGCGCATTGGATCGAGCTTGGCGAGCGGCTCGTCGAAATACATCACCTTGATGATGGTGAGATAGTAAAACGCGCCGACGACGCTGGAGAGCACGCCGATCACGGCGAGCGTAAACAGTCCGGCCTTGATCGCGG
>Ga0302314_10016817_pt1 | contig 12326 bp, 11 predicted proteins | sample III_Palsa_N2_3_FD_200533 | JGI IMG/M metagenome (GOLD analysis project Ga0302314, IMG submission 200533) | Peat permafrost microbial communities from Stordalen Mire near Abisko, Sweden - III_Palsa_N2_3 | ecosystem: Environmental > Terrestrial > Soil > Palsa > Peat permafrost | place: Sweden...
CCCCAGGGCCAGGGTGGCGAGGATCAGCGGGACGAAGAGACCGATCTCGCGGCCGTTCATGTCGCCAAGGGCAGCCACGGCGGGATTGACGATCTTGCCGAACACCACCCGCCGATAGAGCGTCAGAGCGTAGACGGCCGACAGGATCACCCCCGAGACGGCGAAGATCGCCGGCCAGGTGTTGGCGCCGTAAATGCCGGTGAGGGTGAGGATCTCTCCGACGAAGCCGCTGGTGCCGGGCAGGCCGACATTGCCCATGGTGAAGAGCATGAAGACCGCGGCATACATCGGCATTCGGTCGACCACCCCGCCGTAGAAAGCGATCTCGCGGGTGTGGGTGCGGTCGTAGACCACCCCCACGCAGAGGAAGAGGGCGCCGGAGATCACCCCGTGGCTGATCATCTGGAACAGGGCCCCCTGTTCGCCCTGCAAATTGAACGAGAAGATGCCCAGGGTGACGAAGCCCATGTGGGCGACCGACGAATAGGCGATCAGCTTCTTCATGTCGGTCTGCCGGAAGGCGACCAGCGATGTGTAGATTATCGCGATGACCGACAGGGTGTAGATCAGAGGCGCGAACTGCACGCTGGCGTCGGGGAACATGGGCAGGGAAAAGCGCATGAAGCCGTAGCCGCCCATCTTCAGCAGGATTCCGGCCAGGATCACCGAGCCGGCCGTCGGGGCCTCGACGTGCGCGTCCGGTAGCCAGGTATGGACCGGCCACATCGGCATCTTCACCGCAAAGGAGGCGAAAAACGCCAGCCACAGCCCGGCCTGGGTCGACGGCGCGAAGTGGTAGGTCATCAGGAACGGGATACTGGAGGTGTGGGCCGAGGCGATCATGAACAGGATTGCCGCCAGCATCAGCACCGACCCCAGCAGGGTGTAGAGGAAGAACTTGAACGCCGCATAGACCCGGTTGGCGCCGCCCCAGATGCCGATGATCAGGAACATCGGGATCAGCTGGAACTCGAAGAACACGTAGAAGACCAGCAGGTCGAGCGCGCAGAAAACGCCGATGACCAAGCTCTCCAGGATCAGGAAGGCGATCATGTACTCGATCACCCGGTTTGTGATCGAGCGCCAGCTGGCGACGATGCACAGCGGCATCAGGAAGGCGGTCAGCAGGACGAACAGCACCGAGATGCCATCGACGCCCATGTGGTAATGAAGGCCCGCGAACCAGCGGGAGTCCTCGACGAACTGGAAGTTCGTCTGCGTGCGATCGAAAGACGCCACCAACAGGACCGAGAGGGCCAGGGTCGCCAGGGTCGTCGCCAGGGCGATCCACCGGGCGGCCGAGACGGCGCGGGGATTTTCGCCGTTGCCGAACGCCCGCAGCACCAGGATGGCGGCGACGCCGATCAGCGGCAGGAAGGTGGTGAGGGAGAGAATGCCGGTCACCTGAACGCCCCCGTCACCTGAACGCCCAGAGAGCGAAGGACAGCAGGCCGGCGATCCCCAGCAGCATGACGAAGGCGTAGTGATAGACGTAGCCGGTCTGCAGCCGGCCGGTGGCCTTGCCCACGATCATCGACACCGCGGACACTCCGTCCGGACCCAGGCCGTCGATCAGAGCCTTGTCGCCGCCCTTCCAGAACAAATCGCCCAGGGCCTTGGCGCCGCGCACGAAGATGAAGTCGTAGATCTCGTCGAAGTACCACTTGTTGTAGAGGAACGCCCACACCGGCCCGCGGGCCAGGCGCGCGCCGAGGCCTTCGCGCAAGACGTAGACGTACCAGGCGACGCCGAAGCCGATCGCCGTCACCACCAGCGGTCCCCAGACCACGGCGGGCGGAACGCTCTTCAGCGCGTCGAGGATATGATCGCCGGGCAGGTTGAAGACAGCGCCTCGCCAGAAGTCGGCCCGGTCCGGGCCGATGAACGCCTCGGCGAACACCCCGCCGGCGGCGACGGCGCCCAGAGCCAGCAGCAGCAGCGGGCCCCGCATGTTCCACGGCGCCTCGCGTGGCGGCTCATCACCGTGACCGTGGGCGTCGTGCCCAGGGTCCGCATGCCCGGCGTCGGCGTGGGCGTGGTCGGCGCCGCCGTGGGCCGCCCCGTGACCCCACGTCGGCGTGCCGTGGAAGGTCATGAAGATCAGGCGCCAGGAGTAGAACGAGGTCAGGCCGGCGGCGATCAGGCCGGCGAAGAAGGCGAAGTTGGAGATGCCGTCGGTCCGGCCGGCCACAAAGGCCGCGTCGATGATGGCGTCCTTGGAGTAGAAGCCGGAGAAGCCGAGGTCGATGCCCGGGATACCGACGCCGGTGATCGACAGGGTGCCGACCAGCATGATCGCATAGGTGATCGGCAGCACCTTGTAGAGGCCGCCCATCTTTCGCATGTCCTGCTCGTGGTGGACGGCGTTGATCACCGCGCCGGCCCCCAAGAACAGCAGAGCCTTGAAGAAAGCGTGGGTGAACAGGTGGAACATGGCCGCCGGATAGGCCCCCACTCCGGCGGCGAAGAACATGTAACCGAGCTGCGAGCAGGTCGAATAGGCGACCACCCGTTTGATGTCGTTCTGGGCAAGCCCGATGGTGGCCGCGAACAGCGCCGTGACCGCGCCAACGACGGTGACGAGGTCTTTGGCGATCGGGGCGTATTCGAACATCGGCGACAGCAGACAGACCATGTAGACGCCGGCGGTGACCATGGTGGCGGCGTGGATCAAGGCGGAGACCGGAGTCGGGCCCTCCATGGCGTCGGGCAGCCAGGTGTGCAGCAGGAACTGCGCCGACTTGCCCATCGCTCCGATGAAGAGCAGGCAGCAGGCCAGATCCATCAGCTTGAGGTCCTGGCCGGCGAAGCGCCACAGCGCGCGGGCGTGCGCGGGGACCTGGGGAAAGATCTCGGCGAAGCGGATGGTCCCGAACGCCCAGAACACCGTCATGATGCCCAGCGCGAAACCGGCGTCGCCGACCCGGTTGACCACGAAGGCCTTGATGGCGGCGGCGTTGGCGGTGTCCTTCTGGTACCAGAAGCCGATCAGCAGGTAGCTGGCGAGGCCCACCCCTTCCCAGCCGAAGAACAGCTGCATGAAGTCCGCCGCCGTCACCAGGGCGAGCATGAAGAAGGTGAAGAGGGACAGGTAGGCGAAGAACCGCGGCTTGTACGGATCGTCGGCCATGTAGCCCCAGCTGTAGAGATGGACGAGGGCCGAGACGGTGGTGACCACGACCAGCATCACGGCCGAGAGCGAATCGATGCGAATCGACCAGGTCGAGCGGAAGGCGCCGACATCGATGAACGGCGCCAGTTCGACGGTGAAACGCGCGGGCCAGCCGCCCCAGATCACCTGGATGAAGGCCGTCCAGCCGAGGGCGCAGGCGAAGAACAGCAGGCCGGTGGTGATCGCCATGGCCGGAACATCGCCGATCCGGCGCACGCCGAGCCCGGCGATGATCGCGCCCAGCAGCGGGGCGAGCACCAGCAGGGTGACGACAAGCTGTGGGCTCATGGGCGTCCCGGACCGCCGGCGTCCGGCCGGCTCTTGCCTGAGGAAGGCGCCGGCGAGACGCCGGCGTTGCATGCGATGCGCTTAATCATCGTCAGCCCCTCATCACCGAAGCGTCGTCGACGGCGATGGAGCCGCGCCAGCGGAAGAAGGTGACGAGGATCGCCAGGCCGACGGCGGCTTCGGCGGCGGCCACGGTGAGGACCACCAGGGCGTAGATCTGGCCGACGACGTCGTGGAGGAACACCGAGAACGACACCAGGTTGATGTTTACCGCCAGCAGGATGAGCTCGATGGACATCAGGATGACGATGACGTTCCGCCGGTTCACGAAGATGCCGAGCACCCCGATGGTGAACAGGATGGCGGCGACGGTCAGGTAGTGGGAAAGGCCGATGGTCATTCCTCGATGCCCTCGCCGGATCTGATCGAGACGATGCGCATCCCGGTGGCTGGAGTCCGGGCCGTTTGCCGGCCGACGTCCTGCCGCTTGACCCCCACCCGATGCTTGAGGGTCAGGACGATGGCCCCGATCATGGCGATCAGAAGCACCACGCCGGCAGCCTGGAAGATGTAGACGTAGTCGGTGTAGAGCACCCGGCCGATGGCTTCGGCGTTGGTGGCCGAGCCTGCGGTCCCGACCGTCCGCACGCCGAGCGATTCAGGACCGGTGGAGTTGGCGGCGGCGCCGTTGGCCGCGACGCTGACGGCCACGACGATCATCTCGATGGTGAGGACACCCGCGACGCCCAGGCCGACCGGCAGGTAGCGCGAGGAGCCCCGCCGGAGCTCGGCGAAGTCCACATCGAGCATCATCACCACGAACAGGAACAGCACGGCCACCGCGCCGACGTAGACCACCACCAGGATCATCGCCAGGAACTCGGCCCCCAGCAGCACGAAGAGGCCGGCGGCGGAGAAGAAGGCAGTGATCAGGAACAGCACCGAATGCACCGGGTTCCTGGCCGAGATCACGGCCAAGGCGGCGACCACCGTGGTGGCGGCGAGCAGATAGAAGGCGATCGCCTGTAGCAGCATTTAGCCGTCGAATCTCCGTCGAAGCACATCGGTTCGGGCGCCGGGAACTCGCGCGTTGGGGAAGTGCGAGCAGCCCCCCAACTCCAGCGCCGGTGTCTTAGCGGTAGGGTGCGTCCAATTCCAGGTTCTTTGCGATCTCGCGCTCCCACCGATCACCGTTCTCCAGGAGCCGCTGCTTGTCGTAGTAGAGTTCCTCACGGGTCTCGACCGCGAACTCGATGTTCGGGCCCTCGACGATGGCGTCCACCGGGCAGGCCTCCTGGCAGAGACCGCAGTAGATGCACTTGACCATGTCGATGTCGTAGCGGGTCGTGCGCCGGGAACCGTCATCGCGTGGCTCGGCTTCGATGGTAATGGCCTGGGCCGGGCAGATCGCCTCGCACAGCTTGCAGGCGATGCAACGCTCCTCGCCGTTGGGATAGCGGCGCAAGGCGTGCTCGCCGCGGAACCTGGGCGACTGGGGGTTACGCTCGTTTGGGTAGAGGACGGTGGCCTTGGGCTTGCCGAGGTACTTCAGCCCGAGCCCGAAGGCGCCGGCGATGTCCATCAGGGCGGCCCCGCGAAGGGCCTGGCCTATGCGCTGGAACATGCCGTCACCTCGCCTTGCCGATCACGCATTCGTAGTCCGAGAGGTTCTTCCCCTCGACGCCACCACCGTGCAGGCGGAGTTCGCCGCCCCTGGTCTGGCAAGACGCGGTCGCCGCCTTGAGCGCGTCATAGCTGGCGACGCCGGGTTCAAGGCCGTAGTCCGCGAGCCCGCCGCAACCCGTCAACGCCACGGCCGCGGCCGAACCGCCGAACACCGCCAGGCGATGACTCATGCCACCGGCCCGAAGACGCGCCAGGCGGCGACGGCGGCGACGGCGACCAGAGAGGTCGGCAGGAACACCTTCCAGCCCAGGCGCATCAGCTGGTCGTAGCGGTAGCGCGGCACGATCGCCTTCACCATCGCGAAGATGAAGAAGAAGAAGATGATCTTGGCGAACAGCCAGAGGAACGCGAAGAAGCTGGCCGCTGTCGGGGGCCAGGCGGCCGTGAACGGCGTCGGGAACGGCGCCTCCCACCCCCCGAAGAACAGGATGCTGATCAGGGCGCACATCATGACGATGTTGGCGTACTCGCCGATCATGAACAGCAGGTAGGGCGTCGACGAATATTCCACCTGGTAGCCGGCCACCAGCTCGGACTCGGCCTCGGGCAGATCGAATGGCGGGCGGTTGGTCTCGGCCAGGGCTGAGATGAAGAAGATGACCGACATGGGGATCATGATCAAGGCGGCCGGCAAGCCCTTGAGCCCCGCCCCCCCTAGCACGTTCCAGTTCCAGAAGCCGCCCGCCTGCTTCTCGACGATGGTCTGCAGGTTGAGGGAGCCGGAGAGCAGCACGACAGTGATGATCACGAAGCCGATGGAGACCTCGTAGGAGACCATCTGGGCGGCGGAGCGCAGGCCGCCCAGGAACGGGTACTTCGAGTTGGAAGCCCAGCCGCCCATGATGATGCCGTAGACGCCCAGGGACGAGATCGCGAAGATGTAGAGGATGCCGACATTGATGTTCGACACCACCCAGCCGGGCGCGAGTGGGATCACCGCCCAGGCGCCGAAAGCAAGCGTGAAACTGACCAGCGGCGCGAGGAGGAACACCGTCTTGTCGGCGCCCGCCGGAATCACGATCTCCTTGAGCACGAACTTCAGAAAGTCTGCGAACGACTGCATGAGGCCGAAAGGGCCGACCACGTTGGGGCCCTTGCGTAGCATCACCCCGGCCCAGACCTTGCGGTCGCCCCACAACATGAAGGCCAGGGAGATCAGGACCCAGACCACGATGGCGAGGATCTGTCCAACGGTGATGAGGGTCCAGCCGGCCGGTGTGGCCCAGAAGGATTCGGCGCCCATCTCCTACTCCGCCGCCAGCTTGCGGCCGGAGGCCAGAGCCGCGCACTCGGCCATGGTTACGCTCGCCCGCGCGATGGGATTGGTAAGGTGGAAGGCTTTCACCGGGCTGGCGAAGGGAACATCCGAGACCTCGCCCTTCGCGCCGAGCGCGCCCAGGTCCAGCGTCGCGGGGATCGCGCCCGGCGCCAGGTCGATACGGCCGAAGGTCGGATGGTCGGTGAAAAGCTTGTCGCGCAGCTCATCGAGGGTGTCGTAGCCGAGGCGGACGCCCAGGCGGTCGGAAAGCGCGCGCAGGACAGCCCAGTCCTCCCGCGCCTCCCCTTTTGGGAAGACGGCGCGTTCGCCGCGCTGCACCCGCCCCTCGGTGTTGACGTAGAGAGCGGCCTTCTCGGTATAGGCGGCGCCCGGCAGGATGACGTCGGCGCGGTGCGCGCCGGCGTCGCCATGGGTTCCCAGGTAGACGACGAAGGCGTCCGTGCCGGAAAGGTCGAGCTCGTCGGCGCCAAGCAGGAAGAGCAGGTCGAGCGCGCCCGGCGCTGTCATCTGGCGCGTGCTCTTGCCACCCTCGCGGGGAACGAAGCCGAGGTCGAGACCGCCGACCCGGGCGGCGGCGGTGTGCAGGACGTTCCAGCCATTCCAGCCGTCGCGCACGACGCCGACCGCGGCCCCGACGGCGGCTACGGCGGCGAGGATGGCGCCGCCGTCGGGACGGGTCAGGGCGCCCTGGCCGATGATGATGGCGGGGCGCTGGGCGCTGTTGAAGGCCTTGGCGAAGTCCGACTCGCCGGCAGCCAGGCCGCCGATCACGGAGGGGCCGACGCCCAGGTGATGGTAGCCGTAGGTGAGGTCGGCCGCCTCGCCGATCACGCCGATGGTCGCCTTGCCGGTTAACCATAGTTTGCGCAGGCGGGCGTTGAACACCGGCGCCTCGAGGCGCGGATTAGTCCCGACAAGGAGAATGGCGTCGGCCTGCTCGATCCCCTCGAGGGTCGCGTTGAAAAGCCAGCTCTCGCGCGGGCCGGCGCCGAGGACCAGGCCGTCCTGACGGCAATCCAGCGAAGTAACGCCCAGGGACCCGAACAGGTCGAGGGCCGCCTTCATGGACTCGGCGTCCTGCAGATCGCCGGCGACGACCCCGACACGCTCCGGCGCGACAGTCTTGAGACGCTCGGCGACCGCCGCGAAGGCTTCTGCCCAGGACGCGGGCCGAAGGCGGCCGCCTTCGCGGATCATCGGCCGGTCGAGGCGCTGGCGCGAGAGTCCGTCGCAGGCGTAGCGGGTCTTGTCGCTTATCCACTCCTCATTGACCGCGTCGTTCACGCGCGGCAGCACGCGCAGCACCGCGGGACCGCGGGCGTCGATCCGGATGGCGCTGCCGAGCGCATCCATGACATCGATGCTCTGGGTCTTGGTGAGCTCCCAGGAGCGGGCGTTGAAGGCGTAGGGCTTGGAGGTCAGGGCGCCCACAGGGCAGAGGTCGATGATGTTAGCCGATAGCTCGCTGACCACCGCCTGGTCGAGATACGTGGTGATCTCGACGTCCTCGCCGCGCGAGATCAGGCCGATCTCCGACACCCCCGCCACCTCGGTGACGAAACGCACGCAGCGCGTGCACTGGATGCAACGGGTCATGACCGTCTTGATCAGCGGTCCCATGAATTTCTCTTCGACGGCGCGCTTGTTCTCGGTGTAGCGCGTCGCGTCGCGGCCGTAGCCCATCGACTGGTCCTGCAGATCGCATTCGCCGCCCTGGTCGCAGATCGGACAGTCCAGAGGGTGATTGATCAGCAGGAACTCCATCACTCCCTTGCGGGCCTTCTCGACCATCGGCGAGTTGGTGAGGATCTCCTGGCCGTCGGCGGCCGGCAGGGCGCACGAGGCCTGCGGCTTGGGCGGTCCGGGCTTAACTTCCACCAGACACATCCGGCAGTTGCCGGCGATCGAGAGGCGCTCATGGTAGCAGAAGCGCGGAATCTCCTCCCCGGCGAGCTCGGCGACCTGCAGCACGGTCATGCCGTTCTCGAACTCGACCTCGACCCCGTTCACCTTGGCTTTGGGCATGGCTCAGAGCCCCGACTGGCAACGGGCGCGCAGGTCGGCGATTGCGCGCTTCGCATCGATGCGGTGCAACAGCTCCGGCACGAGCGGATCAGGGTCACGAGGCATGGCGAGGGGCGATAGCCCCCTACTCCGCCGCGATCAAGGTGGCGCCGGGGTGATTGGCGCGGCGGCTCCGGTATTGCGAGATGCGTTGCTCGATCTCCGGGCGGAAGTGCATGAACAGGCCCTGGATCGGCCAGGCGGCGGCGTCGCCGAGGCCGCAGATCGTGTGGCCCTCGACCTGGCTGGCTACGTCGAGCAGCAGGTCGATCTCCGTAGGCTCGGCCTCGCCGGTGACCATCCGCTCCATCACCCGCCACATCCAGCCGGTGCCCTCGCGGCACGGCGTGCACTGGCCGCAGCTCTCGTGCTTGTAGAAATAGGAGAGCCTGGCGACGGCGGCGACGATGTCGCAGTCGTTGTCCATGACAATCATGGCGGCGGTGCCGAGGCCGGACTTGCGCGACGCCAGGTCGTCGAAGTCCATCAGGGCGACCTCGCACTCCTCGGCCGGGATCATCCGCACGGACGATCCGCCGGGGATGATCGCCTTGAGTTTTCCCCAGCCGCCGCGGACGCCGCCGAAGTGGTCGTCGATCAGCTGGCGCAGCGGGATCGACATCGCCTCCTCCACCACGCACGGCTTGTTGACGTGCCCGGACGCGCTCATCAGCTTGGTGCCGGAGTTCTTTGGGCGGCCGAACGTCGTGAACCACTCGGCGCCGCGGCGCAGAATCTCCGGGACGACAGCGATCGATTCGACGTTGTTGACGGTGGTCGGGCAGCCGTAGACGCCGGCCCCGGCGGGGAACGGCGGCTTGAGCCGCGGCTGGCCCTTCTTGCCCTCGAGGCTCTCCAGCAGGGCCATCTCGTCGCCGCAAATGTAGGCCCCGGCGCCATGGGTGACGCGGATGTTGCAGTCCCAGCCGTGGACGTTGTCCTTGCCGATCAGCCGCGCCTGCGCGGCCTCGACCAACGCGGCCTCAAGGTTCTCACGTTCCAGGACGTACTCGCCGCGGATGTAGATGATGCAGTCGTGGGCGCGGATGGCGTAGGAGGCGACGAGGCAGCCTTCGATCAGCCGGTGCGGATCGAAGCGCATGATCTCGCGGTCCTTGCAGGTGCCGGGCTCGCTCTCGTCGGCGTTGACCACCAGGAAGTGCGGCCGCTCGCCGATCTGCTTGGGCATGAAGGTCCACTTCAGGCCGGTCGCGAAGCCGGCCCCGCCGCGGCCACGCAGGCCCGAGGCCTTGATCTGGTCGCACAGCCATTCCGGCGTCTGGGCCAGCATGTCGACCGTGGCGTTCCACACACCCCGCGCCCTCGCCCCCTCCAGGCGCCAGTCGTGCAAGCCGTAGAGATTGGTGAAGATGCGGTCCTTGTCTTCCAGAATGCCGACCATGTTTATCCCTTGGATATCGTCGAGTCGCGCCGAGCGCGCGCGCCCGCGGCGTTGCGGAGCATCGAGAGCGCGAGGAAACCCCAGCCGACGACGATCACCGCCAGACCGACGTAGACGAGCCAGCTCGGTGCGCCGGCCCTGAACCGGCCCAGCAGCATCACCAGCGTTCCAACCAGGCACGCAACGTAGCCGGTGTTGCGCATGGGGGACGAGCGACGCGCCTCTCTTCCCCCTCTGGGGGAAGTACCGGCGAAGCCGGGGATAGGGGCTGGCTTGGAGAGGTCGTCGCCCGGTCGGCCCCCTCCACCGCTTCGCGGTCCCCCTCCGCCAGCGGGGGAGGAGATGCTCGGACCGCTCCGCGTCACGCCGCCGGCTCTTTCGCGGGCAGGTTAGGGAGGGTCAGGGGTTTGGCGTGGGAACCGTCATAGAGGGCGGGGTCAGAGAGCGTGAGCGGGCCGCCCTCCGGGGCGGCGCCCTGGCGACTGATCGCCGAGCCCGGGGCGGGACGTCCCCCGGCCGCGAAGCCGTCGAGGATGGCGGTCAAAGAGGCCACCGTCAGGTCCTCGTAGTACGCGTCGTGAATGGCGACCATCGGGGCGTTGGCGCAGGCCCCCATGCACTCGACCTCCTCCCAGGAGAACCGCCCGTCGGCAGAGCGGTGGTCCTTGGGCCCGATCCGCTCGGCGAGCAGGCGTTTGAGGTCGTTGGCCCCGCGCAGCATGCATGGTGTCGTGCCGCACAGCTGGACGTGCGCCACCGACCCGACCGGGGCGAGCTGGAACATGGTGTAGAAGGTGACGATCTCCAGCACCCGGATGAGCGGCATGGCCAGGGCGTCGGCGACCACCCGCAGGGCCGGCTCGGGCACCCAGCCCTCCTGCCTCTGGACGAGCCACAGCAGCGGAATCACCGCTGACTGCTGGCGGCCTTCCGGGAACTTGGCGACCCACCAGTGGACCTGCTCCTGCGCCTCCGGCGTGAAGGCGAAGGACGCGGGCTGGTCCTTCGCGAGGCGACGGACGCTCAACGGTCGATCTCCCCGAACACGATGTCGAGCGAGCCCAGGATGGCGCTCACGTCGGCCAGCATGTGGCCGCGGTTCAGCCAGTCCATCGCCGACAGGTGCGGATAGCTCGGCGCGCGGATCTTGCAGCGGTACGGCTTGTTGGTGCCGTCGGCGACCAGGTAGACGCCGAACTCGCCCTTAGGCGCCTCGACGGCGGCGTAGACCTCACCGGCGGGGACGTGGAAACCCTCGCTGAAGAGCTTGAAGTGGTGGATGAGCGCCTCCATCGACTGCTTCATCTCACCCCGGCGCGGCGGGGCGACCTTATGGTCGTCGGAGAGAACCAGGCCGGGTGTCCCCCGCAGGCGATCGATGCACTGGACCATGATCCGCACCGACTGACGCATCTCTTCCATGCGGCAGAGGTAGCGGTCGTAGCAGTCGCTGTTGAGGCCAAGCGGGATATCGAATTCGAGCTCATCGTAGCACTCGTAGGGCTGGTTGCGGCGAAGGTCCCAGGCGACGCCGGCGCCGCGCAGCATCACGCCGGTGAAGCCCCAGGCCAGCGCCTGCTCTTTGCTCACCACGCCGATATCGACGTTGCGTTGCTTGAAGATGCGGTTGCCCGTGATCAGGGTCTCGATATCGTCGAGCGCCTTGGGAAAGAGCTCGCACCACCGCGCGATCTCGTCGATCAGGGACTCCGGCAGGTCCTGTCGGACGCCGCCCGGACGGAAGAAGTTGGCGTGCATGCGCGCGCCCGAAGCCTTCTCGTAGAACACCATCAGCTTTTCGCGCTCCTCGAACCCCCAGCAGATCGGGGTCAGCGCGCCGACATCCATGGCCTGGGTGGTGACGTTCAGCAGGTGGTTGAGGATGCGGCCGATCTCGCAATAGAGCACCCGGATCAGCTGGCCGCGGATCGGGACCTCGAGGCCCATCAGCCGCTCGATGGCGATGACGAAGGCGTGCTCCTGGTTCATCGGCGCGACGTAGTCGAGGCGGTCGAAGTACGGCGTGTTCTGGGTGTACGGCCGGGCCTCGATCAGCTTCTCGGTGCCGCGGTGCAGCAGCCCGATGTGCGGGTCCACCCGCTCCACCAGTTCGCCGTCGAGCTCGAGGATCAGGCGCAGCACGCCGTGGGCGGCCGGGTGCTGGGGGCCGAAGTTGATGCTGAACTTGCGGACCGGCGTCTCGACCGTGGCCGGAGGCGGCCCTGCCTGGACATCCGGTCCCGCGGTCGTGGGAACCGCCGTCTCGCCAGAAAGCGCTTCGACTGGGGATGGCGCATGTTCGATGCTCATCGGCCGTCTCCCGCCTTCTCGTCACCCGGCAGCACGTGCGGGTACCCCTGCCCCGGCTTGGCGTATTCCGCGCCCTCCCATGGCGAGAGGAAGTCCCAACTGCGGAACTCTACCGACTTCACCGG
>Ga0302314_10016820_pt1 | contig 12325 bp, 8 predicted proteins | sample III_Palsa_N2_3_FD_200533 | JGI IMG/M metagenome (GOLD analysis project Ga0302314, IMG submission 200533) | Peat permafrost microbial communities from Stordalen Mire near Abisko, Sweden - III_Palsa_N2_3 | ecosystem: Environmental > Terrestrial > Soil > Palsa > Peat permafrost | place: Sweden...
ACACTGTGGACAGCCTGGTGAACGAGAGCCAGGAGGTGTCGGACGAAGGAATTGACAACGAAGAGAACGACCGTGGTTAGCAGCAGGAGCCGCGTCAACAAACGCATTGCCGGGTTGCAATCCTGTTTCGGGGATTGCGATTTCGGGGATAATAAAGTTGGACCAGATTCCTACTTCGATGAGGCTGATATGAACAGCTAAGCGCGCAGGGGAAATGAAAAGGGACGGATGAGCAAAGTTCGAATCAACGATCTCGCGCGGGAAATGGAAGTCAAGAGCCGCTCCATTCTGGACGCTCTGACGGCTGTTGGCGTGACCGAGCCGAAGACGCACTCGAGTTCGATTGAGGCCGATGAGGCCGAGAAGGTGCGCAACTACTTCAAGGGTCAGCGGACGGGCACCACGGCGACGAAGCCGCGGGTGGACACGAAGCCGCAGTTCGACCTGTCCCACATTTCCAAGCCGGGCGATGCGCTGAAGGCTATTCTGGCGCGGAAGCAGGCCGAGGCCGATGCGCGCAGCACGCCACCTCGACCGACGGTGGCGGTGCATCCGCCCACGGCGCACACGGTGGTGGCTCCGGCGGCGAAGCCGGTGGTGCAAGTTGCCGCACCCGTGGCCACAACTCCCCTAGCTCCGGCACCGCGAAGGATTATGCCTCAGCCGAGCCGAGGCGCGCAGATTGTGACTCCGGCTGCGCCGGCAATTGCGAGCAGGCCACCGGTTGGGCCGGTGATTGCGAGGCCGCCGGTGGTGGTGGCGGCTCCCGCGGGAACGCACGCGAGCGCTGCGACGCAGACGCATGCGGTGCCTCCGGCGATGGTGGCGCCGACCGTGACGAAGCATGTGGCTCCGGCTGCGCCTCCGATGGCGGTTGCACCGGTGGCGGCGGCTCCGGCGACATTGCAGGAAGCGCCTGCGGCGGTTGAAACGAAGGTTGAGAGTGTCTCGGAAGAGACGGTTGTGGCGCCCGTGGCAGCGGCACCCGCGGTGGTTGCTCCTCCTGTGCGTCGCGTGGTGATGCCGCAGACGGGTCCGCGGCCGATTTATACGGCTCCGGCGGGCACTCCTCCGGGTGGAATCCAGCGGGGACGGCCGATCTTCGAGCGTCCTCGTCCGGGTGGACCTCCGGGAGCGCCGGGCTCGCGGCCATCGTCGATGGCACCGGGAGCACGCAGGCCGATGCATCCGACGCGAACCTTTCCGACTGGGACGGGAGCGCCGGGTGGAGTGCCGGGACGTCCGGGCTTTACGCCGGGCGGCGCGCGACCGCCGTTTGGTGCGCGACCGGGCGGAGTTGCGCCGGGACCAGGCGAGTCGCCGACGGGAATGCGGCCGGCTGCGAGACCGGGACAACGGCGCGGCGGGCAGCGCTACGAGAAGGTGAAGGAAGGCCCGATGAAGGGCTTCCAGCCGCCGCCGCGGTATGGCGGGGCGATGGTTTCGCAGACGCCGTTACCGATCACGAAGACGATTACGGTGACCGAAGGGATCAGCGTCAAGGACCTGGCGGAGAAGCTGGACGTTCGCGGCAAGGACCTGATTGCGACGCTGCTGATGAAGGGCGTGTTCGTGACGGTGAACCAGTCGCTGGACGGCGAGCTGGTGAAGGACGTGGCGCGGCAGTTTGGCGCGGACGCCACGGTGATCTCGGTCGAAGAGCAGCTTGAGAACGAGGCGATCGAAGGCTTCCTGGAAGACACGACGGGGATGGTCGAGATTACGCGTCCGCCGGTGGTGACCATCATGGGCCACGTCGACCACGGCAAGACTTCCCTGCTGGATGCGATCCGGTCAACGGACGTAGCTGCGGGCGAGGCCGGTGGAATTACGCAGCACATTGGCGCGTACAAGGTAAAGATCACGAAGCCGGATTCGCCTGCGTTCGGGCGCGAGATTGTGTTCCTGGATACTCCGGGCCACGAGGCGTTTACCCGGATGAGGGCGCGCGGCGCGAAGATCACCGACATCGTAGTGGTGGTGGTTGCCGCGGACGACGGCGTGATGCCGCAGACGCTGGAGGCGATCGACCACGCGAAGGCGGCGAATGTGCCGATCATCGTGGCGGTCAACAAGATCGACAAGCCCGACGCGAATCCGGACAAGGTGAAGCAGCAGCTTGCCGAGCGCGGGTTGCAGCCGACCCAATGGGGAGGGACCACGGAGTTCGTCGAGGTTTCGGCCAAGAAGCGGCTGCATCTGGACGATTTGGAAGAGATGATCTGCTTTGTTGCGGACTCGAATCCGCAGAAGGCGCAGCCCGACCGGCCTGCGGTGGGCACGGTGATCGAGGCCAAGCTTGATCGCGGCCGCGGTGCTGTGGCCAGCGTGCTGGTGCAGAACGGCACTCTGAAGCTGGGCGACACGTACATCGTGGGCAACACGTTCGGCAAGATTCGGGCGATGTTCGACGATCGTGGACGGCCGATTACGGAGGGCGGACCTTCGACGCCGGTGGAGATCCTCGGACTCGAGGGGATGCCGGATGCGGGCGATACGTTCCTGGTGATGGCGGACCGCGACAAGGCCAAGGGCATCGCGCAGTACAGGAAGATGAAGGAACGCGAGGCACAGTTGGCGAAGAGCTCGCGTGTGTCGCTCGAAGGGCTGGCGGAGCAGATCAAGCATGCGGGCATGAAGGACCTGAACCTGATTGTGAAGGGCGATGTGCAGGGGTCGGTCGAAGTGATCGCGGAAGATCTGCAGCGGATGTCGACGGAGAAGGTTCGGGTGCGTGTGCTGCACTCGGGTGTGGGCGCGATTACGGAGTCGGACGTGCTGCTGGCGTCGGCGTCGAACGCGGTCATTATCGGGTTCAACGTGCGGCCGGATCGCAAGTCGGCCGAAGTTGCGGAACGCGAGAACGTGGAGATCCGGCTGCACTCGATTATTTACGAGCTGCGCGAGGAGATCGAGAAGGCGATGTACGGACTGCTGGACCCGGTGTTCAAGGAAAACTACGCGGGCAAGGCAGAAGTGCTGAACGTCTTCAAGATCACCAAGGTCGGCCAGATTGCCGGCTGCCGCGTGACCGATGGCATTATTGTGCGGACCGCGCAGGTTCGCGTGATGCGCGAGGACGTGGAGGTTTGGCGCGGGAAGATCGGGTCGCTGAAGCGCTTCAAGGACGATGTGTCCGAAGTACGGCAGGGCGTGGAGTGCGGCATCGATCTGAACGGGTTCAAGGACATCCGCGTGGGCGACGTGATCGAGTCGTTTACAACGGAGAAACTTGCGGATGAGCTGGGCCAGAACTCGATTGCCGCGCGCAAGCAGGAGAAGGCTGAGAAGGAAGCAGCGGCAGCAGCGGCTGCAGAGGCGGCTGCGGAGACTTCGGCGACGGCAAACGCTTAGCGCGGTTCGAGGAGTTGGAGGTGCAGAGGGGCTGGGAGCGATCCCAGCCCCTCTTTTTGGTACGGCTACTTGGCGTTGGGGTCGGCTTTGAGGGTGGCGAGGTCGACCGGGATGGAGGCGTGTTCGTGGGCGATGAGCCAGTGGCCGTTGACCTTCTTGTAGCCGTCCGTGACGCGGGCGGTCATGTCGAATTTCTTGCCGTCCTTGCCGGTGAGGGTGCCGTGCTGGATGCTGCTGGCGAAGGCGACGTTGCCCCCGGTGGTGATGCTGAGGTTTGAGATGGCGAAGTCCACCGGGCCGGGATACGCGGCGAAGGTGTCCTGCCAGTCTTTGCGGTAGGCGTCGGCGCCGGTGTACTGGAGCGGAGGGACGACGTCGAAGACGACCATGGTTGCGTCGGGGGTGTAGAAGGACATGATGGTGTTGACGTCCTTGGCTTTGAATGCGGCGGCGAAGTTGTCTTCGAGAGCCTTGATGTCGGTTTGATCCTGGGCGCTGGTGTCGGGCGGGGTGTTGCAGCCGGTGCATGCGGCCAGCAGGGTGAGCAATAGAATCGATTTCACTTTCATTCGTGCGTTCCTTTCTTTTGTGTCGTTCGCCGCAAGGGCCCTGGCGGGTGGGATGACGGTATCACAGTGGTGATTCGAGGAGTTGGATGTGGAGAGGGGCTGGCTGTCTAGCGGCGCGAACGTCCGGGTACGGTATCCTTCGAAGTAGATGTTTGCGACGATCAAGATGGTGTTTGTGTACCTGACGCTGGGTGGAGTGGCGGGGGTGTTGGGGATTCCCTACACGATGGTGGTGGGGAACGTTCGGCTTCTGTATCGGGCGATCATGGGGATTCTGTCGGCCGGGGTGCGGGCGGCGGGGATTCGCGTGGAGGTGAGTGGGCTGGAACATGTGCCTGCGGGCGTAAGCTGCATTTTCCTGTCGAACCATGTGTCGAATCTGGATCCGCCGGTGATTTTTCCGGTGCTGCCGGGGCAGAGTTCGGTGCTGCTGAAGAAGAGCCTGATGCGGATTCCGATGCTGGGGACGGCGATGCGGATGGGGAAGTTTGTGCCGGTGGATCGCGGGAACCGCGCCGAGGCGGCGAAGGCGAGCGTGGCGGCGGCGGCGGAGGCTCTGAAGTCGGGGCTGAATATGCTGATCTTCGCGGAGGGGACGCGTTCGAAGGATGGGCGGCTGATGGCGTTCAAGAGCGGGCCGTTTTATCTGGCGATGGAGACAGGCGCGCCGATCCTGCCGGTGGTGATCTCTGGGACGGAGAAGATGATGCGGAAACATAGCGCGGCGATCACGCCGGGAGTGGCACGGGTGAAGTTTCTGGAGGCGATTTATCCGGCGGGGTTTGGGACTCGCGAGGAATTGATGCGGGCGGTGCGGGAGGCAATGATCGAGGCGTTGCCAGTTGAGATGAGACCCGTTTAGGTGCGAGCCGGCAACCGGTGATCGAAGTACAATCTCGTGGATAGCTTCTGACGAGGAGAAATCCCCATGAGAGTTTGCTTCGCCGGGTTGGTTATGGGGATTACCCTGCTGGTTCCGCTGGGGGGATTCGCGCAGGCCGATGAACACGGGACGCCTGCAGAGACTTTAGGGACGGTGACGTTCTCCACCTCGTGCAGCAGAGGAGTTCAACCTCAGTTCAATCGCGCCGTGGCCCTGATGCATTCGTTTCAATTTGGGGGCGCTATCGAAGCATTCCGCGCCATTCTAGGATCCGATCCATCCTGTTCGATTGCATACTGGGGAATCGCGCTCAGCAGTTGGGGCAACCCCTTCGCTGCGGGCCTGAAGACCCCGGCGCAACTGGAACAGGGGCTCAGAGCCGTCCAGCAGGCGAAAGGAGAGCCTGCAAAGACGGAGCGCGAGCGTGCCTACGTCGATGCCGCAGCGCTCCTGTTTACCGACACCGCCAAGACCGACCAGCGTTCGCGGACGTTGGCCTATGAAGGCGCTATGGGTTCTGTCAGCGCCGCCTACCCAGATGACATTGAGGCCGCCATCTTCTACGCGCTGGCTCTTGCCTCCTCCGCCGATCCGGCTGATAAGACATACGCGGTGCAACTGAAGGCCGGGGCGATCCTGGAGGGGCTGTTCGCCAAGTATCCCAATCACCCTGGACTGGCGCACTACATCATTCACACGTACGACATTCCTGCGCTGGCCGGGCGGGCGCTCGGCGCTGCGCATCGCTACTCCGAGATTGCGCCTTCAACGCCGCATGCCTTGCACATGCCATCGCATACGTTTACACGGGTCGGCGACTGGGAAGGTTCGATCGATGCCAACCTGGCCTCCGCGGCAGCCGCGCGAAGCGCAGGCCAGATACCGGACGAGTTGCACGCCACGGACTATATGGTTTACGCCTACCTGCAGACGGCGCAGGACAACGCCGCGAAACGCCTGGTGGAATCGGCCGCACAGAGCTTCGCGCGCTTCGATCCGGCCGCTCCGACGACGGGAGCGGGCTCTCCTGCCACGGCATACTTTGCACGCGCGGCAATACTCGCTCGATATTGTCTGGAAAGACAGGACTGGGCCGATGCGATAAAGCTGGAGCCGCTGCCCAGCCCATTTCCATATACCGAGGCGATCACCTACTTTGCGCGCGGCTTGGGAGCTGTACACATGCGGGACTCCACAGCAGCGCACTCGGCCGTCGACTCCCTGACCCAGATGCGCGACCAACTGATTGCGATGAAAGAGACGTATTGGGCTAACCAGGTGGAGATTCAACGGCAGGCATTGGTGGCATTTGTTGAAGGCGATGGCCAGGGAGCGGTGACCGGAATGCGCGCGGCTGCGGAGGCGGAAGACAAGACGGAGAAGAACGTGGTGACTCCGGGCCCCCTTGCTCCTGCGCGCGAGCAACTGGGGGAGTTGCTGTTTGCGTTGAACCGTCCCTCGGAAGCGCTCAAGGAGTTTGAAGCGACGCTAACCAAGGAGCCCAACCGCTTTCGCTCGCTATACGGCGCAGCTGCATCGGCCAAACTAGCCGGCGAACGCTCAATTGCGCAGACCTATTTCCAACGATTGCTTAAGGTGGCAGGGCAAGCCGATCAGCCTGGGCGCCGGGAGATGGTCGAGGCGCGTAGCTGGGCGCCGTAGAAATAACTATGAGAATGGGTCCTGCCGGACGGGCCCACTGCGCGTGGGGCGGTCACTTCGTGACTTATGCCGAGCTTCGCGTAAGCCTCCCGTCGGTCGGCACAAGATTCAGCTTGCAGTGGGTTATTTGACGATGGCGTTGAAGCCGTCGGCGAGGACGCGGGCGCGCATGGCTTCGGCTTCTTTCTTATCGGTGAAGGGGCCGATCTGGACGTGGAGGAGCTTGTCCTGGGGTTCGTGGTGGACGGTGACGGTATAGCCCTTTTTCTGCAGCGAGGAGAGGAGGATGTCGGCGACGTCCTGGCTGGTGACGGCGGCTACTTGGACGACGTAAGAAGTTGCTGATTGCTGGTTGCCGGTGGTTGGTTGGAACGCGGTTGAGGGATGTCTGTCGCCTGCGATCATGGCGTCGGCGGGGGCTGCGGTCGATCTCGCGGAGAGCGGGTTGAGGGGAACGGTTGCGGTTTCGACGGGCGCGGGCGATGCAGGGACGTCGGCGGCCGGCGTGGGACGGATGACCGGATGGGCGACGAGGCTGCCGGCGGCGGGCTTGTTGGAACTGACGGTGACGCCGGTAGTGTCGACCTGGGTGGTTTGCGCAGCCTGGGCGGACTTGTGGCCCATGGTGTAGCCGAGGCCGAAGACAGCGGCGAAGGCGACCGCAAGGGCGAAGAAGATGCCGAGGATGGTGGGCGTGCCGAGAGATATTTCGCGGTCGGCGCGATCCGGGTCGGCGCGGCGTTCGGTGTAGACGCCATCGTCGTCGTAGGGGCGATTTGCGGTCATCCTTTGAGCTCCGATGGGGGCGCGGCTGCGGCGGCTGGGGGTATCCCGGCGACGGTCTTGTTGAAGAGGTTGATGAGTTCCATGGGCAGCGGGAAGACGATAGTCGTGTTCTTCTCGACGCCGATCTCGGTGAGCGTTTGCAGGTAGCGGAGCTGGAGGGTCATGGGCTGGGTTGCCATGAGGGCGGCGGCGTCGACGAGTTTGGCGGCAGCTTCGAACTCACCCTCGGCGTGGATGATTTTGGCTTTGCGCTCGCGGTCTGCCTCGGCCTGCTTGGCCATGGAGCGGAGCATGGATTCGGGCAGGTCGACCTGCTTGACTTCGACTGAGACGACTTTGAGGCCGAAGGGGGCAGTGTGGCCGTCGATGATGGTCTGGATGCGCTGGTTGAGGTTATCGCGGTGGGCGAGGAGTTGGTCGAGTTCGACCTCGCCGAGGACGGAGCGGAGGGTGGTCTGGGCGAATTGCGAGGTCTGGTAGACGTAGTTAGAGACCTCGATGACGGCCTTGACGGGGTCGACGACGCGCATGGTGATGACGGCGTTGACCTTGAGGGTGACGTTGTCGCGGGTGATGATGTCCTGCGCGGGGACTTCCATGGCTTCCTGGCGGAGGGAGACGCGAACGATCTGGTCGATGGGGCGGAAGACGAAGATGACGCCGGGGCCGGAGGCGTCGTGGCGGACGTGGCCAAGACGGAAGACAACCGCGCGCTCGTACTCCTTGAGGATTTTGATGGAGTTGAGGATGTAGAGGAGGATGATGGCGGCGGCGATGAGGAGGGGCATGGACAACGACATAAGGCGCAGCTTTCCGGCTGGAAGGCGATTCAGCAGCCGAGGTGATTGTAAATGGAGCGGGGCTGGGGGTGCGGCAATCGGCGGGGGATGGTTCGAGTTGTGCACCCCCCAGGGCTTGAAGTCGCGGTTGCAGGAGATCGCTACAGAAGATGCGCGGGCGTGAGGCGAAATCAGGATCGGCTGAGATTTAGTTTATTGGTGAAGTGTCTTTTTTATATGCGAAAGATATAGACTGGTTGGCAATTTGAGAATACATGGTGAAGCGGAGCGGATGGAAGGCTTATGCGGTTGTACGTCAATCCGAAAGGCACCTACGGAGATTCTGACTCTTCCCCACCCCAGCGAGCAAAGCTCTCCGGGGACCCCGATTCCGAGTCAGAATGACGCTTCGAGGATGGGGGTTCGCTGCTTGGGCCGCGCGCTATACTTGCGCACGGAAACAGCGGGCAGGAATCGCTGAACGGCAAAGGAACGGGGAGACGATGGAATATCGGCAGTTGGGTGAGACGTCGCTGAAGATTTCGGTGCTGGGATTTGGGGCGTCGCCGCTGGGCGATGTTTTTCACCAGACCGACGCGGCGGAGAGAATGGCGGCCGTGCATTTGGCGGTGGACCGCGGGATCAATTTCTTCGATGTGTCGCCGTACTACGGGATCACGCTGGCGGAGACTCGGCTGGGCGAGGCGTTGGAGGGACGACGGGAGAAGGTGGTGCTGGCGACCAAGTGCGGGCGCTATGGAGGCTCGGAGTTTGATTTTTCGGCGAAGACAATTACAGCGCGGTTTGAGGATTCGCTGAAGCGGCTGCGGACGGACTATGTGGACCTGCTGCAGGCGCACGATGTGGAGTTTGGGCACGTGGAGCAGGTGGTGGAAGAGACGCTGCCCGCGATGCGGCGGCTGCAGGAGCAAGGGAAGGCGCGCTTCATCGGAATAACCGGATATAGCTTGAAGAATCTGATGGAGATTGCGGGCAGGGTGAAGGTGGACAGCATCCTTAGCTACTGCCGGTCGAACCTGCTGGTGACGGATATGCAGGAGGCGTTGGTTCCGTTCGCGAAAAAGAACGGGATTGGGTTGATCAACGCGTCGCCTCTGCATATGGGAATCATTACGGAGCAGGGCGCGCCGGAGTGGCATCCGGCTCCGCAGGCGGTGAGGGATGCGGGGCGTCGCGTGGTGGAGGCGTGTAAGTCGCGGGGCGCGGACGCTTCCGAGGTGGCGCTGCGGTTCTGCCTGGAGCAGAAGGATGTGGCGAGCACGCTGGTGGGGATTTCGTCGCGCGCGCATGTGGAGCGGAATTTGCAGGCGATGGAGATGAAGTTGGATGCGGAGTTGATGCGGGAGATTGCGGAGATTGTGGCTCCGGTGAAGGACACGACGTGGCCGTCGGGGCTGAGGGAGAACTACGGTTGAGACGACGATGGGAGCCCAACCTAGGCCTCCGGCCTAGGCTGGTATATATCGGGCCTTTGGCCCTTAGCTTGGTGCGGGATTGACGATGCGGGATGCGATGAAATTCGTGGCGGTGGACCTGGGCGCGTCGAGCGGGCGGCTGATGGTGGGCGCGTGGGATGGGCACAGGTTTGCGCTGGAGGAGCTGCATCGGTTTGGGAACGGCGGCGTGAGCGTGCGCGGCGGCGTGGATTGGGATGTCCTGCGGTTGTGGCAGGAGATTCAGACGGGGCTGATGAAGTTCCAGGCCAGATTTGGCGGAGTGCCGGCCGGGATTGCGGTGGATGCGTGGGGCGTGGACTTTGGGCTGCTGGACCGGCAGGGGCGGCTGGTGGGGAATCCTACGTGCTATCGCGATCCGCGGACGAATGGGATTCCGGCGAAGGTATTTGCGAAGGTGAGCGAGGCGGAGATCTTTCGGGCGACGGGCGTGCAGACGATGCAGATCAACACACTGTTTCAACTGGCGTCGATGGTGCTGGCGGGCGATCCGCGGCTGGAGTGCGCGGAGACGCTGATGATGATTCCTGACCTGTTCCATTATTTTCTGGGCGGGGAGAAGGCGGTGGAGTTTACCGAGGCGTCGACGACGCAGATGTATAGGTTGGGAACGCGGGATTGTGCCGGTGGTTGGGATAGCCAGATGCTGCGGAGGGTGGGCATTCCGGAGCGGGTGCTGCCGGCAGTGGTTGCGCCGGGCTCGGTGCTGAGCAATGTGGGCGCGGATGTGCTGGAGTTGTGCGGGCTGAGCGGAAGGATTCCGGTGATTGCGGTGGCGTCCCACGATACGGCTAGCGCGGTGGCTTCGATTCCGGGGCTGGATGAGGGGAGTGCGTTTATCAGCAGCGGGACTTGGAGCTTGATGGGCGTGGAACTGGATGCACCGGTGACGACGGAGCGGGCGCGGGAAATGGGGTTCACGAATGAGGGCGGGTGCGCAGGCAAGACGCTGCTGATGCGGAATATCACGGGGCTATGGATTCTGCAGGAGTGCGTGCGGCAGTGGGAGAGAGAAGGAAAGAAGTGCGGGTGGAGCGAGATTATTGCAGCGGCGAAGGAGAGCGCAGCATTCCGGCAAGTGATCCTGCCGAACGCGCCGGAGTTTGGTGCGGCGGGAAATATGCTTGAGGCGGTTCGGGGGTTCTGCAGGAATAGCGGGCAGACGGAACCGGAGACAATGGGCGAGTTTGCGCGATGCTGCTTTGAGAGTTTGAGCCTGGCTTACTGGTCGGCGCTGACGGCGCTGCGGGATTTGACGGGGAGAGATATTCGCACAATTCGGGTGGTGGGTGGTGGGTGCCTGAATACTTTTCTGTGCCAGATGACGGCGGATGCGTGTGGATGTGCGGTGGTGAGCGGACCGGCGGAGGCGTCGGCGCTGGGGAACGTGATGCTGCAGGCGGTGGCGGTGGGTGAGTTGGAGAATGTGGCGGCGGGACGGGCTTCGGTGGGCCAGTCTTTGAAATTGGATTTGGAGTTGGTGACGTATGCGCCGCGGGGCGGAGATGGATGGGCGGAAGCTCAAGCGCGGTATGCGAGGTTGGCGGCGACGTGATGTGAAAGCGAATCACAGAGACTACAGAGATTTCAAAAAGAAGACTAAACACGACGTGAAAAGAGGAGATGAAGATGGCGACGTATTCGATACCCGAAGTGAAGGCCCCCTTGGCAGCGAAGGCCGATGAAGTGATTTTGATTGCGAGCGGGGATCTGCGGCAGAGCGCGAACCAGGTGTGCTGGCCGGCGCAGGCTGAGGTTGAGGCCGCGGTGACCAAGGCGTTTGCGGCGGAGGGGTGGACGGTGCGGCGGGCGCATCCATATCGCGAGAACTTGAAGCATGGGTTCATCTACAACCAGCGGATGGGCATGGACGTGTTCGCGGGAATCGACCCGGACGCGCCGGTGGTGGTGGTGGAGGCGGTGTGGCAGTACACGCACCATATCCTGTCCGGGCTGGTGAATCATCGCGGGCCGATTTTGACGGTGGCGAACTGGAGTGGGCAGTGGCCGGGGTTGGTGGGGATGCTGAATCTGAACGGCAGCCTGGCCAAGGCGGGGGTGACGTTCTCGACCCTCTGGAGCAAGGATTTCAGCGATGGGTTCTTCGTAAATGGATTGAAGCAGTGGATTCGCGAGGGGAAGATCGATCACGACATCAGCCAGGTGCGTGGGCTCGACTTAGCGAAGTTACCGGAAGCGGAGAAGAAGCTGGGCGTGTCGCTGGCGAAGGAGTTGAAGAGCAGGAAGGCGATTCTGGGGGTGTTCGATGAGGGCTGCATGGGGATGTTCAATGCGATCATCGAGGATTCTCTGCTGAATAAGACGGGCGTGTTCAAGGAGCGGCTGAGTCAGTCAGCGCTGTTTGCGGCGATGCGGAATGTGACCGACGCGGAGGCGGGCGCGGTGCGGACCTGGCTGGATAAGAGCGGGATGACGTTTGCGACCGGGCCGAACGAGGAGACGGACCTGACCGATGCGCAGATTCTTGAGCAGTGCAAGATGTACGTTGCGGCTCTGCGGATTGCGGATGAGTTTGGCTGCGATGCGATCGGGATTCAGTACCAGCAGGGGTTGAAGGATCTGGCTCCGGCGTCGGATCTGGTGGAGGGGCTGCTGAACAATGCGGAACGGCCGCCGGCGTTCGATGCGGCGGGTAAGGAGCTGTACGCGGGCAAGCCGCTGCCGCACTTCAACGAAGTGGATGAGTGCGCCGGGTTGGATGCGGTGATCACGAACCGGGTGCTGACGGCGATGCATCTTGATCCGGCGACGACGCTGCACGATGTTCGCTGGGGCGAGCATTACAAGGGCGAGGGC
>Ga0302314_10016821_pt1 | contig 12324 bp, 2 predicted proteins | sample III_Palsa_N2_3_FD_200533 | JGI IMG/M metagenome (GOLD analysis project Ga0302314, IMG submission 200533) | Peat permafrost microbial communities from Stordalen Mire near Abisko, Sweden - III_Palsa_N2_3 | ecosystem: Environmental > Terrestrial > Soil > Palsa > Peat permafrost | place: Sweden...
AGCATCGACCGAGCTGAGGCCGGCGGCGACCAGTCCCTCTTCTGTGATCGGACAGACAGGCGCGATCATTTTGAACAGAGCGTCAGGGGTTTTGTTCGCAGCTTCGTTGATGACCCCCCGCGAGGTGATAAGGTTGCCCACCAGTGCCCTGAATACGCGCTCCGCTTCGTCAGCGGAAAGCGACTCCGACACCAGCTCGCTCGAAGTCAGTCGCAGCGATTCCGTCTCCGCCGCCATGCTATCGATAAAGGCGGAAAGGTCGGCGGCTGGCGTCGGCGCGCGAAAGGCCGCCGAAGAGCGGCCGGTCAGGCTCCAATCGAGTTCAGATACCGTGAAGGTTGTCTGCTTCAGCCAGGCGGCGGCGTCGGCGATCAAAGCCAACCGGTCGAGGTTGAAGGCCAGAACCGTCTTCGGCGCCAACGGATCGTCTTCAGGCGGATAGAAGAGCAAGCCCAGCAGCCGCAGGAATTCCTCGACGGACAGTTTGGTAAGGCTGTCAAGGCGGGCCGTTCGGTAGAGCTGACTCAACGTGGGCAGATCCAGCGTCAGTATTGTTGGCAGGTCGAAGTTCTCAACCGGCGCGGGGAAGGTCAGCCTGGAGCCCTTGGCGCTGCCAGGCACGCCTTGAGCAACGAGCCAGTCGGCGATGAGCGTCAGTTCCTCATCGGTCACCTTGAGGGCGGCGATGAGCCGCTCCCGGATCACGCCGTGAGCTCCATCGACGCTGTCGACCATCCAGGTTATGGGCTGAGCGAGGTTGAACAGCATGGCGGCGGTCGTATCGCCAGGGTCGACTTCGCCTAGCAGCGCGGCGTCGTTGAATACCTTGTCGAAGGCGCTTTCGCGCGCCGGCCCTTGGCCATGGCCGGTCGTCTTGAGATTCCAGAGCAGCGCCGCCATCGCCAGCGGCGAGGTTTCGCCCAGCGCCTTTCCGATCCGCCGCATCCGCGCGGCGAGCCGGATCGCCTCATAGTTAAGCCCCGTTGCATTATTCCGCAGAACCCAATCAACTTCCTCGACGGTCCACCCCAGAACCCGCCACAGGCGGATAAACCGGCTGATCCGTTTGAGCCTCTCCATCGTCAGGTTGGCGATAGTCTCGCCGGCTGTCGCCGTGGCGGGCGTAACCGCGATGGCCGGCGGCGTCACGGTATCGCTGTTGATGAAGAATTTGCCCGCTTCAACAGCCACTTCGCTGGGGTTGAGGTTCTGCCGCAGCAACTCGTCGAGTTCGAGCCGCGTGAGTCCGGTCCGCTCGAGGAAAAGCGGCACATCGGACAGGTCGTTCACCAAGGTCGTCGTGCCCGATTCAAAACCGTACAGGCGTGGCGCAAGCCAGTCGGGCGCATCCGGCATCATCGTGAGCAGCAGCCCCAGCTTGCTGAACCCCAGCGTCTCGCCGGCTCGTTGGGTCTCCGTTTCATCGAACGGCTGTGCGTTGTCCTGCAGCGTGTAGCCGATCTCGGCGGGGGAGGTCCCGAGTTCCTGCAAAAGGAGGCGCAGCTGCTCCAGCGGCAGTTCGAACGGTAGGTGCGACGGGTAGACTGAGGTCGCCAGCACCTCATAGGGGCGGTCGCCCAGCTTACTCTCGAGCACCTCGGTCAGGACGCTCAGATAGGGAACCTCGGTATCGGCGTTCTCCGCCGTGATCGGCAGGCTGAACAGGTCGGGACGGCGCGCCTCCAACGTGAGCCCGTCGGGAATGCCCGCGTTCTTGTTGGTGATATATTCGTCGGTGATGCGCATCAGGTCTACGAAGTAGGCGCCGGGTCCGATGATCGATTCCGACTGCTTCCAAGGCCGATTCCCGATCGGACCGAACAGTTCCTCGTAGCCCGGCAAGTGCTGCAGCCCGGGCCCGCCAATGCTCGGATCGCCGATGCCGCTCGACTGCACCTGCCTGTAACTGTTCAACGCGGCATGCACGTGAGAGGTCCGCGCCATCACCCTCCGCGCGTTCGCGTGAATCGCGCGCGCTGCCCCTTCGCTATGCCTCTCCCCCAAGGCGTTGCGGTGAACCTGCACGAAGGCGTTCTCGGACATGGCGCCGATGCCGTGCGCGGAGGTCACGCCGGCGTCGAGCAAGGCCGCGGCGTCCTGGTGCAACCTGTCGCCGCCGGCGCCCTGGGGGGCGGTCTTCGCATCCGGGTGAACACGCAACAGGCGCTGATAGGCCCGCACCGCCTCGGCCTGAGCGGCGTCCCCCACCGCCCCCGCCTCGTCGGGCTTGGGCGCCGCCGGCGGCGGATCATGCAGCGCATCAAACGTCGCATTCTGGGCGAGGTAGTCGCCGACGAGTTTTGATTTAGCCGCAGGCATGTTGCGCTCCGATTGCCCCTATGTACGGTTTGGATGTGGAAAAGCGGGATTTTTTGAATTTTTCAGTGTAATTCCGGCAACGATTACTCCGTTTACAGCCACCAAATGAACAATACTCTTTGGCCTTGAACGCAAACCGCCCCCGGTACCGGCGTTGGTATTTGATTCGTATATCGGGACATGAATTGAATGTATACTTCGGACGTTACGTCCTACTTCTTTATAAAAATCACTCACCGAGTTTTCGTACGCCGATTTGAAATGTCTATTTGATAGCCAGTCTTCTGATACCATATTACTTGACGTGTCTGCTAATAATCTTGTCGATTCATTGAGAAGACTTAGGCCAACAAGATGACTTGCTTCATCTCTATTCCATACAGCTTCTCCACTATATAGACGTGGAGTGCGTTTATCGCGATCTCGTACGGAACCATCTATATCAACTCGCCCCCACGCCCATTCAATTCTATTGGTAATATTCCCGGTTGCATTCGTATAAGAGTCTCCTTTTTGGGAAAATCCAACATTACTACCATATGCAATCATAGCTATATTGGAATGATACGCCGGTACATCTTTCATAGGCGTAACAGGTCTTCCATTTTTTATTTCATCAATAATTGGGTCCAATTGTTGTTTCATAACAGCCGTAACAATGTTCCTGGCATTTCTCCCGCTATCCCCATGTTTGTTCGTATAAATGTAATTTCCAATTGGCTGATGAAAGCTGTTTCCGTATTTTTCTTTACGCTGTACAGAATCAAATTTATCTCCAAACATTAACCTTAGCACGGACACGCTAATCTGCTGTCCAGAGGAATTATTCTTATGGTAAGTTTCCAGTTCATTATTAATATATTCAGTTCTTTCACTGTTTAGTTTCTGCCGCTTTTGATTTTCAACCTCAACCTCACGAGCCCTCTTCGCCGAGCTCATCTTTGGAGCCGCTCCCACCAACCCCCCAACATCCACCCACGTAACCGGATTGCCGCCGACGAAGGCGTAGAGGTTCGGGCCGCCGGCCGTGCCAATGGGGTCAGGGCTGAGCCAGCGTCCGAGCCACGGCGCATAGTGGCGCGCGCCATAGTCGTAGAGGCCCGTGTGGGGGTCGCGCTCCTTGCGGCTGAAGCGGTAGCGCTTGAGCGAGACCTCGGCCAGGCTGGGGCCGCTGGCATAGACGGTGGTTCCGTAGGGCGCGTACTCCTCGTAAGAGACCAGCCTGCCGGTCTCGTCCAGCTCCATGGTCGACGAACCCTGCCGGTCCTCGAGCTGGATGCGGTGCTGCGGACTGTTCATCCCGGCGGGCGCCCTGCCGACCGTCCAGGTGATCCGCTCGGCGATGGTCGCGTTCTCGTCCTCCAGCTTCAGGCGCTGGCATTCTTCCTGAAGCGTTCCGGCGCTATAGGTGCGCGCGATCTCCAGGCCGCCGAAATAGAAGGTGTCTTCAACGCGCAGTTCGCCCGAACCGAGCAGCCGTCGGGTGGTCTTGCGCACCTTCTGGCCGGAGCCGTCGTAGGCGATGAACTGCTCGTCATCCGGCTTGCCGCCTTCGCCGCCGCGCGCCACGATCGTCACCTTGTGCAGCAGATTGCGGTGGTCCCAGCCGAGCCCGGCCAGGCCGTCCAGCACGGTCTGGTTGCCGGCCGCATCGAAGAAGTCGGCCATCTGTTTGCCGGCCAGGGCGTCCGTATCGACCGCGCGGTTCGAGCCGGGGTCCACCGTCATCCGCCGGGTCCAGCTCGCCCCCATCTCGGAGGGCGCGGTGAAGCGTGTCTGGATCAGGTTGTCGGCCGTGTCGTAGCCATAGGTCACGCTGTAGCGGTAGATCGCGTTGGGGTCGGTGGGCGCGCCCGCCTTGGTGAAGAAGTCTTCGTAGCCGCCGCTGGCCTCCTTGGCCTTGGTCAGCGCGCTGTGCGCCCGCCCCGTCGCGCCGGTAAGCCGATAGAGGGCGTCATAGGTGAAGTCGCGGTCGGCCGGTACGGTCATCCGCGATGGCGCGCACGCGTCGCTGACCTGGGTGACGTTGCCGACCGGGTCATAGACGTAGGACAGATCCTGAACCCAATCGCGAGCGCCGGTCTCCTGCTTGGCGCGGCTGCGGACCAGCCGCCGGTTGTCGTCGTCGTAGGTGTAGAGACGGCTGAGCGCGGGCGCCGATGGCCCGTGCACCATGTCGCCAAGTCGGGCGCCGTCGGCCGCATACTCGAGACTGTCGAGGTAGACGAAGCGCGAGCCTCCGCTGGGCGTGACGCTAAGTTGCCTGATGCGGCCGCCGGGGCCCATCTCGATGTCGGTCCGGTTTGCGCCGGGGTCGATCCCGGACACCGGCCGGCCCAGCGCATCGTAGCCACGGTGCGTGACGAAGCGCTCGGTCGCGAGCTTGTCATCCATCGATTGCGCCTGCGCGGCCCAATCGCCATTCGGCTGCGCCCAGCCTACATCGTTTGCGGGATCGGCAAGGAAGGCGCGAGAAACCGCGAGCGGCTCGCCCGTGATCGTATAGGTGTCCACCTCCGTGAGGCCTGAGGGGTCGTAGTGCCGGACGACCTGGCCGGAGAGGTTGCGGTTCGCGCCATCGGCGATGAAGGTCTTGCCTTGGATATCCAGGCTGTCGCCGTAGATCAGCCGCTCGACCGTGCGCTGGCCGGAGCGGTCCGTGGCCGTCATCTGGATCAGGCGGCCGAAGCTGTCGTGAGTCAGACCAAGCTCGCGGTCCATTGGGGCGCCGACGAACCAGGGCAGGCCACGATGATCGTAGGTGTTGATCGTTTGGCCGGCGTCGGTCGACGCAACCAGCAGGGGCTCGCCGGTCAACAGGAAGCGGCTCTCGAAATTCCAGGCGTCGTCCGCGCCCAGCCGTGCATCGGCGCTGGCCTCGACCCGACCGGCGGCGTCGTAGCGATGCCGGCTGACCAACTGGCCTCCGCTTGTGTTCGACAGTCGCCGGACCAGCCGGACGGGAAGGCCGTTGCTGCCCACGATCGTCGTGGTCGGCGTGCCGTTGAAGCCGGCGGCCTGTTTGAGCGCCGCCTGCTCCGCCGGGCTGCCCGAGGCCGAACGCTGCTTGTACCAGTCCGAGTCGACGAGGGTGTCGTTGACGTCGCTCTCGACCGTCTGCCAGGCCCCGTGAGCGGTGGTGGTGAAGAAGGCCTCCCAGAGATCGCCCTTGGGCAGGGACACGCGCACGACGCGGCCGAACACGTCGTAGTGCAGCGTGGTCGCCGATTTGAGCCCCGAGCGGTCGGTCAGGAGGTTCGGCGTGTCGCCATAGTAGGGATGGAAATGCCGCCAGGGGGACCCGTCGCCGAGATAGAGGGCGCAACCGTCGATGCGCCACTGCCCGGGGCCCGTCCTCTCGCAGGTTTGGACGACCTGTCCCCAGCCGTCGCTCCAGGAGACGGAAACCTCGACGACGCCATTCGGCGCATGGGGCGCCGCCGCGGTCGGATAGTCCGTCGCCTGAACGGTGACGGCCTGGACGGGCGCGGCGCCGAGCTGGGTGAACCAGACCGTCTCGGCGCCGGCAAGATAGCGTTCCGGGTTGGCGGCCAGATCGGAGGCCGACGACGGCATTGGCCAGCTGGACGGCTCATCGAGCGGCAGCGGCGCGAACCCTTTGTCGACAGCCGCGGTTCCCGTCCACTCCTTGCCGCGCCGCGAGGTCGCGCGGGGAGCGCCCAGGGGGTCGGGAATGAACTCCTGGACCACGCCATTGGCGTCGACGACCTGCAACGGCGCCAGAAGCTGGTAATCGAGGTAGGTGGCCCTGACGGTCTGCGCCTGCGCGTCGCCGCCACGCGCGCTCGTTTCCATGGACTCCACCAGAAGGCCGTAGCGATCGGCAGTCGACCTGACGATCGAACCCGCCGCCGCCGCGATGCCCGAAATCGCCGGTTCGGTGATCTGGCTCAAGCGATAGTAGCCCGCGGCGTCGGCGTAAGCCGCCTCCGCGCCGAGCCGCCAGTGGACGCCGTCCGCGTCCGCCACCTGTTTGAGGTTCGATATGAGCCTCGAAAGGTAGCCGTCGACATTCACGCCGCGCGATCCGAGGGCGGCGTCCAACAACCCGCGCGTCAGGATGGCGGTGTCGACGCGGCTCAGGAGCGCCTGGGGCAAGAGGGCGCCGTCGCGATCCGTGAACCAATGGCTCTTGGTCGCGCCAAGCAGCTCCGGCAAAGGCGCCCCGGCGCCGCGCACGGGCGCAAGCGCGGCCATCACCGCCGACGTCATGCTCGCCAGACTGAAGTAGCGCGCCTTGCTGTTCGGCGTCGGCTTGGCCAGCAACTCGTCCGCGACGCCTGACAGCGCATAGCTGCGTTCCTCGTCGGGCAGGCCGACAAGCAGCACATCCGGCCCCGACAGCGGCTTCATCGGCTTCAGGACAGCGCAGGCGGTGTGCAGCAGGTCCTGCTGCGGATCGCCATCTGCATGCGACTGCCGGCGCGGATAGCGCACCGCCGCCGTCTGCACCACCGTGCCGTCATCGTCCACCGCCAGGGTGAAATCATGCGCGACCTGCGGATCGTCCGCCTTCCGGTCATAGGTGTAGGCGATGCTCTCGGCCGGCCCGACGAGGAAGACAGCGTTTCCGTCGCCACGCGGCTGCAGCAGGCGGACGCGATAGCGCGACTGGCTCACCGAGAAGGGCGTATCCGCCGACGCATCGCCGTCCAACCCATAGACCTCCATGCGCAGAACGCTGCCCGCCAAGGCGGCGAACGCCTGCCGCCGCGTCTCCCCGTCGATCGTCGCACCGTTTTCGAACAGAGTGCCGGGCATGACATAGGCGTCGCTGTCGCCGGCGAAGGTCTCGGCCCCGATCTGCTCGCTCGTGTCGAGCCCGGTGTGATACCAGGTGCGCGTGAGCAGCACCGGTCCAGGCCTTGCCGCTCCGGTCACCGGATCCGGTACGTCGTGGCCCTGCCGTTGCTCGACCAGGCCAAAGCCGCGAAACGCCCGCTCCTCGCCGTCCATCACGCCGTTGCGGTAGCGATAGTCGGTGTAGCGGCTGAGGCCGCTGGACAGCTCCCGCTCTTCGACGCGCGAGATCACCTGAACCGGAAACGGCAGATTGCTCGTCCATGGACGGCCGGCTTCGCGGTCCTCGAGCTGGAATCGCGTCGAGCTGGCGTAGCTGATCTTTTCCTCGGCCCCCATGCCGTTGCTGACGAGGCTCAGAAGATAAGGCTTGGCGCCGGCGCAGGCGTCGAGCAGCCATTGCCGGGGCTCCGCCGCCTGTTCTGAGAAGACGATGCAGTCCCACCCGCCGCCGCGCACGTCCGCGATCGCGATCTGCGCGGGATCGTGGCACGGCCCAGGCAGCCGGACCTCCATCGGCGGAGCGAAGCCATTGCCCGACTGGTTGAACCAGATCAGCAGTCGCCGCCTGTCCGCATAGATGAGATCGGTCGCGCCCGAGCCGTCCAAGTCGGCCAGGAACAGGCGGTCGGAGTCGAACTCGGGCCCCAGCGACGGCGCGTTCTTCAGATCGATCGCCGGACCGAATCGGCCGCGGCCGAGGCTGGGCCAGACGCGCGCCCGGCCGTCCGAGAGCAGCAGGCGCTGTGTCGCGCCCGCGCCGAGCAGGTCCGCGAACCGCGTCGATGCGCGCCGGTTCCCCCGCTCGGCCCCGGCAGGGGCGGCGTCATCGCGGTCAAAGCCGCGCTCCTGCGGCGCTCCGTAGCCCTTTCGCCCCTCGGCCGGATAGTAGCGGACGCCGTCGTCGTTCAGCAGCACCAGATCGGACCTGCCCCGCCCGGACAGATCGGCGCGCTCGGCAAAGGCGTGATATTCGGTCGGGACGCTCTCATAGGCCCTGAAGCCGGACCAAGAGCCGTCGGCAAAGATCCTGTAGCTGCCCGCCATCGCCTGGCCGACAACTTCCAGTTCGAGCCGCCCGTCGCCGTCAAGATCGGCCAGGGCCAGCGTCTGACCAGCCACTGCCCGCTCCTGGGCGAACTGCTCGCAAACCCTCGGCGGCGCGTAGGTCAGCGCCGGGCCGTCGGAGCAGTTGGCGGCCCTTGGCGAGCGATAGAGCGTGCTCTGGCTGTCGGCGTGGAGCACCCCGGGAGCGCCTTCGCCGTAAAGATCGACCAGCGAAAACGCCGGCGCGCCCTCCACGCCGGCCAGACCGGCGCCATGGTCCGACTGGAATGGCTTGAACGAGGCCCGGGCCGGCTCGAAAGCCGTATAGCCGAACGTCAGTTCGGGAAGGGCGCGGCTTTCATAGTCATGGCCGGGCGCCTGGCCGTTGACGGGCGCGACGCGCTTCTTCAACCGGAAACCGGTCGTGGTCGCGCCGACCAGCCGGGTGAGCACGGGGTTTTCGTCGTACCGGAACGCCAGTCGGCGAACCAACATCGGCTCGGGGCCGGCGAACTCCGCGAAGCGGTGGAACATGAAAATGGAGCGGCAGAGCCGCGCCGTCCGCCGCTCGAAGCCGGCGCTGAAGTTGGAGAAGGAATCCTGCCGCTCCGCCCATGTCCGCCGGGCCTGATAAGGCGAGCCGGCGCTCGGCGTGACGTCGTATTCGCCATAGTCGAACACCACCTCGAAGTGCCACTCGGAGGGCGGTCCGTGATCGACGGCGATCGCACCGAGTTGGGACGGGGCCGCATTGCCGTAGCGGATGCAGGACAGGTAGCGTTGCGGTCCGAGCCTGGCCTCGTCAGGACGCTGCGTGAGCCGCGCGCAATCCTCGGGTTTGTATATGTAGCTCACGGCGTTGCCGCGCGCGTCGCGCCGCCACTCGACGAGCCATTCGAAGATGCGGCCGGCGTCGGCGGGATCCGCGATTCGAGCCGCTGCGGTCCGGCCGTAGAGGGTGCTGACATTGGCGGTATCGATCGTGCGCCAGAACTCGTCCTGCCCGGAGCCGGGCGCCGCCACCCAGTGTTCGATGCGCATCTGCTGGCCGAGCGCGCGCGGGCGGAAGGCCGTCACGACGTAGCTGCGTCCGCTGAAAAGACGGGTCGTCACGCTCCCGGGATTCGGCGTCAGCGGCGCTCCATCCAGCAGAAACTCGTCGCCATCGTCATAACGCGGCGCACCCTTGGCAGTGTCGCGGCTGATCGAACTCTGGGACAGCGAAAAGCCGCTGCCGAAAACGCCGTTGCCGCTATCGGACCGGTAGCAGACCGCTACGCTGGGCTCCAATCCACGCGCCGGAGAGACAGCAATTGGAATGTCGAACTGAAGTTTGCCCGTAAAGCCGTCGGTCGATAGCATTTCGCCAAGCGCTGGGATCGCGCCACCACTTTTTGGCAACTGCACTGGATTGATGCGGATTGCGGCCGCGGCGTCGGGCGCACCCTTTGCCGCCGGGCGCTCCGCCTGACCAGGATTTGAGCCTGCCCCCATGGCCCCCTCGTACGTCGCCGACTTCCCGTCGCGTTAGATGCGGGAGGTTAACGGCCATCGGCGCCGGGGCCTTGTCGCCTGGGCGACATCGGAAAAGTTTATCGCGGATCACCGGGGGGGGGATCTGAGCCGCGCCGTTCGGCCGATCGTTTCCGCGACGACTCACATGGCGTGTTGTTGACCTCGTTTCGCGCCAACCGGTACCGGACGAGATAGACCTGTCACATTGACTCGGCCGGCCAGGGAATTGCCCCTTCCGAAATCTAGGCGCACGTCTCCTGTGACCAGACCTGGTGAGCCGCGGCGCGGAAGCTCTTCATGGTTCGTCGGGTGGTCAGGTGACGAGCCGTGTAGAAGGTGTTGTAGATCGCCGCGCACTTATCAGAGATCACAGATGGCAAGACCGATCGTCTGCCAATCGGGATTGGTTGGAGCCGCGCCGGCCGGCTCCTGCTTACGAAAGGCCTGTCGCCTGCGTGACGACGAGTCCGACTTGACACTGGGGCGGGATGACCTCGAAAGTGATCACAGAAATGCAAGGAGCTTGTTTTTCGCCCCAGTCCATTCGTGACTGAACTTTTGCGATCTCGCCCAAGGTGACCTGTTTGGCGCATACTCTTCATCCCGTCGCCGATCCCGATGAAGCGCGCCGCTTTCTGGGCGCTCATCCCCGGATTGAGTTCTTCGAGGTGATCTTCACGGCCCTTTCCGGCGTGCCACGCGGAAAGCGGCTGCGGCGCCATGAGATCATGGCCGTCTTTGAATATGGCCGCTTCCTACCGGGCTCGGTATTGGTGTGCGACATCACCGGCCAGGACTGCGAGGACACCGGCCTAGTGTGGGCCGATGGCGACGCGGACAGGTTGGCCAAGCCCGCGCCGGGCACGCTGGTTCCCGCGCCGTGGCTGGGCGATGACGTCGCCCAAGTGCTGATGTCGATGTACGAGTTGGACGGCCGCGCGAACGACCTGGATCCACGCCATGTTCTGAGCCGTGTGATCGAACGGTTCGTAGCAGACGGCCTGACGCCCGTTGTGGCGTGCGAACTGGAATACTATCTGGTCGATGCCCAGCGCACCGCCGACGGCGGCGTGGAACTGGCGGCCTCGGAAACTACCGGCGAGCGGCCAAAGCACCACGGGGTCTATGGGCTTCGCGAGATCGAAGATAGCGCCGGATTCCTTCGCGCCCTATGGGCCGCCGCCGACGCCCAGGGCGTGCCTCTGGAAGGCGCCATCTCCGAATATGCGCCGGGCCAACTCGAACTGACCCTGAAGCACGGACCGGACGCCTTGCGCGCCGCCGATGAGGCGGTGATGTACAAGCGTATCGCCAAGGGCGTGGCGGTGGGCTTCGGTTGCGAGGCCACCTTCATGGCCAAGCCGTTCGCCGACCGCGCCGGCAGCGGCCTGCACCTGCATGTCAGCGTCAACGACGCCGAGGGCCGCAACATCTTCGCCAGTGAAGACCCGGCCGGAACGCCCGCGTTGCGCTACGCCATCGGCGGGATGAAGGCGACACTGGCCGACGGCATGGCGATCTTCGCCCCCAACGCCAATTCCTATCGCCGCTTCCGGGCCAACTCCTATGCGCCGGTGGCGCCGACCTGGGGGGTCAACAACCGCACGGTCTCCCTGCGGGTGCCAGCAGGACCCGCAAGCGGTCGCCACATCGAGCATCGAGTGGCGGGCGCCGACGCCAATCCCTACCTGGCGCTCGCGGCGCTGCTGGCCGGCGTCCATTACGGCCTGACCAACAAAATCGATCCTGGCCCGCCCGTCGTCGGCGACGGCTACGCGGAAGCGGCGCGCACCGACCAGCGCCTGCCCTCCACCTGGTTTGCGGCGTTGGACGCCTTCGAGGCCTCGTCGGTGATGCGCCAGTACTTGGGCGAGCGGTTCGTGGGCATGTTCACCACCGTCAAGCGCACCGAACAGGACCGCTTCTTCGGCCAGGTTCCCACTCTCGATTACGACTGGTACCTCAAGAATGCTTAGGGCCGCCGGCGCATGAGACGAGGCCGGTCACGTCGTTCGCTGCTGGCGGGCCTGGGCGCGGCCGCCGCGGGCCTGAGCTTTGCGGGCCTGGAGGGCTGCGCGCCGCATGCACCCGTCGGCGGGAACGGCGAGGAGGCCAAGCTCAATCTGTACAACTGGGACACCTACACCGGCAAAACCACCCTGGCCGACTTCAAGGCGGCGACCGGCGTCCAGGTGAAGATGAGCCTGTTCGCCACCAACGACGAGTTGTTCTCCAAGCTCAAGGCCGGCAACCCCGGCTTCGACGTCATCGTCCCCTCCAACGAATACGTCACCCGCATGCGCATCTCCGACATGCTGATGCCGCTCGACCATTCCAAGATCCCCAATCGCGCCAACCTGCTGCCGCAGTTCCAGAACCCGGCCTTCGATCCGGGGCGGCGATATTCCATGCCCTACACCTGGCTGCTTCTGGGCATCGGCTATCGCAAGTCGAAGATCGACGGCGTGCCGGACAGCTGGAAGTGGGTGATGGATTCCGACCGCTACAAGGGTCGCATCGGCCTGTTCTCGGAGGCCGACGACCTGATCGAGCTGGGCGCCAAATACATGGGCCACTCGGTGCGCGACATCCCCTATCCGATGGTCGACCGCATCGCCGAGA
>Ga0302314_10016822_pt1 | contig 12324 bp, 12 predicted proteins | sample III_Palsa_N2_3_FD_200533 | JGI IMG/M metagenome (GOLD analysis project Ga0302314, IMG submission 200533) | Peat permafrost microbial communities from Stordalen Mire near Abisko, Sweden - III_Palsa_N2_3 | ecosystem: Environmental > Terrestrial > Soil > Palsa > Peat permafrost | place: Sweden...
GGCGGCCTACCCGGCTTCACACCGAACACCATCACCACGCCGGCGGCGCTGCGTGAGGCACTGCATCGAGTGCGTGCGCAGAGCTGGGCGCCGGACGACGAGGAAATGGAGATCGGCCTGCGCTGTCTGGGCGCACCCATCATCGATCACACCGGCCGGCCCTGCGCCTGCGTCGCCGTCTCCGCCCCTGCAGCGCGGATGGATCCGGAACGGATAACCGCGTTGACCACGCTGGTGAAGGCCACGGCGGCGCGGGTTTCCCGGATGCTGGGCAGCCCGTCGATGCATGGCGCGGATACGCGGGCCGCGTGATTGGATCAGTCGTGGTCAGTGTGGGCGGCGCCATTTCCCGTTGCCGTAGCCGCGCTTAACCCTGGCCATCGCGACGACGCCGGAATGATATAACGACAAGACGACGGAGGCCGTCCATGAACAGCAGCGAACGCGCCCTGATGAACGGGGCGGACTTCATTGTGGACTTCCTGATTCGCCAGAAGGTGCCCTATCTGTTCGGCCTGTGTGGCCACGGCAACGTTGGTTTCCTGGATGCGGCGCATCGCCAGCGATGTCGGTGTGCACCATAACTGGATCATCCAGTCGTTCGACACGCTGCGGCCGCGCCAGCCGATCCATTCCTGGGGGGTTTGCGGCGATGGGCTTCGCAACCTCGGGCATCCTCGGCGCCAAGCTCGCCGCGCCGGACCGGCCCCGCGTGGCCGTGGTCGGCGACGGCTCGTTCCTGATGACCCCACATGCCCTGGCGACCGCAGTGGAGTACGACATTCCCGTGGTTTGGGTGGTGTGGAACAACCAGGCTACTGCTCGATCCGCGACATTCAGCATGGCATGTTCGCCGGGCGCGAGTTGGCGACCAGCTTCCAGAACGACGGCAGCCGGGCGCCATACAGTCCGGATTTCGCGGCGCGTGCCAGGTCGTTTGGGGTTGCCTCGCACACCGTCATCCATGCTGGCGAGGTCGAGGACGCGATCATCACCGCGATCGCCGCCAACCGGCCGTATCTCATAGAGGTTCCGGTGGAACGCGACATCCGCCCGATCGGCACCGAAAGCTGGGAACTGCTGCCACTCCCGCAACCGGAACCGAATTTCCTGAAGGCGCTCGCGGCCGCTGGGTTATCGCTGTAATCGCCGCCGCGCAGTCACCGCGATGGATGTCACGTAGATCTCCTCGCCGACATGCGGGGTCATGCCGGTATCCACAACTGTGTTCACAGCACGAAGACCGGTCGTGGATACCGCCGTGCGCCGGCGCGGCGTGTCGGGACCGCCAACCTGATACGTATATCGCCAACCTGATACGAATAACGCCAACCTGATACGAATAACGAACGAGGGAACACCATGAACCGTAGAAGCCTGCTTGCCGGCGCCGCCGCTTTGCCGGTCGCCAGCCTGCTCCGCCCACGCCGCAGCGCCGCTGCTGCCGCGATCTCCGATGACGTCGTGAAGATCGGCGTGCTGGACGACATGTCGGGTGTCTTCGCCGACCAGCAGGGGATGGGCGATTACGTCGCCGCCCGCATGGCGGTGGAGGATTTCGGCGGCCACGTGCTGGGTGCGCCGATCGAGATGGTGCAGGCCGACCTGCTCAACAAGGTCGATGTCGGGCTGTCCGTGGCGCGCCACTGGATCGACGAGGACAAGGTGGATGCCATCTTCGGCCTGGGCAATTCCGCGGTCGCGCTCGCGGTGCAGGATCTGTGCAAGCAGCGCCAGCGTATCGATATTGCGATCGCGCCCGGCACCACCGACCTGACCGGCAAGCAGTGCTCGCCGTATGGCGTGCACTGGACCTATGACAATTATTCCGCCGCGAAGGGGCCGGCCATCACGTTGGTGAAGCAGGGCCAGAAGAAGTGGTTCTTCATCACCTCGGACTACGCGTTCGGCCATTCGCTGGAGGACAACGCCTCGGCGATCCTCACGGGCCTGGGTGGCACAGTGCTCGGGCATAGCCTGGCGCCGCTGGGGGAGACCGATTACTCCGCGCATCTGCTGGCCGCGGCGTCGTCCGGTGCGCAGGCTGTCGGTATCGCCGCGGGTGGCTCCGACTTCGTCAATATCGTCAAGCAGATGGGAGAATTCGGGCTGACCCGTCGCGGCATCGTACCGGCGGCACTGAACTGCACGCTGAGCAACATCCACGCGCTCGGACTGGCGGCGGCACAAGGGATGATTTTCAGCCAGCCGTATTACTGGGATCATGATGTACCGTCGCGCGCATTCGCCGCGCGCTTCGCCAAGCAGTTCAAGGATCGCCCGCCGACGGCGTTCCAGGCCAGCACCTGGGGTGCCGTGACGCACTACCTGAAGGCGATCCAGGCCGCCGGAACCGACGCCGCCGGGCCGGTGATGGAGAAAATGCGCGCGACCCCGATCAACGATTTCATGACGAAGGATGGCAAACTGCGGATCGACGGCACCGTCGTGCGCGAGATGTTCTTGCTACGTGCCAAGACGCCAGCCCAGTCGCACAGCGAATGGGATCTGCTGGAAGTCGCCGAGATCATCCCGGGGGCCGAGGCATTCCGCCCGCTACAGGACGGGGGCTGTCCCCTGGTAAAGGCCTGATTCGTCGTCCCGATGGCCTGTGGAGGTGTCCGCTGGCCATTTTCGGCATTGATGGGAGGGCCGGATACGGCCTGATCACATGAAGTTTTATCCACAACTGCAGATTGCATTTGATGTGCTGAACCTGTGGATGTGCTCTGTGGCAGCTCGAGCTCCTGTGCAACTAGCGAGTTTAATCCGGTAGTTAGTCGATTTACGGGGTCCGCGCACCGGGCCGATCGTCGTAGGGAAGGAAATTATCTACAACTATAGGTTGATTTCTTCATTTAATAGTGATCCACCGCCGCAGGTCCGGTAAGAACCTGTTAAGGATTTGACGGCACGCTCTCGTATGTCGCCGGTGCGGAATGCTCGGCGCGACTGGGAGACCCTTTGATGTTGATGGACACTTTCCCAATCTTGCCGGCGGATGCAATGGCCGTGTCGATGCTGTGCCGGAACAGCTTGACCGTGCGCCAGGTCCAGTTGGCCCAACGCGGGCTGCGGCACCTTAGCCCATCATGGACCGTAGCGTGCTGCGAGAGCTGCGAGGCCGACCTGTTCCTGGATGTATCCCGGGCGCAGCCCAATGGGCATGATGTCAGCTTTATCATCCATGCCCAAGATGACGCAGTTCACGTGCTGCGGATGACCGATGACGTCGACACCACACTCGGGCACTTCGACGGTATGGCACAGGCCGTCCGCGTCGTTCTCGAAGCGATCGAAACGGACACGGCCTAACCGCGCGACTTGCCGCATGTCCGCGCGCCAGGCTGACATGCCGGATCGAGGCGGCGGGTTGGATTGCCAGCCGTCGTGCGAAAATCGAGCGAGTGCGATTAACCGAACGGTAAGGATCACCCGGTAGACTCGCCTGAGACCCAGAATGGGTGCAGGCGAGATATGGAAAAACCCTCCAGTACGACGTGGAATTTCACAGAATCACGGCAAGAGTGCCCCGAAGTCAGCCTGTCCTGGCGCCTGGCGACGCTGGCGAAGGAAGCCGCGATGACAGGGTTTCCCTTCACCGCCGAACATTTGCGGCGCCTGGCCGGCTTTGTGCTCGACGAGGCGGCGGTGAAATATAACGACCTGCAGCGCGACAGCGAGAACAGTGGCCCCGCCGCGGCGTGACAAATTGTGACGTGAGATAGCGCCAGGGCATTCCGCCAGCACCGACGCAGTTATTCCGCCAGCGGATGCGTCATGTCCTGCGGCCGCACCCAGGCGTCGAACTGCTCGGGCGTGACGTAGCCGAGTTTGAGCGCGGCCTCACGCAAGGTCAGGCCCTCACGATGCGCGGTCAGCGAGATGCGCGCGGCCTTTTCATAACCGATATGCGGGTTGAGCGCGGTCACCAGCATCAACGAATTTTGCAGGTTGGCGGTAATGCGCTGCGTGTCGGGTTCGATGCCGCGCGCGCAGTGCTCATCGAAGCTGCGGCATGCATCAGCCAGCAGCGCAGTCGACTCCAGCAAATTGTGCAGCATCACCGGCTTGTAGACGTTGAGCTGGAAGTTGCCCTGCGAGCCCGCGAATGCCACCGCGGCGTCATTGCCGAAGACTTGCACGCAGACCATCGTCAGTGCTTCGCACTGCGTCGGGTTGATCTTGCCGGGCATGATCGACGAGCCGGGCTCATTCTCCGGGATGCGCAGCTCGCCGATGCCGGCGCGCGGGCCAGACGCGTACCAGCGCACGTCGTTCGCCAGTTTCATCAGCGCGCCAGCCAGCGTGCGCAGCGCGGCCGACGCATTGACCATCGCCTCATGACCGGAGAGCGCGGCGAACTTGTTCGGCGCAGAGACGAATTGCATGCCGGTTGCGGCGGCGACCTCCACGGCGACCGCTTCGCCGAAGCGCGGGTGGGCGTTCATTCCGGTGCCGACGGCGGTGCCGCCGATCGCCAGCTCCAGCAGCGCGGGCAATGCCGCCGCGACGAAGCCGAGCGCCTGGTCGAGCTGCGCCACCCAGCCGGAGATCATCTGCCCGACGGTCAGCGGCGTGGCGTCCTGCAGGTGGGTGCGCCCAATCATCACGATGTCGGCATAGGCGTGCGCCTTGCCGTCCAGCGTGTCGCGCAGCGCGCGCACCGACGGGATCAGGCGCTCGGCGATCTGCTCGGCGGCGGCGATATGCATCGCTGTCGGGAAGGTGTCGTTCGAGGACTGGCTGTGGTTCACATCGTCGTTCGGATGGATGCGGGCTTTGTTGCCCTCCTTGCCGTGCGTCGCGCCGCCCAAGGTGCCACCGGCGAGTTGGGTGGCGCGGTTGGCGATCACCTCGTTGGCGTTCATGTTGGTCTGTGTGCCGGATCCGGTCTGGAACACCACCAGGGGGAACTCGGCGTCGAGCTTGCCGTCGATCACCTCCTGCGCCGCGGCAGTGATCAGCCCGGCCTTGTCCGACGGGAGTTGGCCAAGCTGCTGGTTCGCGCGCGCCGCAGCCTGCTTAAGCAGTCCGAATGCGCGGATCACCGGGCGGGTAAAGCGGAAGCGGTCGACGCCGATGGGGAAGTTTCCCCGCGAGCGCTCGGTCTGCGCGCCCCACAGATGGTCGGCGGGGACGTGGACCTCGCCGAGCGCGTCTTCCTCGATGCGGGTGGCGGATGCCGAGGGTGCCGTGGAGGCGGACATGAGTAGCTCCTTTCGCGGTGCTTCACAGATAGCGCGCAGACGCCACTACGCCACCACCCCCACCACGCCCAAACGCCGGACCCGCGCGCGCCACAGCAGCCAGAGCGCGATCGCTGCGTTGGCCGCGTTGAAGGCAACACCGTTGGCGAACGCTGTGCGGTACGACCCGGTCAGGTCATAGATCTCGCCCGACATCCAGCCACCCAGCGCCATGCCGAACAGCGTCACCATGATCACCACCCCGACGCGCCTGCCGGCCTCCCGCGCCGGGAAACATTCGCGGATGATGATGGCGTAACTCGGCACCAGGCCGCCCTGGAACAGGCCGAACAATGCGGAGACAACATACAGCCCGCTCAGGCTGGTCATGCCGAGGTACAGCACCAGCGCGCTCATCTGCGCCAGCGATCCGATCACCAGCGCGGCGATCCCGCCGATGCGGTCGGCGATGTAGCCGGACGCGACGCGGCTGATCACGCCGAAGCCCAGCATCAGCGACAGCATCTGCGCGCCGACCTGCGCGCCAAAGCCCAGGTCGCTGCAATAGGCGACGATGTGCACCTGCGGCATCGCCATGGCGACGCAACAACATAGCCCGGCGACGGCGAGCAGCGTCTGCAGCGTGGCGGGGCGCAGTCCGAGCGTGCCCAGGCTGGGCGGTGCCGCTGGCCTCCCCGAGGCGTGGCCAGGCGGGCGGCCGCGCAGCAGCAGCGACAACGGCACCATGGTGACCACGCAGAGCGCGCCGATGCCCAGATGGGTATCGCGCCAGCCGTACAACCCGATCGCGTGCTCCACCGGCGTCGGCCACAGCGTGCCGGCGGCGTAGTTGCCACAGGCGACGATGGACACGGCGATACCCCGGCGGCGGACGAACCAATGGGAGATCTCGGCGACCAGGGGGACGAAGGTGGCGGAACTGCCGACGCCGATCAGCAGGCCGTAGGCGAGCGCAAAGCTGATCGGACCCGGGGCGAGGCCGGCGGCGGTATAGCCCAGTCCGAGCACGATGGCCCCGCCGATGACCGGCGGGATCACCCCCACCCGATCGGCGATCCAGCCCATCGCCACGCCGCCAAGGCCGAAGCTGATGATCGACAACGTGTAGGGCAGCGAGGCGGCGCCTCGGTCGAGGTGGAAGGTTGCCTGCTCGGCGGGCAGCGTGACGACGAACGACCACAGGCCGATGCCGCCGATGGTGCTGAGCACCGCCGCGATGCCCAGACGAACCCACGCGTAGGGGGAGTCCACCGCGCGATGCGGTGTGGCTGATGTCGGCACGGTTATGGCGTTCCTCGGTCAGACGTCAGCGTAGGCGTGCGCGGGGCGAGGTGGATAGGCCAGGGCCAATTTGGGGTGGCGATGGCGGACCCATTCGGGTCGGCATTTGTGTTGGGTAAAGAACAAGATTCACCACGAAGACATGAAGAGCACGAAGCAGGAATTGAATCGCGCATGACGCCGGTCGTTTCCCCCGCCGTCTTCGTGCTCTTCGTGTCTTCGTGGTGAAACTGCCTTGCGGACCGCCACCCCCCTCCAGTCGCAGGTCAGGCGACGCTCATTGGGGCCGCGGCCACCGGGGGACGAGCAAACAGGGCGGCGATCATGGCAAGCACCGACAGGATCGCGAAGCACTCCAGCGACAGGACATAGGTGCCGGTCGCATCGCGCAACACGCCCGACAACAGCGGACCGGCAGCCTGCGCCAGCACCTGGAAGGTCAGCGCCACGCCGCGGATCGCCCCGAAGCTGCGCCGCCCGAAGTAATCGGCCCAGGCGACCGGCGGCAACATCAACAGCCCGCCGATACCAAGCCCGAACACCGCGGCGGCCAGGTAGAACGCGGGCGTCGTGGTCGCGGCCAGCAGCCCGAGCACGCCGACCGCCTGCAGCGCGCCGACCGCGCCAAGCATGTAGCGGATCGGCAGGCGGCGGGGGAGAAAGCCGAAGCCGAGGCTGCCGCAGCCCGAGGCGAGCGAGAACGCGCCGACGATGGTGGCGGCAACCGTCGGGCTCAGGCCGCGCTCCACCAGGTAGGCGGCCTGATGCAGCGAGACCCCGGCCTGCACCGGGTAGCTGAACACGGTGAACAGCGCGAGCAGCCAGAAGGCGCGTGTGCGCAGCGCCTGCGGACGCGTGAAATGTCGTTCCTGCAACGGTTGGATCGCCGCGACGTCCGCGATGGGTGGGGCAGCGGCTATGGACGATATGCCGTTGGGGGCCGCGATCGGGGCCGTTTCGGGCGCTTGTCCGTCGGGGCGAAGCCCAAGATCCTCGGGCGCGCGGACGACCAGCATGACGCTGGGCAGAAATCCCACGGCGAACACCGCGATCCCGACAGCGATCCAGCCGGCCCGCCAGGAGCTGAACCACACGATGGCAGCCTGCGCAATCAGCGGCAGGATGACCAGGCCGACCATCTGCGCGGTGGTTGCGATCGCGTTGGCGGTGGTGCGGCGGGCAACGAACCAGTTGTTCACCGCGCCGTAGATGCCAAGGTCGAACGGCCCGGCGAAGTTCATCCGGATGACGCAATAAAGCAGATAGAAGACCGCCAGCGACTGCGTCAGCGACAGCGCCATGCAAGCCAGCCCGGTGGTGAGGACGGCCACGCTGAGGATCAGCCGCGCGCCGGCACGGTCCAGCAGGCGGCCAAGCCGGGGCGAGGCGAGCGCCGCCAGCAGGCCTCCCACCGAGGCAGCGCCTGAAATGGCGGTGCGCGACCAGCCGAAATGGTCGGTCATCGGCGCGACAAAGATCGACAGGATGGCGACACCGCCGCCCGCCCGTGAGAAGCCGGCGCAGCACACAGCCCCCAGGATGACCCAGCCGTAGAAGAACGGCAGGCGGGCGGTCAGCAGGTGCGGGAGACTCGGGGGGCCGGGCATGAACGCGAGGGTAGCGGCGCCGAGCGATCTGCCCCAACACTTGCAGCCGGCGCCCTCGCAACCAGCGCCATGATTGTATGACCTGGGCGGGGGATGGAATGATGCGTTGACGCCGTCGGACAACGCTCCGCCGCCCACGAGGAACCGCGACATGTTTCACTTGCACGTTGCCGATCGTATCGCAACGGTCGTGCTGGACCGGCCGCCGGTGAATGCCATGAGCGACGCCTGGGTCGCCGCCTTCCACGCGTTGCTCGACGAACTCGGCGCGCACGACGACTGGTCGGTGCTGCAGCTGCGCAGCGCGCTGAAAGTGTTTGCCGCCGGCGCCGATCTGAAGGAGATGCGGGCGCGTTTCGCGGCGCCGGACGGCCTCGAGCAACAGCTCGCCGGCGTGCGCGGCTACCAGGCGCTGTTCGCCCGTATCGAGGCGTTGCCCGCCGTCACGCTCGCCGAGATCGGCGGCGCGGCGCTCGGCGGCGGGTTCGAGCTGGCGCTCGCCTGCGACCTGCGCATCGCCGCGCGCGAGGCCAGGATGGGGCTGCCGGAATTGCGGCTGGGCCTGCTGCCCGGCGCCGGCGGTACCCAGCGCATGACCCGGCTCGCCGGGCGGCCGACCGCGCTGCGGCTGATCCTGGGGACGGAGCAGATCGACGGCACCGAGGCCGAACGGCTCGGCCTGGTGCAATGGTGCGTGCCCGCGGCCGAGCTTGCGCAAGCCGCGGCGTCGATCGCCCGGCGCTATGCCGCGGTGCCGGCGCACGCGGTCAAGGCGGCGAAGGCCTGCATCGCCGCTGCGCACGATCCGGCAACGAACGGGTTCGACAAGGAAGTGGAACAGACAAATCTCCTGCTGCAATCTGCGCAAACGCGCGACCTGATCGGTGCATTCCTTGCCGGAACGAACCGTTAGCTAAAATAAATAACACCCCAGGTGGCGACGCGGCCATCGTCCGCACAAGCAACGTTGCCGCACCGCCCTATGACCAAAACACGCTCCCGGGCCCGATCAACCCGGCGACCGCACCACCCGCGGTGCCTCAGCCCCGAGCGTCCAGCACCCGGTCCACCGCCGCAAGGCAAGCCGCCTGCACCTCGCTCTCCGCGCCGTCCGCACTGACCACCACGCACCGCTGCGGCGCGCCGGCGGCAATCTCGCGGAACGCCGCATTCACCCGCCGGTGGAAAAACGCATCCAGCCGCTCGTAGCGATCCGCATCCATGCCCCGCTTGAGCTGCCGCGCGACCGCTACCTTCTCCGACACATCCAGCACGATGGTCAGGTCCGGATGCACCCCCACCAACCCTGATAGCGTCGCGATCATTGCGCGATCCGCCCCCAACCCAAACCCCTGGTACGCCATCGTCGAGTCATAGAACCGGTCGCACACCACCCACATCCCGGCCTCCAGCGCCGGACGGATGGTGCGCTCCACATGCTCGGCCCGCGCGGCGAAATGCAGCAGTGTTTCGGCCGGCGCCGACCACGCGACCTTGCCGCCCAGCAGCAGTCCGCGCAGCACCTCGGCCCCAGGCGCCCCGCCCGGCTCGCGCGTGCGCAGCACCGGCAACCCCCGCGCGGTCAGCGCGTCGGCCAACAGCGCAACCTGTGTCGACTTCCCGGCCCCCTCGCCGCCCTCCAGCGTGATGAAGTGCCCCCTCATCCCCGCCGGCCCAGCACCATCCGCTCCAGCACGCCCAATGCCCGCCCCGGCAGCCCCATCCGAGGCACCGCCTCGCCGGCCAGCAGGGTCCACTCGGCCGCCGGCACCCCCTGCCCCGCCGCCGTCAGCTTGCCAACCTCCGCCCCCTGCGCCACCGGTGCCGAGATCGGCTCCTGGTAGCTTAGTTTCACCTGCAACGTCTGGCGCCAATTGCGCGGCAGCGTCAGCACCAGGTCACGCCCAGCAACCAGCGGCACGCTCGGCGTCACGCCCAGCCAGACCGGCGCGCGCTCGATCACCGCGTCGGCGCGGAACAGCGTCACGTCCTCGAAATTGGCAAACGCCCAGTCCATCAGCCGCTCGCTCTCTTCGGACCGCTCGTGCATCGATTTCATGCCGTTCAGCACCAGGATCACCCGCCGCGCACCGCGCAGCGTGCTCGCCACCACGCCGTAACCGCCGGCCTCGGTGTGCCCGGTCTTCAATCCGTCGGCAGTGCCGTGCTGCACCAGCGGATTGCGATTTCCCTGTTCGATGTTGTTGTACTTGAAAGTCTTCTCTGAATCGTAATGGTAAAATTGCGGAAAATCATGGATGATGTGCCACGCCAGCGTCGCGATATCGCGCGGGCTCATATGCAGCGCCGGGTCCGGCCAACCGGTGGAATTCGTGAAATGCGAGTGCGTCAGCCCAAGCTTCTGACCCATCGCATTCATTTGCTCGGCGAACTGTTCCTCCGACCCGGCAATGGACTCGGCCAGCACGATGCAGGCATCGTTGCCGGAATCGACGATGATGCCGCGGATCAGATCCTCGACCGAAACGGTCGTGCCGATCTGCACGAACATCTTCGACCCGCCCATCTTCCAGGCGCGCTCGCTCACCGGCAGCATGTCGGTCAGCTTCATCTGCCCGGCCGCCAGCCGCGAATAGACGATGTAGATCGTCATCAGCTTGGTCATCGACGACGGCGGCATCTCGACGTCCGCGTCCTTGTCCAGCAGCGTTGCGCCGGTGTTGTAATCGACGATCACCGCCCAGATCGCAGTCGTATCGACCGGGCCGAGCGGCGTGTCGGCCGGCGTCCCGCCGGGCGCTGCCGGGTCGCCCTTGCGTGCCGAGCCGGGGCGGTGTGGCGCCGCCGGTTTTGGATGGGGCTGTGCCCAGGCGCGTCCTGCGGCCAGAACCACCGATGCAAGCAACGCCAGGCGTCGGGTCAGCATGGTCCCACCCCTCCCTTACCGCACCACGATTTGCGCATCGGACACCCCCGCGGCGACCGCCTGGTCGAGTAGCCGATCGGCTTGCGCAACGTCGTCGATCGGCCCAATCCACACCTGAAAAGTCTGCCTGCGCCCTTGCGGCACGCCCACGACATCGGCGCCGAGCTGAGCCACCGCGGCGCGCCGCATGTTGGCGAACTCATAGGTCGGGAAGTTGCCAAGGTCGATCCACAGCCTGCCCGGGTCCGGCGCCACCTGGGTCACCGCCTCCGGCAGCCGCAGCGCCGCCGCGTCAACCATCTGTCCGCCCGCCGGCCCTCCCGTCGGGCCCCCCGTCTGCCCACCGGCGGCAACCGCCGCGCCCGGCTGCACCTGCGTCGCGCCTCCAGCGCTGTCGCGAGCGCCCGGCAGAGGCGCCAGGTTCGCCTCAGCCACCGCGCCACGCGGCGCCGCCGTCATGTCAAGCGTCGGCGCCCCGGCCAGCGCGTTCTGCGCCGCCTGGCTGTCGCCCTCCAGCACCTCCAACCGCACCTGCGCCACGCCGCTTGTCGGGAACTGCAGCAACAGCGCCACGCGCCTTGTCACCGCCAACATCCGACGCGGCGTCGCCGGGCCGCGGTCATTGATCCGCAGCTTCACCTGGCGCCCGTTCTCGAGGTTGGTGACCAGCGCGATCGACGGCAGCGCCAGCGTCTGGTTCGCCGCCGCCATCGCTCCCTGGTCGAACACCTCGCCATCCGCGGTCAGCGGCGCGTGCTGGTCGCCGTAGACCTCGGCAAGACCGCGCACGTCGAGCCGCAGGTCGGCCCGCGGATACCACCAGACCCCACCGGCTTGGTAAGGCGCGCCGAGCACGTAGTGCGGCGAGGGGGTCGGCGGCGCCTTCACGCAACTCGCCAGCGACGCTGCCGCCAGCAGCCCGGCCGCCAACATCCCGCCCGGCACTAGCCGGCCCGCCCGCTTGCCGCCGGGCCGCTTCCCGCCCGCCCGCTTGGCACTCGCCGGAATCCCACTCGCCGGCAGCAGCACCGCCCGCGGCACTCCGTCCCACGGCATCCAGTCCCAAAGTGACAAAAACCTCACGCGGTGATCCCATCGCCGATCAGCCCCACGGCGATGGCGTAGTAGTCCGACGGGTTGTAGCGCCGGATCGCGGCAAAATTGCCGTAGGCCAGGAACGCATCGCCGCCCGGCCCATCCGGCAGGATCAGCGCCGCCTCGGTGTCCGCCGATGCCAGCGGGCGCCCGTCGGCCGAGCGAACCCCATCGCGCACCCAGTCGCCGACCGGCCGGCGGAAGCTGCGTCCGGTGTCCCGCGTCGGGAAACTCGGAGACAGCG
>Ga0302314_10016823_pt1 | contig 12324 bp, 6 predicted proteins | sample III_Palsa_N2_3_FD_200533 | JGI IMG/M metagenome (GOLD analysis project Ga0302314, IMG submission 200533) | Peat permafrost microbial communities from Stordalen Mire near Abisko, Sweden - III_Palsa_N2_3 | ecosystem: Environmental > Terrestrial > Soil > Palsa > Peat permafrost | place: Sweden...
TGCGCATCGGGTTCCAGGGCAGGTCGACATTGATCAAGGTGTCGCAGAACTGCAGGTTGTGGCCCTCGCCGCCGGCCTCGGTGCACAGCAGGATGCCGACCCGTTCGCGGAAGTCATTCATCGCCCCGCTCTTGGCCTCGGCGTCCAGACCGCCATGGAAGAGCGCATGCGCAAGGCCCTCACGCTCTAAGAGCGCATGCAGATGCTCGACCGTCTCCCGGGAGGCGGCAAAGACTAGGATCTTCGCCGAGCGCGGGGTGCGCAGCAGTTCGAGCAGACGCCGCTCCTTGGCGGGGGACCGGATCGCCTCGAGCGCCTCGATGAGCGGCCTGGCCTGCGGATCGTCCCCGAGGATGCGCCGGACGCTGCCCAGCAGCGCCGCCGGATGGCTGCCGGCCGCCAGCAGGAGGTGGTTGACCTGCATACGCGACAGAGGCGCCGGACGGGCGGCGGCTGCCGCATCGGAGCCGGGACGTGGGAGCGATGGCGCGCTCGCCGGCAGCGCGGGTGCCGCAGCGAAATCCATCTCCAGCTGCAATCCGGTCGGAGGAACGGTCTCCGGCCGCGCAGTGGAATCGGCACCTGCCGCCGGCGGCTCGGGGTCGTTCGCTGCGTCATCGGCGGGAACGCTGCGCGGCAGCCGCCAGCGCACATAGGTGTCCAGCTGCCGATAGGCGCGCGCTTCCTCCGCGGTCGGCTCGACAACCAGTGTCTGGGCGTAGCGCGGCGGCAGGTCGATGGCCACCAGGCTGCGGGTGTTACGGATCATGACCTGGCCCAGGAGCTCGCGGAGCATTTCGCGATTGCGCGGGTCGCGCGGGTTGCCGCGCGTGACGAAGCGTTTCTTGAAGTCTGCCTCGGTACGCAGGTGTCCGGGCTCGAGCAGGGTCAAGAGCGCATGCAGCTCCATCAGGTCATTCTGCACCGGGGTCGCCGAGAGCAGGAAGCAGTAGCGCCGGCGCAGGCTGTTGACCAGCTGGAAGCTCCTGGTCGAGCTGCGCCGGCAGTGGTGGGCCTCATCGACCACCACCAGGTCCCAGGTCAGGTCGGCCAGGACGCGGGCATGCCGGCGTGAGCGCGCCAGGGTGATGGCGCTGAGGATCAGCGGATGGGCGGCCCAGAAGCCATCGCGTGCTGCCACCTGCGGGTCGGCAGTGGTGAACTGCAGGTGGAACTTGCCACTGAGTTCGGACTGCCATTGCGGCACCAGGTTCGCGGGCACCAGGATCAGCACGCGCCGCGCCAGGCCGCGCAGCAGGTACTCCCGCAGCAGCAAGCAGGCCTCGATGGTCTTGCCGAGGCCGACCTCGTCGGCGAGCAGCACACGGCCGCGGAACTGGCGCAGCACGCGGCGCACCGTCTCGATCTGGTGCGGCAGGTGGTCGACACCGTCCAGGCCCTCCAGGCAGAGCAGGTCGTCGAAGCCCCGCAGCAGGCGCAGCCGGACGGCCTCGATGCGCAGGCGCAGGCCCGGCAGGTCCCCATGGACCGCGGCAGTGGCGCCTTCGGCTTCGAGAGCCTGCACCTCCAGGGGCAGTCCGCCGGGCGCCATGGCGCTGCCGTGGCGCAGGGCTGACTGCAGGGCGAGGTGCGGCATGGCGGAGATGTCGACCCCGTGGCCGAGCGCCGCAGGTGGGGGCTGGCTCATCCGGACGGGCGGGGCCGCTGGCGCGCCGATGGATCTCTTCTGCTCATGCGCATCCTTGCCGGGCCATGAATGGCGTGTCTCGCCGACCGTGGTCCATGGTGTCGTGGTGTCCGTGCGTTCGCTGCAGAAGCCTGGACGAACGTGGAGACGCGCAATGATGCATTTCTGGGCCAGGGATTCGTTTCAATGCCATCCATGAGGCGGGTCGTAGCGAGGACCGGGGCACGGAGTCTTGCCTGGTGTTTATGAACGAGTCCGGATGCGGTCGAAGAGACCAGGACCGGCGCGTGGGGCAACGGATCGTGATTGCAGCCGGAGGAAATGCTATGAACTGCCCGACACCATGACCCGCAAGGCCGCCCGCCAGCGCCTCTCAGAACCGCAGCTCGGCCGATCCGCTCCGTTCCGGACCTGGCGGCTCGACGGGCGAAGCTTTTCCGCCAAGGACGCAGTCAGGCGGTACGTCTGCCCAAGGAGTTCCGCTTCAGTGGCGACAGTGGCGACAGTGGCGACGAAGTCTCCATCCCTCGCGAAGCAGACCGGGTCATCCTGGAGCCGGTGCCCCATCGTGGCTGGCCCGATGGGTATTTGGCGTCATGGAGCGCATCTTCTATGAAACGGGCAACGCAGGCGCGCATGCCTCTAGCGTGGCGTTGGTGATCCTGCTCGATTGCGATGGACCGGGTCAGCTGGGGCATCGGCATCCGGGGCGCTGGGCTGACTGCGCGCCGCCATCTGCGAGGCTCAGGTCTTGGGCTCGCTGTGCTCGAACTTCTTGAAGGCCCAGCGCCACAGCTTGATCACCGGATCGTAGTAGGTGTCGGCAACCCGCTCTTTAAGCGGGATGATGGCGTTGTCGGTGATGTGGATGTGCTCCGGACAGACCTCGGTGCAGCACTTGGTGATGTTGCAGTAGCCCAGGCCGCCGTCGTTCTTCAGCCACGCCTCGCGGTTGACCGTGTCCAGCGGATGCATCTCGAGCTGCGCCGAGTGCACGAAGAAGCGCGGTCCCGCGAACTCCTCATGCTTGCCGTGGTCGCGCAGCACATGGCAGGTGTCCTGGCACAGGAAGCACTCGATGCACTTGCGGAACTCCTGCACGCGCTCGACTTCGAACTGCTGCATGCGCCAGGTGCCGTCGGCCTCGGGGGCCTTGGGCGTGAAGGGCGCGATCTTCTTCTTGACTGCGTAGTTCCAGGACACGTCGGTGACCAGGTCCTTCATCGGCTTGAACGCCTTCATCGGCTGCACGGTGATCGTGCCCTCCGGCAGCGACTCGATGCGCGTCATGCACATCAGCCGCGGCTTGCCGTTGATCTCCGCCGCGCACGAGCCGCACTTGCCGGCCTTGCAGTTCCAGCGGCAGGCCAGATCGCCCGCCTGGGTGGCCTGGACCTGGTGCACCGCATCGAGCACCACCATCCCGGCCGAGACCTCGGCGTGGTACTCCTTGAACTCGCCGCCCGCGGCGTCGCCGCGCCAGATCTTCATGGTGCGCCCGCCGAGCGCCTCCGACTTCTGCAGGTTGCTGGTGGCGCCGTCGTTGCCTGGTCCGGCAGCCGGCGGCTTGCCGGGGCTGTGCGGTTCGAAGGTGGTGGGGAGATCAGACATTACTTCATCTCCTCGATGACCTGCTTGAGCGGCTCGGGCATGGCCGGGATCGGGACCTCCTCGAGCTGCATGGCGCCATCGGCGCCCTTGCGGATCACCATGTTGATCTTCGAGAACTCCGTGACCTTCTCGGGATAGTCGTCGCGGAACTGCGCGCCGCGCGACTCCTTGCGCTTGATCGCGCAGCGCGTCAGCGCCTCCGAGACGGTCAGCAGGTGGGTCAGGTCCATGCAGGTGTGCCAGCCCGGATTGTATTCGCGGTTGCCCGGCGCATGCACCTTCCTGGCGCGCGCGCTTAGCACCGTCAGGCGTTCGAGCGCGGTCAGCATCTCGTCCTCGCGGCGCACGATGCCGACCAGGTCCTGCATCGTCGACTGCAGGTCCTGCTGGACCTTGTAGGGGTTCTCCTCTCCCGCCGGGGCGTCCATGAACGACAGCGCATGCGCCGTCGAGGCGGTGACCACCGACTCGGCGACCGCGCCCTGCTCATGCGACGAGGCATAGGCGGCGGCGTGCTCGCCGGCGCGCTTGCCGAAGACCAGGAGGTCGGAGAGCGAATTGCCGCCCAGGCGGTTGGCGCCATGCAGCCCGGCCGCCGCCTCGCCCGCGGCGAAGAGCCCAGGCACTGCGGTCATCTGCGTGTCGCCGTCGACCCGGATCCCGCCCATGGTGTAGTGGGTCGTGGGACCGACCTCCATGCGCTCGGTGGTGATGTCGATGCCGCCGAGCTCCTTGAACTGGTGGTACATCGACGGCAGCTTCTTCATGATGTGCTTGGCCGCGTTGGGCATGCGCTCCTTGATCCAGGAGATGTCCAGGTAGACGCCGCCATGCGGGCTGCCGCGTCCGGCCTTGACCTCGCGGTTGATGCAGCGCGCGACGTGGTCGCGGGTCAGCAGCTCCGGCGGCCGCAGGGCGTTCTTGTCGCCCTGGGTGTAGCGCCAGCCCTCCTCGACGTCCTTGGCGGTCTGGCCGCGGTAGTTCTCCGGGATGTCGTCGAACATGAAGCGCCGGCCCTGGTTGTTGACCAGGATGCCGCCTTCGCCGCGCACGCCTTCGGTGACCAGGATGCCGCGCACCGACGGCGGCCAGACCATGCCGGTCGGATGGAACTGCACGAATTCCATGTCGATCAGGTCGGCGCCCGCGTGGTAGGCCAGGGAGTAGCCGTCGCCGGTGTACTCCCAGCTGTTGGAGGTCACGGCGAAGGCCTTGCCCAGGCCGCCGGTGGCGATCACCACCGCCTTGGCCTTGAACACCACGAAGCGGCCGCGCTCGCGGTAGTAGCCGAGGGCTCCGCAGATGCGACCCTGGTCCTTGAGCAGCTCGACGATGGTGCACTCCATGTGCACCGAGATCTGGTTGGCGTGGACGCTCTTGTCCTGCAGGGTGCGGATGATCTCAAGGCCCGTGCGGTCCCCGACGTGCGCAAGGCGCGGGTAGCGGTGGCCGCCGAAGTTGCGCTGCAGGATCTTGCCGTCCTTGGTGCGGTCGAAGACCGCGCCCCATTTCTCGAGCTCGCGCACGCGATCCGGCGCCTCCTTGGCATGCAGCTCGGCCATGCGCCAGTTGTTCACGTACTGGCCGCCGCGCATGGTGTCGGCGAAGTGGACCTTCCAGTTGTCGCGGTCATCGACATTGCCCATCGAGGCGGCAACGCCGCCCTCGGCCATGACGGTGTGCGCCTTGCCCAGCAGCGACTTGCAGATCAGCCCGACCGTCACCCCGGTGTTGGCGGCCTCGATCGCGGCGCGCAGTCCGGCGCCGCCCGCGCCGATGACCAGCACGTCGTAGGATTCGGTCTGAATGTCGGTGGCCATTAGAAGAACCTCACATCGTGACCGGAGCAGGCGATGAAACGGACGTAGATGTCGGTGAAGCCGACCCAGAAGAGCGAGATCCAGGCAAACAGCTGATGGTTGCGGTTGAGTACCGACACCGCGCTCCACAGCTTGAAGCGGGTATGTCCGCCGGCGGAGTGCGAGAAGCAGTCCTTCTTGCCGCCGACCAGGTGGCGCAGCGAGTGGCAGCCGAAGGTGTAGGCGCCGAGGAAGACCGGGTTGAGGGTCAGGACGATCGAGCCCAGGCCCATGCCGAAGCGGTGCGTGCCGGTCGCGGGATCGAGCCAGATGTAGGAGTGCACCGCGTCATAGCCCAGCAGCAGGATGAAGAGCACCGCCAGGTAGGCGAAGAAGCGGTGGCTGTTCTGCAGGATGAGCGGTAGGTAGCGCTCGCCGAGGTAGGAATTGCGCGGCTCGCCGACCGCGCAGGCCATGGGATCGAGCCAGATCGAGCGGTAATAGGCCTTGCGGTAGTAGTAACAGGTCAGGCGGAAGAGGCCGGGCGCCCACAGCACCAGGAAGGCGGTCGAGAGCGGGAACCAGGCGGGGTGGGTCGCGCCTGCAGGCAGCTGCAGCCAGGCATGCTCGCCATGGCCGAAGATCAGCGGCGAGTAGAAGGGCGAGAGGTAGGAACCCCATTCGTAATTCGCACCCTGGAAGGCCGCCCAGGTGGAGTAGACGACGAAGGCGAGCAGGCCGATGGCGGTCGCGACGGGGCCCAGCCACCACAGGTCGCGGCGGCGGGTGGCCCCGAAGCCGTGCTCATGGGCGACTGCTTGGGTAGTCATATCGGGCATGACACCGACTTTAGGACAGCCAGCGCCAATAGGTGCAGGAGCCCGGGTTGATCATGCTCCTATGTCATCAGTGGGCCTGATCGATGCACGAAATGATGATGTTCATGCCCATCTGATAATGAGAATCATAAGAGATAAGCGGCGGCCTCCCGCTCACGCGCGTCCGCATGCACGGTAGGCGCTGGCGGTGATGCCGAAATGCGCGCGGAAGCGTCGCGAGCAGTGGTGGGCATGCGGCCAGCCGACCGCCGCGCCGATGCGCTGGATCGTCCAGGTGGTGGTCGTCAGCAGCTCCGCGGCGCGCTCGGCGCGCCGGCGGGCGAGGTAGGCCATCGGCGGGACGCCAAGGGCCCGGGTGCAGGTGCGCACCAGGTGCGACCGATCCACGCCCAGTCGCGCGGCGAGCTCGATCAGGGTCCAGCGGTGCGCCAGGTCCTCGCCGAGGCGGCTGATGGCCCGCGCCACCAGGGCCGGCAGGGGTGGCGCGACCGGCGCCAGGGCGGTGGCCGGCAGGACGCGGGCCAGGAGGTCGAGCACCTGCAAGGTCCGTGCGATCAGTCCGGCCGGGCTGAGCGGCGGCTGATCCGAGCCGCCGGTCCGGTTCAATGCCAGGAAGGCCAGGCGCACCTGCTCGGCCGCCGCGGCGGGGAGTGCAATGATCTGCACCGCGGCCGGCCGCTCCGGCCCGGGGATGAGCGCCTGCATCAGGCCCGCGAGCGTCGGCTCGGTCCGGGTCCAGGCCAGCTCGCGGCGGAAGACCTCCATGCCCAGGCAGCAGTCGATGATCTCGAGCCGGCGGGCGATGGCGAAGCCATGCCAGGTGCCCGGCGGCAGCAGCACCAGGTCGTGGCGGCGCAGGCGGCTCTGGCCGAGCCCGGAGCGCTGCAGGCCCTGGCCGCCGAGGACCAGGACCAGTTCGGCGAAGTCATGGCTGTGGTCGCGCACCGCATCGGGCAGCGCATGCTGGTGCGCATAGACCGCCGGACGGCCGCTCGGGAAGAGCTGATCCGAAGGCCAGGGCGCGGGCTGCCGCAGGCGGTGCATGGCCGGCAGTGTGCCGGGTGGCGCGCCGGTGCACGGCAATCCCAGGCAAGCAGCCCCTCACTTCCAGGCATCATGCCGGTTCGACGCCGGCTAGGCTTGGGTGATGAGCGCCATCGAGATCGCCGCCTATTACTTCCCCAACTTCCATCGCGATGCCCGCAATGCCCAGTGGCATGGCGAAGGCTGGACGGAGTGGGACCTGGTCACCCAGGCCCGGCCGCGCTGGGAGGGGCATAACCAGCCGATCGTGCCGCAGTGGGGCTGCTTTGACGAGTCCGATCCCGCCTGGGCGGCGCGCGAGATCGATCTCGCCGCCGATCATGGCATCACCAGCTTCCTGTTTGACTGGTACTGGCACGAGGAGGGGCCGTACCTGCACGAGGCCCTGGAGAACGGCTTCCTGCAGGCACCCAACCGCGCGCGGCTGCGCTTCGCGGTGATGTGGGCCAACCACGACTGGACCAACATCCATCCCGCGAGTTTCCTCAACACGCCGGCGGTCCTGGCCAAGGGCGCGGTCAGCCGCGCCACCTGGGAGGTGATGACCGACCACATCGTCGCGCGCTACTTCTCCCAGCCCAACTACCTGACCATCGATGGCTGCCCGTACTTCGCGATCTATGAGCTCGGCACCTTCGTGCGCGGCCTGGGCGGCATCGGTGAGGCCCTGGCGGCCATGGCGTCGCTGCGCGCCAAGACCCGTGCGGCCGGCTTTCCCGATGTGCACCTCAATGTCTCGGTATGGTCGGTGCAGGTCCTGCCCAGCGAGCACCTCTGGCCGAGCCAGGCACGCCTCGAGACCCTCACCCAGCTCGGCTGCGCCAGCGTCACCACCTATGCCTGGGCGCACCACTACGACTGGGCCAGCGCCAAGCCGACCTTTCCGCATGGCAGCTACGCCCTGGCCACCGAGCTCAACGCCCAGGCCTGGGAGACCTACCGCAGCCAGTTCGCGATCCCCTACCATCCCAACGTCTCGATGGGCTGGGACCCAAGTCCGCGCACCATCCAGACCGATCGCTACGAGGATCGCGGCTACCCCTTCACCGCGATCTTCGAAGGCAATACGCCCCAGGCCTTCGAGACCGCCCTGCGCAAGGCCAAGGATTTCCTCGCGCGCGGCCAGGACCGCTTCCCGATGCTGACGCTCAATGCTTGGAATGAGTGGACCGAGGGCAGCTACCTGCTGCCGGACACGGTGCATGGCACGCAGTACCTCGCGGCGGTGCAACGCGTCTTCGGCATGCCTCAGAAGCGCATATCCACACGCGCGTAACCGGGAGCGCAACGCCCGCGCCGGCGCGTGACGGCGAGCAGCACCGCGATCAGGCAGGACACACCGGCCGCGAGGCCGCAGGCGCCGTTGCCACCAGGACCGCCCGCGGGCGCGGAGCCGGCGCTGGTGCCGCCCGCCGTGGTGGAGGTGGCCGTGGTCGTGCCTGCTGCCGAGGAGCCGGAGGAGGACGTCGTGGTGCCGGTGGCTGTCGTGGCGGTGGCGGTGGCAGAGGCCTCGGTCGTCGTGGCGGTCGCGCTCGACCCCGTGGCCGAGCCGGACGTGGTGGTGGATGGTGCGGTGGCAGTGCCGGTGGTCGAACCGCTGCCGGTGGTCAGGGTGCCGTCAACCACCCCTGCCTTGACCTGCTTCATCTTCTGCACGGTCAGCCAGCTGCGCAGCAGGTAGCCGCAGTTCTGACAGGCGGCCCCGGTCAGGTGGGTGCTCGCGTCCCCGCCATCGGCATACGGATCGGAGGCTGAATTGTAGCCATTCACGCCGGCGGTCGGATGCACGTCGTTCAGGGTCAGGATGGTGCCGTTCCAGGCCGTGCCCGGTTGCCGCGCCAGGATCTCGGCGCGGAAGTCGATCAGGGGCAGGCCCGTGCGCTGCGCCACCCCGGCGATCGCTTCGCAGTACTGCACGGCCAGGGCATCGATGGTCGGATCGTAGTTCGGCGGGATGGTGCTGAGGATGACGACGATGTGCTGGCTTTCGAAGACGCCGATGAGCGCGGTGAGGTTGCTGGTGAACTGGCTGACCGACACGCCGTTGAGGCTGTCGTTGGTGCCGAGCATCAGCACCGCGAACTGCGCCTGCGCGAAGGCCGCGGCCACGGAGGTCGCATTGAGGTTGTTCGGATAGGTCACGCCATCGGCGACATAGCCGGCGGCGGTCGCCTGATCGCTGGCGGCGGGCATCGCGGCGCCGCCATTGCCAGCGCCGGAGAGGAACTGGCCGGTCTGCATCCCCGAATTCGCGGTCATGCCCCGGCTGCCGTTGGTATCGGCCGCCGCGAGGTACCAGCCATTGATGCTGGTGGTGTCGGTCTGGGTGCTGCTGAAGGGCACCGTGGCATGCATCCAGCCGATGATCGCGGCGTCATCGCTGGCCTGTCCGGCGCCATAGCGCGGCCACTGGCTATAGGGATTGGCGTGCGTAATCGAATCGCCGACCTGCAGCACGAAGCCGACGGTCTTGCCGGCGGTCGTATACACGCCCTGGCAATGGCTGATCCAGCCGCCCAGCCAGGCGGCGTCGTAGCTGTTGGCCTCGGTCTCGTCGGTCTGGGCATCCAGCATCGGCAGGATCAGCAGCAGCAGCGCAACCGATGCGCAGCCACGGATGCGGCGCCGCCACGAGCGTGCGCCGACCAAACTGGTAGTGATCAGGAGCGCACCGGCACCGGCGCCCAATCCACAGCCCGAACCGGACCCGCCGCCCGCGGCGGATGGCTGACTGCTGCCGGTCGTGGTGGCGCTGGTCGTGCCCGCTGCACTGCCCCCGGACCCGGCACCGCTGCCGGTGGTCACGCTTCCCGTCGTGCCGGTCGCGGTGGTGGTGCTGGTGGTCGTGGAGGACGAGGAGGACGAGGAACCGCCAGGTGTCGTCTCGGCCGACTGGACGGCGCCGATGTCGCCCGGGACGCTGCGGGTCGTGCCGTAGAAGTCCGTGGGCACCGCGGCCAGTGGCGTGCCCATGCCGATCGCACCGCTGGCCAGCGGAGTCAGATGATAATCGCCCTGGTCGGGCGCGGTGAACCAGGTCGGGAGGATGGTCGTTCCGCTGCCGTCGATGAGGTTCCCCGACTGCGACCAGCCGCCTCCGGCGGTGAGATCCAAAAGCTGGCCGCGCACCACGTTGCCGATCAATGTCAGCCCGGTGGTCAGTCCGACCGTCGGCTGGCAATCGGAGATCGAGAGGGTGCGGAAATAGGTCGCATCATCGCTGTAGACGGTGTTGTCGCACACCGACACGTCCTTGGTGCTGCACAATTCGATGCTGATGTTGTTGCCGGTCTCCCAGCTGCCGCGCAGGATGACATTGTCGGCGATCAATCCGCCGACCGCATGCCATGCGCCGGTGGCCAGGAAGGCGCCGGGGACGGCGGGATTGCCCAGGGCGATGCCCTTGGCGCAGCCGAGCACCTGATTGCCGGTGATAGTCGGGTTCTGCGCGCCGTTCCACAGGAAGATCGCCGCATTGCCGCCATCGTCCTGGCCATGGATGCCCTGGGCCACGCAGTTGCGGATGATGATGTCGTCCGTGCACATCATATCGATGCCGCCGATGTAGTCCGGATCGGTATCGGGGTGCCCGCTGCGTTCCATGTCCTGGACCATGAGCACGTCCTCGATGATGATGCCGGCAGAGACGAGTTCCTGGTTGGGATCGCGCGAGCCCTTGATGTGGCGTTCGCCGCAATCGCGGGTTTCGACATTGGCGATCAGCGTGCGCTGCACATCGTCCTCGGCGCGGGTGTGCAGACCGTTGTAATAGAACTGGCTGACGCTCAGGTCGCGGATCGTCACATCGTCAGCGCCCACGGTGATGCCCTCATCCACGCCATGGTTGTTCATGCCCCCGCCGATCAGCACCACGTCGCTGCGTACGCCGCTCGAACCGCGGATGGTGGTGCCGGCGACGTTCATCTGGATGGTCCGGTCGAGGGGATAAGTGCCGGTAGCGATGACGATCTCATCGCCGACTTGGAGATTCTCGTCGGCCGTGTCGAGGTCCGCCACGCTGGCGACCTCCCAGGTGGCGCCGGGCAAGGCCTGCGCCGACAGGCAGGATATGAGGCACCCGCCCATGACGCATCGTGCCCAGCGTCTCCTACCACCAGGCATTCAGTGGCCCGCTGCCGGGAAACGGGTGCCGCCCGCACCGAGGGACAACAACGTCACCAGGCCATCCTCCTGGCCGCACGCTAGTTCCCGGCCATCCGGCGACACAGCGACCGCAAGCAGCGAAGCTGCGCCTCCCAGCGTGCGCTGCTGCCCGTCGCTGAGGCTCAGCAGCCGTGCGCCCTGTCCGGTCGCGACGGCCACGCTCAGGCTGTCGGGGGCATAGGCCAGGGCGCGGGGGAGCGTACCGAGGGACCAGGTGCGCAGCATGCGGCGGTCGGCCATCCGCCACAGGCGCACCGTCCCGTCGTTGCCACCGGTGGCGAGCGTTGCTCCGTCCGGCGCGACAGCGACGGTGCGCAGGCAATCGGTATGGCCCAGGAAATCGCCCAGGTGCGTCCCGTCGGCGACCGACCAGATGCTGGCGCGATGATCGTCGCCTGCGGTGGCCAGGAGCGTGCCATCTGGGGAGAAGGCGACACTCCAAATACCACCATTGGGACGCTGCGCCTGCCAAAGCAGGGTCCCGGTCGTGGACCACAGCTGCACCGTCCCATCAAGCGCGCCCGTGGCGATGCACGCGCCGTGCGGCGCGATGGCAACGCACAGCAGACGGCCGGAATGCACCGCCAGGGCGCGCAGCCGTGCCAGCGGTGAACGCGACCAGAGGATGGCTTGGCCGTCACTGCTGACCGTGGCCAGCAGATTCGCATCGAGCGTTCCCGCTAGGGCGTGGATGCCGGACTGCGCCACCGTCTGGCTGGCCACAATCGAGCCATCCGTGCTGCGCCAGGTCTGCACCGTGTTGTCCCAACTGGCCGATGCCACATCACCACCCTGAGCGGCGAAGGAGATCCCGACCACCCCGTGCTGGTGACCATGGTAGGTCAGCAGCGCGTCGGATCCGTGCGGTGCGATGCTGGTGCTGACCGGCTGCAAGACGGACGCGGTCGCGTGGTGCCAGGAATGGACACCGGCCCCCACGCCGATGACGGCGACAACCGCCAGGGCGGTCAGCGTGCTGATCATGGCGGTCGTCCCGGATATCACCTGCGTCGCCGCGATCCACGCCGGCGAGGAATGGATGGGATGGAAGCACGCGCTGTGGATGCCCGTCACGAGGCTCTGCGGCAACGCTCGGCTGCCGCCGTCGGCGAGTACCACCAGGATGGCGCTGGCGCTGCCTGTGAGCCCGGCGCGGCGCATTCCGGCCCGCAGCTTGGTCAACGCACGCGTCACATGGGTATGCACGGTCTCGCGCGAA
>Ga0302314_10016824_pt1 | contig 12324 bp, 7 predicted proteins | sample III_Palsa_N2_3_FD_200533 | JGI IMG/M metagenome (GOLD analysis project Ga0302314, IMG submission 200533) | Peat permafrost microbial communities from Stordalen Mire near Abisko, Sweden - III_Palsa_N2_3 | ecosystem: Environmental > Terrestrial > Soil > Palsa > Peat permafrost | place: Sweden...
TGTCACTAACCCCGATCCTGCTGTCATGACTGACTCGGGTTCGGCAGCATTCACGGCGGGCGATAACACGACTTCGACACCGGTCGCGATCGATTCGGGTTTGACAGTCACCGACCCGAACAGCACGACGCTGGCCTCGGCGACAGTCTCGATTACCGGCAATTTCCACACTGGCGAGGACGTACTGGCGTTCACCAACAACAACTCGACGATGGGTAATATCGTCGGTGCCTACAATGCCACGACCGGGGTGATGACCTTGACGGGGGCTGGTTCCACTTTGGCGCAATGGCAGGCTGCGCTGGAGTCGGTGACCTACACCGACAGCGCGGTCACACCGAATAACGCCACGCGTACGATTAGTTTTGTGATCAATGACGGCACTAACAGCAGCGCGACGGCGACGCGCACGGTGACCGTGGCTGATACCGATCAGACGCCGATTGTTACCACCACCGGCGGTACGGACAGTTATATAGGCGGCACGAGCGCGACCACGGTCGACAGCGGCGTGACGGTCAGCGACCTCGACAATACGACTCAGTCGTCTGGCACCGTGTCGGTCGGCAGTGGCTTCCATAGCGGCGATACCTTGGCGTTCACCAACTCCAGCGTCACGCTCTTCGGCAATATCGGGGCCTCGTATAACGCGGGCACCGGTGTACTGACGCTGACCTCGTCGGGGGCTACGGCCACGGATGCGCAATGGGCCAATGCTTTTGATGCGGTGACGTTCTCCAGCAGCAGTACCACTTATGGCAATCGCACCATTTCGTTTGTGGTGAATGACGGCACGGAGAACAGCACGGCTGCCACTAAGACGGTGGATGTCACCAACCCCGATCCTGCTGTCATGACTGACTCGGGTTCGGCAGCATTCACGGCGGGCGACAACACGACCTCGACACCGGTCGCGATCGATTCGGGTTTGACTGTCACCGACCCGAACAGCACGACGCTGGCCTCGGCGACAGTCTCGATTACCGGCAATTTCCACACCGGCGAAGACGTACTGGCGTTCACCAACAACAACTCGACGATGGGTAATATCGTCGGTGCCTACAATGCCACGACCGGGGTGATGACCTTGACGGGGGCTGGTTCCACTTTGGCGCAATGGCAGGCTGCGCTGGAGTCGGTGACCTACACCGACAGCGCGGTCACACCGAATAACGCCACGCGTACGATTAGTTTCGTGATCAATGACGGTACTAACAGCAGCGCGACGGCGACGCGCACGGTGACCGTGGCCGATACCGATCAAACGCCGATTGTCACCACCACCGGCAGCACCACAAACTATGTCGGCGGCACGAGCGCGACCACGGTCGATAGCGGCGTGACGGTCAGCGACCTCGACAATACGACTCAGTCGTCTGGCACCGTGTCGGTCGGCAGTGGCTTCCATAGCGGCGATATCTTGGCGTTCACCAACTCCAGTGCCACGCTCTTCGGCAATATCGGAGCCTCGTATAACTCGGGAACCGGTGTACTGACGCTGACCTCGTCGGGGGCTACGGCCACGGATGCACAATGGGCCAATGCTTTTGATGCGGTGACGTTCTCCAGCAGCAGTACCACTTATGGCAATCGCACGATTTCGTTTGTAGTGAATGACGGCACGGAGAACAGCGTCGCTGCCACCAAGACGGTGGATGTCACCAGCCCGGTGGTAGTGACTGCGCCTATCGTGACCACCAGCGGGGGCGTGACGAGCTTTATCGCTGGCGACAACACCACCTCAACGCCGGTGACGATCGATAGCGGCATCACGGTTAGCGACAATACGTCGCTGGTTTCGGCGACGGTCGCGATTACCGGTAATTTCCACGCCGGCGAAGACGTACTGACGTTCACCAACAACAACTTGACGATGGGCAATATCGCCGGCTCATACAACGCGACGACAGGCGTGATGACCTTGACGGGGACCGGATCTACTTTGGCGCAATGGCAAGCCGCCTTGGATTCCGTGCTCTATACCGATACGGCCGTGACGCCGAACAACACCACCCGCACCATCAGCTTTAGCGTCAACGACGGTACTCAGAGCAGCGCTTTGGCCAGCAAGACGGTGACCGTGCAAGACACCGATCAAGTGCCGGTGATTAGCGGGGGCGGCGGTAGCGTCACGTTTACCTCCACGGGCGCGACGCCGGCAGTTGCTGTCGACCCGGTGTTGACCTTGACGGATCGCGCCAGTACTACGCCGGTCTCGGCCACGATCTCGATTGTCGGCGGTTTCGAACCGGGCGTGGATACGCTGGGCTTTATTAGTAGTGCCGCCACCGGCACTATTACCGGTTCCTATAACAGCAGCACCGGCGTCCTGACATTAAGCGCCAGCGGCGCGACCTTGGCGCAATGGCAAGCCGCACTCAACGCGGTGACGTATGCGGAGAGCGGCGGCAATGTCACGGCCGGCACCCGTACGCTGAGTTTCTCGGTGAGTGACGGTGAGACGACCAGTGCACCGATGACGGCATCCGTGGTGGTGGCGGTACAGAATCCTCCTCCGGCACAGCCGTCGGCAGCGCCGCCGCCGCTCAGCGATGCCTCGTCTCCGGACGCTTACGTTGAAAGTAGCGATAGCGTCTCGAACCCGAACATCGTGCTGAGCGCATTCGATCCGCCCACGCCGCTCGGCGGCACGCCTGTGACGCATACCACGACCTTCTCGTCCGAGAACAATGGAGCGCCGGGCACTACCGTCGTGACGATCCAGCCGACACCGACACAATCATTCTCCCCGACCGGTCAGGCATCGTTTGCACCGCCGCCGAGTGTGGAGCGCGTGAATGTCACGGTGGACCAGCCTTTCTCGATTGCTTTGCAGAATGCGACACCCGGCGGTATTGGCAATAGCACCGACGTCGTGGTGCGGCAACTCGACGGCCATGCACTGCCGAGCTGGGTGCATTTCGATGCCGCCACCGGCACCTTGAGCGGCACGGCGCCGGCCAACGGTCCGCAGGTGCTGAGGTTGGTGGTGGTGGAGCGAGATAGCGCCGGGCATGTGACGCGTCACGAAGTGGTGCTCAATCTCGGAACGAATCGCGCGGCTCCTGTGGCGCGTCCGACGACGGTGCCACATCCGCGGACGGGCTCGATCACCCCGCCGGGAACCGCAGTCGAGGCGCATGCGGCACACACCGCCGCCAAAACTTCGCTTACCGAACAATTTGCACGCCTGAGGCGCGAGTTGCATGTTGCCTGAGCTAAAGACGAACCACGGGATGCATGACGCCCATTTTCGGATTCCTTAAGAGAGAGCAGACGAAGTGAAAAAAAACTCCATGCCTTCCCGCCTACCGCGTCTATCCATGTTAACCGCGGCTGCCGCGGCACTGTGGCTGTCCGGCTGCGCCATCAAGCCGACCCCGTTCACCGTCGCGCAATTGCAGCAGACGGTGCAGGACGACCGCAGTGCGATGTTCAGTCGACAACAGCCGGTAACCGGGCCCATTACCCTGGATGAGGCGATGGCGCGCGCGATCCGTTATAACCTGGATCATAGATTGAAGATGATGGAAGAAGTCTTGGGGCAAAAGCAACTCGATCTGTCGAATTTCGATCTGCTGCCGAAGTTGACTGCGCAGGCAGGCTATACGGACCGTAACCATCCGCTCTCGTCGTCGTCGACTAGTACTTTCAATCCAGGCGTTACGACTGTGCCGCAATCCTATTCGACCGACCAGAGCGACCGCACGGCCGACCTGGGCTTCTCCTGGAATCTGCTCGATTTGGGCGTTAGTTATTACGAGGCCAAAGAACAAGCCGATCGCGTGCTGGTACTGGAACAGCGCCGCCGCAAGGTGGTGCAGCTGATGATGCAGCAGGTGCGCGAAGCCTATTGGCAGGCAGCCGGCGCACAGCGTTTGCATGATCGGATCGAACCGCTGCTTATTCAGGCGCGTGCGGCGCTGAACGATTCGAAGCAAGCGCAGCAAGAGCAATTGCGCGCACCGCTCGACACGCTGAATTATCAGCATGAATTGCTCGACTTGATGCGCCAGCTGGAAATTGTCCGCGATCAACTGGACGAAGCCAAGCCGCGTTTGGCATCACTGATGAATCTGGAACCGGGTAAGGATTTTGTGCTCGCGCCTCCAGATGGTTTCAGCATCCCCAGCTTCGATATGCCGATGGATAAAATGGAAGAGACCGCACTTGAGCGGCGCCCCGAGCTGGTCGAGGCGAGTTATAACCAGCGCATCAGCGTCAATGAAACGCATAAGGCGCTGGCCAAGCTCCTGCCCGGCATCGAACTGGAACTCGGCGCGCATTACGACAGCAACAGCTTCTTTCAATATCAAGCTTGGCGCGCGGCGGGCATCAGCGTCAGCTGGAACTTGTTGAATGTCCTGAATGTGAAGAACATCAAGGGCCTGGCCGATGCGCAGTTGCAAGTTGCCAAGACCCAGCAATTGGCCTTGAGCATGGCGGTACTGACCCAGGTTCATGTTGCACGTACCCAGCTCGACGCCAAGAGTCGGCAGTTCGATTTATTTAAGCAATTGAACGATGTCGATCAGCAGATCCTGGTGCACACCCATAATGCGACCCAAGCCAATGCACAAAGCAAGTTGGAGGAGATTCGCGCAGCCACGGGCGCGATGATGTCGGAGCTGCGCTTGTATGAGAGCTACGGCGAACTTGAAGGCGCATACGGACAATTGCTGGCGACCCTGGGATTCGATCCGGTGCCGGATGCCGTGACGGGTTACGATCTCGCGGTGCTGGAGAAGGCGATCGATCACGAGCAGCAGCATTGGGCCGATCTCAGCCGTGGGGTGACGCAATGACGGTAGCGCGGGCCAGGCCCACGCATTGCGGCATGCTGCTGGTGTTGGCGCTGTGTCACGCTCCGTTTGTCTGGAGTGCGCCGGCGGCAGCCTCGGCTTCCGCGTCCGACGAGAGTCGGATTCGCACCCAGTTGGTGGCGCGTGACGAGGTTGAGTTGTCCAGCGAAATCAACGCGAAAATCGCCACACTGCCATTGCGTGACGGCGATGCCTTCCATGCCGGTCAGATATTGATCTCGCTCGACTGCTCTTTATATGTCGCGCAACTGCACAAGGCGCAAGCCGAAGCCGGCGCCGCGCGCGAGTTGCTGCAGGTCGATCAGCGTCTGGCGCAACTGCACTCGGTCGGCGAACTTGAGGTCGAGCAAGCCGATGCAAAGATGAAAGCAGCTGCGGCGGAAGTCGCCTATATGCAGGCCACCGTGCAAAAGTGCGTGATTGCCGCGCCGTTCGATGGTCGCGTCACTAAGCGTAGTGCGGCGCCCCAGCAGTTCGTCGAAGCTGGTAAGCCGCTCTTGACCGTGGTCGATACCGGACACCTTGAACTGAAGATGATCGTGCCGTCGAAATGGCTGGCCTGGCTGAAGCCGGGTCATGCATTGAATGTGCAGGTCGACGAAGTGGGCAAACTGTATCCGGCACACGTTGCCCGAATCGGCGCGCGCGTCGATCCGGTGACGCAGACGGTCGATGTCACGGCGGCGCTCGCCGGTAGTGCGCCGGAACTACTGCCCGGCATGAGCGGCTGGGCAACTTTCGCCAGCCCATGAACGGTATGGCAGCATCCCAGGAAGCCACTCAGACTCAGACCATCCGCATCGAGCCCGCGCAACTGGCCCTGTTGTGGCAGTTGACGGCGCGCGCCCGTGACGCCGCGACCGAGCAGACACTGGCCTTCACCATCATCAACGAAACGCTGGCGCTGTTGCCTTACCGGCAGGCCGCCTGGTGGCATGGGCCGGCACCGGGTGCGGTGGCGGCAGTTTCAGGGCTGCCGCAGAGCGACCCCGGCGCGCCGTATGTGCAATGGCTGGGCAGCCTGTGCCGCTGCTTGGCGCATGATACGCCCAAGGTTTCAGGCGTAGCCGGCGGACCCGGCTTACGCGCGTTTACTGCGGCGGATCTGCCGTCCGATACGACCAGCGCACAGCAAGTCGCCGCCGACTGGGCGGCGTGGTGGCCCGCATACGGTATCTGGCTGCCGCTGGCCGATCGTGCCGGTCACTTGCTTGGCGGCATCGTGTTGGCCCGCGATAGTGCGTGGACGCCGACCGAGCGCGCGCTCTTGTCGGAGCTGGCGCACGCCTGGGCGCACGCCTTCGCGGCACTCGATCCGCGCCCCCCCTGGAGCGCGCGCTTGCGCGTCTGGTTGCGGCCGGGTCCCAAGCGGCGCCGTGCCCTGATCGCGCTGGCGCTGGCTTGCGTGCTGCCGGTGCCGTTGAGTGTGCTGGCTCCGGCGGAAGTCACGGCGAAAGATCCATTTGTGGTGCGGGCACCGCTGGATGGTGTGATAGAGCGGCTGTTCGTGCAGCCGAATCAACGGGTCGTGCCCGGCACCCCGTTGTTGAGTCTGGACGCCACCACGCTGCAGTCGCGCTACGCGATCGCGCGCAAGGACTTCGACACCGCGCAAGAGGAATATCGGCAGACCGCGCAACTCGCCGTCACCGACGACAAGGACCGGCTGGATATGGCCTTGCGTCGCGGCAAACTCGATGACAGCGCGGTCGAACTCGACTATACCCAGCAGCAGCTGGCGCGAGTCCGCTTGACGGCCGCCCGCGCCGGTGTCGCGGTGTTCGCCGATCCGAACGACTGGACCGGTAAGGCGGTCTCGCTCGGCGAGAAAATCCTGCTGCTGGCCGATCCCGCCAACGTTGAGCTGACCGCCTATCTACCCGTTGCCGACAATGTCGACATCAAGCCGGGCGGCACCCTGACCTTGTATCCGAAGAGCGCGCCGCTGAGTACCTATGAGGCCCGCATCGATACCGTCGCCTACCGTGCCGAGCCGACCCCGGATGGCGTGCTGGCGTACCGCATCAAAGCGAGCTTTACCGGCCGCACGCGACCGGCGCTGGGAGCCATGGGCACCGCGCGGATTCACGGGCGCTGGGTGCCGCTGTCATATTACGTGCTGCGCCGTCCGCTGACGCTGGCGCGCCAATGGCTGGGTTGGTAGCCGGGGCATGAGATGAAGCGCTTGCCGCAACTTCGCCAGGAACTGACGCTGACGCGCGGCGCACCCTCGGCCGAGGGCGCGCCGACCTGGATGCTGCACGATCCGGCTGCCAATCGCTTTTTCCAGCTTGGCTGGCCTGCTTTCGAGCTGCTCTCGCGCTGGGCGCTCGACGATGCCGAGCGGATTATCGCCGCGGTGAATCGCGAGACCACACTGACGGTGACCGTGGATGACTTCGAGACCTTGCTGCGCACCTTGCGCCAGCAGCATTTACTGGTGGCGACGAGCGCCGCCGATACCGCGCGGCTAGGTGCCGGCGCCGAGGCCGGTCGGCTGACGGGCGCGATGTGGTTGCTGAAGCATTATCTGTTGATCCGCATTCCGCTGTGGCATCCGATGCCGTTCCTGCGCCGCTTCGCACGCTACACCGAGCCGGCCTATAGCCCGGCGTTCTGGGGCGTGGTCGCGGCGGTTGCCGCCGTCGGACTGTTTATGGTGTCGCGGCGCTGGGATGAATTTATTCATACCTTTCATGGCTACTCGGACCTGCGCGGCCTGATTTCAATCGCTCTGGCGCTGGCCTGCGCCAAACTGCTGCATGAGTTCGGTCATGCGTTTACCGCGCATCGCTACGGTTGTCGCGTGCCGACCATGGGGTTGGCTTTTCTGGTGATGCTGCCGGTGCTGTACACCGACACTACCGACGCCTGGCAAGTGCCCGACCGCCGCCAACGCTTGCGCATTGGCGCGGCCGGGATCTTAAGCGAACTCGCCTTGGCGGCGTTTGCGACACTGGCGTGGAATCTATTGCCCGACGGGCCGGTGCGGGCCGGTGCATTTTTGCTCGCGACCACCACCTGGATCGGCACGGTGGTGATTAACGCCAGCCCATTTATGCGTTTCGACGGCTATTTCCTGCTCTCGGATTGGCTCGGCATGCCCAATCTGCACGACCGCGCTTTTGCGCTGGGCCGCTGGTGGTTGCGCGAAGCGCTGTTCGGTTTCGGCGATCCGCAACCGGAGCCTTATGCGCCGCCGCGTCGGCGCTTTCTGATCGGTTTTGCATTCGTGACTTGGCTGTACCGGCTGGTGGTGTTTTTTTCGATCGCGCTGTTGGTGTATCACGCGTTTTTCAAAGCGCTCGGCATGGCGCTGTTCGGGGTTGAGTTCGGCTGGTTCATCATGCGCCCCATCGTTCGCGAAGCCGAAGCTTGCTGGCGGCGCCGCGCGGCACTACGCTGGCGGCGGCAGACGGTGCGCAGCGCGGGGCTCGGGGTGCTGCTGCTGGCTTTTCTGGTGTTGCCCTGGCATGGCGGTGTGAGTGCGCCGGCGGTAATCGGCCCGCAACAGGCGCAGGGGCTGTATGCGCCGGAGGCCGGTTATCTGGCGGCGCAAGCCGTGCCGGTGCATGACGGTCAGACGGTGCGCGCGGGCCAGGTGCTGGCGGTGCTGGTGTCGCCGGATCTCGAGTACAGGCTTAAGGAAGCGCAGACGGAAGCCGCGCTACTTGGCTGGGAAGTCGAGCGCCAGCCCTTCGACGAGCGCCTGCGGCAGCAGGGTGTCGCTTTGCAAAAACATAGCGAGGCGGCGCGCCAGACGGTGGCCGGTTTGTCCGCGCAAATCGGTCAGTTGACGCTGCGCGCGCCGTTCGACGGCACGCTTGAGACAGCCGGCGACGGGCTTGCGCCGGGACTGTGGCTTGCGCGTGGGGCGCGCCTATTCGATGTGGTCGGGCCGGGTAGCACGGCGCAGGGCAGGGTCAAGGGCGATGCGTTCGTCGATGAGGACGATATCGCGCGCATCGCCACGGGCGATGCAGCGACGTTCGTCGCGTCGCTGCCGGAAATGGCCGCGTTGCAGTGCCGGGTCGAGGCGCTTGACCGGGTGAATCTGGCGACCTTGGATGAGCCTTATGTCGCGAGCCCTTACGGCGGCCCGATTCCCGCCGAATTGCAGCCGGGCACGCAGCAACTTATACCCTTGCGTGCCATCTATCGCGTGCGTATCGGCGACTGCGCGGGTACGGCGCTGCTTTCGCGCCAGATTGTCGGCACGGCAGTGCTTGGTGGCGCGCATCAAAGCCTGGCTTGGCAAGGCATACGCGCCTTGCTGGCGATCGCGGAGCGCGAGGCGGGCGCTTAGCGTCGATATGCTGCCAAGCAGGTGCGTGGCCGGCAGCCTGGCGGCTAACCGGCATCGCGGCCTGCCAGGATCAAACGCGTCACCATCTCCTGCACGCGCGCTGCATAACGTCTGCGATATTCAGGTGTACTGGCGTTATAGGCGCCGATGGCATTCCAGGTATTGCCGTAGCGATCCATGTTTTGCCTGAGTATCCAGGCGCCGGTGTAGACGTTTTTGCAGGCGTCCAGCAAATCTTTCCGATCCAGACCGTAGCGGGCCAGTTCGGGTAGGTGGATGGAGTTGATTTGCATCATGCCTAAATCATAGGAGCCGTTCGAATTTTTATTGATGGCATTCGAATTGCCGCGACTCTCGACCAAGGCAATCGCGCGCAGGATCAGAGGGTTGACATGATGAAAGGCTGCGGCGTCGTCGAAGCAATCGGCACGGCAGGCAGGCGAGACCAGCAGGCAAGCCAGGGCCAAGCCGATCTGCACCGTGCCGCGGCGCATGGCGGCGCTCGCGGTATTTTTTTGACTGGCAGGATATTTCATCATGCGGCCTCTGTCCCGGGGCTTAGTGTGCGTCCGGCTGTTCGACAGCCATGACCAAAGCCTGACCCATGGAGGCGAAACGGCGTAGCTCCTGGGTGACGATGCGAGTGTAGGTCTCGCGTAAATTGGCGAAGGTATCGAAACGCACATTGGACAGCCGGTCGATCACATATTCGGCGAATAATGGATCGTCGCAACTGAAGACCCAGTCGCTCAAACCATTTTCACCGAGTAGTTGTTGAATGCGCGGGTCCATCGAGACACCGACCACCGGTACGCGGTTCGAAATGGAGAGTACCGCGGCGTGATAGCGCGTAGTCACCACACACTGCGCGCGTTCGATGGTACTGACCACCGTATCGAGATTGGCTTCGCCGCGGCTGATGATTTGCACCGGGAAGGGCAGGAGCGCGGCGATTTCGTCGCAGGCTGCGCGATCCAGTTTCTCCATCGCAACCAGCACCGGCGTGACACCTTGCTTCAACAAGCCGATGGCGATGGCGGCAAATCCCGCCTTGTAGTTGAAGAAATTCGTGGCGCGTTCGTCGTCCCAGGTATGGAAGCTGATCGGTCCGTAACGCAGGGGCGAGCCAGTGCCTATCGTGTCGCATTCGACTGCCCGGCGCACGTTGGTCGTCACCGGCCACCAGTAGGGATTATTGGGGCACAGGACCGCATAATATTGCGGCAGGATATTGGCTGGCGTGCTGGCGGCACGATATAGCCAGGCCGTATCGGCACCGGAGCGCGCCGGCACACCGAGAGCGGTGAGCTGGCGCACGGCGGCTTCGCTGCGGCAAAAGATATCGACGCCGGTGTGGGCGTTTTTGGCGAAATGCGTGAGTTTGTCGGTCATATGTCCGGCATCGACGCCGTATGCCATGGCCACGCAGCCATGTGCCGCGGCAAGTGCCGGGCCGCCGATCAGCAAACCGCCCAAGCCGTCGGAAAATTTCGACGTATAGGTTGAGCCCTCGCAATTCAATACCAAATCGAAATCGGCCATTGCCGCATTCAAGGCATCCGGCAGGTACAGTGAGTTGGGCGTAAACCGCTTCAGCGAATTCAGTACCGGGTGATCGAAGACCTTGCCGCAGGCGAGCAAGGTGATGTCGAGTACACGATGAGGGAACAGTCGGTGCAATTGACGTACCGTCTCGATGGTCCGAATATCCGCGCCGGTGTTGCCGGCCCCCGAATAGCCCAGCAGCAAAACGCGCAGCTGTCCCTTGGGTGGGCGGCGGACGGCGCGCGGGCCGGTTTTCTCGATCAGTTCCAGTATGTCTTCGAGAAGAATTTTGTCCGGGTCGGGTGCCCCGAGAAAACGTCGTTCCCTGGCCAATCGCACTTCTAATTCTTCTAATTCTTGGATCATCTTTTGGTCTCTTCGTTATTGATGTGTCTGCGACTTGGTCATGCTATTTATGTTGCGGTATGCGCCAGACTGACCAGCGGTATCGACTTTCTTCCTTGTAACGGTTCGGCGTGCGCCTCCTCGGCAAGCTTGCGCTCGATCACGCGGCGTGCCCGGATCGCTGCGCCGTCGATGTTCAGCATCACGGGGCGCATGGCCCAGAAATCGTTGTCACCCAAGGCGGCTTGCTGAGCTTCCAGGATCGGCAGATCTTCGTTCACGAAAGGTTGCATCAAACCGTCGATGGCGTATTCGACCAAGGTTTTTGCCGCATCACCCATGCTCTTGGGCAAGCCGAAAGCAAAAAAATAATGTGTGCTGGCTTCGCTCTGCGGAGTCAGTAGATGCGCCGACAAAGCTGTGCGCCCAGTAGCGCGCGGTGCGCCCGCCAAGGCGACGCCGGTGTCGATGGCGATCAATCCCGGTGGATCCCAGCGGACATTCAGCCAGCGATCGACGGCGACACCCGGCGGCACACTGAATGCCTGGGCTACAAATTCATTCGGGATTTCATGTTCGATGGTGCGCATCGACCACACGGTATCGCCTCGCTGGGCGAAGGAAACCGGGCTGGCTTTCATGCTGGTGCTGCCTAGCGTGTCGGGATGCAGATACTGGAAATGACTCAGATCGAGCAGATTGTCGGCGCTCAGCTGATAGTGGGCACGAGTTTCCAGATAGCCGGTGCAAATTTCGTATTCGGCTGGATCGAGAAAAGGGAATTCGGGTAGATCGACTGTCTCGGCGAGCGCGGGATCACCGGTCCAGATCCATATCGCGCTATAACGCTCCTGTACCGGATAGCGGCGCAAGCGGGCTTGTGTCGGGATGTTGCCGTCGCCGTGCGGGTTGTGCACACAGGCGCCCGAGGCGTCGAAGCGCAAACCGTGATAGGGGCAGGCGATGACGCCGTCACGCAGGACCCCCGCATCGAGTGGGGCGAAGCGGTGCGGGCAGCGGTTGGCTAAAGCCACGGCGCGGCCGTCGCCATCGCGAAACAGCACTACGGATTCGCCCAGCACGACCCGCGCGAATGGTTTATCGGCCGTCACTGCCTGACTCCATGCAGCGACATACCATGCATTTTTCTGAAAGGACACGGCGTTCTCCCTGAAGCCCGGCCGAATTACGTACCTGCATCGGCGCGGGGTTGGCTCCGGACTTGGCGCGGAGCACACGTTGATTTTGAGTCTATTGATTCGTCGCCGACTGCATGCCGGATGAACGAATCGGTGTTTGCAAACC
>Ga0302314_10016825_pt1 | contig 12324 bp, 7 predicted proteins | sample III_Palsa_N2_3_FD_200533 | JGI IMG/M metagenome (GOLD analysis project Ga0302314, IMG submission 200533) | Peat permafrost microbial communities from Stordalen Mire near Abisko, Sweden - III_Palsa_N2_3 | ecosystem: Environmental > Terrestrial > Soil > Palsa > Peat permafrost | place: Sweden...
TGGAGTCGCAGCACCTGTAGCGAGGGCGGAGGAAAGCGTGGCGACGCTATTGCAATATGGAGTGAACTCTCCGTCGGGGCGCGTAACGCTGAGTAACCACCCCTGCGAAAAGGTCGCGCTGAGCTTCTTCACGACGGCAGCGGCGCTGGGTCGAGGCGCATCCGGGGGGAAGATCACCAGCAGATGGGTTGGGTAAGCCAGTGTAGCTGCCGACTTCGTCGGCGCTGGCTGCGAAATGCGGACGGGATACTGTTGACCGTCCTGTACAACGGCAAATGAGTTCTCAGTCAGACGTTTGGCGCCGGTCTTCCACGGAGCCAGGATCGTCGCTTCGATGTGATATTCACCTGGATTGATGGATGGCGGCGGCTGAGCGTGGGTCGGGAGGCTGAGCGTCGACAGGGTCAAGATGGGCAAGGCCAGGACGAGTCGCGTCCGCGAGTTCCGGAATAAAGGCAGATGTTTCGAGACAAAGGCCGCGAGGCGTATTTCAGCGCCCATGGTCTCCCCCTTCGGCACCGGTTCGGTCAAAATTATACGCCGTCGCGGCGATGAGATAACTCTGCGGGGAGGACTAGCGGAGGTGGAGGGAGGCGGCGACGAGTTTCATCATGGTTTGCTGCTTGAAGCGGAGGGCGGCAGAGCGGGCATCGCGTTCGGTATCGAAGGAGCCACGGTCTTCGCCGGCCAAGGTGAAACGCCAGCAGTCGCCTGCCACGTAGATGTGCGGCTCCTCTGAGTGAACGCGCGCCATCTGCTCCGGTGCTTCCATTGCTTGACTCATCGTTGTGTCTCGATCTTCCTCTGCGCGTGAAGTGTTGGGCTTGCGCATCAGGCTAAATTTTTCCAACCGATTCTTCAATAGCTTACTGGATACCGGCGCGACGTTTACCGCTGGATTTCCACCCTCTGTGGATGCAGGCGCGTGGGGACATCGCGGAGTTGATCTCCGCTGCGAAGACCCAGCGCGCCTGCGTCCCCTCTACTCATCGGATTCAAGGGTGTGAGTCGCTTCCTTCAGCAGGCTGGCTTCGCGTTCGACTGCGGCGGCGGTGCGGGCGATCTGGGTATCGACGTCGCTCCATTGCTTCTGCTCGATGGCTTCGCGGATTGCAGGCAGGGTCTTGACGCCGTAGCCGGTGTAGAAGCCGGGCGCGTAGATCATGTTCTGGAACCACGGCCGCTTGGGCAGTCCGGCGGGATCGAGCATGGCTTGTTCGACCTTAACGAGTAGCGGATCTACGGCGGTTTTACCGCTAGCGGCATGGGCCATGAAGGCCTTGTCGTAGGCGGTTGCGGCAGCGGTGAGGTCGTCGGCGGCCTGATCGAGCGGGGCGAAGTTGAAGTAGGGCGGGACTACGTCGACTGACGGAGGCGACATCTGCTTCTTGGGATTCACGAGGGCTTTGTAGGTGCCGTCGGCAAGCTCGGTATTGCGCTCCTTGATCTGGGCGCGCATGGTGTCGGCGAGTTTCTTGACCTCCCCGGTGTAGACGTGGATGGTGTCGGCGAGGTCGCCGAACTGGTAGGGGATGACGTCGGCGTCGGCCATGCGCATCATCATGGTGCCGGCGGTTTGCGCGAGGGCGCGGCCGTAGACGAAGTCGGTGTCCATGAAGTGGGAGTAGTAGTAGAAGTCGTCGTAGATGGAGTGGTACTGGCCGCTGCCGGGGTCTTCGCCGCCGTAGCCAAGGTTGACGCTGGGGACGCCGACGTGGTCGATGAAGGCGGTGTAGTCGGAACCGGAGCCAAGGGCAGGCATGCGCATGTCTGGGCGCGAACGGATCTCCGGGCGGGTGTCCGGCGTGGCGCGGTTGATGGCGACGAGGCGTTCACGCTTCCCTACCGACATTTTGGTTTCGGGATCGTCGATATCTCTCGCGACGCTTTCGACGAAGTTCTCGAGCGAGTGCGAACCTTCGGCGCGGAAGTAGCCGCGGCCATTGCCGTCGGAGTTGAAGTAGGCTACGGCGTGGGCGGCCAGCTCTTTGTCGTGAGTTTCGACCCATTCGGTGGAGCCGAGCAGTCCGGGCTCTTCGCCATCCCAGAAGCAGTAGATGATGGTGCGCTGGGGCTTCCAGCCTTGCTTGAGGAGTTCACCGAGGGCGCGTGTTTCTTCGAGTTCGGCGCTGGTGCCGCTGAGCGGATCGTCGGCGCCGTTGACCCAGGCGTCGTGGTGGTTGCCGCGAATGACCCACTGATCAGGGAGCGTAGCGCCGGGAATGCGGGCGACGACGTCGTAGAGGGGCTTGCGGTCCCAGTTGAAGGCGAGGGCGAGGTGCGCCTTGATGGTGCTGGGGCCGACCTTGTAGTTCATGGGAAGGCCGCCGCGCCAGGTTTCCGGGACGGTCTGGCCGCCGAGGGCTTCGAGGAACGGCTTGGCATCGGTGTAGGAGATGGGCAGGACGGGGATCTTGGTGATGGTCTGGACTTCGGCGAGCGGGACGAGCTTGGCGCCGGGGACCGCGCCGATGCCGGGGGTCTGCGGATCGCCGGGATAGGTGACCATATCCATCACGCTGCCGCGCTGCACGCCGTCGGGCGGACGCATGGGGCCGTCAGGAAAGGTTGTGCCGGCGAAGTAGCCGTCGTCGTGCGGGTCGGAGTAGATGATGCAGCCAACGGCACCGTGTTCGGCGGCGAGCTTGGGCTTGATGCCGCGCCAGGTCTGGCCATAGCGGGCGATGACGATGGCGCCTTTGACGGATACGCCCATGGATTCAAGCTGCTCGTAGTCGGCCGGGGCTCCGTAGTTGACGTAGACGAGCGGGGCGGTGACGTCACCGTCGGCAGAGAAGGCGTTATAGGTGGGAAGCTGTTCGCTCTGCTGGTTGGAGGTGGGGTCGACGGCGATGGCCGGTTCCTGCAATTTGGCGACGAACCTGGTGGGGCCGAGGAGTTCGAGGGTGCGCGACTTGGGCGTGGGAAAGAGCGTGTCGAACTGCTCGATCTTGGCGTCGAGGCCGTAGGACTTCAGTTGCGCGAGGAGCCACTCGGCGTTGTCCTTGTCGTAAGGAGAGCCGACGTGGTGCGGGCGCGCGGAGAGGCGCTCCATGTTGCTGCGGACACGACCGGGCTCGGGCAGCGCGCGGAATTTCTGTTCCCAGGTGACCTCGGAGGCTGAGTGCTCGGCGGTGTAGCCGCGCAGCGGCGCAGCCGGGCCGCTGTCGGCGGCGTAGGCGATGCTGGTGAGCAGGGTGAGACTGGCGATGAGTCTGCGCATGGAACGGTCCTCTCTGGGTAACGTGCTATGGTCTGGGTGTTTAAACTCAGCTGCTGGTTTGGGGTGCGTGCAGCTATTCTACTTCGTCAGAGGTCCGAACGCGGCAGGTGGGCGGCGGTGCATGGTGGCTTGCTCGTAGGCGTAGGCGAGTTTGAAGAGGGTGGGTTCGCTGAAGGAGCGACCCAGGAAGCTGACTCCGGCAGGCAGATCGCCGTGCGTAAAGCCCATGGGGACGGTGATGCACGGCAGGCCGGTGGGAGGCGCGATGAGTCCGCTGTTGTTGCCTGCGGGGCTCTTGAGGTCGCCCACCAGGCGCGGAGGATTGCTCCACGTGGGGTAGATGAAGGCGTCGATTTTTTTGGCGTCCATCGCTGCTACGACCGCGTTGCGGAAGGCGGTACGGCGGGGGTCGTGGTAGACGTCGAGGCAGGGTCCGGGGGCTGCTGCTCCGGTGCGGGCTGCGCCGCCGCCGCCGCCAAATCCGCCACCTCCTGCACCGCCACCGCCGCCCGCGCCGGTGTCGGCGAATAGGCCTGGATTTGCGCGGCGGTATGCTGCTGCGGCTTCAGGGTCGAAGATGGCCATGAGGCGCGGGTAGCTGGTGGGCAAATAGAGGCCGGAGTCGTAGATCTCCTTGAGGGTTTTGTAGGGTGCGCCTGCGCCGTGGGCGCCGAGGTATTCGTCGATGTCGATCTGGAGTTCGTTGCCGCATCCGCCGCCACGGTTGCGGGAGACGGTTTCGAAGTCGGGTATGTCGAAGTCGACGACCTCGGCACCCTGGGCTTTCATGTCGGCGACGGCCTTGTCGATGAGGGTCTTGATTTCGGGATCGGTTGTGGGCGTGTCACTGAAGCGGCGGAGCACGCCGATGCGCGCGCCCTTGAGGCCATTCTTGTCGAGGAACTTGGTGTAATCCGGTGCGACCTTGCCTTCGGATTCCTTGGTGATGGGGTCGGCGGGATCGTAGCCGGCGACGACGGAGAGTACGGTTGCGGCATCTGCGACGGTGCGTGCGAGCGGGCCACCCATGTCGGACTTGATGTTGTCGGGGACGATTCCGTCGCGGCTGGTGAGGCCGATGGTGGGGCGGATGCCGACGAGGTCGTTGTGCGAAGCGGGGCCGCGGATGGAGTCGCCCGTGTCGGTGCCGAGGCCGACCTCGGCGAGGTTGGCGGCGACGGCTGCGCCGGTGCCTCCGCTGGAGCCGGCGGGGACGCGGTTGAGGTCGTAGGGATTGCGGGTGACGCCGTTGATGGAACTCTCAGTGAGCACGGGGCTGAAGGCGAACTCGGCCATGTTGGACTTGAAGAGAATGATGGCTCCAGCGTCGCGCAGGCGCTTGACCATGAAGGCGTCTTCAGTGGGCCGGAAGCCTTTGAGCGCGAGCAGGCCGTCGGCAGTCTGGAGGCCCTTGGTGTCGTAGTTGTCCTTGACCACGACGGCGATTCCCTGCAGGGGGCGCAATGTGTGGGTGCGGGCGAACTCCTGGTCGAGCGCGTCGGCGTCGGCCAGCGCCGACTGGTTGAGGACGACGACGGCGTTGAGGCGTGTGGGCTGATCGTAAGCCTTGATGCGAGCCAGGTACATCTCAACGATTTGATGACAGGTGACTTTGCCGGAGCGGATCGCGGCTTGAGTCTCGGCGATCGTCGTCTCCATAATCTGAACTTTGGCGTCTTCGGCATGAGGAGTTTTTGCCGCGAGTTTGCACGTGGGGGTGATGGATGCAAGCAGCAGGGCGAGTAGTCCGCGCGATAGATTTTTCATCCTCGGGTACCTCCGGAAGCGACAGATGGAAGGGTGTTGGAAGTCCAAACTGATGGTGCGGATCAAGGGACGACGATTGATGCGGCTAGCTACGGGAGCGGCCCGAAGGCGGCAGGAGGACTGCGGTGTTTGGTGGCCTGCTCGTAGGAATAGGCGAACTTGAAGAGGGTGGGCTCGCTGAAGGAGCGGCCGAGGATGCTGAGACCTGCGGGCAAGGTGCCATGCGTGAAGCCCATGGGAACGGTGATGGCGGGCATGCCGGTAGGCGGAGCGAGCTGCTGGCTGTTGTCTCCGCCCGGGGACTTCATATCGCCGACCAGGCGCGGTGGATTGCTCCACGTGGGATAGATGATGGCGTCAAGCTTCGCGGCGTCCATGGCTGCGACGATGGCGTCGCGGAAGGCGATCTTTTTGGGGTCGTGGTAGGTATCGAGGCACGGGCCGGGATGGTAATTGGGATTGCTCCTGGGGTCGACGGAACGTTTTAGGCGCTCCTGGATACTCGGCAGGTAGAGGCCGGAGTCGTAGATCTCCTGCAGGCTGTGATAGGGAGCATTCGTTCCGTGGACCGCGAAGAAGGTGTTGACGTCGGCCTGCATGTCTCCGCAGCCGACTCCTTTGGAGATGGTGTCGAAGTCGGGGATGGTGAAGTCGACGACCTCGGCGCCCTGGGCTTTGATATCAGTGATGGCCTGTTCGGTGAGGGCCTTGATTTCGGGGTCGGTGGTGGGTGCATCGATGTAACGGCGGAAGACGCCGATACGCGCGCCGTGCAGACCATTTTTGTCGAGGAATCTGGTGTAGTCCCTGGCTACTTTTCCGTTGGATTCAGCGGTGACAGGGTCGGCCGGGTCGTAGCCGGCGACGACGCTGAGGACGGTTGCTGCGTCGGCGACGGTGCGTGCGAGGGGGCCTCCGACGTCTGCCTTTGAGTTGAGCGGAATGATGCCGTCGCGGCTGGTGAGGCCGATGGTGGGGCGGATGCCGACCAGATCGTTGTGCGAGGATGGGCCGCGGATGGAGTCGCCGGTGTCGGAGCCGAGGCCGACTTCGGCGAGATTTGCGGCGACCGACGCCGCAGTGCCGCCGCTCGATCCCGCGGGCACGCGAGAGAGATCGTAGGGATTGCGCGTGATGCCCTGGATGGAACTCTCGGAGACGACTGGGCTGAACGCCCACTCGGCCATATTGGATTTGAAGAGGACGATTGCGCCGGCTTCGCGCAGGCGCTTGACCATGAAGGCGTCTTCTTTGGGAATGAATCCCTTGAGCGCGAGCGAACCGGCGGTGGTCTGCAGGCCTTTGGTGTCGTAGTTATCCTTGACGACGACAGCGATGCCCTGGAGCGGGCGCAGTTTGTGGGTTTGCGCGAACTCCTTGTCGAGCTTTTCCGCATCTTCGAGCGCGGTCGGATTGAGAACGACGACGGTATTCAATCGGGTGGACTGATCGTACGCGGCGATGCGCTTGAGATAAATCTCGACGATCTGGCGGCAGGTTACCTGGCCTGAGCGAATCGCGGCCTGGGTTTTTGCAATGGTGGTCTCCATGACGTCGAAGGGCGCTTTTGCGGGAGCACGCTGCGCGGCGCCCGTGGCTACGATGGCAAATATAGAAATCAGGAGGGCTGCCGAAGTTCGCGTGAGCGCACGTGTCATTTCCTGCGGATCTCCAGGTGGGGTGAAGGCAACGGGATTGAGTCAAAGGCAGAGGTCACTGCGCGATCCTTTCATGACGGGGCTCGGCGGGGCGCAGGCTGAAGGGGAAGGTCATCTCGACGACGAGGCCGCCTTCGGGCTTGTTGGTGGCGCGGATTTCTCCGGAGTGAAGTTTGACCGCGCGGTCGGCGATGGCGAGGCCGACACCGTAGCCGCCGGTGGCTCTTTGACGCGATTTGTCGACGCGGTAGAAGGGGAGGAGGATCGAGGTCAACTCGTCGGACGGAACGCCGGGACCGCTGTCGGCGACGCGGACGACGGCGAGCGACAACCCGTTGGACTCGACTCTCTTAACGTCAATCTCGATGACTCCGTTTTCCGGTGTATAGCGGATAGCGTTGCGGACCACATTTTCGATGGCGCGCTGGAGGAGAACCCGATCGCCGTAGACCGGGCAGTCATGGAGCGTCCGGGCGATGACGTGGCAGTGGCCGCGGTCGGCCTCGTACTGGACGTCGGGCAACACGGACCTGACCAAATCGCCGAGCGAGAAGTTGGCGGACTGGGAGAGTTCCTGCACGGTTTCCATGTACGAGAGGGAGAGAAGCTGGCTGATGAGATCGTTCACGCGCGCGGTTTCGACCTCGATGCGATCGAGCGGAGCCTTCATGGATGCGGGGCCGGCTTCGCGGGCGAGTTCGAGTGCCACGCTGAGACGAGCCAGCGGGGAGCGGAGTTCGTGCGAGATATCGCGGAAGAGGACTCGTTGCGCGGCGACAAGAGATTGCAGGCGTTCGGCCATGTGGTTGAAGTCGACGATGAGGCCACTGAGAACATCCGACGAGGGAAAGTTGGCAAGCGCACCAAAGGTTTTTCCCCATTGGGCACGCGCTTCGAGCCGGCCATTGGCGATGTCGCGCGCGGCGCAACGCAGACGCCGGATGGGGACCGCGATGAGAACCGCGAGCAGGAGAGTCACCACTCCGGAGATGATGACGGTGGTTGTGCCAGGCACTAACCCGAAGAAGATGGGGGTGCTAAACCGGTTCTTCAGCAACATGATGTACGGCTTACCCGAAGGGGACGTAACCGCGAGCGCGACAACTTGAAAGTTGCGAAAGTTGGTTGCGATAGGAAGCTTTGAAGTCGCGGCGGTGTGGATGAGGGAGTGGAGGTCAGCGGCAGGTGCAGGAGAGCACAGCACTGTTCCATCGGGCGAAGCCATGTCCAGTGTGTCGGTGGAGTCGGACAGGAGGGGTGCGGCAGCGGCGCAGCCTCCCGCCTCATAGACCTGGAGAAGCGAATGAGCATGGATTCGAATGGCTGACGCCAAGGCTTCCGTGGCCTCGGGGCGGTGCATCTGCTCGTGAGGATTGAGATCGATGACGAGGATCACGACACTCGCGGCGATCCAGTAGCTGAGAAATATCTTAAGGATGAGACTCCGCATGAATAAGGTTCCTTCCACCGGCTGTTAGCGAACATGGATCTAGCGTTGCGCGGGAGTTACTGGCATTCCATTGGCTCAGCGGTCAGCAGGCGGGACCGGGAGAAGTCGTTTGCGGGAACCATAAAGACGTAGCCGGCGCTGCGAATGGTTTTTATGGCGTGGCCTGGGTTGTCTTTAATGTCCAGCTTGCGCCGCAGCCGGCTGACGAGCATGTCGAGGCTGCGGTCAAGCGGGTGGAAGGGACGCTGCGAGAGGCGGTCGGAAAGATGCTCGCGAGCAAGAACGACACCCGGAGATTCGAGCAGAGCTTCCAACAGGGCAAACTCCGTTTCGGTGAGCTGCAGCGAGCTTCCGCGGTATTGGGCGCTGCGCGTGGAGACATCCAGATCGAAGCCGTGCACGGAGAGTCTGCGGTCGGTGGTGTCGGTGGGCGCGTCGACGGCAGGTTGGGCGCGGCGGCGCAGAATGGCCCTGATGCGGGCCACGAGTTCGCGAGGGTTGAAGGGCTTGGGCAGATAATCATCGGCCCCGATCTCCAGGCCGGTGACGCGGTCGTCGACCTCGCTGCGCGCGGTGAGCAGAAGGACGCTGACGTCGGAGACCGAGCGCAGCCGGCGCAACACGTCGAAGCCATCGATGCCTGGCAGCATGACGTCGAGCAGGATCATGTCGAACTGGCCGGTGCGGGCCTCTTCCAGGCCCTGCAAGCCATGGTGACTCATATCGAGTTTCATGTCGTGGAGGGCGAAGTACTCCTTAAGCATGGAACAGAGAGAGATGTCGTCGTCGATGATCAGAACGGATTCCATACAGCTCCTAGGGGGCATTCACCATGGTGCGGCGCGGGCTTGAAGTCTGCCTTGTCGGACCTGGTGAAACGACGTGGCCATGTTGCAAAGGCTTCAGTTGCTCGATGCGACGGCAGGACTCTCCGCCGGCAATAGGTGCGAATCGAAGAAGGCTTCACTGCGGCGCCAGGCGTCTTCGAGGACGTAGCTGCGTCTGAACCAGTGAGGCTCGCCGGGATAGATCATCAGGTCAAACGGCTTATGCAATTTTTCCAGGGTGTCGACTACCTTCAGTGTCTCCCAAAAAGGCACGTTAATGTCGGCGGTTCCTTGCAAAATCAGCAGCGGGCGGGCGAGTTTGTCGAGATGGCGCACGGGCGAGGAGCGATCCCAACCCTCCGGGTTTGAAGACGGATTGCCGCCGAGACGGCTGGATACGCCAACGTTGTAGGTGTACCAGTCGCCGACGCCGGCGACGTCGATGGCGCAGTTGAACAGGTTGGGGTCTACGACGAGCGATTGCAGAACCATGTAGCCGCCGTAACTGAGGCCCCAGACGCCGATGCGGTCGCCGTCCACGTAGGGCAGAGTTTTGAGATAGTCTGCGCCGCCGTTGACGTCGCCTGTCTCGGACCCACCGGCATCGCCGTAGGAACCGGTGGCCCAGTCGCGGCTGTAGCCGGAGTTGCCGCGATAGTCGACGGTGAGGATGACATAGCCTTGTTGCGCGAAGTACTGGTCCATCGCATAGTACATTCGCCACGAACCGGGCTGCCATCCGAGATAGTTCTGTCCATCCCCCGATCCGTGAACCCAGATGATAGCTGGGTGCTTTTTGGTGAGGTCTAGATTTTTGTTTACCCACAGGGTTGCGGGCACAGGCTTTTTGTCCGCGCGGCTGGGGTAGTAAAGGGGCTTCGGGGGGGTGAGATCGGAGGTGAGGATCTCGGGGGGCATAGAGTTGGTGAGCCGCGTAATGGAAGCGTTTGCGTGAGTGGGTGCGGCAAAGACTTCAAGCGGGTGTTCCGGGCTCGACCGGGTGAAGGCGATCATGGAACCATCGGGCGAGAAGACGGGATCGAGGCTGACGCCGGGATCTTTGACCACGGTTTCGACCTTGGCGGTCGCGACGTCGGCGATGCTGATGTAGCGCGACATTTCGTCGCCGTCTTCGCTGTTCGAATACGCGACGCGCTTGCTGTCGGCGGACCACGCGGGGAAGCCGTCGATCTTCTTGCCGAAGCTGAGTTGCCTGGCCTGCGACTCGGAGGTGGCGTCGGTTGGGATTGCATAAACCAGGGGCCATCCGGTGCGATCACAGATGAAGGCGACCCATTTGCCGTCGGGCGAGACGACGGTGCGGGGACTATTCGAGGGCGACCACCAGGCTGGGTCGTAGTCCTTCCAGATGGTGTGCGATTCGCCGGAGAGACTCGTGATCTTGATCTCGCGAGTCTTGCGGTCCGCGGAGAAGACCTGCTGCAGGATGGCCGTGCCGGTAGGGAGGGTGACCCACTGAACCCCGCCGCCGGCTGCGGCGCTTCCACGGCCGCCGCCACCGCCGCCGGCCAAGGTGACCTCTTCCCCTCCGTAGATTGACATGAGGCCGGTGAAGCCACCAACGTTGGTTGCGCGATAGACGCGGACGCGGTCGCCATTGAAGGGGATGTTTGCGGCGACGTCCTCACTTTGACCCGCACTGTAGAAGACATGCAGATCGTCCGGCGATACGGAGAGACTGCCAACGCGAAGCTCGGGGGCGAGGTGCGAGATCTGGCGCGCGGTTCTTGCATCGAGCGTGTTCACCCAGATCTGACCCTTTTGCGCGTAGAGTATCTGCTTCCGGTCGTGCAGCAGGGTGAAGACGGCGACACCCTCGAAGCCCGCCATCCGCATGGGTTTGCGCGTTGTCGTGGAGACGGTGTAGAGATTGCCATCCTTGGTGAAGATGACCTGGTCGGAGGTGACCCATTCGAAGCGGCCAATGTCGGAGCGCAGCGTGTCAGGATTTACCGGGAAATCCGTGAGCGCGATCGGCGGCGAGCCGGGCTGCACGGTGTAGATGTCCTGCTTGCCGGCCGCGTCCCAGAGGAAGGCGACGGTCTTGCCGTCCGGCGACCACGCCTGGTCGGTGGGATACTTGATCTGCGCGATGCGATCGATGGTGATGCTGCCGCGTGGGGTAGCTGCGCTAAGCTGCGCAGGCCGGCTAAGCAGTGCGATGGAAGCCGTGACGATCATCAGAAGCTTGGCGGAGTTCATAGGTCCCTCTTCAGACTTGCGATTTGCGTCTGCTACGAACCAGCGTACGGGGCATCGATCGTACCTAAGCGAAGGGCGGATGAAGCTTGTGGAAGTCGGTAGCCTGCTGATAGGCGTGCGCGAAGGCGCATGTTTCGGCGTCTTTGTAGAGGCCGCCGAGGAATGTGAGGCTGAGGGGAGTGTTGGGGCCACCGTTGAGGTTGCCTCCACTGCCCGCCGCGCCGGCTCCTGCACCGGCTGCCGCCGCAGAGGCCGCGCCGCCGCCGAAACCCGACGCGGGTGGTGCATCTGCACCACGAAGGCCGTTGGGGACGATGACGGCCGGATGCCCGGTCAGGTTGGTCACGGTCACCTGGTTGCTAGGGCCACTGGTCGGAGTGACAATCAGGTCCACCTGGTCGAACACCTTCGCGAACGCTCGGATGGCGAGGGTGCGTGCGCGCATCGTCTGGATATATTCGACGGCCGGGTAGAAGCGCTCCGTGCGGAAGGCGTTGGGCCATGTACTCTGGCTACGCTCGGCAAGCAGCTTGTCTCGACCGCTCTCGGTCAGGTCCGCGAAGGCGGCAGCGCCCTCGATCGTGTAGATGCTGCGCATGGCATCGTAGGGGAACTTTGGAATCTCGACTGGGATCAACGAAACGCCCATCTTCTTGAGAACGTCCAATGCGGCCAGATCGAACTTGCGATCATACTCGTGGCTGGTGCGCTGCGCTGGTTCAGACGCTCTTCTGCGCTCGTAACCAGCCTTCTCCTCCGGCGTAGCATCGGCAGCGCGGGGCGTGGGCTCCCAAGGCTTCTCGAAGTCGTCCTTCAAATATCCGATGCGCAACTTCTTCCAGTCGAAGTCCGCGTTCCACTGGAACCATGCATTCTGGCAAGCTTTGTCTTCGCCGTCCGGGCCCCAGATCGCCTGCATCACGAGAGCGCAGTCTTCGACGGAGCGGCAGATAGGGCCGAGTTTGTCCATGGTCCAACTGAGCGTCATCGCGCCGGTGCGTGGGACGAAGCCAAACGTTGGGCGGAAGCCTGTGACGCCGCACTTGGTTGAGGGACTGGAGATGGAGCCACCGGTTTCCGATCCGATAGAAAAGGCGACGCAGCCAGCGGAAGTTGCCGACGCCGGGCCTGCCGACGAGCCGCTTGATCCCTGCTCGGTATTCCACGGGTTACGAG
>Ga0302314_10016827_pt1 | contig 12323 bp, 10 predicted proteins | sample III_Palsa_N2_3_FD_200533 | JGI IMG/M metagenome (GOLD analysis project Ga0302314, IMG submission 200533) | Peat permafrost microbial communities from Stordalen Mire near Abisko, Sweden - III_Palsa_N2_3 | ecosystem: Environmental > Terrestrial > Soil > Palsa > Peat permafrost | place: Sweden...
GCGGCGTGAAGCGAGGGCGTTGGGATCGGTCGGCGCCCCTGCCTGTCCCCACTCGAGTTTGTAGTAATCCAGCATCCTGGACAGCACGTCGCCGCCGGTGGAGATCTGCGACACCGTATAGGCGGGCGCGGCCGGCGGCGCGCCGCCGGCGTCCTCGCTGTCGGCATAGGCGGCCATGGGCGCGCCCAGGGTCAGGATCGCGACGCCCGCGAGCAGGGACCTTAGAAACTTGGACAAGTTGATCTCCTATGGCCCCGCGGCTCCTGGCGCGTGGGCGTCGACACCCTGGAAAGCGGCGCACGGGTCGTGCGGAAGCCACCCCGCCGTCTTCACGGCAGGACGTGTTTGGCTCCGTCAGCCGGAACCCGAAACCTGGAACTGTTGGTCGAAGACCTGGCGCGGCCGCGCCGTCCTCGATGTCATCCCGCGGACGATGTATGGGATCAGGGCGTCAGGTCGCCATGCGTTTTGACGAGCCCCGGCATAAGGGGCGCGTAAACGGCCGGCCCGGCCCTACCTGAGCGGCGCCGGACGCAGCAGTTCGGCCCTCTCCGTCGGCGCCCCGCGCCGCTTCGGCCGAAAATTTCGGGCGTGAGGCTGTCAAGACCTGACTTACCGCTGCGGCGCATCCATGTTAAATTTGTGCGCTGCAGTGCGCGCGCACGCTGGCCAAATCCCTCTCCGGAAAATCCCCGATGCAAGCCAAAGCCTACGCCGCCCAAAGCGCCACCACGCCCCTCGCCCCCTTCAGCTTCGAGCGCCGCGAGCCCACAGCCCACGACGTGGCGATCGACATCCTGTTCTGCGGCGTCTGCCATTCCGATCTGCACACCGCCCGCGGCGAGTGGGACGGGGTGAAGTTTCCCTCCGTGCCCGGACACGAGATCGTCGGCCGGGTCACGGCGGTGGGCGACCACGTCAAGGGCTTCAAGGAAGGCGACCTCGTGGGCGTCGGCTGCATGGTCGACAGCTGCCAGGTCTGCAATCCGTGCAAGGAGGGCCTCGAGAACTACTGCGAGAAGGGCATGACCGGCACCTACAACGGCCCGACGCAGGACACCGGCGAGAACACCTACGGCGGCTATTCCGACAAGATCGTGGTGCGCGAGGAGTTCGTGCTGCGCGTGCCCGAGGGGCTGGACCCCGCCGCCGCCGCGCCCCTGCTCTGCGCCGGCATCACCACCTATTCGCCACTGCGCCACTGGAACGTGCAGCCCGGCCAGAAGGTCGGCGTCGTCGGCCTCGGCGGCCTCGGCCACATGGCGCTGAAGCTGGCCCACGCCATGGGCGCGGAGGTCACCCTCTTCACCACTTCGCCCGGCAAGGAAGCGGACGCCAAGCGGCTTGGCGCCGCGCACGTGGTCATCTCCAAGGACGCCGAGGCGATGAAGGCTGAGGCGGGGACCTTCGACCTGATCATCAACACCGTGGCCGTGCCGCTGGACCTCGACCCCTATATCGCCGCCCTGGCGCTGAACGGCACCATGGTGATGGTGGGCGCCCCCTCCGAGCCGCACAAGAGCCCGGCCATCTTCCCGCTCCTGATGGGCCGCCGCTCCATGGCCGGCTCGATGATCGGCGGCATCCCCGAGACCCAGGAGATGCTCGACTTCTGCGCCGAGAAGGGCGTGGTCTCCGACATCGAGATCATCCCGATCCAGGACATCGAGACCGCCTATGCGCGCATGCTGAAGAGCGACGTGAAGTACCGCTTCGTGATCGACATGCAGTCCCTGAAGGACGAGGCCGCCAAGGCCGCCTGAAGCTTGCTGCATCCCGGCGCGCCCCGGCGCGTCGGGATCTTCGGCGACAGTTCAGCCATGCCCGATTTCTGCAATTTGTCTTGCGTTCAGCTTGGGCGCAAAGAAGCGCGGCGTAGGATTTCAAGCTAAAGCCAAGCTTAGACGAAGATTAACGGTAAGGAACGTCGTGTCGTCTGGCGTGTTGGCCAAGTCAGAGCTGGCGATAGGCCGGTTTTCAGACAGGATCACGCCATGACCACGCGAAACACCCTCGTATTACTTTCCGCCGCCGCCGTCCTCGGGCTGGCCACCGCCGCCTCCGCGCAAAGCAGCGCCGGGTCCTCCTTCGGCGATCCGGCGGCCGTCGCGCCGGCCGGCTCCGCCACCCGGAGCAGCGACACCATGCAGCCCGGCTCGCCGGCCGCCTCGAGCGACGCCATGGCCTCCGGCAGCCATGCCGCGCCGATGAAGCACAAGATGAAGAAGCACAAGAGCGGCTCGTCCATGGGCTCGGGTTCGATGAACTCGATGAACGCCACCTCGGGCAACCTTACCGCCCAGTCGCACTGACCGATCGGCGCCCTGCATCGCGCGCCGGTGCAGGGCGTCCGCCGTCCCACCGGCGGAGCGAATGTCAGCCCACGGCGTTTCCTGCGCGAAGAGGAGCCACCCATGTCCGACCCCAACACCGACGACCTGCACAAGGAGCTCGAGGTGCTGAAGCAGGAGATCGACACGGCGGAGCGACACGTCCGCAACGGCGACCAGGACGGACACGTCTTTCCCAAGAAGGACGAGAGCAAGGACGAGACGCCCCCCCCGGCCTGAGCCGGCGGGGCCTTTCGCCTACCAGATACGCACCCGCTGCATAGGCGGCAGGTAGAGCGTATCGCCGGACTTGACGCCGAAGGCCGGATACCAGGCGTCCATATTGCGCACCACGCCGTTGACCCGGTAGATTTCCGGGCTGTGAACGTCGCGCGCCAGCTGGTCGCGCACCGCATCTTCCCGCCGCTTGTCCCGCCAGGACTGGGCGTAGGCGAGGAAGAAGCGCTGGTCGCCGGTCAGGCCGTCGATGACCGGGGCGGGCTTGCCGCCGAGGCTGTTGTGATAGGCGTCGAGCGCGATGAGCAGGCCGCCGAAATCGGCGATGTTCTCGCCCGTGGTCTGGTCTCCCTTCACGTGCACGCCGGGGAAGGGGCTGTAGGTGTCGTACTGGGCGTTGAGCTTCTTGGCTTCGGCGTCGAACTTAGCCGCGTCCTCCTTGGTCCACCAGTCCGTCAGCACTCCCGCGCCGTCGAACTTGCGGCCCTCGTCGTCGAAGCCGTGGGTCATCTCGTGGCCGATCACCCCGCCGACGCCGCCATAGTTGGCGGCCGGATCGGCGTTCGGGTCGAAGTAGGGCGGGGCGAGGATGGCCGCGGGGAACACGATCTCGTTCTGCGGCGGGTTATAGTAGGCGTCCACCGTCTGCGGGGTCATGCCCCATTCGGTGCGATCGACCGGACCGTTCAGCCGCTTGACTTGGCGGTTCCAGTCGAAGGCCTGGAAGGCGCGATGGTCGCCGGGCGCATCCGTGTCGGAGATGGCGATGGTCGAGTAGTCGCGCCACTTGCTGGGATAGGCGATCTTGACGGTGAACTGGGCCAGCTTCTCATGCGCCTTGACCTTGGTGGCGGCGCTCATCCAGTCGAGCCGGTCGATGCGCTGGCCGAGGGCGACCTTCAGCTCCGACACCAGGGCGTCGATCTTGGCCTTGGCGTCCGGCGGGAAATACTGGGCGACATAGACCCGGCCCACGGCCTCGCCCATGCCGTCGTTGACGAAGCGGACGGCGCGCTTCCACCGCTCCTGCTCCACCTTCTGCCCTCGGAGCAGCCTGTTGCGGAAGGCGAAATGGGCGTCGTCGAAGCGGTGGTCGAGATAGGGCGCCGCCGCGTCGGCCACATGGAAGGCGGCCCATGCCTTCAGCGTCTCGATCGGCGTCGCCCCATAGATCGCGGCGATCTTCGGGATTGCGGTGTTCTCCATGACGATCACCCGGCCCACGCCCCCCAGCCCGGCGGCGCCGAGGAAGGGCGACCAGGCGAAGGCCGGCGCGTCCGTCTGCAGCGCCGACGGGGTGGCGGGATTGTACATGGCCTCCGGATTGCGGCGCTCGGCGCGCGACCAGCTGACCTCCGCGATCCGGGTCTCGTAGTCCACCACGGCCCCGGCGGCCCCGTCCGGATCCGGCCAGCCGCACAGGGCCAGCATCTGCGCGACATAGGCCTGATAGGCCGCCTTCTTGGCCGCGAAGCTGGCCTCCAGATAATAGGCGCGGTCCGAGAGCCCGAGGCCGGACTGGCTGATGTAGACGGCGTAGCGGCTCGGCGCCTTCAGATCCTCGATGATGTTGAGGTCGAAGATCGAGGCCTGGAAGCCCTTGGAGGCCTGCCCCATCAGGGCGGCCAGGTCGGTTCTGCTGCGCGCGTCGCGGATGGCGGCGAGGTCCTTCGCGATCGGCGCGGCGCCGGCGGCCTCGATGCGCGCCTGATCGAGGAAGGCGCGGTAGGCCGCATGCACCTTCACCGCGTCGGCGGCGGCCGGGCCGGTCACCGCCCCGGGATCGGCCTCCAGGATGCCGCGCACATGCTTTTCGGCGGCGTCGGCCAGCACGGCGTCGACGCCGTAGGCGGACTTGTCGTCCGGGATCGGGGTGCGCGCATCCCAGGCGCCGTTGGCGTATTTGAAGAAGTCGTCGCCGGGCTTGACCGCCTTGTCCATGCCCGCAGCGTCAAAGCCCCAGTCTCCGTAGAGGGGCCCCGCCGGCGCCGCGCGGGCTGCGGCGCCGCAGGCCAGGGCCAGGACGGCGGCGGTCATCATCAGGCGTGTGGATTTCATCATGCGCTCCCCCCGCCAGATCAGCATGCGGGCGCTGCCTAGGCAAGCCGGGCTCCGCGAAAGCCCGCGCCCGCCCTCAGACCGGGAGTTTCAGCAGCCGGTCGGCGTTGCCGTGGGCGATCTTCTGCAGATCGTCGGGCGAGACGGGCAGGCGCTTCAGGAAGTCCGTCCCCGCCTTGTTGGGGCTGAACGGATAATCCACCGAGAACAGGATGCGGTCGGGCCCGAAGGTCATCATGGCGGCGGTGAAGGGCGCGAGGCTGAAGAAGCCGCTGGTGGTGATCCAGACCTGCTGCAGGATGGTCTGGCTGACGCCCCGGTCCGAGCGGCTCGCGACCGCGTCGCCGAACACATGGTCGAACCGGTCGAGCATCATCGGCAGCATCTCGCCCATGTGCCCGATGATCAGCTTCAGCCTCCGATGCCGGTCCAGCGCGCCAGACAGCACCAGCCTCAGGACGTGGATGGCCGTCTCCGCATGCCAGCCGAACCCGGCGGTGGCGAGGCTGTGGCGGACGTCGTCCGGCAGGTCGGCGTAGTAGGCGTCCCGCACGCCCGCGGGCGGGATGTTGGGATGGATGTAGAGCGGCGCATCCAGCGCCTCGGCCCGCGCCAGGAGGGGCTCGAACATCGGATCGTCGAGGAAGCGGCCGTCGGTCAGCCCGTTGATCAGGCCGCCGCGAAAGCCGAGCTCCGTCACCGCCCGCTCGAGCTCGTCCGCCGCCGCGCCCGGCGCCGTCATGGGCAGGTGGGCGAAGCCGGCGAAGCGGTCGGGGCGGCCGTCGACGATCCGCTTCAGCCGGTCGTTGTAGGCGCGCGCGAGGTCCGGGCCCGACTCGGGCGGCAGGAGGTCGGCGCCGGGGCCCGCGGCCGAGAGCACCTGAACGCTCACCCCCGCCGCGTCCATGTCGGCCAAGCGATCCGCGCCGACCTCGGCCAAGGCCTCCCGCATGGCGGCCTTGGGGTGCGCGTCGCCCCCGGGCCAGCCGCGCCTGAGCGCCCGGTCCCGGCCGACCGTCTCGATCAGTTCGGGCGCATGGAAATGCTCCTCGAGGGCGACGATCCGCATGCTGGTGATCTCCGTGACGCTGCTGGGGCGGATCGGGCGGGCCCGGTCCGGTCGGCGACGGCTATTCGTCCGCTTCGGCCTCGGCCTTGGTCTTGTGGGAGATGCCTTCGTCTTCGGCGGGGGGCGAATAGACCGTGTAGAGCTTCAGCGGCTCGTCGCCCTTGTTGATGATGTTGTGCTTGGCGCCCTTGGGGATGACGATCAGGTGGTTGGGGCCGCACTTGGTCGCATGCCCGTCCACCACCGCCTGGCCTTCGCCGGCGACGAAGAAGGTGGTCTGGTCGGCATCGTGGGTCTCCTCGCCGATGTCGTCGCCCGGCTCGATGCTCATCATCACGATCTGGCAGTTCTCGTCGTAATAGACTTCCTGCTGGAAGTTCTTGTTGGATGTCGTCGTCTTGATGATGTCTTTGTTGAAGATGGCCATGGGCTGGACTGCGCTCCGGTTGACGTCGTCAGCCCAATCCGCCGCCGCCGTTATGGTTCAAGCGTCGCCGCAAACTTTAATCGGAGCTCGCCAAGCCTTATACTGGCCGTCGAGCAGGCGGGCATCGTCCTTTCACTGTATAAGTCGCGGGGCGCCGGGCCGATTTCTTCCAGGCCTCGGGGAACGCATCCAGGGCGGGGGTCTTCTAGGAGTCCTTTCTGCGAGGCCTGCGCCGCGCACCGACGCCCTGGAATCCCATGCTGAACTCGCCTCTCGACCATCCGTTCGACGACCGCTCCAAGCTTGAAGAGGACCAGGCCGATGGTTTGCGGCGGGGGCTGGGCGAGCCGCGGTCCTTCGCGCCGGCGCGGGATCCCGCGGTCGCCGCCGACCAGAGCCTGGCCCCCTTCGCGCCGAGCGCCCTGTGCGATCCCGAGGGCGTGCAAGCGGATCTGGCGCACTGGAACCATGAGCGGCTGGGTCCGGCCCTGCCGACCCGCGGCTGGCACCTCGACCTGAAGCGACAAGGCGCCATGCTGCTTTTGGAGAGCACCTGGATCGAGACCCTGCGGGACGAGGTCTACGACCGCGCCCAGGCCGCGCCGCGCACGCCCGCGGCCTTCATCGCCTGGTTCGAGGAGCTGAAGGCGTCAGGCCCCGGCCAGAACGACCCGCTCTTCCCCTGGCTCGCCGAGCACGCCGACGAGGAGGCCATGCGCTGGTTCCTCACCCAGGAGGCGGCGGGCGAGGCCGGCTTCGACGACCTCGTGGCCCTGACCCAGGTCAAGCTGCCCACCGAGGCCAAGCTCGAGCTGGCGCGCAACTACTGGGACGAGATGGGTCGCGGCAACGTCGGCGGCATGCACGGCCCCATGCTGACCCGCGCCATCGAGACCCTCGGCCTGACGCCCTCTATCGACCAGACCGTGTGGCAATCCTTGGCGCTCGCCAACACCATGACCGCCTTCGCCACCGTGCGCCGCTACGCCTGGCATTCGGTCGGCGCCCTCGGCGTGGTGGAGCTGACCGCGCCCGGCCGGGTCTCGCTGGTCGGCGCGGGGCTGAAGCGCCTCGGCTTCCCCCCGGTGGTGCGCAAATACTTCGACCTGCACGCCGTGCTCGACATCAAGCATTCCGAGGACTGGAACGCCAACGCCCTGCGCCCCCTGGCGGAGCAGCATCCCGAATGCCTGCCCTTCATCGCCGAGGGCGCGCTGATGCGCCTGCTGTGCGGGGAGCGCTGCTTCGACCGCTATCGCGAGCACTTCAAGCTCGCCGCCGCGCCCCGCGCCGCCGCCCGCCCGGTCGCCGCGCCGTCGATCCTGCAGTAGGGCGACCCGCCGGCCGCGCCACGCCCTTACGCGGGGGTGTAGATCACCAGCTTCAGGCCCGGATCGTCGTTGGCCTGGAAGCTGGTGTGGTCGAAGGCGATCACGCCCCTTGCCGGGTGATGCAGGGTCTTTCGGCCGGCGGCGGAGCGCCCGACGTCGTGGCGCTCCCACCAGCCGTCGAACTCCGGACAGCCGTCACGCAGGCGTCGCAGCAGGGCGGTGAAGGCCGGATCGCCGGCCCAGAGATCGTGGGTGGCGCGAAACTGGGCCACCATCCGCTGCGCCTCGGCCGCCCAGCCCGGGCCGAACAGGGCGCGGCTGCGGGGATTGGTCAGGACGGCGACGAGGATGTTGCGCTCGTCGGCGGCGAGGTCCTCGAACGAGAAAAGGTCGTTGGCCGCGGCGTTCCAAGCCACCAGATCCCGCCGCCGCCCGACCACATAGGCGGGCTGGGGCAGGCTCTCCAGCACGCGCAGCAGGGACGGCGGCGCGGTCTCCGGCTGGAACGGCCTGTGGCCGCCGCCGCCCGCCAGCGCCCGCAGATGCTGGTGCTCCAGCTCCGTCAGCCGCAGCGCCCGCGCGAGGGCGTCGAGGGTGGCGACGGACGGCGTGACGCGCCGCCCCTGTTCCAGCCGGATGTACCAGTCGACGCCGATGCCGGCGAGCTCGGCCACCTCCTCGCGGCGCAGCCCCGGCGTGCGCCGCTGGCGGCGGCGGGGCAGGCCGCAGCTCTCGGGGCTCAGGCGGCTGCGCCGCGCGCGCAGGAAGTCGCCGAGTTCGCGCTGCTTGTGATCGAGCCGGGTCTCGTCGAGCATCGCCGCGCCTCCCCATGGGCCTTTCAGTCCCAGGATAATACCAGGCCTGCCTTGGGCGCGCCACCGCCGCTAGGCTCGTCACCTGTCCGAAGAGGTGTTCCATGAAAGCCGCCGTCCTCAACGCCTTTGGCGACCCGCTGGCCATCCAGACGCTGCCCGACCCGGTGCTCGGCACGGGCGAGATCATCGTCGACGTCGTAGCCGCGGGCGTGGCCGGCTATACGGCGGGGGTGCTGTCCGGCGGCCGCAACTACATGCTGGAGCTGCCCATCGCCCCGGGGCCGGGCGGGATCGGCCGGGTGCGCGCCAGGGGGCCGGATGCGACGAAGCTGACCGTCGGCGACTGGGTGTTCGTCGATTCCACCATCCGGTCCCGCGACGATGCGGTCAATCCGGACACCATCCTGCTCGGCTGGACCGCGCGGAGCCCCGCCGCCCTGCCGCTGCACCGCTTCTACCACCATGGCGCCTTCGCCGAGCAGGTGCTGGTCCCGACCGAGAACGTGACCTCCATCGGCGACATCGACGCGGCGGAGGCGGGCCGGTGGACCGCGCTCGGCCGGCTGCTCGTCCCGTACGGCGGTCTCCTGGCCGGGGACCTGAAGGCCGGCGAGACCCTGGTGGTGAGCGGCGCCACGGGCGGCTTCGGCGGCGCTGGCGTGGCGGTGGCGCTGGCCATGGGCGCGGGGCGGGTGGTGGCCACGGGCCGCAACCAGGCCACGCTGGACGACCTCGTCCTACGCTACGGTGGGAGGGTGCGGCCCGCGCCGATGACCGGCGACGCGGAGGCCGACCGCCGCCGCATCGTCGAGGCCGCCGACGGCCCGATCGACATGGTGCTGGACTTCCTGCCGCGGGAGGCGAACGCCGCTCAGGTGCAGGCGGCCCTGACGGCGGTGCGGCCGGGCGGGCGCGTGATCCTGATGGGCGGCGTCCGCGCCGACCTCGCCCTGAACTACAACTGGCTGATGCACCAGAACGTCACCCTGCGCGGCCAGTGGATGTATGGGCGGGACGCCGTGCCGCGCATGGTGCGGATGGTCCGCGCCGGGCTGGTGGACCTGGCCGGGTTCGAGCTCTCGGAATTCGCCCTGGACGACGCCAACGCCGCGGTGGCCTACGCCGCCGCCAACGCCGGCCCGCGCCAGCTCACCGTGCTGCGGCCCTGACGCGGCGAGGCGACAGGCTCACGTCTTCGGCAGGTCGGTCGCGGTCCAGCCGCCGCCGAGGTTCTCGATCAGGAGCACGCTGGCCTCCAGCCGGTTCTCCAGCACGGTCAGCACGCCGAGGGAGGCGTTCTCCAGGGTCGCCTGGGCGGTGATCACCGTGGTGTAGTCGATGGTGCCCTCGCGGTATTCGTCGAGGTCGAGCTTCAGGGCCTCCTGCGCCGACTGCTCGGTCTTCAGGGCCACGTCCTGCTGCTGCTGGTAGATGCGCAGGGACGCCAGCTCGTCCTCCACGCCCTGCAGAGCGGTCAGCACCGTCTGGCGATAGACCGCGACGTCGCCGTCATAGACCGCCCGCGCCTGGGCGACCTGGGCCTTGCGCAGGCCGAAGTCCAGGAGGGTCTCGGAAGCGTCGGCGCCTAGCGACCACAGGGTGTTGGAGGCGTTGAACAGGTGGCTGAGATTGCTGCCCGAGAAGCCGTATTCGCCCGAGAGGGTGAGGTCGGGGAAGTAGGCGGAGACCGCCACCCCGATCAGGGCGTTGCCGGACGCCATCCGCCGCTCGGCCGCCGCCACGTCGGGCCGCCGCTGCAGCAGGGTGGAGGGGATGTCGGCGGCGGGCACGGGGATGTCGCGGCTGAGGGTCGCCGGCGCGATGGTCAGGTCCGCGGGGCCGACGCCGATCAGGATGGCGATGGCGTGCTCCATCTTGGCCCGGCTGACTCCCACGGCGATCAGGGAGGACTGGGCGCCGTAGAGCTGGGTCTGGGCCGTCAGCACCGCCGAGCGCGACTGGGTGCCTTCGCGCACCTGGCCTTCGGTGATGCGCAGGAACTTCTGGTAGGCGGCGACGGTGTCGCCATAGAGCCGGGTCTCCTCGTCCAGCACCCGCAGGTCGAAGTAGTCCTCGGCCAGGGAGGCCTGGGCGGAGAGGCGGATGTTGGCGAGGTCGGCCGCGCTGGCCTGGGCCAGGGCCTTGTCGCTCTCCACCGTGCGGCGGATCTTGCCCCAGAGGTCGGGCGCCCAGGCGGCTTCGAGGGCCGCGCCGTACCGGTTGACCGGGCTGGACGAGCCGGTCGTCGTCGTGCCGGTGGTGGTGGTCGTGCCCGTGGTCGCGCCCGTGCCGACGCCGGTGGTGGTCCCGACCGTGCCGACGCCGGTGTCGCCCTTCACCCGCTCGGCGCTGCCGGTGACCGACAGGGTGGGCAGGAAGGTGGCGCGGGCCTCGGCCACCACCTCGTGCGCCGCGCGATAGGCGGCTTCGTACTGCTTGACCGTCTGGTTGGAGATGGCGACGCGCTGCTCCAGCCCGTCCAGCACCGGATCGTTGAACACCGACCACCAGGCGCCCTTGTCGAGGGCGTCCACGGGATGGCTCGGGGTCCAGCCCGCCGCCTCCTTGAAGGTCGGGGTCATGGGCGCGGGCGGACGGCTGTAGTTGGGGCCCACCGTGCAGCCCGCCAAAAGCGCGCCGGCGAGGGTGGCGGGGAGGAGGGCGCGGACAAGGCGGCTCACGACGGGCTGCCTTCCGGCTGCGGCTCGTGTCCGGCGAGGCCGGGGCGATCGTCCGACCCGTCCTCCGTGCCGGTCTTCTTCTGGCCCCAGGTCCGCATGTGGTCGAGGTAGATGTAGATCACCGGCGTGGTGAACAGGGTCAGGATCTGGGAGACCAGCAGGCCGCCGACGATGGCGAAGCCGAGCGGCCGGCGGAACTCCGAGCCCGTGCCGTTCATCAAGATCATGGGCAGACCGCTCAGCATGGCGCAGGCGGTGGTCATGAGGATCGGGCGGAACCGCTGGCGGGACGCCTCCTTGGAGGCCTCCTCGGCGGAGAGGTGATGGTCGCGTTCCAGCCTCAGCGCCACGTCGACGATCATGATGCCGTTCTTCTTCACGATGCCGATCAGGAGGATGATGGCGATGATGCCGATCACGTTCAGGTCCTGCCCCGCCAGCTTCAGCGCCAGGAGGGCGCCGAGACCGGCGGAGGGGAGGGTGGAGAGGATGGTCAGGGGGTGGATGAAGCTCTCGTAGAGCACGCCCAGGATCACATAGACGGCGATCAGGGCGGCGAGGATCAGCACCGGCTCGCTGGAGAGCGACTGCTGGAAGGCCTGGGCGGTGCCCTGGAAGGCGCCGTTCAGGGTGGCGGGGGCGCCGAGCTTGTCCCGCGCCTGCTCGATCGCCTGGGTCGCCTGGCTGAGCGCCACGCCCGGGGTCAGGTTGAAGCTGAGGGTGGCGGAGGGGAACTCGCTCTGGTGGCTGACCGTCAGGCTGCTGGTCCCCAGGGGATCGATCTTGACGAACTGCGACAGGGGCACGGTCTTCCCGGTGGTCGGCGACAAGAGGTAGATGGAGTTGAAGATGTCCGGCGTCGCCTGCAGGTTGGGCGGGCCCTCCACCACCACGTGGTAGCTGTTCTGCTGGGTGTAGTACTGCGTGACCTCGTCCTGGCCGATCAGCTCGTAGACGGCGGTGTCCACGTCGGTGGGCGACAGGCCGAAGCGGGCCGCCGCCTGCCGGTCGATGTTCAGGTTCACCGCCCGGCCGTTGGACTGCTGGTCGGAGCTCACATCCTTCAGCTCGGGGAGGGCGCGCAGCTGGGTCAGGAGCTTGGGGGCCCAGGCGTTGAGCTCGCCGAGGTCGGGGTCGGACAGGGTGTACTGGTACTGGGCCTGTCCGGCGCGGCCGCCGATGTTGATGTCCTGGGTCGCCTGCAGGAAGGTCTGCACCCCGATCAGGTTGGCGAGCTTGGGCCGAAGCCGGGTGATGATCTCGCCCGCGTCGCTCTTGCGCCCGGAGTCCCGGGGCTTCAGGGACACGAACAGGTTGGCCTGGTTGGCGCCGCCGTTGCCGACGAACAGGCCGACGCCGGTCACGTCCGGGTCCG
>Ga0302314_10016828_pt1 | contig 12322 bp, 8 predicted proteins | sample III_Palsa_N2_3_FD_200533 | JGI IMG/M metagenome (GOLD analysis project Ga0302314, IMG submission 200533) | Peat permafrost microbial communities from Stordalen Mire near Abisko, Sweden - III_Palsa_N2_3 | ecosystem: Environmental > Terrestrial > Soil > Palsa > Peat permafrost | place: Sweden...
TCGTTGAATGATGTAGGCGCCACGGGGCGAGCGTCAACTCTCGGCCCGCAGCGCGGCCAAGGTTTCGGCGATGATGTTTTCTGGAACGGCCATCAGCTTTGGTCCGTCGGTCCAGACCAGGGCGGCCTCAATCCGGCGTCCCGGGAACACCTCCGCCAGCACGGCGGCATAGACCGCCATCTGCACCTTATAGGCCCGGTCCGCGTTCTCGATCCGGTCCGGGGCCGGGCGATTGGTCTTGAAGTCGACGACCAGCACCCGATCCGGCTCGACCACCAGCCGATCCACGCGGCCCGAGACCGCCAGCCCTTCGGGCAAGCCCGCCGCGCGCCCGGCGATGGCCGCTTCCGGACGAGAGCCGGGGCCGAACACCGCGGCGAACTGGGCGTCATTGAGGACTGACAGCGCCGCCTGGGCCATCTCCGCCCGCTGCGCCGCGTTGAGATCCGGCTCCCGCTCCAACAGCACCGCGGCCGCCTCGGCGCGACGCTCGGCCGGCAGGTCTGGCAACAGTTGCAACAGCCGGTGGATCACCGTCCCACGCCGATAGCGGCCCAGGCCGTCCCGCACCGCCAGTGGCGAGTTCGAGGGTCCGCGCTCATCTTCCGCCAAGGTCGAGGGCGAGGCGTAGCGCAGGGCGGCCGGCTCCTGCGGCGCGAGCCGCCGCGCCCAGGCAGGCAGCGAAATCACCTCGGTCGGCGATCGCACGGAGGCGGGGACCACCATCGGGTCGGCGCCATAGCGGATGACCTGCATGTCGCCCTGGCTGATCATCCGCCTGCCCGCGACGATTTCCGGCCGCTCCAGCCCGCGCTCGATCGCGTCGCGCCAGCTGCCCTCGAAGGCGGCCTTGCGGGTCTCGACGCCGCAGACGATCAGCCGGTCGCGGGCGCGGGTCATGGCGACATAGAGCAGGCGCAGGCTCTCGTGCGCGGCGGCCTCCTCGCGGCGCGCGCGGGCCTCTTCCGTCACCGGGCAGTCGTCATCCTTGCGCGGCGCCCACAGGAAGCCGCCGCCTTCGACGGAGAGCAGTGGACCAGCCATGGCTTTGGCCTTGGTGGTGGTGTCGGGCAGGATCACCACCGGCGCCTCCAGCCCCTTGGCGCCGTGGGCTGTCATCACCCGCACCTCGCCGCCCTCGAGACCCGAGCGGTCCTCCTGCTCGCGCTTGACCTCGATCTCGCTGGCGGCGAGGCGGTCCAGCACCTGTTCCAGGTCGCGGGCGCCGACCTGTTCGGCGGTCAACAGCTCAGCCAGGAAGGCGTCGATGGCGTCCTCGGCTTCGCGGCCCAGCCGGGTCAGCGTCCGTTCACGCATGGAGCGGCCCTCGGGATCGAGCCGGCTTAAGAGGCGGCCGTAGAGATCGAACGGCGCCCGCGTCCGCGCCTCGGCCAGAACCCAGGCCAACAGGTCGACAGCCCGGCCAAACGCCAGCCGCTCGTCCGCGCGCCGCTGCAAGGTGTTCCAAAGACTGCCCTGACGCTGGTAGGCGAGGTCGAACAGCGCCGCCTCATCGACGTCGCAAAAGGGGCTGCGCAGCAGGGCCGCCAGCGTCAGGTCGTCGGCGGGGAAGCGCGCGAACCGGCCGATCGCCAGCAGGTCCTGGAAGGCGATATGTTCCGACAGCTTCAGCCGGTCGGCGCCGCCGACAGGCACGCCCTCGCGCTTCAGGGCGCGGATGATCTCGTGAAACAGGGTGTTGCGGCGGCGGACCAGGATCAGGACGTCGCCATAGTCCATCGGCCGCAGACCCTGGCCGCCCTTGGCGAAGACGCCCTCTCGCGCCTGGACCATGCGCTTGATCTCGCGGGCGATGGTGCGCGCCAGCTTCTTACTCGCGCTCTGGGTCTGCTGGTGATCCACCGGCAGCCAGGGGTCGGTGTCCTCGGCCTCATCGCTGACCTCCAGGGGCCAGAGGTCGACCCCGCCGCCCTCGCCGCGCACGGCCAGGTGATGCACGGGCTCGTCCATCGGCGCGCCAGGCCTTAAGCCCGCCGCCGCGGCCGGATCGGCGAACACCGCGTCCACAAAGCCCAGCACCTCGGGCGCGGATCGCCAGCTGCGTTCCAGCGGCACGCGCAGGAAGGTCTCGCCCGCGCCCTCGACCAGGCTGCGGAAATCGCCCTCCTCGGCCAGGAACCGCTCCGGCGCGGCGCCCTGGAAGGAATAGATCGACTGTTTCTCGTCCCCCACCGCGAAGATGGTGCGCAGAGCCTGCCGCTGTTCGCCGAATCGGATCGCGCCGGCGCCGGCGAAGAACTCGTCTGTGAAGGCATGCAATATGTCCCACTGGTCCGGCGCGGTGTCCTGGGCCTCGTCGAGCAGCAGGTGATCGATGCCCCCATCCAGCTTGTAGAGCACCCAGGCGGCGTCGGCGCGGACGGTGAGCAACTCGCGCGTGCGCTCGATCAGGTCGCCGAAATCGAGCCCCGACTGCTCCGCCTTGGCCGCCTCGTAGAGCTCGGCATAGGCGCGGGCGAGGGTCAGGGCGAAAACGCTGTCGCGGGCGATCCGCGCGGCCTTGATCCGCCCCCGGGCATGGTTCAGGGCGAACTGGGTCCGGCTCATCCAATCCACGGCGCCCTTGGCCACCTTAGCGGTGCCGACCCGCGCGCGCGGTTCGCCCTTTTGCGTGGAGAAGATCGCCCAGACCTCCGCGAAGCTGGACTCCGGCGTGATCGCCTTCATCGCCGAGCCAATCGGCTGGTCGCTGGCCGGCGTGCCGAGCAGCATCGCCTCCGCTACGCTCCGCCAGGCGCCCCACTCCACATCGGCGACCGCCTCGGCCTCGAGGGTTTCCGGCGGCGTCTCGGCGTCGAAGCCACAGCGACGCCAGATGTCGCTGGCCACGCCATCGTCATCGCCGCAAGCGTCGGCATAGGCGGCGATCTGCGTCCGCCGCGCCTCGAACGTCGCGAACATGCCATTGAAGCTGTTCCAGTCCAGCTCCACGGAGAAGTGGGCGTAGGCCTGGCCGATCGGACCGTCCGGCGCGGCCGTCGCCGCCAGCGCCAGGGCGTCGCGAGCCTTGGCCGACACCTCGGCCGCGGCGGCCGCCTCCAGCACCTTGAACCCGGGCGAGACACCGGCTTCCAGCGGGAAGCGCCGCAGCAGCTTTTCGCAGAAGGCGTGGATGGTCTGGATCTTCAGCCCGCCGGGCGTCTCCAGCGCCTTGGCGAACAGCATCCGGGCGTCGGAATAGGACTGGTGGCCCTCATTGAGCGCCGCCAGCGTCTTGGCCAGGGGCGCGTCATCCATCACCGCCCAGGCGCCGAGTTCGTCGAACAACCGCCGCTGCATCTCCGCCGCGGCGGCCTTGGTGTAGGTGAGGCAGAGGATGGCCTCCGGCGGGGTCTCGCCGAGGAGGAGCCGCGCGACCCGGTTGACCAATGTGGTGGTCTTGCCCGAGCCGGCGTTGGCGGTGACGAAGACCGAGGCGCCGGGATCGGAGGCGCTGATTTGCGGGTCGGCGGTCATGCCGGGCACCCGGAGCGCGTTGACGTTAGGTGGGTGAACGCTTGGCCGGCGCTCGCCCCCTCCGTCACATCGCTCCGCTTCGCTGCACGACGCGCCACCTCCCCCGCGCCTTCGGCGCATGGGAGGAGAAGCTGGCCGCGCTTTCTCCTCCCATGCGAGCGAAGCGATGCGGGGGAGGTGGCAGGACGCTGAAGCGTAGCGGAAGCGGCCTGACGGAGGGGGCGAGCGCTGACGGCCGGTTCAGCCCAAACCCATCCGTCCAGGCGCAACCGACGGCCGTTTGGTTGGGAGGAATTCAATGTCATTCCCCGCCCCCCTCGGACTCGCCCTCGCCGATCACATGCCATTCCCACAGGCGGGCGAGATGGTCGTAGTCGCCCGGGTACTGGTTGATGAACTGCGGCGCGGCCCAGGACAGATAGCCTTGCGCCGGATCGTCAAAGGCGGCGATGCGATTGCGCAGGCCTTCAAGCGCCCGCTCGGCCAGGTCCGGGCTCTCCTCGCCGCCGCCGCGCACGATCTCGAGCCCCGGAACACGGCCACCACTCACCCGGACATAGACCAGGTCGTTGGCTTCCGTCTGGCCGACCCCGGCGAAGCCGCCGTGGCGCAGGATGGCGGCGGTGAGGGTGAGCTGGGGCGCGAGGCCGCTGTCCACCTGCTTCTTCGACGGCGGCGCGCCGGTCTTGAAGTCCAGCACATCGGCGGCCCAGGCGCGGACCTCGATCCGGTCGGCCTTGGCGGTGAGGATGAAGTTTTCCACCACCTCGAGCTCGCCCTGCTGTTCCACCAAGAGCCGCGCGCCCTCGCGACGACGGCGTTCGAAATCCACCACCCAGGGCGCGACATTGACCGCCAGCGCCCGCTCTCGCGCCAGCCGAGCGCCGGGCATGCCGGCGGCCTGAAGCGCCTCCATCAGATAGGCGGCGAAGATGTCGTGGGCGGCGTCGGGCAGGCTGTCGGCGTGTTCAAGGGCGAACCGCTCGAAGGCGGCGTGAATCGCCGTGCCCCGCGCCCGCGCCTCCACCGGCTCGCCGGGCCGTTCCAGCGGACGCAGGTTCAGGATGCTGCGGGCGTAGAAGCCATAGGGGTCGCGAATCCAGCGCTCGACGCCGGTGACCGACAGTTTGCGCGGGCGGGCTTCCAGCGGCGGCGTCGGCTTGGGACGCGGGGCGGGGCTGAAGGCGCCGGGCTCGTCCAGGGCGCGCGCCCAGTCCAGCACCTCGGGCCGGGCCTCGATGGTCGCGCCGGCGCCCCGCGCCAGGGTCTCCAGCCGCCAGAGCCAGCGCGAGGCCACCGCCGGCGCGCCGCCCCGGCGCTCGGAGCGCAGCAGCACCACCTCCGGCGCGCAGGCGGCCTGGGCGAAGTCGTGCGCCGACAGGCCGATCCTGCGCTCGGGCGGCGGCAGGCCGGCGGTCTTGCGCATGGGCCGGGACAAGAAGGGATCGACCGGCGCGGCGGCGGGCCAGACGCCTTCCTCCAGGCCGGCGAGGACGATCAGGTCGGCCCGCACCAGCCGCGCCTCGATCGCGCCCAGCACGTGCAGGCGAGGATGGGAGCCGGCGCCCGTGCGCACGGTCTCGCCGGACAGCAGGCCATCGATGAGGGCGGAGAAACCGGACGGCGTCACCTCGGGCAGGCCATCACCCTCCTCGATCACGGCCGCGATCAGGCTGGCCGCCGCCTCGCCGCCCGCGCCGCTCCAGAGCTTGCCGGTGTCTGCGGTCAGGCCATCGGCGGCCAGCGCCTCCATGGCTTCGGCGAGGGCCCGCGCGGCGGCGGGCGGTGTGGCGATTCCTTGAACGAAGGGCTTTCGCGCGATCTCGATGACCCGGCGCAGGCTCCCCAGCAGGTCTACCGCCTCGACCGTGTCTCCGGCGTCCGCCAGCCGTCGTTCGATCGGCGCCCAGCCCTCGGCGCGCGGACCGCGCAGGCCGGACCGTTCAAGCCGCGCGGCGCGGCGAGCGAGGTCTTCCGGCTCCAGGCCGAAGCGGGCGAAAGGATGTTTGACCAGGGCCAGCAACAGCACCGGATCGAAGGGGTCCACAGCAGCCTTGGCCAGGACGCTGGCCAGGACGCCGACCGGAAATCCGGCCAGCGGCGCGCCGGCGGAAGAGTCGGCGACCACGCCCCAGCGCGACAGCCGCGCCGAAACGCGCCGGGCGAGGGCCGCGTCGGGCGTCACCAGCGCCGCCGTGCGGCCCGGAATCTCCAGCGCCTCGCGCAGCAGCAACGCCACCGCGCCGGCGGCTTCTTCCTCGTGGCGGGCGACAACGATGGACAGGCCGGTCAGGCCTTTAGCCACAGGATCCACGCCCTCGGTGGCGCCTTCCGCTCTCAGCTTGGCGATCTGGCCCAGCCAGTCGTCGGTGGCTTCGGCCGGCCGCAAGGCCTCGTTGATAATCCGCCGCCGCCACCGGCCGTCCCCATCGCCGGGTGAAGGGGGCGACCACAGCCCGACCTGGCCCCGCTCGACCCCCGCCAAGGCCAGCAGCCGTTTCATCGCCCCTTGCGGATGCTGTTCGCCGACCTTGCGCCAGGCGTCCTCCGCCAGGTCCTGATCCAGTCCGGGCAGAACCACCGCGCCCTGGGGCGCCTCGGCGATGGCGGTGAGCAGGGCGGCCGCGGCGGGCGCGGTGCCGGTCGAGCCGGCTGCGACCATGACGCCGGGCGGCGGGCTGTCACGCCAGCGCTTGCCCAGCGCCCTAAGCAGGGCCACGCGCCGGGCGGTGACGTCGGTCAGGCCGAGTTCCTTCAGCCGCGCCGGCCACGCCTCGACCGCCAGGCGCAGGAAGTCGGCGGAAATCTCCCAGTGTTTGGCCATCTCCAGGTCGACCCAGCCGTCCAGGGACGCCAGGGGCGCGGCCTCCTCGATCTCGACGCTGTCGAGGAAGCCGGCCAGGGCGTCGGCGAGTTCCAGAGCGCCTGCGGCGTCGAGGCTGCGCTCCAATTTGTCCGATGCGCCGCTCACCAGCCGCGCCAGCTCGAACCGGCGCCGCCAGGGCGAAATCGCCGGCGGCAGGTCGAGCGCGATATCCCCCGGCTCGAACGGCGGCTCGCCCTCGTCCAGGTCACCCAGCGCGCGCACCTGCGGCGGCAACAGCGCCTTCTCCGACCCCACCTTCAAGAAGGCCTCGACCAGGGCCCGGGCGCCACGCCGGGTCGGCGTCAGCACCACCGCGTCGGACAGGGCTTCGGGACCCAACGGCGACAGCGCCGCGTAGAGTCCGGCGGCCAAATCCTCCACGAAGGGCCGATGCGCCGGAATGGTGAACCAGCGCGGGCGCGGGCGACCCAGGAAGGTCACTGGCGACCATCCACAGGGTTCGTGCATGCTTCGAGACGCGCTGCGCGCTCCTCAGCAAACTCGGGTTTTGTAGCTTTGAAAACGTCAGTTTGGTGAGGAGCGGCGCGCAGCGGCGCGTCTCGAACCACGCAGGGCGGCGGCTGGTTCACCTCGCCGCCAGTCGCGCATTGGCATGATCGCGGCCAGCCAGATCGCTGACATGGATGACGTCGGCGCCGGTGACGCCCCCGAACAGGCGCCCCTCGGCCGACAGCCGCTTCCAGATCGGCACGATGGAGAAGGCGCTCGCGTGGCCGGCAAGCAGCTCCGGCTTGAGAATCTGGAAGCCGATATTGTTGTAGGGCGGCAGGGGATCGGGGTTGTTGGAGTGGGTCAGCCGGCCCGCCGCGTCGCGCAAAAACCCCTCCGGCCGCTCATAGCCATAGGTATCCGCGCGGGCGGCCAGCAGGATGCAGATGTCCATGATGGCCGGGTCCCAGGCCGCGGCCAGGGCGCCGAGGGCGGGCGCGCCTCGCTCGATCCAGACATTGTCGATATTGGCGACCCAGATCGGGTCGGTTCCCAGCTGCACGGCGGCGTGGGCGATGCCGCCGCCAGAGTCCAGCAGGCCGGCGCGTTCGTCGGAAATCAGCACCCGAGGAAAGGCGCGGCGCGCCAGATGCTCGATAAGCTGGTCGGCGAAATGGTGCACATTGACCACGGCGGTCTGAACCCCAGCCTCGCCGAGCCGATCGAGAGTGTGGTCGATCAAAGGCTTGCCGCCGACCTCGACCAGCGCCTTGGGCATGTTGTCGGTGAGCGGGCGCATGCGCGTGCCCAGGCCGGCCGCTAGCACCATCGCCGTCTTGGGCGCGAGCGCCGTCATGCGCGCGCCTCGCGAATCGTTTCGCGATCGAACCAGGCCTTGATCCCCGCCAGCGACGGATCGGCCAGACAGCTGTCGAGATAGCGCCACATGCGCGGGATGAAGGCGGCGTATTTGGGCCGACCGAAGCCGGCGACCTGGCGCGCGAAGATGAACAGGATGCGGGCGGAGTTCAGCGCGCCGAGGCCGTGGTAGTCGGCCAGGAAGGCGGCGTGGTCGATATCCGGGCGCGCGGCAAGATAGCGCTTCAGGCAGGCCGCCTCGCGCTCGGGCAATACATCGCGGCGGCCGTCGTGCAACAGCATCGACAGGTCCCAGGCGGGATGGGCGCGCAGGGCGTCCTGGAAGTCCAGCAGGCCCACGCGAGCCACGCCGGCGCGGTTCGGCAGCCAGATCAGGTTTTCGGCGTGAAAGTCGCGGTGGCAGAAGACGCTGGCTCCGGCGACGCCCCGCGCCCGGATCGGCGCCCACAGGGCTTCCCACTCGGCGACGGCCTCGGCCGAGAAGGCCGGCGCGCCGGTATATTTGGGCCACCACTCCAGGAACATCTCCCCGCCAGTGCGCAGGGCGAGATCGTCGTAGCTGAGCAGCGGCCAGTGCATGCCGCCGGTAAGAATTTCCGGCGGGCGCGCCTGGTGCAGCTGGACCAGGGCGTCAATGGCGGCGTCGTAAAGCGGGGCCTCATCGGCGCCGCCCAGGATCAGGCTGGCATAGAGGTCGTCGCCCAGGTCTTCCAGCACACACAGGCCCGCCGGCGCATCGGCCGCGATGATCTCGGGCGCCGACAGGCCCTGATCGCGCAGGTAGCCGGCGCAGGCGATGAAGGCGTCCACCCGCCCCGCCGCCAGCCGTGCGCGGGCGTTGTAGCCGAGGGCGATCCGCTCCGCCTCGGTGGCCTGCGGCGGGCAGGGCTGGGTCTCCACCGACGGCGGCTGATCCATGAAGATCAGGCTGGGCCCATCGGGGCGATGCAGCCGCTCATACAAGCGGGTCGAGGCGTCGCCGGCCAGCGGCTCACGCCGCGCGTCACCGAAACCGATGTCGGCCAGGAAGGCGGCCTTCAGACTTTCGCGCTCAAAACTCAATCGACCGTCCTTTCCAGGCGCCATGGGGCGTCAGCCGGGCGACGCGGTGCTCTTCCGCGCCGTCGCCGGATATGGCGATCTCTATATCGAGTCGGTCGGCGGGCAGGCGCCCCTCCAGCCGCTCGGGCCATTCGATCAGCACCGCGCCGTTGTCCAGCGCCTCGTCCAGGCCGATCTCCTCCACCTCGTCGGGACCCTTCAGACGATAGAGATCGAAGTGGGCGAGGCTGAGATTGGGCGTCTCGTAGAACTGCACCAGGGTGAAGGTGGGGCTGGGCACATCCTCGTCCGGCCGAGTCAGCGCCCTGATCAAGCCCCGCGCCAGTGTCGACTTGCCGGCGCCCAACGGCCCCCACAGGCAGACGGCGTCCCCCGCTTGCAGCCGCTGGGCGATTGCCGCGCCGAGGCGAATGGTGGCGGCTTCATCTGCAAGGTCGACGGTGAGAGGCATGCGAGGCCAGCATAGCTGCAAGAATGGATTTCACCACGAAGCACACGAAGAGCACGAAGGACGGGATTCAACGCCAAGGCGCGAAGGGCGCAAGGGCGGGCGGAGCCGGCGCGCCAGTCGGTTAGTCTAAGCTCTGTCTTGTTGCACTACGCGCCCTCGGCGTCCTTCGCGCCTTGGCGTTTGAATACGAAAACGCCAACCCCTTGGTGCTCTTCGTGTGCTTCGTGGTTCAAAAAAACCTACAGCGCTCACGTCGCCAGGCAGACCACCTGGGCGACGCTGAGGTCGCGGCGCAGGCCGTCGGCCACACGGCCGTAGTTTTCCACCGACACGGATGAGGTGGGGCCGGCGGGGGCGAGCTTGATGCCTGCCGCCTTGAGCGCGCGGCCCATGGCGTCCGGCGTGGAGGTGTAGATGCGGCCCCGGCGCGGCGCCTCGGCCAGGGTGACCCCGATCACCTGGCCGCTGGAATCCAGCACCGGCGCGCCGGAAAGTCCCGCCAGGGAGCCGGTCAGGCCGTCGGTGCGGCCAACCTCCGCCCAGGCCATGGTCGCCTCGGGCGGCGTGGCGCGTTCGCGCTTGCGCAGGGTTTGCGGGCCCAGCAGCTGGGACGCCGCCTCACCGGGCGCGCCTTGCGGAAACCCGGACAGAAAGCCGCGTTGGCCGCGATGCAGGGGCGAGACCGCATTGATCGGCAAGGCCGGAGCCCCCCCGACCGTGGTCAGCACCGCGACATCGTCGGCGAAGCCCTGCGCCTTGGCCGCGACGCCGCGCCCGTCCGCGACGACGATGGCGGGCTGTCTGCAGCCGTCGATGACATGACGGGCCGTGAGCCAGACGCCGGAGCTGGCGGCGGAAAAGGCCGTCCCGGAGACGGTCTCCAGCTTTGGCTTCAGAGGCGAGACCTTGGCCGCGAAGGGCGAGGTTTCGGCCAGCGGCAGCTGGGACTCGCCAGGGATCGGCGGCGGCGCTTCGGGAGCGTTGGCGCGCTCCTGCCGTCCAAGGGCGAGGGCCAGGATGACTGCGACGCCGCCCGAGTAGACCAGCCAATGCGGCGGGCGCGGCATCGGCATGGGCGTCAGGCCGCCACGGCCGCGGCGACGATGATCGACAACGCCAGCTTGGCCGACACCAGCAGCACGGCCGGCGCCACCTCCCCTTCACGGGTCCGCTGCGGCAGGCCGGTCAGCACCATGTCGACGACCCAGAACAGCAGCAGCTGCACCGCGACGATCGCCGCGCCCCAGACGGCGACCTCGACCGTCGAGGTGGAGGCGTTCAGGGATGCGGCCAGGGGGATGGCGATACCGATGACGGTGCCGCCCAGGGAGACAGCGGCGGCGGAATTGCCCTCGCGGACATCCTGCACCTCCCTGTGAGGCGACAACAGGCCATGCAGCACGGCGCCGATCGCCAACATCACGAGGCTCAGCGCCGCATGAATTAGCGTGGTTGGAAAACCCGTGGCGAAGGCCTGGATTTCAGAAGACATCGACGCCGGCCCCGGCAAGCAACTGTTGGAGCTGACTTATCGCCAGCCGCCGAACATCGCGCAAGCGATCACCCGTGATGAGCTTATTCGACGGAGGCAGCCTGCTCGCTCGCGCGCCGCTCGCTGGCGCGCACCTTCTTGCTTTCCGAGCGCAGCTGGCCGCAGGCGGCGAGGATGTCGCGGCCCCGGGGCGTGCGGATCGGCGAGGCGTAGCCGGCCTTGTTGACGATGGACGCAAAGGCCTCGATCGCGCCCCAGTCGGAGCATTCGTAAGGCGAGCCTGGCCAGGGGTTGAACGGGATCAGGTTGATCTTGGCCGGCAAGCCGGACAGCAACCGCACCAGGGCGCGGGCCTCGGCCGGGCTGTCGTTGATCCCCTTCAGCATGACGTATTCGAAGGTCACGCGCCGGGTGTTGGACAGACCCGGATAGTTTCGGATGCCCGCCATCAGCTCGGGAATCGGGTATTTCCGGTTCAGCGGCACCAGCTTGTCGCGCAGCTCGTCATTGGTGGCGTGCAGCGAGATGGCCAGCATCGCCCCGACCCGCTCGCCCAGCGGGATCAGTTGCGGGACCACGCCGGCGGTCGAGACCGTGATCCGCCGCCGCGATAGAGACAGGCCCTCCGAGTCGGAGATGATGTCGACGGCGGTCGCGACGTTATCCAGATTATAGAGCGGCTCGCCCATGCCCATGAAGACGATGTTGGACAGTTTGCGATCCACGCCGCCCGACGGCCATTCCTCCAGGTCGTCGAAGGCGGTCTGAACCTGGGCGACGATCTCGCCAGCGGTGAGGTTGCGCACCAGGGCCTGGGTGCCGGTGTGGCAGAAGGTGCAGTTCAGGGTGCAGCCGACCTGGCTGGAGACGCACAGGGCGCCCGAGCGGCCGACGTCGGGGATATAGACCGCCTCCGCCTCGACGCCCGGCGCGAACCGAATCAGCCACTTGCGGGTGCCGTCTGAACTGACCTGCCGCTCCACCACCTCGGGCCGGGCCAGGCTGAAGTGTTCGGCCAACGCCGCGCGGGTGGCCTTGTCGACATTGGTCATGGCGTCGAAGTCGGTGACGCCAGCATGATGCATCCAGCGCCAGACCTGGCCGGCGCGCATTTTCGCCCGATCCGGCGCGCAGACACCGGCCTCGCTCAAGGCGCGCGCAAGCTCGGCCCGGCCCAGGCCATAGAGCCTGATGTCGGGCGCGGCGGCAAACTTCGCGCGTGGCGATAAATCCAGAACAGCGACCAAGGCGTATTGTGCTCCATGCCAGTGTCCAAGGTCATATCAGATGAGGGTTTTGCGCCAAAGCCGCAACGCGACATCGCGCGCGGCGTTTGCGCATTAGAGCATCCGTGCGAAGCTCGCCCTAAGCGCGAAGCTCCTATCCACGAAAATGTCTTGCCCTTCGAGGACCGCAGACTGACCCGCACTCCGACCGAGATTGGTGAACAGCACGCCGTTTTCGCCGATCTGGTCGAGCGGATCGCCGCCAGTGCGGACAGGGCCGCCTTCACGCGGCTGTTCGCCTACTATGCGCCGCGGGTGAAGGGCTATCTGCTGCGCCTTGGCATGAGCCAGGCCGAGGCGGAAGAGGTCAGTCAGGAAGTCATGGTCGCCGTCTGGCGCAAAGCCGCTTCCTTCGACCG
>Ga0302314_10016830_pt1 | contig 12321 bp, 8 predicted proteins | sample III_Palsa_N2_3_FD_200533 | JGI IMG/M metagenome (GOLD analysis project Ga0302314, IMG submission 200533) | Peat permafrost microbial communities from Stordalen Mire near Abisko, Sweden - III_Palsa_N2_3 | ecosystem: Environmental > Terrestrial > Soil > Palsa > Peat permafrost | place: Sweden...
ATTCGGTATGGATTCCGGGGGTGAGATCGGCGGCGACGTGTTTGCCGGCTTCGGGGAGGTCGGCGAGGGTGAGGTGCTTGAATTCGACGCGGAGGAAGTCGGAGGCGGTGTCGGAGTTGGACTGCACGCTGTGACGCTCTGCGATGCCGGGAGCAATGCGGAAGGCTCCAGTGTGCGTTGGCGGGCGGTGGGCCGTGACTGCGTTGGGGCCTTCGTGGATGATGTCTACTTCGCCCGCGTCGTTGAGGTAGACGTAGAGCGTGGGGACGGCGGGATGGTCGTGCATGGGGACGAACTCGTGGGCACCGTAGTGGACGTGCATGACGAGGAGGTCGGGGTTTTCGAAGATGGTTTTGTAGTTGGGCGGGAGGGGTGTGGCGGCGCTTGTTGAGGTTTGAGAGTTGGAGGTGTGAGGGATGAGGGTGATGACTGCAAGCGCGATAAGCGAATGTGCGATGGAGGTTCGTTTGGCTCTCATCGTTATTGGATGACCTGTACCGCGCCTTTGCCAACGAGCGATTCGACTTGCTCGATGAAAAGGACGTCGGCGGCTACGTTGAAGCCTTTGGGTTCGAGGACGGCGGAGAATTCGCCGGGTTCTTCGAGGTTGAGTAGGAGCTTGCCGGAGCCGGGGGCGTTGCGGAAGACGGTTTCGAGCTTGGAGAGGAGCTGGTCGTCGGGACTGTGGAGGGGGATGCGGATGCGGAGGGCGTCGGGGAGTTTGATCTTGACGTCTTCGAGGGCCTGAATGCTGGAGATGGCTAGCTTGGGAGCGGCGTCTTCGTCGCCGCGTAGTGAGCCGCGGACGAGGACAGGGACGGAGATTTTTAGCTTCTCGGCTAGCTTTTCGTAGGACTGCGGGAAGGCGATGAGCTCGATCTTGCCGACGGTGTCTTCGAGCGAGGCCTGGGCGTACATCTCGCCGGAGCGTTTGGATTTTGCGACCTTGAGGCCGGTGATGACGCCGGCGATCTGGATCTCGTTTCCCTGCTCGGCCTGGCCGCGGCGGAACTGTTGCGGTTCGGGCTTCATCTCGCAGGCGGTGGCGGTGTCGACGACCTTGAGGTTGCGGAGCTTTTCGCGGTACTTATCCATGGGATGGCCGGAGACGAAGAAGCCGAGGACGTCTTTTTCGTTCTGGAGACGGGTGTGCTCGTCCCAGTCGGGTGCGGGTGGGAGTGCCTCTTCGTCTTTGGCGGATGCGGTGGGGCTGGGGTCGTCGAACATGCCGAAGAGGCCGTGCTGGCCGGCGGCGGCGTCGCGCTGAGATTTCTGGGCGCGTTCGATGCATTTATCGAGGGCGGCCATGACCTGCGAGCGTTTGCCGAAGGCGTCCATTGCGCCGGCTTTGCAGAGCGATTCGAGGACGCGTTTGTTCATGAGGCGAAGGTCGACTTTTTCGCAAAACTCCCAGAGCGATGTGAAGCCGGGCTTCTCTTCTGTCTGCAACTCGGTACGTGCGGCGATGATGGACTCGATGGCGTTGTGACCGACGTTCTTGATGGCGGCGAGGCCGAAGAGGATGCTGTCGCCGGTGGGGGTGAAGTTGGCGGCGGAGACCTGGACATCAGGCGGGACGACGGCGATGCCTAGCTCACGGCACTCGCCGATGTACTTGACTACGTTTTCGGGCTTGCTGGTTTCTGAGGTCAGGAGCGCGGCCATGAACTCGACCGGGTAGTGGGTCTTGAGCCAAGCGGTGTGATAGGCGAGGAGCGAGTAGGCGGCGGAGTGCGACTTGTTGAAGCCGTAACCGGCGAACTTGGCCATCTGGTCGAAGATTTCACCGGCGGCGTTCTTGTTGAACTTGCGCTCGGCAGCTCCGGCGAGGAAGATGGCGCGCTGCTTCTCCATCTCGGCGGCGTCTTTCTTACCCATGGCGCGGCGGAGGAGATCGGCGCCACCGAGCGAGTAGCCGCCGATGACGTTGGAGATCTGCATGACCTGCTCCTGGTAGACCATGACACCGAGGGTCTCTTTGAGGAGCGGTTCGAGTTCGGGGAGGGTGTACTCGACTTCGCGGCGGCCCCACTTGCGCTCGATGAAGTCGTCGATCATGGACATGGGGCCGGGGCGGTAGAGGGCGTTGAGCGCGGTGAGATGCTCGATGGAGTTGGGCTTGTAGCGGCGGAGGACGTCGCGCATGCCGCCGGATTCAAACTGGAAGACGCCACTGGTGAGGGCGCGGTGGAAGACTTTTTCAAAGGTCTCGGTGTCTTCGAGGTCGATGAGAGCGAGGTCTACGGTTTCGTCGCGGTTGGACTTGATGAGCTTGAGGCAGTCGTCGATGACGGTGAGCGTGGTGAGGCCGAGGAAGTCCATCTTCAGCAGGCCCATCTTTTCGACGGCCTTCATGTCGTAGCTGGTGACGATGGCTTCGTCCTTAGTGCGGGTTACGGGGACTAGTTCGGTGAGCGGCTGGGGCGCGATGACGACGCCGGCGGCGTGGACGCCTGCGCCACGGACGAGGCCTTCGAGGCGGAGAGCGGTGTCGATGAGCTCTTTGATCTTGGGGTCTTCGTAGGCGGTGGCGAGGAGTGGGTTATCTTTGAGCGCTTGCTCGATGGTGATGCCGATGGTGGGCGGGATGAGCTTGGCAATGCGATCGACTTCGCCGTAGGGCATGTCGAGAGCGCGGCCTACGTCTTTGATGGCGGCTTTGGCGGCCATGGTGTTGAAGGTGATGATCTGCGCGACCTGGTCGTTGCCGTACTTCTGGCGGACGTATTCGATGACTTCGCCGCGACGGTTCATGTCGAAGTCAATGTCGATATCGGGCATGGAGACGCGTTCGGGATTGAGGAAGCGCTCGAAGAGGAGATCGTTCTGGAGAGGATCGATGTCGGTGATCTCCATGACGTAGGCGACGAGCGAGCCGGCGGCCGAACCACGGCCGGGGCCGACGGGGATTCCCTGCTCGCGGGCGTAGCGGATGAAGTCCCAGACGATCATGAAATAGCCGGGGAACTTCATTTGGACGATGCACTCAATCTCGCGGGTGAGGCGGGCTTCGTAGTCGGCAATGGACTTGCGGAGCTTGCCGGTGTCTTCGAGATGCTTGACGGCGGTGTCGCGGCGATGACGCCAGCCGGCGCGGCAGACCTGCTCGAAGTAGCTATCGAGGGTTTGGCCTTCGGGGACGTCGAATTTTGGGAATGGGTCCTTTACTTTTTTTAGTTCGAGCTGGCAGCGCTCCGGGAACTGCATGGTGCGGGTGCAGACATCGGGAGCTTCGGCGAAGAGACGGTGCATCTCGTCGGCGGTCTTGATGTAGAACTCCTGCGTGTCGAACTTGAATCGCTTGGGGTTGTTCATCGAGTCGGCGGTTTGGACGCAGAGAAGAATTTCGTGCGCGCGCGAGTCCTGGTCTTCGATGTAGTGCGAATCGTTGGTCGCGATTAGCGGGATATCGAGATCTTTTTCAAGCTGGAACATTGCTTTGACGACGGCTGCGTCGGGCGCGAGTTTGTGATCCTGCGTTTCGAGGAAGTAGTTGCCGCGACCGAACATCGTTTCGTACTCGCCAGCGGTCTTCTTGGCGCCCTCGTAGTTCCCTGCCATCAGGTGCTGCTGGAGCTCGCCTGCGAGGCAGCCGGAGAAAGCGATTAAACCCTTGGTGTGTTTGGCGAGGAAGTTTTTGCTGATGCGTGGTTTTTTGTAGAAGCCATGCAGGGCAGCCTCAGAGGTGAGGCGAACGAGATTGCGGTAGCCTTCTTCGTTTTCGGCGAGAAGCAGAAGATGGTTGTACTTGGAGTCGGGGTCGGCATGTTCGCGGAGGTGGGATTCTTCTTTGCAGACATAGAGCTCGCAGCCGAGGATGGGCTTGAGGTTCTTCTTGTGCATGGCGTCGAAGAAGTGGACGGCGCCGTAGATGTTTCCGTGGTCGGTGATGGCGGCAGAGGTCTGGCCGATTTTGGTGAGGTGCTTGGCTAGCTTGTCGACGTCGCAGGCTCCGTCGAGGAGGGAGTAATCGGTGTGGAGGTGAAGGTGGGTGAACTCTGCTGCCATGAAGCTAGTTTACTGCTTGGTAACGGGTGGCCGCGCTGAGGAAAAATGGGCTTATGGTTTCTCCGGTGAGGGTTGAGACCATTTCCAGTTTCTGATTTCGGGGTCGTCGATGCCATTCTCGTGGGCGTAGTTGACGCTTTCGATGATCTGGTTCTTCAGCCACTCCTTCGTGTGGGCTGCGTTGGCTTGCAGCGTGGGCACACGGTCGATGACGTCGATTGCGAGGTTGAAGCGATCGACCTGATTGAGGATCGCCAACTCCAGCGGGGTGTTGATGTTTCCCTTCTCTTTGTAGCCACGGACGTGGAAGTTGTCGTGATTGGTGCGTCTGTAGGTGAGTTTGTGGATAAGTGTAGGATAGGCGTGGAAGTTGAAGATGACAGGCTTGTCGAGGGTAAATATCGAATCGAATTCGCGTTCGGAGAGGCCGTGCGGGTGTTCGCTTTCGGGCATCAGGCGGAAGAGGTCGACTACGTTGACGAAACGGATCTTGAGCTGTGGGCAGGATTGCCGGAGGATCGCGACAGCGGCGAGGGCTTCGGAAGTGGGAATGTCGCCGGCACAGGCCATGACAACATCGGGCTCGGCGCCGCTGTCGTTGCTGGCGAAGTCCCATATGCCGATGCCCTTGGTGCAGTGGTTAATCGCGTCTTCCATGGGCAGGTACTGGAGATGTGGGGCTTTGTCGGCGACGATGACGTTGACGTAGTCGGTGCTGCGCAGGCAGTGGTCTGCGACGGAGAGCAGGCAGTTGGCGTCGGGCGGGAGGTAGATGCGGGTGACCTCGGGACTCTTGTTGGTGACGATGTCGAGAAAGCCGGGGTCCTGGTGGGTGAAACCGTTGTGGTCCTGCCGCCAGACGAGCGAGGTGATGAGGAGATTGATGGAGGAGATGGGCGCACGCCAGCGGAGTTCGAGCTTGGATTTTTCGAGCCACTTCGCGTGCTGGTTGAACATGGAGTCGATGATGTGGACGAAGGCTTCGTAGGTGGAGAAGAAGCCGTGACGTCCGGTGAGGACGTAGCCCTCAAACCAACCTTCGAGGGTGTGTTCGGAGAGCATCTCCATGACGCGGCCATTGGTGGCGAGCCATCCGCCGTCGAGGTCTTCGGGGAGGGTTGCGGCCATCCAGGTTTTGCCGTGGCTGCCGGGGTAGATTCCGTCGAGTTTGTTGGAAGCTGTTTCGTCAGGGCCGAAGACGCGGAAGGAAGTCATGTTGCGACGCATGGCTTCGCAGAGGAATTCGGCGAGGACGCTGGTGGAAGAGATTTCGAGTTGGCCGGGTTGATCGACTTCGACGGCGAAGTCGGTAAAGGGTGGGAGATCGAGTGGCTTGAGGAGCCGGCCACCGTTAGCGTGAGGATTGGCGCTGATACGGCGGTCGCCGGTGGGTGGTAGAGCGGCTAGTTCAGGGATCAGTTTGCCGGACTCGTCGAAGAGTTCCTCGGGGCGGTAACTGCGGAGCCAGTGTTCGACGAGGGCCAGGTGCGCGGGGTTTGTAACGGGATCGAGGATGGGCATCTGGTGAGCGCGCCAGGAGCCCTCCAGTTTGTGGCCATCGATCTCAGAGGGGCAGGTCCAGCCCTTTGGAGTGCGGAGGATGATCATGGGCCAGCGCGGGCGCTCCGGTGGTGGACCGGCAGAGCGAGCTTTTTGCTGGATGCCGCGGATCTCCAGGATGCAGTGCTCGAGGACCTGCGCCATCTTCGGGTGCATGATGTCCGGGTCGTCGCCTTCTACGACGTAGGGTGTCCATCCGTAGCCGCGGAAGAGGCTTTCCAGTTCCTCGGGCGAGATGCGCGCGAGGATTGTGGGGTTTGCGATCTTGTAGCCGTTGAGATGGAGGACGGGGAGGACTGCGCCATCGGTGATGGGGTTGAGGAACTTGTTGGAGTGCCAGGATGTAGCGAGAGGGCCGGTTTCGGATTCGCCATCGCCAACGACTACCGTGGCGATGAGATCGGGGTTGTCAAAGACCGCACCGAAGCCGTGCGAGAGGCTATAGCCGAGTTCTCCACCCTCGTGGATGGAGCCTGGGGTCTCGGGCGTGCAGTGACTGCCGATTCCGCCGGGGAAGGAAAATTGCTTGAAGAACCGCTGTAGGCCGGCGATGTCCTGGCTCATTGCGGGGTAGACCTCGGAGTAGACGCCTTCGAGATAGCTATTGGAGAGGGTGGCAGGCGCTCCGTGTCCGGGGCCAGCGAGGTAGATCATGTCCAGGTCATGCTTCTTGATGAGGCGATTGAGATGGACCCAGGTGAAGGATTGTCCGGGATCGGAACCCCAATGGCCCAGGAGCCGATTCTTGATGTGCTCCGGTTTCAGCGGCTCGCGGAGAAGCGGATTTTCGCGCAGGTAGAGCATGCCGGCGCAGAGATAGTTGCAAGCACGCCAGTAGGCATGAGTGAGACGAAGTTCTTCAGGATTCAGGGGAGTGACGTTCATGGACGACCTCTGTGCTGATGCAACATCGTGCGTTGTCGATCGCTAAAATGGTGTCTCGGAGCGCACCATCTGGTTCACATGCAGGGCGATCATTAGATCTTCCTCGGCTGGAACAATGAGAACCTCGACCTTTGACAGGTCTGAGCTAATGCGTTGGATGCTAACTGAAGATGAATGCTGGGTAAAGTTCTCCAAAATGACGCCGAGGCCCGAAAGATTCTGGAGGATGTCAGCTCTTGTCTGGCTGTCGTGCTCGCCTATTCCGCCGGAGAAGACGATGCAGTCCAGACCGCCGAACAGCCAGCAGAAGGCTCCGATTGCCTTGGTTATGCTGCGGGTGAAGACGCTGAGGGCTAGTCTTGCCTGGGCGTTGCCTTCGTTTGCGGCTGCGCGCATGGCTTTGACGTCGTTTTCCATACCGCTTAGAGAGACCATCCCAGAGGCGTGATTCAAGAGGGCTTCTACGGCACTTATGGCCTTGTCACGGTCGCCCTGCTGTTGACGCATCAGGTAGAGAACGAGGCCTGGGTCGAGGTCGCCGGAGCGGGTACCCATGATGACGCCTCCGGTAGGTGTGAGACCCATGGTGGTGTCGATGGAGCAGCCATCCAGAAGAGCAGTGACGCTGCAGCCACTGCCGAGATGGGCGATCACCATGCGTTTGGGAAGCGTGTGCTGCTGTCGCATCTGGCGGACGATGGATTCGCAGCTAAGACCGTGGAAGCCGTAGCGGCGGATGCCCTGCTGGCGAAGGTCCGGGGGCAGTGGATAGGTTGTGGCCTCTTCGGGCATTGTCTGGTGGAAGATGGTGTCGAAGCAGGCGAAGTGTGTTGCGTGGGGGAGATGCTTCATACCGGAACGGATGAGCATGACGGCTTCAGGATCGTGGAGCGGCGCGAAGGTGGCGGAGCGATCGAGTTCGTCAAGTACCTCAGGGGTGATCTTTTGATGCGCGTGCAGATTGGGGCCGGGATGCACGACGCGATAGCCGACTGCTTCTGGTGGTGATGTCGTGTGCTTGGTGATGGCGTTCATCACGAGTTGAATTGCAGTCTCGAGCTTGTTTGCTTGTACGGTCAGATCTTCGGGAGGACCTGACGAGTCGGCATGCTGAAGATGTAGATGTGCGCTCGTGCCGCCGATGCCACTGAGCTGTCCGTCGAAGATTAGGTCTGGTGTTGCAACAGCATCCTCAGAGTCGTAGAGGGAGAACTTGATCGACGAGGAGCCACTGTTCAGGACGAGGATGCGCATGAAATAGAGCCACCGATACTGAGCTTACGCTCTTGCTTTTTAGGTTTGATGCAAGGCTAGCTGCCTGGGAGCCACTTGTTGGTTTTGAAGCCTTGGTGGACGAGGGTGTAGCAGCCGCGCATCTCGCCCCAGAAGGTGTTGGCGATCTTGTCGGCGGTGTACTCGGGCGGCCATTGTGAGGGGTGGGTGCGCCAGGCGAAGTGATAGTGCTGGAGGATGAGGGCGGTGCGCGGCAGATGCGAGGGGCTGCTGACGATCTCGGCGGAGTGCCAGTTGTGCTTCTGCATGATCTCGTTTGAGAAGTAGATATTCTGGATGGTGTCGTGGGCCTGGTCTTCTTCAATGATGGCGTCGGCGGAGACGCCTTTTGAGATGGCGAACAGCTTCATGCAGTGGGCTTCGACGAACTGATTGTGGGCGGCGCCGCCGGTCATGATGAGGCGTGGGGCGACGTGGGCGTTGTATTCGCGGATGCCTTCGAGGATGCGCTCGCGCTGCTCGAGCGACGGAGTGCCGTCGGCGAGACAGGGAGTGCCGAGGACGATGAGGGTATCGAAGTGAGTGAGGGTGGTGTTGCTGCTGGGGATGGCGTAGTAGGTGGTGAGGATGAGGCCGAAGGTGACGGCGGATTTCAGGATCAAGCTTGGTTTGGCGACCGCGAACATGCACTTCCCTCTTCGCGATTGTAACTATGGAGCCAACGACGTGGGATTTCGATTAGACTCTCGCCATGTTTCTTTTCAATTGGTTTTTTCGGATGCGTCGGAGGAAGAAGCGTGAGGAGTTGCTGGCGGCGGCGCTTGGTTGGCCGACGGCGGAGGCGAAGCTTCTGCCGGGTGTGCTGGTGGATCGCGATGAGATTGCTGAAGGTACCGTGGTGCAGGACCGGCAGGTGGAGTTTCCGTATTACTTCACGCTGGAGTCGGGGTATTTTGGCGGGCATGTGAGGACGCTTCCCTGCTCAGAGGGTGAGGCTCGGCAGTTGATGAAGCAGGTGCCGGAGGGGACGTTGATTGCGGTGAGGTATAACCCGGCGAATCCGGATGAGGTTTGTGTGCTGGCGGGGGATAATGTGGGGGCGTTGGTGGTTGGGGTTTGGGAAGGTTGAGGGAATGCGCGGATTCTTCCAGTCAGGTGCTTGGGTTGTGGTTCTGTTTCTTGCTGGACTTACATGGAGATTGATTCGCGACCACTCCGCCAAAAAGAAACTGGTTCGCGATTTTGCTTCCAGCTATGAATCCGACGATACGTATGAGTTCTATCGCCCTGTTCGACAGCTAATCGTTCCGAAGGATGAGTGGAAAAATCAATCACCGGATATTCTTGCTGCGCTTTGGTGCGTGGATGAGATACATAGCAACGAACTACCGCCGTTAGCCGCCGATTTGTTGGAACGCGGACTTGATGGAAAGTATCTACGCCGCCTCGCAGGGGAAAAAGGCGAAACTCGTATTGCAATTGCTGAACTGGCAGAGAAAGCCTTTGGCGAACTGGGGGTTCGTCAACCGATAAGCTTGGCTGAAGCGAAAGAGTTTCTTGTTGCGCAGCTGTCAAATCGGGTACTAAACGGCGAGATAGAACCTGCAAAAGCTGTACTTGAAATTGCATGGCTCTACGAATGGCATTCTGATGGGCCTAGCCGAGAGTTCGTCTTGCTCAACTATAGCTATGAACATCTCTTTGAACATGACCCCTTGGGTAAAGAAGAAAGCTTAGATGAACAGGTACGCGCTGCGTGTGCAAAATTCTTGACAACGTATTCCTCTCACGAAACTACCCTCTCGTTGTGAGCTCTTTTGCAAGCTTGATATAGAGATCGACGCAATCGAGCAATTCCTGCTTGCTGATCTTTTCATCGGGCGTATGTGCGACATGAATGCTGCCGGGGCCGAGGAGGAACGGTTCGCCCCAGGCTGTGAGTGAGGGGATATCGGTGGTGAACTTGGCGACCATTGTGTCGAAGCCTTCGACGGCGCGCATCTGGACGAAGGGGAGTTGGAGGGAGAACTCTACGTCGCAGCGGCCGGCTGCGGCTGCGATGATGGCGGACTTGGTCTCTTCGGCGGGGCCTACGAGGCGGATGAGGAGGTGGGCTTCGGCTTTGTCGGCGATGACGTTGGGGGCGCGGCCGCCGCTGATGATGCCGACGTTGAGGGTGGAGTTGCCGATGCCTTCGATGATGGGAAGTGGGAGGGCCTGGATGTCGTGGAGAGTAGCGAGGAGTTTGTCGATGGCGGACTCGCCTAGCTCGGGGTACGCCGAGTGAGCCATCTTGCCGTGGGCGTAGAGCTCGACGCGGAGGCAGCCTTTGCTGGCGAGGGCTAGGCGGTTGTCGGTGGGCTCACCGTTGATGAGGAAGCGGGAGCCGCGAGGGTTTTTGTTGGCGATGGCGGCACCAGCGGAGTCGCGCTCTTCGCCTACGACGAAGAGCAAGCCTACTTTGATTCCCTGCTCGCGGAGTTTTTCGGCGGCGGCGATCTGGGCGGCGATGATGCCCTTGGCGTCGCAGGCACCGCGGCCGTAGAGGTGGGTGGTATCTTCGCGGCAGGGGCCGAGGAAGGGTGGGACGGTGTCCATGTGGGTAGAGAAGACGATGTCGGGCGTGACGCCCTGCTGGAAGGCGTAGACGTTGAAGCGGGGGCCAGTTCCACCGTTGGGGGTTTTGGCGGGGTCGGGTTGGGGGACGGGCTGGCGCTCGATCTCCCAGCCCAGAGAGGCGAGGCAGGTGTGGAGAAACTCGCCAGCCGGTGCTTCGTGGTAGGTGGTCGATTCGATATCGACGAGCTGCTTCGTTAGCTGGATTGGATCGATCGCCATGTTGGGTTCAGGATAACCTGCCGGGTTGAGGAGACTTGTACTACTGCGATGGTGGCTGGGCGGAGGTGGGTAGAAGGCCGTGGTCGACGAGGACGGGAGGGCGGCGGTGATGGGTGTGCTGCTCATAGTCGTAGGCCCAGGAGATCAGGTCGCCGTCGTGCCATCTGCGGGCGCTGATTTCGATGCCGAAGGGCAGGCCGTTGTTGTAGAACCCGGCGGGAAAGCTGATTGCGGGGACGCCGAGCATGTTGTCCCAGCCAGTGGCGGAGTGCGGACCGCCGCTGAGCTGGCCGTCCTGAGGCATCGTCTCGTCGGGAGGAGGCATCTGAGCGGCGGGGTAGACGAAGCCGTCTAGGTGAAGGCGGTCAAGCTCGGCGTTGTAGAGAGCAAGGACTTTGCTCTTGTGGTCAAGGAAGTTGGCGGCGGCGTTGGAGTCGGAGGCGAGAGTGGATTGCTGAATGCTGGCGGATTCGAAGAGACCGGTCTTGGCGCCGCCGATGATGACTTGAGGGAGAGGCTTGCCGACGGCTCGTTCGTACTCGGCGGCGGAGTGATATTGGACTGGGCCGAAGGTGGCGAGGAATTTGTCGAAGCCATCGCGGAGGTATGGGAGGGTGCAGATGTGTGAGGCGGTGTCGGCGAAGCTGTCGGGGAGGATGTTTGGGTCGATGAGGACAGTGGCTCCGGCGTCGCGGAGCTCTTCGACAGCCTTCATGAAGGCGGCGCGGGTTTCGGGCTTGAGGGCGGTGAAGTTCTCTTTAGAGGCTTTGGCGAACTGCTCGGGCGTGGCGTTGGCGCAGACTCCCTGAAAGACGGGGCTGTCGCCGTCGAGGATGAAGGCGGGCACGGCGAAGCGCTTGTCTTTGAGCGAGCCTGGCTTGAGGTAGTTGGTGTAGGGACCGGGTTGGGCTTGGGTGGCCGAGCCGGTTGTGGCGGGGTCGAGGGGATCTTGACCGGCCATGACGGTGAGGGCGATGGCGGCGTCGGAGACTGTGCGGGCGATGGGGCCGGTGTTGTCTAGCTGCCAGTCGAGGGGAGCGATGCCGGCGGTGGAGACGAGGCCCCGGGTGGGGAAGATGCCTACGAGGTTGCTGGTGGAGACGGGCATGCGGATGGAGTTGCCGGTGTCGGTGCCTGTGCCAAGCATGGCGAGGTTTCCGGTGACAGAGGTTACTGTGCCGCCAGAAGAGCCGCCGGGCGAGAAGCGAACGTCGTAGGCGTTGCCGGTGCGGCCGAAGGCGGTGGAACGGGTGGTGTCGCTGGCGGCGAAGTCGGGCATGTTGGTGATGCCGAGGAGGATAGCTCCGGCGCCTAGGAGGTGGCTGGTGACGGTGGCGTCGCGTGGTGCTAAGAGTTCGTGGCCGGGAAGCATGAAGCCGCGCCAGCCGTCGGTGGTGACGAGACCCTTGATGCTGGTGTTGGACTTGATGACGATGGGGATGCCCCAGAGGAGACCAGGGTGAAAGCCGGGTTGTTTGGCTTCGGCGTCCTCGCGGGCGGCTTCGGCTAGCGCGGATTTGGCGGTGATGGTTTGTACGGCGCGATAGATGCCGTTGTAGCGAGCGATGCGGTCGAGGTGCCACTGAACGACCTGCGTGACGGTGTAGCGATGCTTACGATAGAGCTGGTGCAGGTGGTCGATGGTGATGTCGAGGAGGTCGTGGTCCATATGCTGGGGTCGTATGGGTGCGGCTGGCGGCTTCTGGGCGCAGAGAGACGACGTCAACAGGAGGAGCAGGAGGAGCCTTCGCATATTGGCACGATAGCAGCTTCGCTGTGGAACGGCGGTTGGCGTTC
>Ga0302314_10016832_pt1 | contig 12320 bp, 15 predicted proteins | sample III_Palsa_N2_3_FD_200533 | JGI IMG/M metagenome (GOLD analysis project Ga0302314, IMG submission 200533) | Peat permafrost microbial communities from Stordalen Mire near Abisko, Sweden - III_Palsa_N2_3 | ecosystem: Environmental > Terrestrial > Soil > Palsa > Peat permafrost | place: Sweden...
GGAGTAAGACCTTGCGACTTGGTAAACGCTCGCGTTTTCGGGGTTTTCGGCGTATCTTGAGCTTTGGATGACCGCGCTAGGCATCGCTCTGCTGATGGTCGGCGCGATCGTGATCATCATCGAGACCCATACCCCATCGCTGGGGATTCTTGGGGGGCCCGGGGTGATAGCGCTCGCCGCCGGCACAGTGCTGGCGATTGACGGCCTCGGCGGCGGCCTTGTTGCGGCGCTGGTCGCCGCGGTGATCCTGACAATCTGCTCCGTAACCGTGCTCGGGCTGACGCTCAAACACGGCAGCGCGGTCAGGATGCGACGTGTAAAGACCGGCTCTGAGGGGTTCATCGGCCGGATGGGAGTCGTTCGCAGCTGGAACGATGGCAGCGGCCGCGTGTTGGTCGACGGCGCGCTATGGAGCGCCCACCACTCTTGGCACGACGACGGTGAGGACGTAATCCGAGAGGGCGACCGTGTCGTCGTCGAGCGCCTTAGCGGGCTGACGCTCGCGGTCCGCAAAGCCGAACAGTGGGAGCAGATCACATGATCACCGCGCTAATCGTCGTTCTCTGCGTACTGGCCGCCTTCGCCGTGGTCGGTGCCGCTACCTCGATCCGGGTGCTGCGCGAGTACGAGCGCGGCGTTGTCTTCCGGCTCGGCCGCGTGATGGACAAGCGCGGTCCGGGACTTGTGCTGCTAACCCCACCGATCGACCGGATGGTCCGCGTGTCACTACGAACCGTGACGCTGACCGTGCCACCGCAGGAGGTGATCACCAAGGACAACGTCCCCGCACGCGTTACCGCCGTCGCCTACTACAAGGTGGTCGATCCAAACCTCGCGGTGATCGAGGTCGAGGATTACCACTCCGCAACGCTGCAGATCGCACAGACAACGCTGCGCTCAGTGCTTGGCGGCGCCGACCTCGACACGTTGCTGGCCGAGCGCGAGAAGCTCAACGACACCCTGGCGCGGATCATCGACACGCAGACTGAGCCTTGGGGAATCAAGGTGACGATGGTCGAAATCAAGGACGTCGAGATCCCCGAACAGATGCAGCACGCGATCGCCCGCCAGGCCGAGGCCGAACGTGAGCGGCGCGCGAAAATCATCAACGCCGAAGGCGAAGCGCAGGCTGCCGCCAAGCTGGCCGAGGCTGCTGACGTCATCGCGGTCAACCCGGTGACGATTCAGCTCCGCTACCTGCAGACGCTGCGCGAGATCGGCGTCAATCAGAACTCGACGGTCGTCTTCCCGATGCCAATGGAACTGACGAGCTCCCTGATCAGCGCGCTCAAGCCGGCGATCGGCCAGGCCGAGGTTGAGGCACAAGCGCCGACCCCGGAGTTACCGGCCGCCCCGGCTCCCGCCACCAACGGGAAGGGCCAAAGCGCCCTTCCGGTGAGCTCCGAACCAGCCGACTGATCCACTAGTATGTGAAAAGTATGCGCCGTATCACGATCACGGTCGACGAAGAGACGCTGCGAGAAGCCGAGACCCGGGTCGCGGCGGGCGAGGCGCGCTCACTGAGCGCATGGGTCGCCGAAGCGATGGCCGCTCGTACCAAGCGTGAACGGCTCGCGGACGTTATGGCCGACATCAGGGCTGAGATCGGCCCGCCGAGCAAGGAGACTGAGCAGTGGGTACGCGAGGTACTCGCCCTCTAGTCCTTGACGCGGGAGCGCTGATTGCGATCGAACGCGGTGATGACCGTGTCATCGGATTGCTGCAAGTCGGCGCTGACATCCACATCCCGGCTGGTGCCTTGGCGCAGGCCTGGCGCGATCCCGCGCGCCAGTCACGTTTAGCCCGGACCGTTGCATCTGAAGAGTCATTTATCCATCCGCTCGACGGGGACGCCGCCAAGGCGGCTGGACGACTCTGCGCCTTTGCAGGCACTTCGGACGTGATCGACGCCTCAGTGGTTCAGTTAGCCCGCCAGCTAGATGCAGTCGTAGTCACGAGCGACCCGGTAGACCTCCGCCGGCTCGACCCGCGCGTGCGGATCGCAGCGATCTGACCTAATCGTCCATCTGCGAGCGCAGGCACTCGCGCGGCGCTTTGTCCTCGCGCCAGCGCAGGATCTTGGTGCCGTGGCGAATCCGCCCGCCGCTGGCGTGGTCGTAGGTGACCTCAACGACCAGCTCAGGTCGTAGCGCGATCCACTCAAGGTCGCGCTCGGCGGCCCAGCGGCTCGGATCGGCGGAGCCGCGCTCGCCAGTCTCATAAGAGGCGAGCCGCTCGACAAGTGCCTTCTTCTCCTTCGCGCTCAGACCCGAGGAATGACCAACGACACGAAGCTCGCCAGCGTCGTCGTATAGGCCGAGCATCAGCGACCCGACCGTGTTCGGCTCCTTGCCGGGGCGGTAGCCGGCAACCACCGCATCGATCGTACGGACGCGTTTGACCTTGACCATCCCGGTTCGCTTTCCGGGCAGGTAGGCGCCGTCAAGTTCCTTGGCGACCACACCCTCACCGCGACCAAGCCACGGCTCGGCCTCCTGCGCCGAGAACACGAGCGGCGTCAGATCGACGCCAACGGCCGGCGCAAACCCCTCAAGTAGCTTGCGCCGCTCACTCAGTGCCCGCTCAAGCAGTACTTCATCGTCAACCGCCAACAGGTCGAACGCGACGTATCGCGCAGGAATCTCCTCGGCGAGCTTGGCAACCCGCGACGCCGCTGGATGCAGGCGGTTCTGAAGCGACCCGAAATCCTGGACCTCGGGGTCGTCGGAGTCGATCACGATCTCGCCGTCTAGGACGTAGCGGCCCGGCGGGAACGGCAGCTCAGGGAAGTAGCGGCGCAGTGGCCGCAACCCACGTGACTGCAAGTAGACCTCCTCGCCGTCAACGAACACGAGACAGCGGAAGCCGTCGTACTTGGGCTCATAGCACCAGTTCTCGCCGACCGGCAACTCTGGCTTGCCCCGGGCAAGCTGAGGTTCGATCGGGGGCTCAAGCGGCAGGCTCACAGACGGGAAACAGTAACCCGGATACGATCAATTCGTGGCTTCAGAAACCGCAACTGTTGCCGAAGAGGAGTACCTGGAGACCCTGTTCTGGCTGTTCGAGGCAGGCCTGACGATGACGGCTGCCAACCTCGCGCGGGCGATGCAACTATCAGCGCCGACGGTCTCTGAGATGGTCGGCCGGCTCGAGCGTGACGGCTACATCGACCGGGATGCGAACCGGACGATCGCGTTCACAAGCGAGGGCCGCGAGCACGCCGAACGGCTGGTCAGCCGCCACCGGATGATCGAGCGGTTCCTGACCGATGTGGTCGGGGTGCCGTGGGATGACGTGCATGAGGAGGCCGAGCGGCTCGAGCATGCGATGACGCCGCGCTTTGAGGCGTATGTGCGCAGCGCGGTCGGCGATGCGCTGACCTGCCCGCATGGCCATCCGATCAACGTCGGCGAGCGAGTGCCCGGGGTGCCGCTGGGCGACTGCGAGGTGGGCGCGGCCGTGACGATCCTGCGGCTTGAGAATGAGGCCGAGGACCTCTTGCACTACCTGATGCGGGCCGGCGTCGAGCCCGGTGGTGCCGGCGTGATCGTCGCCAAGGACGCCGACGATCTGAGCATCGACTTCGGCGATCACCAGGCGACGATCACTTCAAGCGTTGCGGAGACAGTTACGGTCAGTGCAGACCCGAGCCCCCCGCCGCGGATCGCCCTGCCGGACCAGCTGGTGCTCGGCCGCGAGCGCTACGGCCGCTAGCGCCGCGTCAGTCCTTCGTCGGCGGAGTCCAGCTCGCCAGCGCCCGCTCCATCTCGGTCGCCAACGCCTCGCTCGCATATGGCCCGGGATTACGCAGATGCTCGAGCACGCTGGCTTGCGTCTGACGGTCCTTATCGGCGCTCATCTTGACCTTGCAGATGAAGCGGGTGATCGGGATCCGGATTCCACAGGTGCCGCTGGCGAGCTTGTCGATCGTCTCCTGCTCAAGCCACATCGGATGCTCGACGTGCTGCTCAAAATGGGCGACCAGCTTCGTCAGTACCTTCGCGTTCTCCTCGGGCTCGAGGATCTGCGGCACGCCGTAGCAGTGCGCGCTTGAGAAGTTCCAGGTCGGTGCCTTTGTCGCCCCGGGCGCGTACCAGCTCGGCGAGATGTAGCCGTGTGGTCCGGCGAAGATCGCCAGGATCTCACGCCCCTCGCCGAACCCGTGGTAGCGGTCATCAGGGCGCCCGACGTGGGTGACCAGCGCCAGCCCTTCAGCCTCGTCATCGACCAACACGGGGTAGTTCGAGGCGACCAGGCCATCAGGCGTGGAGCTGATCAACGTCCCCCACGGGTTCTCGGCGATCAGCGTCCGCGCGACCTGCTCGTCGGTGACCGAATGGGCCTGCGTGTAGCGCATACTCAGCCCGCCGTCAGCTGGCGCTGAGAACCGTCGCCGCGCAGCCAGGCGATCAACTGCTCGGCAATCGCCGGATGACCAAGCAGATCAAAGTGGTGGGTGCCTGAGAGGTGGCGGTAGCGGTCGACCCCGAAGCGCGCCTTCTCGCCACGGCTGGTGTCCCAGGCGCTCTCGCGGCGCACCAACAGATCGCCGAGCGAGCCGTTCAGACGCTCGTGCAGTCCGGCCGAGAAGAAATAGTGGTCGATCTCTTCGATGTACGGCGCAGTGGTCGGGGTATGGAGGTCCTTGATGCCGACGCTGCGGCCGTCAAGTGCCACGCCGAACGCACGCGTCTCGGGTACGGCCGAGAGCACTCGGGCAGCCAGCGCCGCGGCCTGCTCAAGCGGTGCACCGCGGTGCGGCACGCCGAGCGCGACCAGATGCCTGACCTTCGCCCCCCACTCGGTCCCGGACCCCTCCTTGCACGCGGCACGCGCGACAAGGCCGCCCATCGAGTGGCCGATCAAGACGATCTCGCTGACCGCAACGGGCGAGTCCTGAACGAGGTCAGCCAGCAACACCGCCAGCCGCCTGCCGTTCTCCTCGATCGGCAAGCCGCTGTTGTAACGGAGGTAGACGGACGTGTAGTCGAGCGCTTCATTCAGGCGGACTCCGTAGGTCGTCGCGCCATACAAAAACCATGAGTCCTCGGTCTCACACAGTCCATGGATGAAGACCGCCAGCTTCGGCCCGGCCTCACCCTGCACGCGGGCAGTCATCTCCAGCGCCAGCGGGCTGCCCTCGGCCTCGAGCATGTCGCCGAACGCGCCGTTCAGCGCGCCCAGCGCGACGCGAGTCGGGATCTCGCCCTGCTGGTCGACCAGCGCCATCGCGGCGGCCAGCCCGGCGCCCTTCATCACCGTGTCACCGACAAACGCCGTCAGCGCATAGGCGAGCTCCGAGATCCCGTCGTGGGCGAGGCGGATCGGTTCGCCGACGAGGCCGACGATGTCGAAGACCCGTTTAGAGAAAGCCCGGTGCGTGTCGCGGATCAGGCCAACGGCGGCACTGAATCCCTGGCCCGCGAGCGAACCCGCCGCCTCGGCGAGCTGGTTGCCGACGGTGCTCTCCTCAGGCAACATCGGCGTGGGCGCCGGCGGTGACCTCGCGGTAGGCGTCGGCGAGCAGCGCGACACCGGCCTCGATCTGCGTAACGGTGACGCCCGAGTAAGCCAGTCGCAGACTCGACTCACCGCCCTCAAGCATGAAATCGACGCCCTTGACGAACTGCACGTCACGCGCCGCAGCGGCCGCGAACAGTGCGTTGACATCGGTGCCAGGCGGCAGCTCAACCCACATGAAGTAGCCGCCCTCAGGCTCGACGAATCGGGCATCCGGAAGCTCGCGTTCGAGCGCCGCGCACAGCACTGCAGCCCGGTCACGCAGCGCCTCCTTGACGGTCTCGATCGAGCGATCGAGTGCGCCTGAGCGGCAGAACTGATTGACGATCCCCTGCGCGACCATGTTCGGCGAGATGTAGGCGCCGACCGCCAGCTCGGCGACTCGTTCGATCAGCGCCGCCGAGCCGACCAAGTAGCCGACCCGGACGCCAGGGCAGACGGTCTTTGAGAACGAGGAGGCGTAGACGACATGCTCGGGGTGCATCGAGACCATCGTCGGCAACGCCGCGCCGGCGAATCGCAGCGCGACGTAGGGGTCGTCCTCAAACACGACGAACCCGTAGTCGGCGGCCAGCTCAAGCAACCGCTCGCGCTTGGCCAGCGAAAGTGTGTAGCCGGCAGGGTTCTGGAAGTTGGGGATGATGTGGGCGAGAGTCGGACGGGCGCCGGCTACCAGCAAGCGCTCAAGCGCGACGACGTCGATCCCGTCATGCTCGAGCTCAACCGCCTGGACGTCAGCGCCACGGCCGCGCAGCGACTTCAGCGTCCGGTCATAGGTCGGGCGCTCAACAATCACCGTGTCGCCGGTCGAGACCAGCGCGTCGAACAGGAAGGCGTCGGCTTGCATCGAGCCGTTGGTGACGAGCACCTGCTCCGGCGCGACACCGTGATGCTCGGCAATCCAAGCGCGCAGCGGCAGATAGCCGACCGCAGTGCCGTAGGCGGTCATCCCGCCGGGGTCAGCTTGCAGCGCCGCCACGGCGGCGTCCTGCAGTCCGGCGATGTCGATGATGTCGAGCGACGGAGCGCCGCGGGCGAACGAGATGGTCACGCACTGAAGCTTACGACCACATGTCCGTGCCGGGCGACCCGCTCGCGAGGTCGCGCTGCACTGACATGTGGCCATCCAGCTTCAGGCAAGCAACTCCATTGCGAGCTCTGCTACTTGCGTCGGCGTGCGGCCGACCTTGACGCCAACCGCCTCGAGCGCCTCGGCCTTGGCGACCGCTGTGCCCTGCGAGCCGGAGACGATCGCCCCGGCGTGGCCCATCGTCTTGCCAGGAGGGGCGGAGAAGCCAGCGATGTAGCCGACGACCGGTTTGGAGACGTGCTCGCCGATGTAGGCGGCCGCCTTCTCCTCGTTGTCGCCGCCGATCTCGCCGCACATCACGATCAGCTCGGTCTCAGGGTCGGCTTCGAACGCCGCGATGCAGTCGACGAAGTCGGTCCCCGGTACCGGGTCACCGCCGATCCCGACGATCGTCGAGTTGCCGAAGCCGCTCTGCGCCAGCACGTTTCCGACCTGGTAGGTCAGCGTGCCCGAGCGTGAAACGACGCCGACGTTGCCGGGCTTGAAGAACGAGGCGGGGATGATCCCGACGTTCGCCTTGCCCGGCGAGAGGATGCCCGGGCAGTTCGGGCCGACCAAGCGAGAGCGGCCGTTCTTCTTGATGATCTGGTAGGCGCGCAGCTCGTCAAACGCGGGGATTCCCTCGGTGATCGCGATGATCAGCTCGATCCCGGCGTCCTCAGCCTCGAGGATCGAATCGGCCGCGAACCGTGGTGGCACGAAGATCATCGCTGTGTTGGCGCCCTGCTTCTCAACCGCCTCATGGAAGCTGTTGAAGACGGGAACGCCGTCGACGTTCTGACCACCCTTGCCGGGGGTCACACCGGCGACCACCTGGGTGCCGTAGTCACGGTTGCGCAGCGTGTGGAACGTGCCCTCGCTGCCAGTTATCCCCGACGTGCACAGGCGCGTGTTCTTGTCTACGAAGATGCTCATGAGCTTGCTCCCGCGAGTTCGACAACCTTTGCCGCGGCACCGTCCATCGTCGCCTCGGCGAATACGTTGGGCAGGTTCGCATCGGCCAACAGCTTGCGGCCCTCGACGTCGTTGGTGCCGTCGAGACGGACCACGAAGGGGACGGTCGGCTTGATCTGGTCAAACGCGGCGATCAGGCCGCGAGCGACCTCGTCACAGCGGGTGATCCCGCCGAAGATGTTGAACAACACGGCGGTGACGTTCGGGTTGGAGAGGATCACCTCAACCGCCGAGGTGATCACTTCCGCCTTCGAGCCGCCGCCCGCGTCGAGGAAGTTGGCAGGCTCACCACCGGCCAGCTTGACGACGTCAAGCGTCGACATCACCAGACCGGCACCGTTACCGAGGATCCCGATGTTGCCATCGAGCTTGACGTAGGTGAGGCCGCGCTCCTTCGCCATCCGCTCCTGTGGGTCCTCGCCCGAGAGGTCGCGCAACTCGGCGTTCTCCGGATGACGGAACAGCGCGTTGGCGTCGAGCGTGACCTTCGCATCAAGCGCCTTGACCGTGCGCTCGGGAGTAATGATCAGCGGGTTGACCTCAACCAGCGTGCACTCTTCGGTGACGAACGTGTTGTAGAGCTTGGTCAGGATCTCGCCAACGGGACGCACGACGTCGGCGTCGACGCCCGCCTCAAACGCCAGCCGCCGCCCGTGGAAGTCCTGGAACCCCAGCAGCGGGTCGACGTGAAGGTGCGCGATCAGCTCCGGTGTCTCATCGGCGACGGCCTCGATGTCCATGCCGCCCTGGGTTGAGAGCATCACCAGCGGCGCCTTGGCGCTGCGATCGAACACGACCGAGGCGTAGTACTCGGATTCGATCTGCGAGGCGCCCTCGATCCACACCTCATAGACGGTCAATCCCTTGATGTCCATCCCAAGGATCGCCTCTGCGTGCTCACGAGCCTCGTCCTTGTCGTTCGCGATCTTGATTCCGCCGAGCTTGCCGCGGCCGCCGATCTGTACCTGCGCCTTGACGGCACAGGGATATCCGATCTCTTCGGCCGCCGCGACGGCCTCCTCCACCGTGCGCGCCGGCTTGCCGGAGGGCACTGGCACGCCGTGGCGTGCGAACAGTTGTTTACCTTGGTACTCGAGAAGGTCCATGGGTGAGGAATCTAGACAAACCCGCTCGACGGCGGCTGGCTGAGGGCTGCGTGATGCGAGTACCGGGCATAATTGCCCGCTGATGACGATTCCCAAGCAGATCACTTTCGTCACTTTCGACGTTTATGGAACCCTGATCGACTGGGAAGCCGGTGCTGTTGAGGCGTTCACCAAGGAGGCCGCGAAGGATGGCTTCACGCTCGATCCGAGTGAAGTGGTGCCGCTGTTTCACTCCGTTCAGCAGGACATCCAGGCCGGCTCCTACGAGCTCTACGCCGAGGTGCTGCGCCGCACCGCGATCAACATCGCCAAGGAGCTCGGCTGGGCGCTTGAGCCCTCGCGGGCGGGCTTTCTCCCAGATTCCGTGCAGCGTTGGCCGGCGTTCAAAGAGTCAAACCCGGCGCTTGCAAAGGTCAAGAAGAAGTACCAGGTCGGCTTGATCTCAAACATCGATGACAAGTTGCTCGGGCTGACCCGCCGGCACATCCCACTTGACTTCGACCTGGTCGTAACCGCCCAGCAGGTCCGCTCCTACAAGCCCGACCCCGCGCACTTCACCGAGTGCGAGCGGCGGATCGGCAGCAAGAAGGGGTGGGTCCACATCGCTGCGAGCTACTACCACGACGTCGAGCCGTGCGTGAAGAAGAAGATCCCGGTGATCTGGGTCAACCGTCACGGTCAGGTGCTCGAGTCCGGGCAGAAGAAGCCGGACGCTGAGGTCAAAAACCTCCGGGAAGCACTGAAGCTGCTGAACCTCACGTAGTGCGTGCGCTCGCTGTCGACGCCGACGTAATCGTCGTCGTCAGTGCCGTGTGGCAGACGACCTGCACCTTGGTGCGGGCCGGTGACGAAGGCTTCGTGATCGACTCGCCGATCCTCCCCGACGAGCTGACGGCGCTGCCCTCGATTGCAGAGCAGGCGGGCTTCCCCGTGAGTGGCTTGCTGGCCACTCACGGCGACTGGGACCACTTATTGGGACGGCTGGCGTTCCCAGAGGCGTCGCTCGGTGTTGCCGACACGACCTTTGAGCGGCTTGAGGGGTCGATCGGCGAGCCGCAGCGCAAGCTACGTAGGTTCGATGACGAGTGGTACATCGAGCGCAGCACGCCGCTGCAGCTCGGCGGGATCCAGTCGCTGCCTACCCCTGGGCGGTTGTCGGTCGGCGAGCAGGAGATCGAACTACACCTGACGGCCGGTCACACAGCTGACGGCTGCGCGTTCTGGCTGCCCTGGCTGTCGGTCCTGGTCGTCGGCGACTACCTCTCGCCTGCCGAGCACCCCAGCTATACCGACCGCCAGGCTTACTTAGCAACCCTTGAGCGGTTGGCGCCGCTCGTCGAGGCGGCGAGCACCGTGATCCCCGGTCATGGCGCCCCGCTCACTGCTGGCGAGGCAACACAGATCCTGAACGAGGACATCGCGCGTTTACACGCGTCGTCCGACGACAGCGATCTGACGTTGCTTCGGCGAAGCCGACGCTAGGTAACAGCCCCTGCTAGAGCCGTCGCAAGGGCGTCGATCACATCGCCCTGCTGGCGTTCGTCCATGTGCGGAAACAACGGCAATGTAACCGTTTGCTGCGCATATCGCTCACTGAGCGGCAGTGACTGTCCGGGAACCGCAAAAGCGGTCGTTTGATGCAACGCCGGGTAGTGAACACTCGTCTGGATTCCGGCGGAAGCCATCCGTCTGCGAACTTCTCCACGGTCAACGCCAGAATCGAGCACTACCGGATAGATGTGCCAAGCGGATCGCCCCTCGCGTACCGGCGTGAGGGCCGGACGTACGGCTTCCATCTCCTCTAGCGCTGTGGCATACCGCGCCGCGTGATCGGCGCGGAGGTCGTTACCAAAATCGAGCTGCTCCAGCAGTAATAGTCCGAGCGCGGCGCGGGACTCATCGAGCCGATAATTGAAGCCCGGCTCCAACACGTCGTAGCCGTCGTTGTGGCCTTGGTGGCGACTCCACGTTCCGCTCGTAAGGCCATGCGAACGCAGCAGTTTTACTCGTTGCGCCAGCATCGGATCGTTGGTCACGACCAGCCCGCCTTCCCCCAGCGGAAGGTTCTTATTTGCGAAGAAGCTGAATGCAGCAGCGACACCTACTGTGCCGACGGCGACACCGTCGCTGGCGTCGGCGCCGATCGCGTGCGATGCATCCTCGACCAATGACAAGCCACGGCGATCGGTCAGGGCACGGAGTTCGAGCAACTCTCCCGCGTGACCACCATAGGCCACGATGATCACCGCTCGAGTGCGCGGCGTGATTGCCGCGTCGACGGCCTTGGCTGACAGCCACGGCTGATCGAGCCCGGCGATCTCGGCAAAAACCGGGGTGGCCCCAACTTGGCGGATGACAGCAGCGGTCGCCGCAAAGGTGATCGACGGCACGATTACCTCATCGCCAGGCCCGAGGCCCAGAGCGACACAGATCAAATGCAGCGCCGCAGTGCCGTTCGCAACCGCCACGGCCTCGGCGACGCTAAGCCGCCTGGAACAAGCCCCCTCAAACGCCTCCACCTTTGGCCCCTGGGAGAGCCAGCCCGAACGCAGCACTTCCGCTACAGCCTCGATCTGAGCCTCGGTGAAGCGAACGTCACTGAGCGGCACCCGCCATTGCACCATTGCTGCAGACTATTCTGACGCGCTGTGCGGAATTGGGAGGGTGTCGATGTTCTCGTTACCGGCGCCGGCGGGTTCATCGGCGGACATCTGGCTGTGAGTCTGCAGCAGGCTGGCGCGCGAGTCCGCGCGCTGTGCCGCTACAACTCGCGTAGCGACCGGGGGACAATCGACTGGTTCAAGCCGACAGAGATCGCTGGCATCGAAGTGGTATTTGCTGACCTCCGCGACCCCGAGCCCATCACGAAAGCGATATCGGGAGTCGACGTGGTGTTCCACCTCGGGGCTCAAGTCGCAATTCCGTACTCGATCGACAACCCGCGGGATTTCTTCGAGACGAACGTCGGCGGCACGCTAAACGTGGCAATCGGCGCGCGTGACGCGGGGATCAGGCGACTCGTGCATCTGTCAACAAGTGAGGTGTACGGTGATGCGGTCACCCTGCCGATCTCCGAACTTCACCCGATCTCGCCGCGCTCGCCCTACGCCGCCAGCAAGGCTGGCGCCGATATGGTGATTGACAGCTTCCACCACGCATACGGACTGCCTGCGGTGATCGCTCGCCCGTTCAACACGTATGGCCCCCACCAATCCGCGCGTGCTGTGATTCCGACGATCGTCACCCAGGCCCTCAGCGGTAACCGCATCGCTCTGGGCAGGCTCGACCCGCGGCGCGACCTGACGTTCGTCTCGGACACCGTGAGCGGGCTGATGGCGATCGGAGCCGCGAACGATGAGGTGCTTGGGCGCACGTTGCAGCTCGGCACCGGTACTGACGCCTCGATCGGCGAGTTGGTCGCCCTCGTCGGAGAGCTGGTCGGTCACGAGTTGGAGGTCGATCTCGATCCAGTTCGCGTGCGGCCGCATGACAGCGAGGTCCCGCGATTGCTGTCAGATCACTCGCTCGTCAGCGACCTGACTGGCTGGCAGCCGCAGGTTGCCCTGCGCGATGGCATGGCCAGGACGCTTGACTGGCTCAGCGCAAATCAGCATCGCTACCGAACGACGGAGTACACCAAGTGAGGGCTG